>ENA-OFCD01000159-OFCD01000159.1-metagenomes-genome-assembly--contig:-NODE-159-length-44334-cov-3.745952_pt1 | contig 44334 bp, 37 predicted proteins | sample MGYA00153392_OFCD01 | MGnify analysis MGYA00153392 | reverse complement strand
TCGCTAGTCCCCGCGCGACCGTGGCCTCGGGGGCTATCTCTACTTCGAGCATCGTTGGTGTGCGCGCGCTCCAACGACGGATTGTTTGCGTGGGTAGGCCGAGCGCTTGCCCCGAGCGCTCGTTGCTCTCGTATGTAGCGTATCGCCCGTGCCTTGAGCCCTGCGCTTAGCGAACCGTGCGTCTCGCGCTCGCCACTAGCTCGCGTCGCAGTTGCGTCGCTCGTTCATCCATCATCGATCGCTCCTTCGTCGGGGCGATCACAGCAGCCAGTTACCCTGCAGGACGGGATAACGCGAGTACTTACGGACGACCTACACCGACCACTGTGAAGGCACGCGTCTAGCCTACTGCGACAATGCAGCGCGGTCGATCGACTGCACTGCACCGGGCTTTCGAACCTGCACGACCAAACTTGGCTAGCGAAGTGCGAATAGCGCGGGTCTCATGTCGCACCGCAGAGTGGTGACTGAGCGACGTGCCAAATCGGGAAGTAGCCCGAAGTTTTGTTGGGAGCCCTTGAACTGGCTTTTCTTGTACCGTGGACGTCGATGGTCGATAGCAACGACGACAGGTCCGACGTGGAGACGAAGACCGAGGCTGAAGCCGGGAAGGAGTTAGACCCGCCGGAGAACTCATCCCCGGCCACTCTCCTTTCCGGGAGAGTGGTGGAGGAGAAGATCGACACGCGCCATCCGCTGTTGCGCTTCGACAATGCGTGGACTTGCCTGGAGGCGCGAATCGCGACGTTCGTATTGTTCGCCGAGATCGCGGCGCTCTGTATCTGGGTGTCGTTGAAGGGCATGAGCGCGGACTACAAGCCGGGCCTGCTCGATGCCGACGGCAATCCCGTGCCGGTGGACGTGTCGGGCCTCGTGTACCGATGCATCGCGCTCGCCGTGATTTTCAGCCTGATCGCGCGTCGCGTGACGCGTGGCCGCAAGGAGAACGAGCGCTCGATCGCGGTTGGCATTGGCATCGTCGTGGGCCTCGGGCTCGGGCGCGTGTTCGCCAGCGCGGGCAGTGAGTACTTCGCGAACCTACTCAACTGGATGCAGACCGCATCTTTGCTGACGCTGTTCGGCGGCCTGCGTGGCCTCGCTACGCGTCTCACGTTGTGGCTCGCGCTCCTCGGCGGCTCGCTCGCGACGGGGCAGGGCAAGCACATCAACGTCGACGTCGCGATGCGCTTCCTCACGCCGAAGCTCCGCGTCCCCGTCGCGGTCCTCGGCTGGGTCACCGCCGCGCTCGTGTGCGGGTCCGGCGCGTACGGCTTCTTCGATCACATCGCGATCGAGGGCTTCAAGATACGCGCGGTCGTCCCGTGCGCGAATGACGCGACGAAGGACTGCGACAAGTCTTTCACCGACAAGTTCGCGGAGGCCAAGAAGGGCGTGGGCACCGACTTGTTCTTGTTCAGGCGACAGACCTCGCTCGACTTCAAGACGATCGGCGTCGTGCTCCGAGGGCACGACTACAACAACTACCTCAAGCCGAACGAATGGAACGAGTGGCTGAAAGGCGGCAGTTGGGGCGAGCACTTCGCGCAGGCGGACGTCGACGGACAGCTCATGGACGAGTCCAACCCGCAGGCCACGCGCTTGCCCATGATCAACGTCCCTGGCACTGGCGAAAACACGCAGGGCCTGTTGATTCGCGATCTCGACTTCGTGTTCCCGTTCGGCCTCATCATGATCGCTCTCCGCTTCTTACTGCGCTGCGTGCTCGCGGTGCTCGGCCTCGTGCGAGTCGATCCGGACGCCGTGCACGGTGATCCCGATATCGAGAGCCACCATAAGTCCGAGGTGGTGTCATGACCGCGAAGGCGACAGAGATACCCAAGGGCGGCCTCGGCGCGGCGCTCGGCATCGGCGCGATCGTGAGCGCGGTCTCCGCACTCGCGGGGCTCATCGGTGGCGGCATCGTCGCGCTCGCATTGCTGGGCACTCCGCTGTTCGCGATCATGGGAGGTGCCAGCGAGCTCGCCTGGTTGCTGCACCCAGACCCGACGCAGCGTCACCTCGATCGCATAGCCGCCAACGTGCTCACCGAGCACTTCGCGGGCTCGCCGATCCTCGTCACCATTCCGCTCTTCACGTTCGTCGGCTACGTGCTTGCGGAGTCGAAGACCGCCGAGCGACTCGTGGGTGCCTCCACCGCGCTCTTCGGGTGGATGCCCGGCGGCCTCGCGATCGTGTGCGTCGTCGCGAGCGCCATCTTCACGCTCTTCACCGGAGGCAGCGGCGTCACCATCATCGCGATCGGCGGCCTGCTCTATCCCGCGCTGCGCAAAGAGGGCTACTCCGAGAAGTTCTCACTCGGCGTCGTCACGTCAGGCGGCTCGCTCGGCTTGTTGTTGCCGTATTCGCTGCCGCTCATCATCTACTGCCTCGTCGCGAACGTGGACTTCGTCATCGCGTTCAAGGCCGTCATCGCGCCTGGAATTCTCGTGCTCCTCATGTTCGCCGCGTACGCGGTGTTCGTGGGCATCAAGGAGAAGATCCCGCGCTCGAAGTTCGAGATCGCCAAGGTCGGTCGCGCGCTCTGGGAGCTCAAGTGGGAGCTCGGCGTTCCCGTGATCCTCATCGGCGGCATCAAGACCGGCCTGCAGATCGACGAGTGCGCGGGCGTCGTCGCACTCTACGTCGTGTTGATCGAGGTGTTCCTCTACAAAGACATCACCTTCAAGAAGGACATTCCGCAGATCGCCAAGAGCGCGATGTCGCTCGCGGGCGCCGTCATCTTGATCCTCTCGATGGCCAACGCGCTCATCAACTACGTCGTCAACGAGGACATCCCCGGCAAGGTCATGGCGTTCATGACGGCACAAGGCGTGGACACGCCGGCCGAGTTCCTCATCGCGATGAACATCTTCTTGCTGGTGCTCGGTATGTTGATGGAGGGCTTCAGCGCCATCCTCGTCGCCGTGCCCTTGATCTTGCCGTTCGCCGCGCGCTTCCACCTCGGGCCGTTCCACACGGCGATGATCTTCTTGCTCAACCTGGAGCTCGCGTACTGCGCGCCGCCGCTCGGCTTGAACCTGTTCATCTCCAGCTTCCGCTTCAACCGGAGCGCCGTGAGCCTGTATAGGCCGATCATGCCGTTCGTCGGTGTGCTCCTCGCTGCGCTGCTGATCATCAGCTACGTGCCGCAGATCAGCAACGTGATGATCCTCGGAGACATCGCCGCCGCGCGCGCGAAGGCCGCGAAGCTGAAGGCCCCGCCCACGGACGCGTGGAAGCTCGAGTGCGTACAAGGGGATCCGAACGACCCGCAGCCGTGCACCGAAGAGGAGTGCAAGCAGTACAACGAAGCCTCCGTCTGCCTGTGCCGATTCGAGCCGGCTGACAAGTCATGCAAGTCGTTGAGCGACAAGACGCCCGCCGTCTCGACAGCCACTCCCGCTGTACCCGACGCGGGCACAGACGCGATGTCGAGCGAGGACCAGAGGCTCTTCAACGAGATGATGGGCGTAGGCGCCGACGCAGGATCCGGCGCCGATTCAGGCCTCTCCGCGGACGAGAAGCTCTACAACGAGATGATGAACGCCGGCAAAGACTCGGGCGCAGCAACGCCCGCACCCAAGCCTCTCACCGAAGACGAAAAGCTCTTCAACGAAATGATGGGCGCCGGCAAAGACGGCGGTCACTAGTCCTTCGTACCCGCGTCGCACGGACTCTCGCGCGTTCCAAGAGGACAGAGCACCTCGTGCTTTGCGACGTCGCACATACTGTACGTGCTGCCACCGTCGCACGCGAAGCACGGGACAGTTGGTTGAAGTCCGAGACCGCCGCCGCAGGGACAGTCGGTGATGGGGATCTGCCCAGCGCCACAGGTCCATTTTCCGCTCACGCATTGATATTGACTCGAGCGGTCGTCGTTGCAGTAGCTCACGCACTCGATTCCGCCGCTGATGGCAGGGCTAGGTTGCCACCACGGCAGCTCCGGCTTCGATCCGCAGAGCGATGCAGCATCGGGAGCGTGTGCATCGACGCCGTGTGCATCGACGCCACCTCCGTCGAACGACGCGGGTGTACTCGTTCCGCACGCGATCATGATTCCAAGCGTGAGCGGCGCTAAATCACCGATCGTGATTCGGGAACACTTCAGGCAGCGGCTTGGAGCAGAAGCGTAGGACCGGAGCGACGCCATCGGTAGGCGTCGATGAACTTGCGTCAATTGCCAAGTAGGGCAAAGAGGGTCTTGCACCGACGATTGCGAGTGACGTTGCGGTTGAACGCATGCGGCCCTCGAGACGGCCGATGATAGTGTGCGCCGCATGAGTCAGTTTCTCGTTCTACAAAGTCGTCGAGTTGATGCTCGTCCCGGGAATGTAGGTCGGACATTGAGGCCCTTGCTCATTTCAGGCTTGGTTGTGGCCCTCGCGTGCGCTCCGGGCGCGAGGACTCCTGCGTCCCCGACGCCTACCGAGGGTTTCGTCGCGTCGGCCGACGGCGTCTCGATCGCATATCGGTCCTCGGGCGCTGGCGAGGTCGCGCTCGTATTTCTCCATTGCTGGTCATGCGACCAGACCTATTGGGATGATGCGTTTGCGCACGAGGCACCACGTCACCGCGTCGTGTCGCTCGACTACGCGGGTCATGGACGCAGCGGACGCGGGCGCAAAGAGTGGTCCGTCTCGTCGTTCGCAGCCGATGTGAGCGCAGTCGTACGCAAGCTCGCGCTTACGCGCGTGGTGCTCATCGCTCACTCGATGAGTGGGCCGATCGCGGTGGAGGTCGCTCGCGAGCTGCAAGGGACCGTCGTGGCGATCATCGGTGTCGATACCCTCGCCAACTTGAGTGACGCGCCCAAGCCCGAGCGCGCGGACGCGTTTGGTGCCTCGCTTGCGGCAGACTTCCCGACGATGACGGGCAAGGTGGTGAAGAGCCTCTTTCCCAAGGACGCTTCGGGCCCAGTGTTCGATCGCGTCACTCATGACATGGCGAGCGCGGATCCATCCATTGCCATCCCGACGATAGTGGCCAATTGGAAGTACCCGTCGAACGAGACGCTGCGCACTCTCCACCTACCGATGCGCGCGATCCAAGCCGAGGCGACGAAGACCGACGTAGCCGCCAATCGCGCCGTCGTCCCCGATTACGACGTCATCATGGTTCCGGGCGTCGGGCACTGGCTGATGCTCGAAGCACCGCAGACGTTCGACGACGCCCTCGACCGCTCGCTCGCGAGTTTGAAGATCGACTAGGGGACGACCTTCTCGAAGGAGTCCCTCACGGCTCCTGTGTCGTCGATGGCCTGCGCGCTCAACTTGCCAGTCGTCACGTCGACTACGAGCCCGTGGAAAAAGTCTCCCGAAGCCACGCGCTGGCCGCAATAGGCACGAGTGACATTACCATTGACGTTGCCCATCCTCCCACCGCCGCCCGCGGATGTGACGTAGGTGATCTTGGGAAACTCGATGCGCTCATAGCCGTGCATGTGAGCTTGGAGCACGAGTGGCACTTTGTATTGGATGAGCAGCGGCTCCATATACGCGCGCGCCGCGGGGTTGTCTCCCGTGTCCCCGCAAGTGACGAAAGGCTTGTGAAAGTAGACGATGGAGAAGCGAAACCCCGGAGTCTTGGTCGCCGCGTCCAGCTGAGGGACGAGCCACTGTACTTGTGCAGACGTGCCGTCCGTCGGTAGCTCCGTGTCCAGCACGAAGAAGAAGACTCCGCCCGAGTGGAACGAATAATACTGGTCAGTCCCGCCGAAGCCCGCGCCATGAAAGTAGCGCAACGTGTAGTTGGTGAGCTCGTCGGGTTTCTCTGATTCGTGATTGCCAATCGAGGGAAGGAACGCGCCCGCAGAGAGCAACGGCTGCATCTTGGTCGCCCAGAGCGCCCAGGTCTCTAGTGTGGAGTCGTAGTATTGTATGTCGCCGAGGTGAACGGAGAAGTCGGGGTTCTTTGGCAGCGTGTGCGTGAGCACGTTGACGGTGGAGTCACCGAGCGCGGGGTTCGTGTCCCCGATCGCGAGGAAGCGAATGGGCGAGCCGGGAGCGCGCGCGGTGCAGAAGCGACCCTTGCGCCCGGTGTCCGCCGCGGCGACATAGGTGTAACAGGTGTCTGCCTTGAGGCCCGACAGGCTCGCCTCCTCCATGTACCAAGTGCCCGCATAATCAGGAGTCGCGCTCGGGTTCAGCGGGGCGCCGTAGGTGTTGGCGATGACCGTGGAGGTCTCCGCCGCGACGCTCGTCATGGGCGCGCCGCCCTGCTCGGGTGTGAACGTCAGCGTGCGGTCTGTTTGCGAGCGACACGCCTCCCAGCGCACTTTCGCCGTGGTCTCGTCGATCGCGAGTGCCCACGGACCCTTGCTGATACCGACGCCGGGGCAGGGGATCGCGGCGTCTGCAGCGTCGTCGTCCCCCGCGTCTAGCGAGTCGATCGAGACGATCTTTGGAGTGCCACAAGCCGCCGTGAGCGCGAGAGTAACAATGAAGTGACGCACACACTAGACTTAGCACGCCCGAGGGAACGTCCAAGTACAGTCGACGACTACTCAGCGCCGAGGAAAGACCACGAGGCGCCTCCGTCTTGGGTGCCATAGACCCGCGTGCCAAGTTCCGACGCTGCGCTGACGATTCCGTGGAGCGGGTCCGAGAACGCGAGGTGTGTCCCCGCTCTCTCATACACGTCGTAGAGATCGGCCACGATCAGCACGGTTGAGAATGTGGTGCCGCCGTTGGTCGTGCGCAAGACGGAGCGCTTGGAGTTGTCGATCGCGAACCCGAGCGTCGGCAAGACCATCAAGAGCGAGATGCCCTCCGCGTCTCCCAACGATGGGCCCTTCGTCCATGTGACTCCGGAATTGGACGTATGGAGAACCGTGCCGTCGGTCGCGAGCGCCCACGAGTGCCATGGATCGAAGGGCGCAAACCCGGAGACTCGACTGACGCGCTCGCCCGGTTTCCACGAGGCGCCATAGTCGGCGGAGAAGAAGGCGCGATCTCCAGAAGGGCATGACGCGACGACCATGGCGGTCGCTCGTTGCGTCGTTGGAAAGGCCGCTACGGTGCGCGATCAGGTCGAGACGTCTTGCCACGTCTTTCCGCCATCGGTCGTCGCAGACAGCGTGGGCTTCGCGCTTCCAGTGAGCATCCAACCGTGGGTTGCGTCGGTGAAGCGCACGGTAGACATGTCCCGGCTGATTTCGGCCCAGCTCGCGCCGCCGTCGTGCGTGCGATAAAGGCGGTCGTCCTCGCCTTCGATTCCCCACGCAAGCGCGAGCGTACCGTCCAGCGCGTTGACGAACTCGATGCCATCATCGCCATGTGGCATGAGGGCCATCTCCGTGATGCGGTTCCCATACATCCACGTTGTACCGCCATCGACCGTGCGACGAACGACCCCGCCGCCGGCACCACACTCGACGACCCACACGTGATTCGCGTCCAGCGCAAAGTGACCACATATCTCGAGGGACGGGCCTACTTGAGTCCAGGTCACGCCACCGTCCGTGGTTCGCACGAGCCCGTGTCCCGTGTCGGCCCAGCCGACCTCTGCGGGGAACATCTTGGCGTCGGACAGAGTGTACTCGGCGCTGCGCGGCTCGATCGAAGTGATGACGGGCGCGACGATGAGGGGCGCGGTCGAAGCGGGAGTGGGCGTCGGATCCGACGAAGGCGTCGGTGTTCTCACGGACTGTCTTCCTGCGTTGAACGTCACCATGACGAGGTTGCCAAGGAGGGTGGCGCCCACGATCAGCGAGAGCACCGCACGGAGGCAGCTCGCCACGGACGGGACAATGGAGACGGTGTAACTCGGATCGTGAAATCGCACGCGCGCGGAACGCTCCGGGCGGCCCGGCCCATTCCCGGGTCGGCAGGAAGTAACGGTGATGCGTCGAGCGTGCAGCGACATGCTATTGGCTGCGCGTGACCGAAGCTCCGAACAATCAAAAAGCAGTCCTCGTTGCCGTGCAGCTCCCCACCGTGGACGACGCAGAATTCGCCGCGAGTTTGCAAGAGCTCGAGCGACTGGTGACGACGCTCGGCTACGAGGTCGTGGGGCGTGTGACGCAGAGTCGAGATCACTTCTCGCCGGCATCCGTGCTCGGTGAGGGGAAACTCCAAGAGCTCGCGGAGCTCACGGGCGGCACCGGGCAGGTCCCGAGCGCGGCGCCCAAGAAGAAGGACAAGGCTCGACTAAAGCGCGCCAAAGAGGCCGCACAGGACGGCGAAGAAGACGACGAAGAGGAAGACGACGACGCGCCGAAGAAGGCCGCGCTCGTCGCGATCGATCACGACGTGTCGCCCAGCCAAGCGCGCAACCTCGAGCGCGCGACGGGCGTGCAGGTGCTCGATCGCACCGGCGTCATCATCGAGATCTTTCATCGGCACGCCAAGAGCCGTGAAGCGCGATTGCAAGTCGAGATCGCGCGATTGCACTACACGACGCCACGCCTTCGAGAGTCGCCGAGTGGCAAAGAGCGGCAGGCTGGCCGTGGGTCGGGCGAAGCCGGGCTCGAGCTGGACAGGCGCAAAGTACGTGATCGCATCGCGGAGCTGAAAGAGGAGCTCGCGGCGGTGCAGCGCGATCAAGACGTGCGGCGCACGCACCGCAGAGACGCGCGCCGTGTCGCGCTAGTAGGTTATACGAACGCGGGTAAGTCGTCGCTCATGCGCGGGCTCACGGGGAGTGACGTGTACGTGGAGAACAAGCTGTTCGCGACGCTCGACACTACCGTTCGCGCGCTGCATCCCGAGCCGAAACCGCGGATCCTCGTGAGCGACACGGTGGGGTTCATCAAGAAGCTCCCTCATGATCTCGTCGCGAGCTTCAAGTCGACCCTCGACGAGGCGCTCGAGGCGTCTCACTTGCTCCACGTCGTTGACGCTTCGGACGCAGGGTGGGAAGGGCAGCTACGTGTGACGCAAGACGTGCTCGCCGAGATCGGCGCCGACAGAGTGCCAAGTACGCTCGTCCTCAACAAAGCCGATCGCCTCGACGACGCAGCGAGGGCGATGTTGGCGAGGCGCTTTCCGGACGCGTGGGTCGTGTCTGCGCATGACCCCGCCGACATCGCGCGCGTTCGTGAGCGGCTCATCGAGCTCTTCGAGCGGCAGTACGAAGAGGCTGAAATCACGGTGCCCTATGCGCAACAGAAGCTCGTGTCGGAGATGCACGAGGGCGGGTTGGTCCTCGAAGAGCGCTACGACGAGGCCGGCGTCATCGTTCGCTGGAAGGCCGCGCCCGAGGCGGTCGCGAAGCTGCGCGCGAAGCTCGTCTCATAGCTTCCTCTTTTCCAAGAAGGTCCGCCAATCGTCCGACTCCGCCGTCGAGCGGACGACTTGGTTGCGCGCGACGAGCAGCTCTCGGAGGTGGCCGGTGAGCACCAGTCGCGAGACGATGCGTCCCAAGAGCCAAAAGGGAGCGTCGAAGTCGAAGCGGTCGATCATCAAAGTATGAGCGCCACGCGCCTCGAAGAGGTGATCGTGATCGAATCGCGAGAACGCGCCGCGCACCATCGAGTCTCTGAAATGGTGAGGGCGATCGAACGCGACGATGCGGCTCGTGAGCTCCTGCCAGAGTCCGAAGTGCTTGGCGCGCCAAGTGACCTCCTCTCCTGGGCCGATGAGTCCGCTCGTCACGCCTGCGATTGCCGCCTCACCGGTGTGTGCGGTCGATGCGACGTGCAGATCGATGCTCCGCGACAAGTCGAACACGCGCTCGATGGGCGCCGCGACCTCCGTGTGCAGCTCGATCAACGGCATGCGAGCTTGCCTCGCCGCCGCATCATGGCCCCCGCGACGACGACGCTAATGGCCAATGGCCACCCCGTGCAGGAGTCGAAGTCAGCGCCGCTTGATTGACACATTCTCATCTTCGGTCGAGGTGCTCCGGACGGACAGCCGACGGTCGTGTCGGTCAATGCGCGCTACGGCCCTCCGTCTTGCATCGCACGACGAGCCCTTGGTTCTCGAGGCAAAGGGGATCAGTGTCTGTATTGAACGCACTGCACTTTTGTTACCGACAGCACACCGTTCGCGGCTTTTGTAGGTCCAAGGACGCCGTTGGGGTAGCGGTCGCGGTGCATCCGGTGAAGTTCGCCGTTGCCGTGTACGAGAGTGCGCCGATTTGCGCGTTCGCCTTGCCGGTCTGCGCGCAGGTGCCGTCTGCGGGGATCGAGACGATGAGCGAGTTGCAGTTGCCGCTCGTGTACCAGTTCAACTTCGGCGAATCACACTTGCCGACGAAGGTGCACGCAGAGCCGCAGCCGGTGCATGCGACGTGCGCGGCCGCGCCGACGAGGTGCTTGTTGGAGAACGCCGAGCTCGCGGGGCACATCTTGTCGCCGTCGCTGACGATGCAGGACAGAAAGCCCGGAGGCGCGTAGCCGCCGCACGACGCCGACTCGCACTTGGGGCTGGCGGGGCACAGGCGCGCAGCCTGGCTCATGATGGCTACGTCATTGGGGACTGATTGCACGGTACACGTACCGCCCATGGCCGGGATCGTCGCCGCCTCGTCGTAGGCATCCACCGTGCCGTTGACGGGGGTGCACTTGCCGCCCGCGAAGTTCACGTTCACCGCGAACCCACCGCATGACATTCCCCCGCCGCTGATGCTCGTGGTGCCGGTCTCGCAGTCCGGGTCTAGCGTCTTGGTGCACGAGCACGTGCACGCTTGCGCGCCGAGCGTCGCGTCCGACACGACGTCTGCTCCCGGGCCGTACTCTTTGGGACAGGTCTTGAGGCTGTCCGAATACGCGACCGGCGTCCAACCTTGCGGTACGTCCGCCCCTTTGCAGTTGTTGGCATCGGTATCGCAAACTCCGGGCGGCAGCGACGAATCCTGAGCCGCATCGCTCACCGATGCGTCCTTGTTCGGTTGAGACGCGTCAGTCGGCGCAGGAGAAGCGAAGAGGTCCGTGGAGTCCGCGCCGCCGCAGGCCGCGATCAACGAGATGCCAAAGAAGGAAGCGATGAATTGACGCATGGACGACACCATAGCATCGGTCGTTACTTCGCGACGCCGTCCGGGTGCCCCTTCTTCATGCACATCCACGGGGAGCGCGTGCTTGCGTGTTGCGACGCGTAGCCGCACGAATACAGCACGTTGTTGTCGCACCCGCGGACCTCGACGACACGCGTGGAGGCGCGTGTTCGAAAGGATGTCAAAGCGAGCGCGCTGTCCGAGCGCGGCTTGGGCTGCGGCTCTGCGGCGACGCGCTCGGTCGCGACCACGACGACTGCCGCCGGAGCCTCTGCGTAGCGGTTCTCCGTTCCGCAGAACTGACAGCGCGTCGTGGAGCCCGGCTCGCCGGCGGGCAACAAGGCGCCGCAGTACCGAGCAGCTTTCGTGGGCGGTCGGCATGCGACACGCTCGCGTGAGCCTTGCGCGAACGCAATACGAAGTAGCTACTTCGATATCGCCGTGACCCACGCCTTCCAGACGTGTTCCGCCTGTGCTGGCGACATCCCGAGAGCCTGGGTAAACGACTTCTCTCCCGTGGGGTCCGTGTCCACGTGATCGCGCCAACCCCTGTAAAAGCGCCAGAGCGCCCCCTTGCTGTCGAGCCATTGGCAGACGTAGCGCGCGGTCGCGTAGTGGAGCTTCTCTCGGTCGTCGCGGAAGGTCGCGTCGGTCATTCCGAAGAGCGTGTCGAGGCGCGCTTCATTGGATTCGTCCGGCGTTGCCATCCCTCGGAGAAGGCGCGGAAGTCGCCAGTTCGAGACGCCGTGGATCTCACCGACTCTCACGATGGCGGGTGCCTCGAACAGCGAAGCGAGCCCCTCGTTGAGCCAGGTCGGCGCCCGTGGGAAGTCCACCTCCACGAGCGGATGCACGAGCTCGTGCGTGAGCGTGCCCAGGCCAGGGCCGGCGTTCATGATGATTCGATTGAGGTTGCTGTAATACGCGCCGAACGGGGAGTCGCACGGGCTGTCCAGTGCGAGCTTGCAATAGGCCTGATATCCGACCGCGTTCGGAAATAGATAAACGGCAATCGCGTGATTGGGCTTTTTGTCGAAGCGCCCGTTGAGATAAGCGTCAATCGCGGAGACCGTGAGGCTCTCGCTGGCCGCGAGCGAGGCCTCATTCCAACCGGGCGCGGCGATGAGGACGAAGACGTCTTGGGTGGCCGCGATCTGCACGTCTCCCAGCTCGGTCTTGGCGCGTGCGGTGATCGCCGCGATGTCCACTCGCAGATCGTACGGAGGCGGGGCGGGAACCTCGGCGAGAGCGGGCGGCTCTGGAGCGCTCACGCTCTGCACGGGAGCGATCGACGGCGCGGCAGGCTTCGCCGCGACCGGCGCGACGGCGGGCAGCGCTGCGATGCACCCGGACAAGGCCAAGACGAGGAGAGTGACGGGTCGCACCATCGCAGATCGACACACGCCAGCGACTATACTTAGATCAGATCGAGAGGATAGTGGCTCAGCGATCGCTGTGCGCGTATTGCCCTTCGGCGTGCACGATGTCCGCCCCGGAGGCGTCGTGAGACCGGATCAGATGCGGCGGGCACGCGATGGTGACGAGCGAGAGGCTGATGACGTTGCGCATGATGGAATCTCCCCGATGGTGGCTGGACGGCGCGCACTCCCCCAGAGCATCACGCCGGTCGTCGGCCCACACTGCACCTCTTGGCGCGGCAGTGACCGTCTTCAATGAGAGCTACGATCAGTCGGTCTCGCGGTTGCCAAAAAAGTGTCGGCGAACGACAAGCCGCCAATGTCGAGAGTCTCGACGGCATCTTTCGACCTCCTCAGACCGGCGACCTAGTGGGTAGTTGGAAACACCACGTGCGCATCCCGCGCGTCGGGCACTTGCTTCTTCGGCCACACGCGCTCGCTCGCCCAGCGCGCTTGCCATAGGCGGTAGTCGCGGTGCTTGTGTCCACTCGCGCTGTCCGCGGAGATGCGATCCTCGTCGAAGCGTTGCAATGCCTGCGCGAGAGCCAGGCGCTTCTCGAGCGGCGCGTTCATCATCGCGTCCTTGATCGCGGTCATGACCTGCGCGTCATTCTGGGCGCCGGGCGGCCACGCTTGACTGGATGTCGTCGGGAATTGGTAAATCGAATACGCGAGCTCCGCGAGGATGCCGTCCGCGAGCTCTGTCTCCGCGTGGCCGTTCGCGCTCACCTCCGACAGACCCAGCATGCCCATCGTGTAGCGGGGATCGCCCAGCTTGGCCTCCCACGCGGCGTCGGACTTCGGGCTCTTGGTCGTCGACGTCCACAGCTCGTCGAACCTCCACGAAGGCGACTCGATCGAGACGCGCGCGTGATCGGCGTGAGCCCAGACCGAAAGCGATCGGAAGGAGCCCGAGCTCTCGAGGAGCGCGCCCAGACTGAGCTCGAGCGACGCAGCCTCTGTGCCGTTGACGGTGCCGTTGACGAAGTATCGAGGCCGACGCGTGTGAGCCGAGACGTAGAGAGGCACGCTCTGCTCGCGACGGATCGCGTCGATGGCGAGCTTGCCCGCGACTGTGAGCGACGCGTATGGGTGGTGGCCCATCACGACGACGAGCGGATGCTCTTGCGCATGCGGGGCGAGCAAGGCGCGCGCTGCCGCGAGCTGATCGGCGAGTACGTCTCCGGCGACGCCTGCGTTGTCTTGACCGCCGAGGGTCGGGCTCACTTCGTACTCGCTCGTATCGAACAGCAGCGCATACGCCTTTCGCGTCCCGGTTGCCGGGGCCGTGATGTCCGCGAGCTGCACGACCCACGAGCGCGAGCTCTGCTTCGCGTCCTTGTGCCATTGCACCGCGGACAAGAAGAGAGAGCTCGACGTCCACGAGCCGTCGGGGCGATCGACGCCCGTCACTCCGTATCTCTTGGCGAGCACGCGCAGGTACTCTGCCAAGAGCTCGTGAGCGTGGACCGGTCCGCCGCCGCGCTGGCACGCGCGCTCCCAGGCGCCGTCGGCGGCGGCGTTGCCGAAGAAGAAGCCGTCGTTGCCCGGCGCCATGAGCCACGGCTCTTGCGAGAGCGCCATCGTCGTGAAAAACGTCGACATCTCCACGACGCAGGATGCGCCGAGCGCGCCGCCGAGGTGCAAGACCGGAAGCTTTTGGCCGTCGTCGTTGAACGCGAGCGTCCAGCGCATCAGGTCCTGTCCGTACAGGTCGAGCTGTACGGGTCGAGTGATCGCGGGAACGATCTTCGCGACGGCGGGCCCGCGCATCCACGACGGATCGCCGTAGAGGTGCTGCGTGTGATTGTCTGCGAGGAGCAGGACGGGGATGCTGGCGAGCGCCCAATCGGGGCCGCTCACGGCGTTCGGAGCGATCTCGTACTTCGCGGGTAACTGCGGCGCTGGCAACCCGCATGTGAGCGTCGCGGCCGCAGCAAACAAGCGTATACACGCGGCGCGAAGCGCGTTGGAGTCCACATCCTCATCGCTACGTGGCGGGGGCCCCACGGTCAACGAGATCAGCTCCAGGCCATTTCCATTGACGCCGGGCCGTCTTGTTGGCACTCCCACACGCCAGTCGCGCTACGTGAGCGACTACGGGAGATGAAACCATGAAGAAGACTGTTCTTGGCGCTGCGGTGATCGTTCTTGCTGCGTGTGGTGGTGGGGAAGCGCAACCGACGACCCCGACGACCATGACATCCGCCTCTGTCGCTCCTCCGACGACGGCCTCAGCGCCTGCGTCCGCGACCAGCGTGACCGCACCTCCGGCGAAGCTGCCGCTCGCAGATCTCATGAAAAAGAACATGGCGGACTCTGACGCCGCGTGGGCCGCGCACGACGCGAAGAAGCTGTCGGCGACCTACGCCGATGACGTCGTCATGAGCATGCCGACACCGATGGGTTGGATGGACGCGAAGAAGGCGGACATCGAGACCCAGATGGGCCAGCTCTATACGGGCTTCCCCGACTGCAAGGCGACCGCAACGCGCGTGTTCTCCAAGGGCAACGCCGCGATCGTCGAGAGCGTGTTCACCGGCACCAACACCGGCGCCATGATGGGCAAGCCGGCGACTGGCAAGAAGACCGGCTACCACGCGATCATGATCAATACGTACAACGACGACGGCATGGTCAAGACGCAGCACGTCTATTACGACCACGCGACGATGTTCGGTCAGCTCGGCATGGGCGATCCGAAGGCCAAGATCCGCGCGGTCGAGAACGCGCCCGCTGGCGCGCCCGCGATGATCGCCAGCAAGGACTCGCCGGACGAGGCGAAGGCCATCGACGCGGTGAGGGCTTGGTATGGCACGTTCGAGAAGAAGGACGAGAAGGGCTTCCTCGGCCCGCTGGCGGACGACGTCATGCACTTGGACTATTCGCAAGCTGCCGACCTCAAGGGGAAGGACGCCGCGAAGAAGGAGTGGACGGAGACCTTCAAGGCGTTCCCCGACGCGAAGGTCGCGCCGAGCAACGTCTGGGCGTTCGACACGTTCGTCGTCGCCGAGTACGCGATGACCGGAACGATGAAGGGCTCGCTCGGTCCCATCAAGCCGACCAACAAGGGCGGCACCTGGCACGGGGTCGACGTCTTCGAGATGAAGAACGGCAAGGTCGGCGCGGTCGAGACCTACGCTTCGATGATGGAGACGGCCAACGCGGTCGGCGTCCCGATGCCCGCAGCGCCTGCAGCGGCCCCCGTCAAGGACGCGCCGAAGCCGGCGACTCCCGCGACTCCGAAGAAGTAATCAACGCTAGCAACAACTCGCTAGTTCGCACTCCAAGAAGGGGATCCAGCAATGGGTCCCCTTCTTCATTTGGAGACAGCGAGAGCTCACCCTAGGCCGCTTGCTCGCGAGACGCGGCCCGGTCTATAAGCGGACAAATGCAAATCACTCATTTCGTGCTTTCGCTTTTTGTAGCGACCGCTCTCGCGCCTGTTTCGTGGGCCGACGACGACCACGAAAAGTCCAAACCGCAGCTCGGTGCCGACGGCGGCAAGCACGGCGGCGACGACAGCAAGCACGGTGGCGACGACAATGACAAGCGCGACGGCGCCAAGCACGACATGGGGCACGACGGCGGCGCTGAGGCCGATGAAGACGAGAGCAAGGGCGAAGACAAGGACGAGCCGGCCGAGCACAAGGGCAAGCGCCGCGGCTACATCCACAAGATCAAAAAAGAGCTCGACGAGGCCGTGCACGCCAACGGCAAGGATCTGAGCGACGACGAGACTCTCGCGATCAAGGACCACTGGCACGACACGATGCGCCTCTGGCGTATTCGTCACCTCGCAGAAGCGGACAAGGACAAGGCCACGGTGGCTCGCGTGGACGCACTGCTCCCCAAGATCGACGCGCACACGCTCAGCGCGATCATGGCGTTGAATGCGAAAGCGCCAAACGCGGCGGGAGGTTCGAAGTGAAAGCGCTCGTCGTCATCATCGCGTTGGCGCTCGTCGTCGGCTGCGACAAGAAGGATGCAGCCTCGTCCACCGCCGGCTCCGCGTCCGCCGCGTCGTCTGCACCCGTCGCCTCTGCGTCGGTCGCGCCGTCCGCATCGGCACCACTCACGACGGTCGCGATGGGACCCAAGAAGATCCCGTCACAAGCCGACGAAGCCGTCGCCGCGAGCAAGGACATCACCAAAGCGAACTACAAGTCCGAGCTCGACAAGATCGAAAAGGGCTTCGCCGCAAAGAAGTGAGTTCGCGCGAGCGACTCTCAGAAATGAACGTTGCGAACGGCTTGGGCGCTTGTCTGCCTAGCCTCGAGCACGCCTCCTGCGGCCGTGTCGACCTCGACTGTCGACGCGAGCCACGGGGCGCCGTCATGGATGCTCGCTCCGCAGCGCCGACGGGGCGCTTCGTTCGATGTCGCAGACGTATCGGTGGTTGATGCATCAATCGATGCTCCGCGGGGCGCGCCGATCACGCTCGCCAGCTGCCGGCCATCTTCGAAGACGGAAAGAACATCGCAGTCGGCGCGACCGTGCGAGACAGCGAGCGTATGCACCAGAACTTGCGCGATGACCGTGCGTTGGAGCGAGTGTCGTCGTCCGTGCCGATAGTTGGCAATCCCTCCAATTGGTACGGGTAGTTCATAATGCTGAAGTGGTTCGGCTTGTGACTGAGGGCGGAGACCACGCGCGTAACGATGACTTCAAGACCTCTCGCAAGACGGCGCCTTACGTGTGAGCGCGCCGTTCCTTCGTGAGCCTGACTGAACTCGATGTCGCCATCGTCGCGGACTTTCACGCTCCACTTGCCATACGTGCGATCAATCTCGAAAGCGCCGTCGCTCCGTACTCGCCCCACGAGCAAGCGACGTTTCGTCGCGTAACATGGCTTGTGTGGACGGGGTCACTCGATTGTGGACCGAACGAGCATGGCTCGTGTGGAGCGTGCGTCATTCAGTAACGATGGTCACTAGGTCCCTCGAGCCGATCGCCGGGTGCGCCTCGCGGCGTCCCTATCGTGATGCCGCAGTTCATACACGCTTTGGTGAACGGGTTGCTCAGCCTGGCATAGCCCGCGCCCATTTTCGTGATTGTCAGGTTGCAGTTCGGGCACTTGGCGCGGAAGCACAGGTTGACTCCGGCGAGGAGAGCGATCGGCGTAAGGCCGCCGAGCACGAGGACAACGAACGAATTGCCGAGCAAGAGCTTCCCAACTGCAGTCACGAGCGAGTACGTCGGAATCCAAGCCAAACAGAGCCCCAGAGCCGCGAGGCGTCGCTGCCGGAATCTTCGCCACGCAGCCAGATACGGGTCGGGCTGGACGGACGGCGGATGCGGCTCGCGAAACGGCGACGACACGGCAGGAGTCTGCAGCGGGGCGCTCGAGTGCGCAAGAGTCGCGCTATGAGCAGAACCCGTACGCGCCATGCGAGTCGCCGGCGCTCGTGGTCCGTCCCGTGTTCGATTTCCACCCATTCGCTAGATCAACCGCATTCCGCTCAGAGCGCTGTCGCAAGCGACGTTTCGCATTCGACGAGGCGTAGCAGCCGATCTCGATGCCGATGCTTGCCGACCGTCACGTAGCGAAGACCCAGCAGGCCGGGCACGAGCGCCACCGCTCCCACGAGCGCGACCGCCGCCCTAGCCATGACCCATCGCAAAGAGGACGGCGCCCATGGCGGAGCCCGCGCCCAGGAGGCCTACGATATATCGGTAACCGTCGACGCCGTAGTCTGCGCGCTTCGCGGTGCGTCCGGTCTCTATCTCAGAGCTCCGCTCAGAGAACGATCTTCTCGTGCCTCACGAGCTGCTCGAGCGCGCGCTCCATTATCGCCCGCGCTTGCGCGGTGTGTTCGTAGAGAGCTTTGTGGATCGCCGCGTCGGCGTCTCCTCGGCTCTCGCACTTGGCCGAGTAGGCCTCGAAGCTCACGAGCGATTGAAGGAGCGTCGACAGGTGATTCGGACACTCGCACTGCACCGAGCTCTCGATCTCGGCGAGGCGTCCGAGCTGTGAGTCGGTGAATGTTCGGGCGGGAGTCGCATGGGACACGGGAGTTGCCTTCGTGGGTGTGGCGAGCATGGAGCGAACGAGGACACCCATCATTTGACTGCGGAGGGCCTCCACGGAAATGGGCGCTCTCAGCGCCTTTCGACCGTCGCGCGCGAGCCTCTCGATCACGTCTCGCCGCGCGAAGCGGTACAGCGTGATGACGAGCTCCGCGCCGGATTGAAGCTGAAGATCTATGACCTGCGCGACGGGATCGTCAGCAGAAAGAGTGTCGAGATCCACGACGAGCACGTCGAGCTTGGCCTTGCCGACGGTGCGCCGGAACTCATCCGCGGACGCGCCCTTCCAAACGATCTCGATGCCCTCGAGGTCTTTGGGTCGCTCCGCGAATTGGGCTGGCAAGACCGAGTCTAAGATTGCGATCTTCAGCATAATCGAGAAGATGCTCCGACTCGGGGGAGCGTTGCCCAAGGTTCGTACAGCTTTGGTCTGCCAACCTTACGGGCTCGGTTGGACGACCGTGTTCGCTTCAAGCGTGATGGCGCTCTGCGCGAGCAACCGGCCGTTCACCGAGGCGCCGGTCTTCACGGCGATCTGGGTCTGCGCCAAAATCACGCCTTCCATGTGGGCCGTGGTTCCAAGGTCCACGACACCTGCCGCCTGCCAAAAGACGTTCCTGGCCACGGCACCGCCCGCCAGGATCACCTTCGTACCGGAAGCCTGGGTAATGCCCTTTGCGATCTGGAAGATCCAGACGTCGTTCGCGCTGCCGCTGAGCGTGACGTTCGTCGGAATCAAGACTCCGGTGCCCCATTTGTAAGTGCCAGGGGGAAGCGTCATGCCGCCGATATTTCCGGCGCCGATTTCAGTGAAGTCAGCAGCTCGTCCCGCGGCATCGGTGTATGCGGTCATCATGTCGCCGACCGCAGCAGTCAGGAGGGCAGGCGTCGGGCACGACGCAGGAATGTTGTAGTTCGCGGCATAGACCTTTCCGGTCACCAGACTCGATGTCGAGAAGCACCCCCCGGCGTCCAGCGTCAGCGCGAATCCAGTGATGTAAGTCGCAGCGGCCGGGCTCACGCCGAGGTCTCCCGTGATGGCGGTTGTCCCAGTGGTCGAGATGCCCGTTTTGGCCAGCATCACGAAGTTGGAGGTGACGACAGTTCCAGGGCCAGTGACCTTTCCTAAAATGACTGGCGGTGGACCATGACCACCGGCACCCGTGCCCGTTCCGGTGCCCGGTGTGATGGGGGCCGGTTTGGTCTGTCCTGTTGCAGGCGCCGGGTCAGAGCCGCACGCGACCACGAGGGCGACGAGTAGAAACGCCGTGGAGCACCCAACCAGCTTGGTCACGCTATCGAACTTGTTCACGGTCTTCTCCTCGGATGATCGATCACCCTTTTGACGCCTGAGGCGCTTCTTCAATCGTAACGCATTGGACGTGCCACGCGTGGCCGAATAACGGGCGTCGTTCGCCAAGGGCAGCGACAATGTGCCGAATTCGAAGGCAGATGAAGCGCTGAGCACGGCATTCACGCGTCGGCTTATGGCGCGTTCTTTGCGCGACCCGCGCCCTTATTGCACGCGGTCTGGTAGCGGTTTGCGTCTTTGACCGGCTCACAACGGACCCCCAGGTTGGAGGCGCATTCGACGATTGCGCATATGGACATTTCATGGTCGTACGACTGCTTCGACATCATGTAAGGCGAGGCTTGGCAGGGTGCACAAGTGATGCTGGCGAAGCCAATCCGGTCAGTTGTTGACGTTCGCCGAAGGCGAAGACAATTAGCGTGGTGACCAATAAATGGTCGCGCCGATCGCGCGGCCCACACCGCTGTAGTCGGAGTAGCGCGCTCCGAGCGCGAGCCATCCGGGGTTGGACATATAACGAATGAGCCGAACCTCGGCGCGGTCCTCGGTGAGGATGTCGGCCTGGTAGTCGGGTAGGCTGTCGGTTCGCCACAAATGCACATAGCTGGCTTCGAGCTCCCATGGGAGCAGACGCGCAGACAAGTGACCGCCCAACCCATAGTTTGGGGCGAGCGGCACAACGAACGAGTCCTTGCTCCCCATACCGTCGAGCCCGCCGCGCGCCACGCCGGCGAGGCCAAACCCTCTGACGCGATATCCCAAGGCGAGCGCGCCCCAGGTATCGAGCGCCAGGTCGGCGTTCGTATCGATGCCCAGCTCGACGGGGACCCTCAACTCGAAGAGCAAGCCAGTGTTGCGGCGCGATCCGAGATGACCTTCAATGCCAACCTTCACGGCGCCGGTGAAGCCGGGCCGCGGCCCCTGAAGGTTGGAGAGTCCGAGAGTGAACGGAACTCGCACGTCTCCGGACTCCACATAGTCGGCCATCGCGTCTTCGCTCTTCGCGCCATCCAACGTGGTTTGGTCCGCTATCGGAACTGGCAGTGTGTACGCATACGAGAGCGGCGGCTCGACCGATGCGTCGAGCGTCCCGACGAGTAACGCGCGCGTCTCCGCCTCGTCTAGAGCGTAGACCGTGCCGATGGTCTTGAGGCTTTCGGTGTCCGTCGAGTGCGTCATCAGGCTCGCGAGCACGTGATCGTGGATGACAAGGTGACTGTCGGTCTCGCGTAGCGCCGCGGTGATGAGCTTGTTCGCTCGGTCCGACTGCACGTCTCGCTCGAGCCGGGCCAGCGCGCTCGCGGCGTTTCTCGTGGCCGCTTGGACGAGCCCGTCGATCGACGGCACACTCATCGACTTGCTCGTATGTGCGCCGCGCCAGCCGTGGTCGCCAGCCACTTTGCTGTACGCGAACGGCTGCGTGAAGCTCTTGCCCTCGAACGTCGCGGTGGCAGACCCGTTCATCGAATAGGACACCTCTGCGTATTGCACGCTCACGGTCTCGCGGTCTGGGATCTCACGCGTCTCCGTGTGGGGGACCTGGATCGTCTGGCACTCCGTGACGGTCGGAGCTGGGTCGCATTTCGTATTGTAATATTGGTCTTGCGTGCAGTTCGCCGATCCGACGGTGTGCTCGCTGCACTTTTGCTCACTCGTGTAAGTCGTAGTGATCTCGGTTCGCATGAACGGCTTGACCTCGACCTCCGTCCACTCTTGATGACTGCCCGCGCAATCATCGACGTGAACCTCTGCGCGGACTCCGTCGGACCCCGAGGTGGACACCGGCTCAGCGGGGAGCGAGTCGCACGATGCACCGCTCGAAGTCATCGACCAGGACAGGCCCGATTGCACCTTGAGCTTGCCTAGGAGCGGCGACGAGAGGTCTCGTGCGCCGAAGCGCTGCGCAAGGACGGCCTCCGCAAACGCTTCGCCCGGCTGCTCAGCCGCTCCGAATCGCGCGAGATGGAACGAGCGTGCCTCGCTTCGCAACGTCTCCAGCCGCTGCGTGGTCTCGCCTGCGCCCCTGAGCGCCTCGGCGAGGCGCTCGCCGAGTGAGACCGCCGCCAGGTAGCGATGCTCTTGCTGCGCAGCCACCACCGCGGGCCAGAGCAAGAGCGCCGTTTTGTCGAGCTCGAGGTTGATCGAGGTCACCAACGCTTGCTCGTAAGAGCTCCTTTGCGCTTCGCGAGCGAGAGTCGAGAGCCCGCCGAAAGACTCCTGCAGCTTGCCGGCCGCGCGTGCGTCGACCGCGCGAGCGATCTCGGACGTGACCCACTGCTGTCGCGCAAGGCCGCGCTTGACCACGACGACGGCCTTTTCGTCGTCCGGCAAGCGGCTGCGCGCGAGCTCTGCGCCGTAGTCCGCGACTGCCTCCCCATAGCGCCGCTGAGAGATCGCCCGGTCTCCCTGGCTGACCAGCCCGGACACGGAGGTGGACGACTGACAACCCAACAACCAGAGCCCGACGAGCAAACCGAAGCGCAATGAACGCATGTGTCGCAATATGCGTCGGCGAGATCCCGATTACTACTTGAGAGGTCAATCGCTAGTTGGTAACGGTGGTGGGTTTGGCTCCCGGGTCACCGCTTCGTCGACTCAGCTGTGGAAGGCGTACCTACGCACGGCTCGCTCAGCCCTCTGGGATCCAGCCGACTCCGACGAACGTTACTGCGATGTCCGACTTCTTCGGTCGCACGACGATCGTCTCCAGCTGCACGCGCTCTGGCGACAATGAGGCGGTGACTTCTGCGGCCTCCGCTTGGAACGTGCGGTCGAGCTCGACCCACTTGGCGTTGAGCTCGGCGAGCTTTTGCTCGGCGCGAACGACGTCGCCCTTCTGCTTGCCCATTCGCGCTTGGTCCTTCACGGCCGTAGCCGCGGATCGGACGAGACCCCTACGACTCCCCAAGAACGCGCCCATCACGAGCGCGCCCGCGTCCGCGACGGTGGAGACCTGTTGAACGGAGACGTCCGAGCGCTCTTTGGCGAGGCTCGCGTGCGCGGCCTCGATCTTGGTCTTCAGCGCGTCGAACTTGGGCGTGTACTTCGTCCTCAGCTGGGCAACTGCGGCGTCACGCTTCTCACGCAACGAGTTGGTGATTCGGGCGCGAAACGCGTCCTCTGGCTCGTCCGGCCGCGCCATCTCGTCCACGCTCGGCGCGGAGATGTTCGAGAGTCCTTGGCTGGCGACGAGCCAAGTGACGAACGCCTTCTGCCAAGTGGATAATGACTTTGCAGATATCGAAATAGGCAATGGCTGGAACTGCGCGCCGCTCGGTGCCGCGCCGCCGAAGTCGCGCTTGGTCGCGGACACCCACTGGGCATCTTCCCAATGCGCGGAGATCGGCCCAGCAGCGAACGGCGTCTGAAACACGACGTCGCGTGTGACATCGACCCCGCTCTTTTTGTCGACGAACCGCACGGAAGCCGCGCCGACGAGAGCGGCGCGAAACCTCGGCGAAGTTCCAGAAGTGGGCAAGAACATCTCGGGGATGCCTGCGCCCAGCGCGGGCTTCTCGCGCGACGATTGACCACTATCGCCGACCGGTTTGGCGACCGCGGCGGTGCTGGCAGGGGCGACCTGCGCACGACGGAGTTCGTCCTTGGTGAGAGGCCCGCGCAAGTACGACATCGCCCAGCGAGTCTCGATCACCTCCGGCCCCTTCGCGTGGATGTCGTGGACCAAGAAGTTGCGCTTGCCGAGGCCGGACAATAGCGAGTCCAACTGCGCTCGAGTCGCTCCTCCTGCGAGGGCACCTTCGAGGCCGTCGAGGACTCTCAATTTGTCTCGCTCGGTCTGCAGCCGACCAAGAAACCAGACGCCCGCGTTGGACAGAGCCTTGTAATCCAGGTCTACCGGGTTCTGAGTGGCAAGCACGACGCCGAGGCCGAACGCTCGCGCCTGCTTCATCAGCAGCAGCAGCGGGGCCTTGCTCGGCGGGTTCGCGACGGGCGGCATCGTGCCGGCGATCTCATCCATGTAGAGCAGTGCGCGTAGGCTCTGCGTTCCGGACTGCGTGCGCATCCACGCGACCACCGCGTGTAGCAAGGCCGTGACGACGAACATGCGCTCGGCGTCGTTCAAGTGCGCTATCGAAATGACGGATAGCCCTGGTTTGCCGCTCTTCGGGAACAAGAGGGCGCCCACGTCGAGCGGCTCGCCGCGCATCCAAAGCTCGAATCCCGGACTGGCAAGTAGTCCGTTCAGCTTCATCGCGAGCGAAAAGCGTTCCTTCTTGGGGAACATCGCCTCGAGGTCGAGCACGCCGAGCTTGTCGAACGCGGGCTCTTGCACGCGCGTGATCAGGCGCGCCAAGTCGAGGTCCTCACCAACGCTCCACGCGCGCTCCGCGATCGCGGTGAGGAGCATGTGCTCGCGGCTGGCCTGCGCGTCGCCCTCGATATCGAGCCAGCCGAGAAGACTCGACACTGTGGCTTGCACGCGCGCGCGCATCGCTTCGGCGTCTCGACGCGTTGCCTCGGCCGGTGCAGCCAGGCTCGCGAGCATGGCGAGTGGAATGCCCGCGTCGCTCCCTGGAGTGAAGACGCGCACCTCGCGCGAGGCCTGCAGTCTGCCGATCCGCTCGCCGTCTTGGTCCCACGCGCGCAACCCCTCACGCCACGCGCTCGCCTCTTGCGCCGCCGATCGCCCGTCGTTGACCCACGGTGCAAAGTCCGTCTCGGCGAGCGACGGAAAGGTGAGCAGCAAGTTCGAGAGGTCCCCCTTCGGATCCACGACGATCGCGGGAATGCCGTCGATAGCGGCCTCCTCGAGCAACGCGACCGCGAGTCCCGTCTTGCCGCTGCCGGTCATGCCGACGATCACGCCGTGCGTGAGGAGATCATTGGCCTCCAACAAGAATGGCGCAGGATCGCCCTTTCTTCGGCCTAGATAGAACGCGCCCAACTTTTCGTACGCTGCGAGCATCGACGAAGAACTAGATCACCTACGCATCCGAGACAATTGGGCCGTCGCGTCGTCGCGACACGCGATGGACAAACTCGGAAGTGAAAAGCGGGAGCCTGTTGGCGACAAGTCCTCATGCCGCGAGACGTAGTTGCCGCGACGGGCTAACGGAGCGATTCGTCGGTCGTGAGCTCGAGGGCGCGTGCGTGCTCGGGAATTCGCTCCAAGAAACTGCGCCGCCACTCTTCGTTCTTGATTCGTGGCGCTCGCTCGCGGCGGCGATCTGCTGCCGCGGAGGTCGACGTCTTGGCGCCCGCGGTGTCGCCTGCGGCGAACAACGACACCGCGTACACGAGTCGAACGCGTCGTCTTCCGCGCTCGTTCCCGGCGGCTCGACCTGCGCCAGGCGTCGCGCGGTGTCCAGGGCCTCCGCGACACGGTGGGTGGCGAGGAGTCGTCGGAGGCCTCGTCCTGGGCGTCGCCGCGGCGATGTTGGGCGCGTCATCGCGCAGCTAAGCCGCACGTACGCGTTCGGCGTGGCTTGTCTCCGCCCGCTCACACCACTACCTCCGCCGTCACCATGAGCGACGATCTCTCCACCGATCTGGCATCGCTTCGCATCGACAGAAGCAGCCGACAGCGCGGCCCTTGGGGGCGCATCGCGATCGTCCTCGGCGTGTTGGTCGTGGTGGGTGCGGCCGTCTCGCTCGGCAAGCCCTTGCTCGAGTCGCGCGTCTTCAAGGTCGAGGTGGAGGTCACGGAGATCGCGATCGTGTCGCCGGCGCAGGCCTCCGTGGAGCTCACGGCCACCGGATACGTGACCCCTCAAGTCACGGCCAAGGTGGGCGCCAAGGTGCTCGGTCGAATCTCGAAGGTGAACCTCCGTGAAGGCCAGACCGTGAAGGCAGGGGACGTGCTGTTCGAGCTCGATCCACTCGATCAGCAGGCGGCGGTACAGTCGTCGCGCGCTCGGGTGTTCGCCGCACAAGCACGCGTAGCGACCGCGCAGGCGCAGTCCGCGGAGAACCGCGTGAACCTCGACCGGCAGAAGAAGCTCGCAGACACGGGGTCCGTGGCCCGCGCGACAGTGGACGATCTCCAGGCGCGACAAGACTCGCTCGACGCGCTGATCAAGGCCGCGCAGGCCGACGTGAACGCAGCGCAGGCAGAGACGCACGCCCAGGATACGGGCCTCGCGAACCTCCGTATTGCCGCTCCAATCGACGGGACAGCCGTCACCAAACCGGCGAGCGTCGGGGACATCGCCGGTCCGTCGGGCATGAGCTCGCTCGTCGAGCTCGTCGACTACGACAGCCTCCTCGTCGAGGCGGACGTGCCGGAGGCGCGCCTGAGTCAGGCGAAGGTCGGGGTGCCGTGTGAGATCGTACTCGACGCACTTGCGGGTCAGCGCTTCGCCGGTGTGGTCGCGGAGGTCGGGCCGCGCATCAACCGTGCGAAGGCGACTGGCCTCGTGAAGGTGAAGTTCGAGAGCGCCCCCAAAGAGCTTCGACCCGAGATGAGCGCGCGCGTGTCGTTCTTGAAGAAGGCGCTCGCCAAGGCCGATCTCCGAGAGGCGACCAAGACGGCGGTCCCGGCGAGCGCCGTGTTCGACGTCGAGGGTGGCAAGGCCGTGTGGGTCATCGAAGAAGGCAAGATCCACAAAACGCCCATTTCTTTGGGCGATCCGCTCGCGAGCGGATTCGTGCTGGCGAGCGGCCCGATCCCCGGCACGCGCATTGTGAACAACCCCAGCAAAGATTTGGTCGACGACAAACCCATCAAGGAGAAGGCGGCACCATGAGCGAAGTTGCGACTGCAGAATCGGCGCCGCCGTACCGCGAGAGCACGGGGACGCACGCGGACGTGCTCATCAGGCTGCGCGGCATCACCAAGAACTTCTCGCGCGGAGGCGAGACCGTGAAGGTCCTTCAGAGTCTGGACCTCGACGTGCCGCGCGCGGCCTTCCAGGCGCTGATGGGTCCGAGCGGCAGCGGAAAGAGCACGCTGCTGAACTTGATCGCCGGGCTCGACGCACCCACCGGAGGCACGATCGACATCGACGGCAAGCGCATCGACCAGATGAGCGAGGGCAAGCTCGCCAACTGGAGGGCGAACCATGTCGGCTTCATCTTCCAGTCGTACAACCTGTTGCCCGTACTCACCGCCGTGCAAAACGTGGAGCTCCCGTTGTTGCTCGCGCCTGTCCCCGCGAGCGAGCGCAGAAAACGCGCAGAGATCGCCCTGAAGGTTGTCGGCCTCACGGACCGCATGCACCACTTTCCGCGTCAGCTCTCGGGCGGACAAGAGCAGCGCGTCGCGATCGCGCGCGCCATCGTCAACGATCCCCTGCTCATCGTGGCGGACGAACCCACCGGCGATCTCGATCGTCAGAGCGCGGACGACATCCTCTCGTTGATGGAGCGCCTCAATCGCGAGATGGGCAAGACCATCCTCATGGTCACGCATGATCCCGCCGCGGCGGAGCGCGCGCAGATCACCCACCATCTCGACAAGGGGCGGTTCAAATCATGACCTTCCTCGGTCTAGCGGCGCGCAACCTGTTGCGGAACAAAGTCCGCACCGTGCTCACCGTGATGGGCGTCGCGATCTCGGTCGTCACGTTCTTGCTCCTTCGCACGGCCGTGGCGGCATGGACCGCCAGCGCCGATTTTGCGGCCAAAGATCGCCTCGTCACGCGCCACAAGGTCACGTTCGTGATGACGCTTCCGAAGCGCTACATCGACACGCTTCGCGTCGAAGGGCCCGCGCTCGGCGTCAAGAGCGCCACGTTCGCGAACTGGTTCGGCGGCAAAGACCCCAACCACGATACGGAGTTCTTCGCGACGCTCGCCGTCGACAGCAAGAGCTACTTCGAAGTGGTCCCCGAGGTCCTCGTGCCGAAGGACCAGCTGCAAGCGTACATGGACGATCGCACCGGGGCCGTCGTCGGCGACGTGCTCGCTCAGAAGCTCGGCTGGACCGTAGGTCAGAAGGTGACGCTCGAGAGCGGCATCTACCCGAGTGATCCCGACAAGCCGTGGACGTTCACCGTGCGCGCGATTTACACCAGCCGGTCCAAGAACGTGGACCGATCGACGTTCCTGTTCCACTGGGACTACCTCAACGACAACATCCCGCAGACGCGCCGGGACGAGATCGGTTGGATCATCTCGCACGTCGACGATCCCAGCCGCACGGCGGCGATCGCCCTCTCTGTGGACAAGCTCTTCGACGAGAAAGACATCCAGACGCTCTCGCAGGACGAGCACGCGTTCAACCAGTCATTTCTCGCCGGCTTCTCCGCGGTGCTCACGGCGTTCGACATCATCTCGGTGGTCATCTTGGCCATCATGATGCTCGTGCTGGGCAATACGATCGCCATGGGTGTACGCGAGCGCACCAACGAAATAGCGACGATGCGCGCGATAGGATTCTTGCCCAAGCACATCGCGCTGTTCGTGTTGGGCGAGGCGGCTGTGCTCGGTCTCGTGGGCGGTCTTGTGGGGCTCGCCCTCGCGTATCCCATCATCGAGCGAGGGCTCGGCCGCTTCGTGCAGGAGAACCTCGGGAACATCTTGCCGTTCTTCGACATCCCGCCTTTGATGACCGTCGTATCTCTCGCGCTCGCCGTGGGCCTCGCGCTAATCGCCTCGATTTTCCCCGCAATCAAGGCCGCACGCCTGCCCATCACCGACGGCCTCAGGAGGCTTGCTTGACATGGCAATGATTCCTCTCGTCTACAATCTACGCAGCCTTTCGGTGCGCAAGACGACTACCGCGGCGACCTCCATCGGCATCGCGCTCGTGGTGTTCGTGCTCGCGTCCGCGCTGATGCTCAGCGAGGGCGTCACGCGAACGCTCGGATCCTCGGGCCACTCGGACGTCGCGATCGTCCTGCGCAAGGGCAGCGACAACGAGCTCAGCAGCGGAATCGAGGACCCCCAAGTCGGGCTCATCGGATCCATGCCCGGCGTCAAGAAGGGGACGTCGGGACCGATCATGAGCGCCGAGTCCATCGTCATCACCTCGATGGAAAAGGTCGGTGCGCCGGGCGTCGTGAACCTCCAGCTCCGCGGCCTGGGCGAAGAAGGCTACGCGCTCCGCCCGAATTTGAAGGTCGTCGCGGGGCGCAAGCCGGCACCCGGCGCCGATGAAGTGATGGTCGGCGCTCGCCTGCGCGGTCGCATCAAGGGGCTCGAACTCGGTCAGAGCTTCGACATCAAGAAGAACCGCCCGGTCACCGTCGTCGGCGTCTTCGAGGACGGCGGCTCTTCGCACGAGTCCGAGGTGTGGGTCGATCGCGACGTGCTCAAGACTTCGTTCGGGCGCGTTGGCTTGGTCTCGTCGGTACGCGTGAGGCTCGAGAAGCCGACCTCGTTCGACACGTTCAAGCTCGGCGTGGAGCAGGACAAGCGCCTCGGGCTGATGGCGATGCGAGAGACCGTCTATTACGACAAGCAGTCGCAAGGGCTCTCCATCTTCATCACCGTGCTCGGTTCGCTAGTCGCGTTCTTCGTCTCGCTCGGCGCGATGATCGGCGCGACGATCACCATGTACGCGTCGATCGCCAATCGGCAGCGAGAAATAGGCACACTGCGCGCGCTCGGCTTCTCGAGGACGTCCATCCTCGTGTGCTTCTTGCTCGAGTCGATCGCGCTCAGTTTGATCGGCGGGGTGGTGGGGTCGGTCGCATCGCTCGCCATGGGTGCCGTGCGCTTCTCGATGCTCAACTTTGCGAGCTTCTCCGAGGTGGTCTTCACCTTCGACCCCACGCCACGCATCATCGTGACTGCGCTGATCGCCTCGGGCGTCATGGGCGTGCTCGGCGGATTTCTGCCGGCCCTCCGCGCCGCCCGGGTGTCACCGCTCACGGCGATGCGCGGCTGACCCCGCGCGAGGTGTTCCACCATGTGGGGCGTCACGTGACGTCGCTGTCGGGCCGCCACGTGGGCCGATAGAGATGAGAGTGTGAAAACCCGGCTGACCCTCGCGTGCGTGGTCTTCATCGCGCTGTCCTGCAAGAGCAAGACGGAACGCGTGGTGGACGCGGCCCCGGCGGCGACCGTCGCGGCCACCGCTCCCACTCCCACCGAGACGCCCGTGCCGAGCGCTACCGTGAGCGCGCAGCCGAAGCGGCCGTCCGCGAAGCAGCCCAGCGTGCCGGGTTGCCAGCCGGGCTGGACGCGAACGACCAAAGGCGTCTGTGTCGCTGGTGCGAGATCGATGACGACTGCGACGACGGCAAGACGTGTCAGGCCTCGCCGCACGTGGATCCCGATCTCGGCAAGATAAAGACGTGTCAAACGGCAGTCGCCGCGAAGCCCGCGGCCGGACGCGGCGTGCCGAAGTGCAAGAGCGGCGAGAACCTCGACGCCACCGCGGTGACCGCTGCGCCGTTCTGCGCGAAGTCCTGCAGCGCAGACAAGGACTGCTCGTCGCACTCGTGCGTCTCGGTGGTGGAGCTCGACGACGACGGCAAGCCCATGCGGGCGATGAACGGCAATCCGATCTCCGACACCGCTTGCGCGCCGGCAGCAGCCGCGGCGGACGACGACTGTCCGGGCTCGCTCAGCGTCCGATGCAAAGGGGTCTGCGTGAACATCCAGACCGACGACAAGAACTGCGGCGCATGCGGAACCGTCTGCAGGGCCGGCACTCACCGCAACATGGCGATGACGTGCAGAGACGAGCAGGGCAATTTTTGAGCATCGAACGCTGATGATGGATGAGAACATAGTGCCGTGCCGGAGCTGCCCGACGTTACCGTCTATGTAGAGCGCATCGCGGAGCTCACCGCCGGTGCAACGCTCGACAAGGTCAGGCTCGCGAGCCCGTTCGTGCTGCGTACCGTGACCCCGTCGCCTCGCGACGCCGAGCAGAAGCGCGTCAAGGGCACCCGCCGTATGGGCAAGCGCATCGTGCTCTGCCTGGAGGACGAGCTCTTTGTCGTCGTGCATCTGATGGTCTCCGGCCGTTTTCGCTGGGGGGAGAAGGGCGCCAAGATCCCGGGAAAGCTGGGCCTCGGTGCGTTCGACTTCTCCACGGGGACGCTCCTGTTGACCGAGGCGAGCAGCAAGAAGCGCGCGTCGATCCACGTCGTGCGCGGCGAGGCGGACCTCGCGGCCTTCGATCGCGGCGGGCTCGAGGTGATGACGGCAACCGGGCCCGCCTTCACTGCCGCGATGACGCGCACCAATCACACGCTCAAGCGCGCGCTCACGGATCCCACGATCTTGAGCGGGATCGGCAATGGGTATTCGGACGAGATCCTCCACGCGGCGAAGCTGTCGCCCATGCGGTTGACGAGTCAAATGTCCGATGAAGAGTGGTCGCGCGTCTTTTCTGCGACCCAAAAGACTCTAGAGGAGTGGACCGTGCGGCTGCGCGCGGAGTCCGTCTCATCCTTCCCCGAGAAGGTCACCGCGTTTCGCCCGGAGATGGCGGCGCACGGCCGCTACGGCAAGCCTTGCCCGTCGTGTGGCAGCAAAATCCAGCGCATCACCTACGCGGACAACGAGACGAACTACTGCGCGACCTGCCAGACGGGCGGCAAGCTCCTCGCGGATCGCTCGCTGTCGCGGCTGCTCAAAGACGACTGGCCCAAGAGCCTCGAGGAGCTGGAAGAGAAGCGCCCCGCGCTCGCGACTTTGCCGGCCAAACCCGAGCGCAGCACCAAAAAGCGCTAGTCCAAAGACGGAATCGCGAGGCGGCGGTCATCTGACACGTGGAGCGGACGATCTCTCGGGATCGAAGGCTCCCCGTGGCGAGAGCCGGTTAGCGCGCCGCCAACATAGTTGCCTGATGAAGGGCGACACAGGAGAACTCCATGTCAGTCATGAGGGCGCGTCGCCTAGCGACGCTCGGGTGCACCGGTTTGTTTTCGACCATCGTGATCTCGGGATGTTTGGCGCGCCCCGTGGGCAGCCATGATCCGACGACGAAGGCGAGCGTCACCAAGGCGCTCAAGCAATCCTCGGTCGACAAGGTCGATCTGCTCGTGCTCGTCGACAACTCCTCGTCGATGGGTGACAAGCAGGCTTACTTGCGTGAGGCGATCCCCGATCTCGTGAAGCGATTGGTGCAGCCTGGATGCGTCGATGATCAAGGCGGCGCGCCAGTTCCCGCCGACGCTAATGGTCAATGCGGCAATGGGAAGAAGCTCGAGTTCCAGCCCGTTCATGACATGCACATCGGGATCTTGTCGTCGTCGCTGGGGGCGCGCTTGGGCGACCTCTGTGATCCGAACGACAAGCGCGTCAATCACAACGACGATCGCGCTCATTTGCTCAATCGCGCGGGCGACGACGAACACGCACAGGCGGTGATGGGGACTGCCAACTATCTCGCGTTCCTCCCGCCCGTCGCAGAGAACGCGAACAAGCCGATGCCAACAGGATCGGTCGCGATCACGGATCCCAACGCGCTCGTGAGCGCGTTCCAAGACGCGGTCTCCGGGGTTCACCAGAACGGATGCGGCATTGAGTCGCAGCTCGAGGCCTTCTATCGCTTCATGATTCAGCCGGATCCGTATGATCAGCTGAAAGGGTCTGGCGGCGCTTCTGCGTGGTCCGGCGTGGATGGGACGATCTTGAGCCAGCGCAAGGCGTTCCTCCGGCCCGACTCTCTGATGGTGGTGCTCGACCTCACGGACGAGAACGACTCCGAGATCGACGTGCGGTCGCTGGGCGGACAGTCCAACGCGTTCATGCGTGCTAGCTGGCAGCCGCCGCGTGCGACGAGCATCTGCGCGGTCAACCCGCTCGATCCCTCGTGCACCTCTTGCAGCGCGCTCGTCAATCCCGGGAGCGACCCCTCGTGCGCTACTTCGTATACGCAATCCTTCGACTGGGGCTTCGACCCCAACCTGCGTCACGTGCACATGAAACAGAAGTATGGAGTCGATCCTCAATATCCCATTAGCCGATACGCGCACGGGCTCACATCCAAGCGAGTGCCCAATCGAGACCGCGAGTACCCGGCGGGCTCTCACCGCTACATCGGTGACGACAAATGCACCAACCCACTGTTCGCTGCGGAGCTCCCGGACGGCTCCCGCACTGACGTGGCGTCGCTCTGTGATCTTCCTCTGGGCCCGCGCACGGCCGACATGATCTACTTCGCGCACATCGGCGGGGTGCCGAGCGCGCTGCTGCATGACCCTCCCAACGACCCGAAGCACGGCAAGCTGGACGCGGCCGATTGGCAGAAGATCCTCGGCGCCGATCCCGAGCGGTTGGATACGACCGGCATCGATCCACACATGATCGAGTCGTACGCTCCGCGACAGGGATTGCCCGCACCCACCGACGCGTTCAACGCCGATCCGATCTCGGGTCGCGAGTCGATCACCGATGCGAACGGCCGCGTCGATCTGCAGTATGCGTGCACGTTCCCGCTGACGACCCCACGCACGTGCGCCGACAACGACTACACGTGCGACTGCACGAACGCCGTGGGGCGCCCGACGTCTCAAGTACCGTCCGTCTGCAACCCGGGGACACCCAACGTGCAGTCGCGTGCGAAGGCGTATCCGACCGTGCGAGAGCTGTTGTTGGCGAAGAAGCTCGGCGAGCAAGGCATCGTGTCGTCGATTTGCCCCACGCACGTGACGGAGCAGTCGCCGGGAGATCCGCTCTATGGATATCGACCCGCGATGAGCGCCATCGTCGATCGCTTGAAGACTCAATTGGGAGAGCAGTGCCTGCCCGAACCACTCACGCTCGAGGGAGGCTCGGCGCCGTGCCTCGTCATCGAGGAGTTGCCCAGTGGCACGACGAGCTGCGCGCAAGTGCCGGGCTTGTCACCGCTCGCTCCCGAGATCCGAAAGAGGTTCGACGCGCAGAGGCTCGCGGCCGATCCCGAGCTCAAAGCGAACGAACTTCCGCTCGCGTGCGAGCTCGCTCAAGTCACCAGCGCAGACGCGTCGAGCTGCGAGGCCTCGAGCGATCCGGGCTGGTGCTACGTGCTGAAGACGCGCTCCTGCTCGCAAGCGATCCGCTTCTCGAAGACCGGCAGCCCCGCGCCATACGTGAAGCTGTCGCTGCAGTGCTTGGCGCTCCAATAGGCGGACAAACACCGATACCTGGTAATGACAACCATGTTCAAGAAGGAAATAGACCACGAAAACAAGGCTCGAATAATGATGTTGAAAGTCACTTTCAACTAGGCTACACCGTGAGGCATGAAGTGGACGGCTCTCCTCGCAGCGGGTTTCGTGTCTCTCGGCCCGGTCGCGGCTCACGCCACGCCGCGCTCGTTGCCCTTCACGTATCCCAACGAGACGCTCTCCAAGGGCGAGGTCGAGGTGGAGCTCTACACGGACGCGAACACCGTGCGCGTGCCGGCAAACGCGACCGACGCGACCGCAGGCAACATTTGGACACCCGAGTACAGACTCCAAACCGAGATCGAATATGGGCTCTCTGATCGCTTCGAGCTCGGTTTTTATCAAGTCTTCCAAGCGACGCCGCAGGCGGGCGGCGATAACTCTCTGAAGTTCGACGGCCTCAAGTGGAGACTCCGCACGCGTCTCGCGCAGCCGGGTGAATTGCCGGTCGACATCGGGTTCTACTTCGAGCTCGAGACCATGCACGACGAGCTCTCCTTCGAGGCGAAGGTGAATCTGCAGCGCCGGTTCGGCAATCTGCGTTGGATGGCGAATCTCTGGGCAGAGGAGACGATCACTCGCCCGCTCGACACGGCCGCGCACGGGCGCTCCGCGCACTTCATCGTCAATCCGACGACGGGCATCACCTACGAGGTCACCCCCACCTTCCAACCTGGCATCGAGTATTGGGCAAGAGGTCAAATCGCGCCCTCGGGGATTACCGATCAGGAGCGCAACAACACCGCCGTGCACCACTTCGTCGGCCCCACTATTCACCTGAATCTGAACCGATTTTGGTGGTCTGTGGGCGCCTACCTGCACCTCAACAGTCAGAGCACGCCCGCGCCCGGGGACGCCTACGGCCCCGTGTGGTTCCGGAGCGTCATCGGTCTGGATCTATAGGCCGGGGCAGGGCGTGCCGAGCGCTGCCGGAGCGGGGATCGTCGCGTGTCCGTTCTTCTGGTAGGTCGCGAAGAAACACCCATACTGGTATTTCACCGCGTCGAGCTGCTGGAAGACATAGTGTGGGTCCGCGGCGCCATCTCCGGCATATTGAATGACGGCTCCCGTGTATTTGGATTTGCCGTCGTCCGTCGTCAGATTCTGATTGATGGGATAAGGCTCTATCCCGCCGCGTCCGCCGAGGGCGAGCGCGGTCTGCATTCCTTGCCACACCTGGTCGCCGGCTTCTTTGTTTCCGTACGCGAGGGCCATCGCGTCATAGATCTCCGTCGCGAAGTACTCGTCGTCTTTGCCGGCGGGTTCGTAGATGTCGCGCGGCGGTGCGCTGAGGGGTAGTCGTGAGAGGCGGCGCATGTAGACGATTGCGTCGGCGGACTCCCACGCGGTCTCGAGCAAATGGAGCGCGGGGTGCAGGAAGGTCAGCTTCTGCGCCGTGCCCAGCAACAGCCCGACATTGCCCGACGTGTTCGGGATCACCTTGTTGGTCAATACGACGTTGCTCCAATATCCACCGCCGCCGCTCGGGGCGACCGCGCCGACGCGGGGCTCTACGGCAGTCACCATGTTCACGTATTGAGCGCCCATGGATTGGCCCTGCATCGCGAGGCGCGTGACGTCGAACTTGTACGAACTGGCTCCGTTTGGCAGCGAAACGCCGTTCGTGCACGTCGATACGACGGACGGTTCGATCGTGAGCAAGGAGAGCGCGTCGATGAAGAGGCGCTGCTCGAACACGCCTTGGCGGAACGTGTACGGGAAGGCGGCGAGGTTGTTGAAGTTGATATACGCGAGGTCGGTCGCCCCTTTGAGGCGCTCGGGGTTGACCGGCATCGCGCTGCCCGCCATCGCGAAGCCGAACGGCGCCATCACGAACGCGGGCCCCTCATGGAGTGTGCCGTTGGGGCTCGCCGCGGTGATCTTTCCTCGGTCAAGCGCCTGCACGGATAGTCCGCCCGAGCCGTGGACATAGACGATGAGCGGATAGCCGCCTTGGGGCATCGCCGTCTGCGGTAGTGAAATACTGATGGGAGCGACCTCGTCCCGCTGCTTGATGGGAGCGCCGTCTGGGCCGAAAACGAACTGCCCGTCCGTATCGAACGGCGGAGTGCCCTTTTGATACTGGGGATATGTGACGGTGCCGACGAGCTCGCAATTGCGTAGTTGATTGCCGCTCGTGCGCACGGCGAGATTCTGGATTAGCACTTTGGTATTGGCGATGACCTTCGAGGACTCGTCGAACGTGGCCTGCACCACGTCTCCCGTGGTGAATACCGTGGCCGACGCGACCTGCGCGGCGTCGACCTTCGCCTGTCCCAGCGTCTCCCAGAGCGGCTGATACAGCGCCCACGCTGGGTTCCCATCGGCCGGCGCGAGCGGCTTCTGCAGCGCAGCCAGCGCGGCCGGAACGCCGAGCTGTGCGCCCGTGGCGTCCTTGAGTGAGCGCATCACGACGAAGGCGTATTTGCGGAGCGGATGAAGCAACATCCCCGGTCGTGGGGTCACGGCCAAGAACGAGTCGGGAACGTAGCGATCCGCTGGCGGCGTCTCTGCGACCACCGGGAACAGGCTTCCCCGCTCGGGAGAATCGCGGTCCACGTCGATGAGCATGATCGGCTGAGTGGCATCTGCCGCAATGACGTCCGTGAAGTGTCGTGGGCTGATCGGCGCGTTGAATTTGAAGTACGCGACGGGCAAGACCGGATACCCCTTTCGCGCTTCGACTGTCCCTTGGAGCCCAGTGATGATCGCGGCATTGAGCGTATTGGGGAATCCGCGTACGTCAGGCGCGCCGTTGGCGGTCAAGCGAAGGTCCGACGGGTAGGGGAAGTCCCAGAACTGCTCGGCCTGCGAGAGGTCAGCGCCGAGATTGAACGAGATGACCGTGTTCAGCGGCGGGCGCGCGGAATCGCTCGAGGAGCACTGAGAGAGGCAAAATAAGGTCGAGGCGGCGATCAGACCGGTAAGGCGCATGGTCGCAGACTAGCAGCATCCCCTTTGGTGTAATGAGGACAGAGGTCAATGATTCCGTGGCAAGTGCTTGGTGAGTCGCGGACCCCGGACGGGACCGCGATGGCGCTCACGCGGCGGGGCAGCGAGTACATGATCCTCGCAGACGGCAAGGACCTCATGTCGAGCCGCATGAAGGGCAGCGAGGAGGAGCTCGCGACCGTGGCGTGCGCTCGCGCGCGTGTGCTCGAGAGTCCGCGCGCGTTGGTCGGAGGTTTGGGCATGGGCTTCACGCTGCGCGCCGCGCTGGACGCCCTTCCTCCGCAGGCGACCGTCGTCGTCGCGGAGCTCGTGGATGCCGTCGTCGAATGGAACCGCGGACCGCTCGGTCCTCTCGCCAAGCACCCGCTGCGTGACGCGCGCACCGTCGTCGAGCTAGGCGACGTGATGGACGTGATGAAGGGGCAGCGCTTCGACGCGATCATGCTCGACGTCGACAACGGACCGTCTGCGTTCACGCAGGCGTCGAACGCGGGTCTCTACGACAACGCGGGCATCGCGATCGCGCGCGCGGCGTTGAGAGAGAACGGCGTCGTCGTTTATTGGTCCGCGAAGGACGATCGAAAGTTCGAGCATCGCTTGCGCTATCACGCGTTCGAGGTCGAGGTCGTCCATGTACGGGCGCGCGGAAAAGCCGGCGGGGGCCCTCGTCACACGCTCTTCGTGGGACGCCTGTAGTCAGCGCGTCGCCATGACCCTGTTGGGCTTGGCGACGTCGATGTTGGGGAGCGTGATCGGTGGCAGCGTCTTGGGCGTGGCGGGCGCGACGTTGGGCACGACGACCTCTTCATGCGTGGCCGTCACCGAGTCATCACCGCCACGCATGAGCACGATCGCCCCAGCGCCGATGAACAGGGCAGCGATCGTGAGTAGTCCGTGAACGACGATGCGAGCTCGATTCGAGGCGAGCTCTGAGACGTGACCCATACTCACGACCAAGCACGTGTCGTTCCATGTGCCTGGATGGGTGATCCTGCGCAGCTTCCGTGGCTGGTGGACAACGCCGCGTCCAGGAAACGCGCGGCTTTTGTCCAGGAGTGCGTTCGTGGCCTACGCCGTTCGTTCACGGTCATCGCATGAACGTTTCGTACTCGAGGCGGTCCAGCTTGTACGACAACGCCCCCAAGCTGAGCAGGCTCGTGAGCGCCGCCGAGATCGCGAACCCGAACCCGTAGAAGCGCGGCCCGAGGATCTGACTCGCGATGGAGAGCCCTACGTTGGCGACTACGAAGAACGCGCAGAGCGCGAGCACGAGGCGTCTGTAATCCAGATAGAAGAGGATGGTGAAGATGCCGAGCAAGACGACCTGGAACGCGACTCCGATGACGTCGATCTTGAACAGGTACTCGTAGAAGATCGGGATATGAAACGCGCCGAGCACGCGCCCGCCAACGAGCAGCAGGACCGCGGCGGTGAGGCCTTGGATTCGGAAGATGTCGTAGATGCCCGCGCGAGCCGCCTCCACGAGTTGATTGCGCAAACGCTCGAGCTGAGCGAGCGAGTCACCCTCGCGCACGGCCGTGTAGAATTTGTCGTACGCCTCTGCGAAGTCCGTCTCGATGCGCACGAGGAAGACCGCCATTCCCGGTACGACTGACAAGTACGCGACGAAGACGGGTACGTCGTAGACTACCGAATAGCGAATCGCGCCGACGAGAACCTCGCTCGTGACTGGGTTTGCCCAGAAGATGAACTTGTCCACCCACACCGCGAGGTTGAACAGCGCGCCCGTGAGCGAGAGCTCGATGAAGATGTTCTTCTTTACCAAGAAGTCGAACGCGACGAGCCGCTTGGTGGGGTACTCACGGAAGACGAGCACGAGCATCGCGAAGAGCATGACGACATGACCAATGCAGAAGCCCGCGAGGTAGCCCGCGAGGCCGAAGCGCTCGAGCGAGATTCCGGCGAGTACGTTGATCGAGTAGCCGCCCAAGAACACAAGGACGACGCTGCGGTACGCCTTCATTCCACTGAGGAGCACGCTCAGAATCCACACGTTGCACAGCGCGACGAACGCGACGACGAAGAGCGCGCGGAACGTGTAGAGGCCGTTGAAGCCCACGAGCACGAACGTGGTACCTGCGGCGCCGGCGACGCACGTCATCACGAGCATCGCGCCCATCACGTTCGGCACCACGGTCTCGGGGTTCTTCTCGAAGAGGCGGTCTGCGACGAAGCGAACGAACAACAGTTGCAGGAGCGAAGAGAGGATGAGCGAGCCGCTCATCAGGTAGGTGACCGACGCGAGGAACTGGGTGACGACGAGCTCGTTGCCGTGCGTGTGCTGAGCCCAGACGCCGATGAAGAGCATGCTGACGATCGAGATGAGCCACGGCCCGGACCCGATGATCCCGGCGAGCAGGTATGCGCTGGCGATGCCGCCATACGACTCCTTGCCCAACCTGCGCAGCGCGAATCCGATGCCTGCCATTAGCCGTTGATCGCTTTTCTGTAGATGTCGCTGTAGCGCCTGAGCATCTGGGCTTGGGTGTAGTGGAGCTCGACCCGCATCACGCCGGTGCGGTGCGCGGCGAACCAGCGATCGGTGTCGCCGAGGAGGGCGACGATCTCGCGCGCGGTGGCGTCGGGATCCGCGATGTCGACGATTGCGCCCGCGGAGCCGAGCGCGCGATCCGACGCGTCGACGCCTTCGATCAGCTCTCGGCAGCACCCCACGTCTGACGCGACCGCAGGCACACCGGCGGCCAAGCCCTCGAGCACGACGAGCGGCTGCGCCTCGCTGATCGACGTGAGCACGTTGACGCCCATCCCCGGAAATAGGTCCTCGACCTTCTGAAAACCGAGGAACTGCACTTTGTCCTTCAGACCGAGGCTCTCGGCGAGCTCGCGGCACTCGGCGGCGTACGAGGCGTCTTCGTCGTCGGGGCCCGCGATGAAGCCGGTCGCCTCCGGCAACATCGTGCAGACTGCACGCATCGCGCGAAGGAACGTCTTGATGTCCTTGATCGGCACCACGCGCCCGATGAGGCCTACGGTCTTCGGGATGGCGGGTCCGCGCTTCTCGCGGAGCTTCTCCATTCGCTCGAGATCAATCCCGTTGGGCACCACGCGTGTGCGCTCGCTCGACGCGCCGTCCTTGATTTGGCGTGCACGGTTGCCCTCGTACAGCGAGATGATCGGGTCGGCGGCGTCGTAGGTCATCTTACCGAGCGACTCGAAGAAGCGGATCCACGTCTGGCGAAACACTCCGATGCTGGCGTTTTCGGTCGTGCTCGTGACCTCGTCGTCGTCCTTGATCCAGCTGGCTTGGAGGAGCTCGATGCGGCGCTCCTTGGTGTAGATGCCGTGCTCGGTGAGGATGAGCGGTCGCTGCCACGCTTGTCGCAGTAGCGTCGCCAAGAACCCCGCGAAGCCGGTGGAGATCACGTGGACGCACTTGGATCGTGGGACGCCGGCCGCGACCGTCGAGAGCATGAAGAGTGGCGCGTGCATGCTGCGCACAGTCCAGAAGTACTCGAGGAAAGATTGGCCGCTCGCGTTCTGCTCGTATTTGTCGCAGATGTCCTCCCAAGCGCGCTCACTGAATAGGAAGTCATCGCGGTGGCGCTTTGGATCGGCGAGCAGGCGCTTCACGGTTTGGCGGAGCTCGGCGTCTATGCCTTTGCCGGATCGAAGCGCGTCGTGCATGCGCGCGGACGCGTCGTAGAACGCCTCGTCTCCGCGTCGCGTGACGACGCGATCTCCCTTCGGCACGTCGCTCAAGAAGTGCTCTTCGAGATGCAGCACGTTGGGAGGGAGCGTGTACTTCATCTTCGCGTACGTCTCGGGCGAGGCGCCGATGAAGACGAGGCTGAACGTGATGTCGGGCAGCCCGCTGATGATCTGGTGCACCCAGCTGGACACGCCGCCGCTCACGAACGGGTAGGTGCCCTCGAGCACCAACGTGACGTCGGCGCTCTTGCCAGGCGCGAGCGTGGGGCCTCCGTAGCGGCTCACGTCCAGAGGTCCAAGACGGGCGCGATGTACTGGTTCTCTGCGGGCTTGTGCGCGAGCTCGCGCAACATCGCGGGGAGGACGTCGTATTCGCGCCTGCGAAACGCGCACTCGGCCAGATACACGACCACGCGTTTGCGCGGATAGCCGAGGTTGAAGGCTCGCGTGAAAGACGCGGACGCCGGCACGTACTCAGCAAGTGCCATCAAGATGCGCCCGAGCATGAAGTGAGTGGGCGCCACCTCGGGAGCGAGGTCTGCGGCCTCCTTGGCGTGCTTCCTCGCCTCCGTGAGCGCGTGCTTGCGCATCGCGCCCTCCGCGAGTCCGAGGTATGCGAGCTCCCAGTGGTTCTCCGCCAAGCGCAGCACGACCCGCGCGGCGTCGTCCCCGCCGGCGATGCGCGCCTGCTCGAGCGCCTTGATGTTGCTTTCGATCGACGAGCGGAAGCGCTCGATGCGACTGAACGCGAAGAGGCGAACCTCGTCCGAAGGATCCTTGAGCGCGAGCTTCAAGACGAGGATCGCTTGTCGCGGTGGGAGAAAGCGCGTCAAGAGGAGGGTCTGAAACCGATGCTCCGCGTTCTCTGCGGAGCGATCCGACAGCGTGGCGAAGAGCTCCGAGACGACGACGTTGCGGTGCGCCGTCCTGCGTGGTGCGCGGTCTACGATCTCCGCTGGGTCCAGGTGATCCCACGCGCGCACTGGCACGATCCGCCTCCCCACGAAGCCGAGGTAAATCGCGATCGCGAGACCGAACGCGCCGAGGCCGGGCAGGAACACGCCGAACGCGAGTGCGAGACCACCGATCGCGAGCGACGCGCGGCGATCGAGCGGAGTGAGGTCGACGTCCTTTTGACTCGCGAGCGCCGTTGCGAGCGTGACGACGCCAGCCGCTCCGGCCGCGGCAAGACCGAGGTGCAACGTGAGCACGCCGACGACCATCGTGGGCGTTGCGCTGTTTGCGGCGTCTCGCACGACCAGCGAACCGAGACTGGCGGCGTCGAGCAGGCCGACGCTACTGAGCAACGCCAAGAGGAGCGTCTTGCGCATGGTCTCGCCTCCTTTCTACCGCGGCCATCGCGGAGTCGACCGTGTCGAGCGTGTCGAGTGCGTGGTACGTGAAAGACGCGCCGGCGGTCTCGAGAGTGGTTCCGGTCTCGCGCTGCACCATCTTCGAGATGCGCTCAAGCAGCGACAGCGCGACGGCCTCGTCGCTCATCGGCAGCAGGACGAAGACGGACAGATCTCCGCCCGGGTCTCTCGTCGCGTACGGAAAGTCGAGCTCGCGGAGCGCGCCGCCAAGCACGAGCTCGAGGACGTCGTTCGCCTTGCCGGTGGCCGCGACGCGCAACAAGACGAGTGTCGCGGGGACCTTGAAGCTGCGCAGGTCGGAGAGCGCGCGCTCCATGATCAGCTGGAGATCGAGGCGTGTTCCGTGCTCGTCGCGTGCGCCTTCGAAGGCATCGGCGATGTGTCCGCCGAGCACGACCATCGCCTCCAAGTTGCGGCGCTCGAACGCGACGAACGGCATCGACTCGATCGCGAGCACCGCGTGGACGTTGCCCGAGGTGTCGATGAACGGCACGACGGCGAGCAGCGCAGTTGACGACGTCCTCGCGCCGCGCGCCATCGCCGCGGGGAAGAACGTGAGCGCTCCGGTGGCGATCGCGTCGGCGATCTGCGCGTCGTTCGGGTCGACGCGTCGTGGCTTGCCGAGCGCGCCGAGTGACTCTCCCACCACGCGCCCAGATTGCACGGCGAAGAGCGAGCAGACCTCCACCGAGAAGTACGCGCCGAAGATCTCAAGCATACTCGGCGCGACGTCACCGAGCGCCTTGCTGCCGCGATCGGCGACGAGCTTGCGAGACGACGCGATCGCGTCACGTAGGTTGGGCGCGCCCGCGGGCTGCTGCTGCACGATGCGATCGTGCGAGAGTTCGAGCAAGAACTGCGCACGCGAGAGAGCGTCGAGCCGCCTGCGCGCGGTCTGCAGTCCGCGCCTCAGCCTCGCGGTGTCACGGCGGAAGACGTCTGAGAACTGACCAGTGATCATCGCGACGACCACGATGCCGATCACGAGCTCGCCCGGAAACGCGACGTGATGCGGCTGTAGTGTCGAGCGCCAGAAGAGGGTGATCCCGACGTCGGTCATCATCGCTGTGGCGAGGCCGAGCGCGAAGCCATGCCGGGCGCCGACGAGCAGCGGGGCGACCGCGAGCCAGGAGAACGAGTGCGTGAAGAAGAACGGGTCCGTGCGATCGACGAAGAGCCCGACGAGCGGGAACAGCGCCGTGATCACGACGGTCTCGAGGTAGACGTGGACCGGTCGAAGCTCCTTCGGCGCCGTCTCCGTCGGCAGCACTGCGCTGTAGCGCGGTATCTGGACCGACGGCTCGGGCGCGGGCGGCGCGGCCGTGAGCGCGCTCTCCTCGCCCGGCCGCTTGACCTCGAGTCGATCGAGGAAGCGTCCCGAGAGGGACGGACGGTCCGGCGGTCCGCGGCGGTTGCTCACGACCCGAGGAGGTCCCGCACCATCGAGTCGAGGAGTCGCAGGGCCGCCCCGCTCACGGTGTCGCCGTCGTCGCGCGTGCCCGTCGCCGACCAAACCACTTTGTTCGTCGAGAGCTCCACGATGCGTACGGTGACGCCCACCGCAGGGTCGCCCTCGAGGCCGCTCTTGTAGCGCCACTCGCCTACGCTGCCGGAGACTCCGTAGTCGAAGTGCTGTTGTTGCGCCCACGCGAGCGACTCGTCGTAGCGCTGTCGCTCGCTGATGATGAGGTGCGCGTCGTCCTCCTTCAGGGCGGGGTAGCGATCGAGCTGCGCGACGCCTTGTTTGCGCAGCAGCGTGTCGAGGATCGCCTCCACTCGCTCGCCCGCTTGCGGAGTCTCGGAGTAGTTCGAGAACGGGAGCATCACCCAGCGCGCGGCGGCGCGTGGCGTTGCCGTGCGTTGAATGGAGGTCGTCTGAGGCGAGCAGCCGAGCCCTACGAGGACGGCGATGGCCAATAATATTCTCATCGGAGCGCGCATTGTAGTTCGAGCTTTCATGGGTCGTTCAAATTCGTCATAGGGGCTGAGTAAAAAAGAGGTTCGCATGAGCGTTCCGTTCGTCGTTGCCGCCGACGCCGCGATCGTAGCTACCGGAGCCGCTCAAATAGCCGCCGCCCGCGATGCGGAAGCTGAGCGCGCACGAGAAGTGGACCCAGGGTAGGGGCTTCTCCGTTGCGGTCGTGCCGGCCGAGGTCGTGAGCGCGCTGTGTGCGGGGAAGATCACTCCGGCGCCCGCGTCGCAGTCGTAGCGTGGGAACGACCGCCGGTCTGCACGGTAGCGATCCGCGAAGTCGCCGCGTGCGAGGTGCGCGACCGCCGCGACGACCTGATACGACTCGGGCAATAGGCAATTGGTGCACCCGTTGATCGGGTCGGCGTCCTTCAGGGTGATGTCGCTCTTGGTGACGTTGTTGACTCGACGCAGATCGACGTTCCATCGCTGGACGGCCTCCGCCTCGACGCCGATGTCCAACTCCGGCGTGCCGCGAAGAATCTTCACGCCGCTCTCGAAAATCTCCTCGGTGCCGAACCCGAGGTGCTCGAAGCGCCGCGTATGGTCCTCGATCGCTCCGACGTCGACCGCCGTGTACAGGCGCTTGGCGTAGTCGACGCGCACTCCGACAATGCCACGAGAGCGCGCGCCTTCG
>ENA-OFCD01000158-OFCD01000158.1-metagenomes-genome-assembly--contig:-NODE-158-length-44356-cov-4.981197_pt1 | contig 44356 bp, 37 predicted proteins | sample MGYA00153392_OFCD01 | MGnify analysis MGYA00153392 | reverse complement strand
GGGTAGGGCTTGCCACGTATCGGGGCCGACGATACCGTCGCTCGCAAGGCCTTTCCCGGATTGGAAATTTCGAACGGCCGCCGAGGTCGCGGGTCCGAAGTTTCCGTCGATGGCGGTCCACGTGTAGAGCTTGATCATGACGAGCAGGCGTTGTAGACGCGAGACGTCGTCGCCGCTCGCACGGGCGCTCAAAGTCGGTCCGGAATTCATCGAGAATCCTCCCTCTCAATAGGCTTCTCACATCCTACACCAACGACGCGAACATAAACGCCCTTTCGCTTGACATAAATCGGTGAAGGACTAAAGTATAGGATATGTCGGATACGCCATGTTGCACGCATATGCAAGCGCCACCCGCGACCGTATTCAAGACCAGGCCGAGCTCGCCGGCCGCGTCGGTTACGCCAGCCGATGAGACCAAACTCGTCGCCCTGACCTTCGACGACGGTCCGGCCACGACGTCGACCGATCGCGTCCTCGCGCTCATGGAGAGCTTCGGCATTAAAACGACGTTCTTCGTCGTCGGTCAGATGGTCGAAAATAACGGAAGCCGCACGAAAGCCGCACTCGATGCCGGGCATCTCATCGCGAATCACAGCTTCACGCACCCAGAATTCTCGAAGCTCTCGGCCGACGGCATGGCGTCGGAGATCGATCGCACGACCGCGGCGATGGTCGCAGTCGGCATTCCGGTGCCGTCGTATTTTCGGCCTCCTTACGGCGATCGCGACGGTGCCGCACTCGCCGCGATCTTGGATCAACGCGGTATGACGCCGGTCTACTGGACGATCGATTCGCGCGATTGGGAGATGCCGGACGTCGAAACGATCCATCAAAACGTGCTCGCCGATCTACGGGTTCAGTGGGATCGCTCGAACTTTACGAACATCGTCCTCTTCCACGATATCCAAACGCACACGCCGGATGTCATCGAAGCGCTCGTGCCCGATCTCATCGCTGCCGGATGTCGCTTCGTGCGCATCGACGAAATCGTTTAATCCGCGCCGCGCACGAGCGATATTCGAGCGAATAACGCGATGCCGCCCTGGGCGACCTGAAGTTTCACGCGAAACGGCGTCGCTCGATTTTCGGCAATCGATCCGACGGCGAAGAGATACTCCCAGCGGCCGTTGCCGGAATGCGTCGCGCTTGCAAAATCCGTCCACGAATCGGTCGTTTGTAGTCGGATCGTCGCGCCCGGGGCGCTCGTTTGCGCCCAGCATCCGATACCGTACGTCGCGCCTAGTTCGAGCGAGAAATTCGGCTGTCCGAGCCACGTGTCGCCATCGGATGCATCGATTTCCAGCGCGTGCGAGCCGCCTTGCGTAAAACGACATTGATTTACGAGCACGTCCGCAGCGAGATCGCGCGCGGCAACGAAGCCCGCGCCGTCGCGGATCCAATTCGCGGGCGAACCATTAACCCACTCTTCGAAATCGGCGTTCGCGACCGGGATCGTGCGCGGTGCGACGACCAGATCGGCGAGCACGTTTTGCGTGATCCTCTCGACGACGCTTCCCTGCACGAGCCCGCCCGCCCAATTGACGGTCCCGACGGTCAACGCCGTGCCGAAGCGACGATACGTGCCCATCGTTGCGAAGCCGCCTTGACCGTTCGGTGCCCAGTCGCGTAGATCGGCCGTGGCGAGCGGTACGAACGTGGCGGGCGTCCCATCCGTGCCGATCGGTCGCACGCCGTCGAGCAGCGCGGCGTCGGTCTCATAGCCCAAGATTGCGTCATCGACCGTCGTGCCCGCGCCGAACACGTCACCGAGCGCGAGAGCCGTACCGCGTAACAACGGATGTTGCGGCGAGAGGACGGTGTAGCCGCGGAAGCGCCGCGCCGGGACGACCGGATTGATCCACCAGCCCGCACCGTTACGATAGCTCACGCCGGTTATAACGTTTTCCGGCCTTAGCACGGGCGAATCGAACCAGCGACATGTGATGCGACTCGGATCGCCGCGTTCCGGATCTGGAACATGCCCGGCCTCGCCCTCTTTGTAGCACGTCATCGATCGCGAGCCGCTTGCAAGATCGAGGCGGATCTGCCAAAAACACGTGTTCGCGCTAAAAAAAGCCGCGTTGCCGCCCGCCGCAACGAATGCTTCGACCGCATCGCGCATTTCGAGCGACCAGTATTCGTCGTGACCGAGACTGATGAAGAGGCGATACGGCCCGAGCAACATCGGGTCGCGGTGGAGATCGAGACTCGAGCAGAGATCGAACGAGACGTTGCTTGTTTGCGCCCATTGCAGAAACGGCAGCTGATACTTTTCGTAGAGACCGACATCCGCGGGACGATCGAACGTGACGACGGGCGCGAACGGTGTCGAATACAAACTTCGGCCGCCCCATGCGTTGTACGCCTGCGCCGTCGTATCGCCAAGTTTTACGAGGATTCCCGACGAATTCGGCGTCCCGGCGCGCACCACGAACGGCATCGTACACGCGACGTCGCCGCTCGTGGCGATGCCGACATAGTAGCCGCTCTTCCAGTCGGAGGGCACCACGATCCGGCAATTCGGATCGCTCGGCCAGTCGCACCCGACCACGGCGAGCTGCGCATCGTCTTGCGTGCCCGGGACGAATGCTTCGCCAGCGGCGGTGTGGAGCGGCATATCCGTAACGCCTCGGCGATAGATGTCGAGTTTGAACGCGCGGTGTGCCGCATCGGCGCGAATACGAAATTCGATGGTGTCGCCGGGTGCAGCCGAAGCGACGGACGCGTACCCTTCGAGTACGTTATCCATCGGTGTTCGTTATGGCAACACAACTTTCGCCATGTGCGCTCCTGCGATCGAGTCGATGCGAATAAAGCACCGGTACCTTAACGATTTGCCCGCGCTTCGGCAACGGCCTGCGCTCGGGTTCGCGTCGACTACCGATTCGGCGGTGACAATCGTCATGCCGGGTTCCTGACGCTCGCGAATACGCCCAACCGTTCTTACGTGAGATGATCGCGGTAGAGGTAGCGCCGAATGAACGAAATTCCGATCGAACTCACGCGTGCGAGCAAAGTCTGTCCGGGCGACATCGTCGCCGCCCGAGACATCTCGCTTACCATCGTGCCGGGAGAGACGCTCGCGCTTTTCGGTCCCAACGGTGCCGGGAAGACGACGACGATTCGCCTGATCCTCGGGCTCGCGAAACCGAGTTCCGGTGTGGTGCGCGTCTTCGGACGCGATCCGCGGGAGGCCCCGGCGCGTATGCGTATCGGCACGATGCTCCAGATCGCCGAGATCCCCGCTTCGCTCACCGTGCGCGAACACGTCACGCTTTTTTCGTCGTACGATCCGCACCCGTTGCCGATCGATGAAACGTTGCGGCTCGCGGCGATCGACGATCTTGCGAATCGACGTTCGGAGCGACTCTCCGGCGGCCAACGCCAGCGCCTCCCGTTCGCGATCGCGATTTGCGGCGATCCCGATCTGCTCGTGCTCGACGAACCGACCGCGACTCTCGATATCGAGTCGCGCGTCGCCCTTTGGGATCAGATTCGTCTACTCGCCAAGCGCGGCAAGAGCATCATTTTCACCACGCATTACCTCGCCGAAGCCGATGCGCTGGCCGATCGGATTGCGTTGATCTCCCGCGGCGCGATCGTTGCCGACGGGTCACCCGCCGAGATTAAAGCGCGCGCCGGAACGGCGCACCTCGAAGTCGCCTATCTCACGCTCACCAAGACGAATGTTCTGGAGGCCGCATCATGACGAACATCGTCCGCATCTACGCCCTCGAGACAAAATTCGAGTTTCTCAAACAACTCCGACGTCCCGCGTATGCGATCGCGACGCTGGGATTCCCGCTCATGTTCTACGCCTTCTTCGGCCTCATGTCGGGCCTGCACAATGCGGGGCTCAGCATCGCAACCTATCTGCTCGCAACGTACGGCGCCTTCGGCGCGCGGCCGCCCTCGCCGATGCCGTTCGCAAGGTCCACGCCGGAAAGCGCGTGATCGATCCGGATCTCGCCGTCGACGCATGGACGGGCACGGATCCATTGAGCGAGCGCGAACGGCGCCTACTTCGGCTCACCGGAGATGGCCGCAATTCGGCGTCGATCGCAAGCGAACTCCATCTCACTGAAGGCACCGTACGAAATTATCTCTCGGAGGCGATCGGTAAAGTCGGCGGTACGAACCGCATCGACGCGGCACGAAAAGCGCGCGAACGTGGTTGGCTTCGATGCTTTACGTACCGAAACGTCGGCTTCGTCACGATAGATGTGTTGAAGAAACCATCTACTCTCTTTTGCAAAACGTACATCGGTAACCGTTCACGCGCGCGCTTGCGCCGAAACCGAACATCGCGCTCGCTTTCGGGACCGATCCGGTAGGGTGCTGGCGGTTCAGACTCGTTATTCGAAAATGAGGCGGATGAGGTAAAGATGCCGGATCGATCGACGCTCGATAAGACGGGTGTTGCCGAGCGAACCGTCCTCAGTCGACTGTTCGTCATGCTCATGGTGGTCTTCGTAGCGATTCCGAGCGGCGTGCTTTTGGTGGCGAGCAAGACGATACGACACCATAACGATACGACGTTCCCGCACCTCTTCTTTAACGACACGTTACACCGAAAGGCATAGCTGATAACGGCTGCGTTGTTACTGGCACTAGGGTAGTTGCTCACCGCTTCGCGGATTTATGAAATATTGCGGTTTCCGCCGAAAGGTCGCTTCTACCATGTGATGCATCGCTGGTCTGGAAGAACCTCGATCCTGCTAACCCTGCCGGTCGTCTACCACTGTATCTTCCTCGTCGGTTTTGGGATGCACGGTGCGAGGGTATGCACGCACTCGTTGCTAGGGTCATTTCTTTACGGTGCTCTTTTTGCGAAGATTTTCATCGTTCGCTCGAACGGTTTTCCGGGCTGGACGTTGTTACTCGCCGGAGGTATCCTATTCTCGATTCTGCTCGACTTATGGCTTTCTTCTGCGTTGTGGTTTTTCCGTATCGTTGGCACTGGCATATGACTGCGTGGTAACAGCGACTCGCTCAACAGACGCATCGTATGCCTCGCTTGGAAGGAACGGATAACGATGACAAAATCGAACCGGGACGACATGAAGGTGGTCGTTACCGCGAACGGTCCCTACTCCGTGAGCGGCGGCGTTCCGCTCGCGATACAGACCATCGTGCCGAACGACGCCGGCTCTTGGGAGTGGAACGAGGGTCGCACGTTTCTCGCGAACGACGGCTACGCGCTCTGCCGTTGCGGTCACTCCGCGGCCAAGCCCTTCTGCGACGGCACGCACGCTCGTATCGCGTTCGATGGAGCGGAGACCGCAAGGCGCGAGACACACGACCAGGGAGCTCGAACGTACGACGGTCCGGTTTTAACGCTCGAAGACAACGAGGCATTGTGCGCCTCTGCGCGCTTCTGCGACGTCGCCGGTGGTATTTGGAAGCTCGTTGGCGATCCAGACCGTCCCGACGCGGCGGAGCTCGCCGTACGTGAGGAGCATCGCTGCCCTTCGGGTCGCTTAGTGCTGCGCAATAAATTCAAAGGCGAACTCATCGAACCAAATCTTCCCTGCTCGATCGGGGTCGTTGAAGATCCAGCCAAAGCCTGTAGCGGCCCTCTCTGGGTGCGCGGCGATATTCTCCTCGAGTCGCAAGACGGCACGCGGTACGAGCGACGCAATCGCATTACCCTTTGCCGATGCGGCGCTTCGTCGAACAAACCGTTCTGCGACGGTTCGCACGTCAACGTCGCTTTTCAGGACCAGCTGTAAGTACTTATGATACTCATGATGACTGCTTTTAAGCAGCACCAATATCTCGGCGGCCGTCGCTAAATCGGCGCGTTATCGGCGGTCGGTCTGCGCGTCGGGAACCGCAGTCTGGCGATGCGGAGTGCTGGATTTGGGTTTGATGCCCGCGACGCGCACCGGGATCACTTGCTTGAGAAGATCGAACCAGAACGGTGCGCCGAGTAAGACCGCGCCCCACGTAAGTGCGAGTCCGCCGAATTTTGCAAACCATTGCCCAGGATCGTGCGGGATCTCATTCCAACCGAGAACGAGACCACTTCGAACGAGCGCATCGAACGTCGTCGCGGTCGCTTCCGAAGCGGGATGCACCAGCGGATTTCGGGCGACGGTCGTCACGGCGCTGGCGATGTTCGAATCTTTAAAGAGTTGTTGCGCGATGCCGAGCGTATCGGCGTTGGCGGAACCGACGAGCACCAGAGCGATGAGGGCTTGCCAGAAGCCGATCCAGCGACGATAGACGCCGGAGAGACGATCCATCTGGGTCTCGAACCAGGCATCGATCGCCGCGAGCGCGCTATCGTAGGTCGCGCCGGCACCCTGTAATACGAGCGTCAGACTCTTGCACGTCGGGTCGTCCGGTCCGAGCGCGCAGATACGCTGTTGCAAATCTTCGAGCAGATCGTGCGGGGCGCTTGCGATATCGACCACGCGAACGTGGCCTTGCGCATCGTCGATCGCGACCGTATCGCGCAAGACGGAGACGAGCGATAGGGTGAACGTGCGCGGCTCCATGTACGACGGTTTGCGCGGCCCGGAATCTCCGAGCGTGCTGACGAGCGGATGTGCGTAGAGATGTTCTGCAAGCGACGTCGCCACTTCGCCTTGCCCGGGCGGCTGTTTCGTTCGTACGGTCGCTCCGAGCAGCGCGGCAATACCGTCGTATAAGGTCGTGGCGCGCTTGTTGGTCAGCGACGAAATCGCTTCGCTTATTCGCGACGTCAACAACGCGAAGATGATGTAGATGCCGGCGAGCCCCCCAGCAACCGAGAGGAGCGCGTTCACGTCGACCTTTTGGCGAAGGTCCCGATGCGTGCGGCAGTATGGCGAAAGAGCATGCAAAACTCCAACCTCGTGCGTACGGCGATCCCGATTTGCGCTATGGTACCATAGGGCCGAAGCGATGAAGACCACGATCGTCTCCACGAGCGATGATCCGCAACGTGTGCGCCGTGCCGTCATGTTATTTCTCGACGAGATCGCACCGGGCGCGTCCGTTCGGATATCGTACAACCACGTCAACGCAACGACGGATCCCTTAACGCTCGCGCTCGTCGTGCTCAACGACGAGCCACAGGCGGCGCGGATCGGCTCGATTGGCGGCTACGCCGGGCCCGATCTCGATGCCGCGGCGGTCGGTCACACCGCCACCGCGGCATTTGTAAGGCAACTTCTCAGTACGCCGCCACGCGAAGATGTGGTAGCCGCGAATACGGGCGTCGCGCTAATCGCACGTGGATTCGGTCCCGAGCAATGCCTGTGTGGCATCTTCGAGATCGAAAATCGCTCCGCTGGAGCGTTACGTTTTGCCGTGGTGGCGAGCCCGGTCGGTGTCGCGCCCGTTGTAGCCGTCGGCACGCTGCCGATCGCGCAGGGAGAACGCGCGCCGCTCGACGTCGCCCCGGCACCCGGTTTGGCGCCGGCACTCCTTGCGGATCGATTCGAGCGGATTGTCGGCACGGCCACATTACCGTTTGCGTTGCCCGCTGTCGCCCCGGCGCCGGGCGTTCTACGCACATTCGAAGTTGCGATCGCGAACGAAGCCGCATCCGATACGAGCGTCGATCTTATATTTTCGACGGCGGGGTATTCGTCGACCACCGTCGCCATCGATGGGACGCTCTACGAGGTCGCGCGAACGCCGCCGCAATCGCGCGTCTCCGTGGTGACGCTCGCCGTGCCCACAGGTGGGCGCACCGTCACGCTCGTGGCGACGAGCGATCTCAATTCGCCCGCGCCCGTAACCTTTGGGTTTGCTCCGTCCTTCGGTCCGCATGCCGTCGCGACGGATGCGGCGGTGATCAACGCGTCGAGATTCGCCGTGCGTGGCGTCGCGGCAGAAGTGCGTGCGCGCCCGGTCGCGGCGGGCGTATCTCGCATCGCAGAGCCGCTCGCGGGGGCGGTGCTCTCCGAAGCGCTCTCGCTAACGCCCCATCGGTACCACGTCATCGTCGAGATCGATCCGCGTTCGCGTATGCTCCCCGCGCTCGCTCGCGCCGGCGCCGAATGGTTGCTCTTGAAGACGTGCGTGGCGACGTATTCGCGCGGCTCCGAGGATGCAACGCACCCGTATTTCTTCGCGTCGATGACCGCCCCACAAATTCTCGCGATGCTCGCCGCCGACGACGAGCTCGCGCGTCGATCGAGGCTGCGCACGGTCGTCTCGCGCATCTGGCAAGATCACGTCGTGACGGCGCAAATCGTCGATTCCGTGCCCGCGGTCAAGGGGGATGCCGCGCACACGTCGTTCGTGGCACTCGGCACGAATATCGTTTGGGCCGTCATCGATTCGGGCGTCGAGCAGCACCCGCATTTCCAAACGCATGGCAATCTGCTCTTGCCCGATGGGCTCTCGCATCGCGATTACTGCGGCGACGTACCGATCGACGTCGCGATCAACGCCCTCAAGGACGAGTTCGGCCATGGGACGCACGTCGCGGGGATCATTGCCGGCGAATGGGGTGGACCCGAGCCGCCCCTTGCCGCAACGCAAATTCGCGTCGAGGGCAAACATCAAGTCGCCTACGAGAGCACGTCGCTCGCAGGCAAGGTCAGCGGCGTCGCACCGAAATGCAAGATTCTCTCCATGCGCGTTCTGCGATCCGATGGCACCGGCGATACTCGTAGCGTGATCTCCGCTCTCGAAGACGTGCTCGCGATCAACGACTACGGCCGAAACATCCGCATTCATGGCGTGAATCTGAGCGTCGGCTATTCGTTCAACCCGGATTGGGGCTCGTGTGGTGCTACGCCGATTTGTATGGCGGTAAACCGACTCGTCGCAAGCGGCGTCGTCGTGGTCGTCGCAGCCGGCAATTCGGGCGATCTCTTGCTCTCGAGTTCGCACGGTGGGCTACGACAGACGGGCGCCGGGATCTCGATCAACGATCCGGGCAATGCCGAGGGCGCGATCACCGTCGGCTCGTGCTATGGCAAAGCACCGCACACGCTCGGGATCGCTCCGTCGTCGTCGAAAGGCCCCACGGGCGACGGTCGTCCCAAACCCGACGTCGTCGCACCGGGCGAGCGCGTGAAGTCGTGTGCGGCCTCTTCAAAAATCGGTGTGGTCGCAGGCGATGCACGGGTCGACTATATCGAGGACAGCGGCACGAGTATGGCGGCACCGCACGTCTCGGGTGCCGCGGCCGCCTATCTCTCCGTACGTCGCGAGTTCGTCGGACGTCCCGACGATATGAAATCGCTCATCGTCAATTCCGCGACCGATCTCAAGCGCGATCGCGCGTTCCAAGGTGCGGGACTCATCGATCTCTTTCGCATGCTCGTCGATAGTTAGGGATATTTAAATGGCACAATACGGACCGTTCCAAGGCATCGAAATCGAATTCGATCTTCATGGTAATCCGGTCGACGACGCGAACAATGCATTGACGCTCGACGCATCTGCAAAGCTTTTAGCCGACGCCATGCGCGCCGCCGGTGGCGTGAGCGATCTCATCGTCATCACGCACGGCTGGAATAACGACAAGAAACAGGCGCGCGATCTCTTTACGGCTTTCTTCGAAACGGCGCGAAAACTCGTCGCGACGGGAAAGATCGTCCTTCCGGCAGGGCGTAAAGCGTTCGTCGCCGCCGTCCTCTGGCCGTCCGCGCGATTCGTCGATCCGAGTGAGATACCGGGTGGCGCGGCCGCCGTCGGCGATGCGAATCTCGCATTGATACAGCAGCAACTGGTCGTTTTGAAGGCTGCATTCGTTGGTGATGCGAGCGCGCAAGCCTCGCTCGATGCGGCGCTCGCCGCCGTCCCGGTGATCGAGACCGATGCGAACGCTCGCCGCACGTTCGTCGAGGCGCTCGCCGCATTGCCGAGCGCCGATGCCGAGGAGCACGATTCGATTACGACCAACGTCATCGATGCCGTAGCGAGTACGAAAAAGACCGGCGCCGATACCGATGTGACGGACCTGCTGCGTGCGCTCGGGATGCAACCGGCCCCGCAAGCGCCGCCACCGATCGATCAACCCGACGATGCCGGCGGTGCGACGGGAAATATCTTCGCAGGCATCAAGGCGGGCGCGCTCTCCCTCGCGAGTCTCTTCACCTACAAAACGATGAAGGAGCGCGCCGGTGTCGTGGGTCGCACGGGTCTTGCCGGTGTCCTCGGCCGCACGCGCGCCGCGTTTCCGACGCTAAAATTTCATCTTGCCGGGCATAGCTTCGGCGCGCGTCTCGTGACGTCGGCTGCAAATACGCCCTGGATCGGCGGCGACGCGACGAATCAGGCGACGACCCTCGCACTGCTGCAAGGCGCATTCTCGCACTTTGGTTTTGCGGTAAACTATCTCTCGCTCGGTCACAATGGGGGCTTCCGCGATGTCGTCGGAAAGCCGACGGTCTCGGGCACGATCGTCATCACCCACTCCTCTCACGACGCCGCGGTCGGCTGGGCATACCCCGCGGCTTCCATCGTCTTAGGTCAGGTTGCGGATGGCGTCGCGAGTGCGAACCCCTTCGGTGGCATGGGCGCCGATGGTGCCGTTTCGACCCCCGAAGCGATCTTCGACGATCTCGGAGAGGTCGGCCACGTTTACACGCCGCTGCCCGCACGCATTCGCGTTCGCAATCTTTCGGGCGATGCGTTCATCTCGGGGCACGGCGATATCACGGGCGAACAAGTCGTCTACGCAACGCTTGGCAACGCGTTTCGGTAAACGCGTTTAAGTGCTCGCAATAGGGCGAACATCGCTCCTTTTTCGTCGCTTGCGACACCTTGGACGCTCGTCGCCATGACTTCTGCCGCCGCTCGTAAATTTGCGACCGCTGCGCAATTCTGGCCGACGGTTACAACGAGTGGCACCGCAACGGTGACGCCGGCACCAAAACGCCGATGTGGATTAGCCGCCGGGACAACGAGCCGTTCGTCTTCGCGGGCCTCTGGGCGATGCCGTGCTGCAGAGTTGTACGATTGTCACCACCCTCCTAACGAGCTGCTCGCGCCAATACGCTCGCGAATGCCCGACGACGCGGCATCGGCGTGGTTGAGCTCCGGTGATCGCGACGCCGGCGAGATGCTTGCACTCCTCGTTCTTTAGCGCTCCGATGATTGGCACGCCTACCTCGTCTCATCACGCGTTGGCAACGTGCGCAACGATGACCGGGACCTTATCGAGCCGGTTGGACCGCCGCGTGAGACACCGGCACATCGCCCTGCCGATCGCGCCGCTGCTGATCAAGGGATCTTAGCCGGGGGCGGGGTTCAGCTTACGCGTCGTGTGCGGCATTCGATCGACGTGGTCCGAATCGTCGCCATGCGATCGAGCCGACGTCGCTGCTTTTGCCATGAATCCTAGCCGAGCCCAGGGCGGGAGCGCAAGGAGCGGCTTCCGGTCCTCGCTGCGCTCCGGTCCACGCCTCGTCGCTGCGCTCCGTCCTTGCGCTCCCGCTCCGGCCCCGGCTCAAGACGGACTCATCAGCAGCGACGCCGGCTCGACCGGCAAGGAGATAGCGACGATGGGCCACATTTTCTCGATCGAAGACAGCCGCACGATCTATTGCAAGTCGCGCATGCGCGCCCACAACGGTGCCTGGAACCCCGTCACCCAAGCCTGGATGTTCGGCACCGCCGGTAACCACGCGAACGCATCCTGCGAGCTCTATAACGCGACGCGCGCCTCGATCGCGATGCGCGAAACGCTTTACGAGGTGCTCGTCGACGGCACCGCAGCCGCGGCCTGGAACTTCGATCCGCGTACGCAGACGATCGACGTCGACGCGCTCGAATACGCCGACGCGCAGAAGCTGCTCGCAGCCGGCTACGCAGCTCGGCGCGTCCTCGGAGTTCACCCGCTCGAAGATCGCCCAGTCGATCGCGCGAGCGAAGACGACGAGCTGCGTGACCTAGCCTTCGACGAGCGCGCCCGCGCGAGCGCTTCGCGCGGCCGCCGGCGTGGCCGTACCACGGCGGCCTAATCGCCGACTAAGAACTTCAACCTGCGGGCGTCGCTCAAAGCGGCGCCCGAGGCGTTTTAAGGAGCCTCACATGAAGCCAGCCCAAGAACAACTCGTTGCCGACGTCATCGCGCAACTCGAAGGCGGCACCGCACCGTGGGTGCGGCCGTGGTCCGTCAGCGGCACGTCCGATATGCCGCACAACCTCGCGACGCATCGCGCGTACAACGGCGCGAACGTCATCCAACTCTGGATGACGCAGACCGCGCTCGCTCACCCGACCGCAGAATGGTGCACGTTCCAGCAAACCAAAGCGCTCGGCGCGTCCGTTCGCAAAGGCGAACACGGGACGCCGGTTTGGTTTATCGCACCACGCGTTGCTTCGCGCCGCGAGGTCGACACCGACGATACGTCACGCTCCGCCGGCGGCGTGACGTTCAAACAATATACGGTTTTCAATCGCGAGTAATGCGAGGACTTGCCGCCACTCGCCGTCGTCGAGTGCCCATCGCCTCCAAAGCGATTAGCGATCGCGGAAGCGTACGTCGCCGCAATTGGCGCCGAGGTTCGCTACGGCGGCGACGCTGCAATCTTCGCGCCAGCCTCAGATTTCGTCGCGTGCCCGCCGCTCGAGCGGTTCGTCGATGCAGCGACGTTCTACGGACCGTTGCTGCACGAGCACATCCAAGTGGACCCATCACGAAAAGCGCCTCGCGCGCACGTTCGGGAAACAATTCGGCGATAGCGCCTACTGCACGTCGCGCTCCGGACCGGACCGTGGTCCTACGTCGTGCTCGAGCTACGTGCGCTCGATCGCGAGCCAGAACTGCACGAACATGTGAGCGTTGACCTCAAAGATGGACAAGGACGCTTGCGCGATCCTGGCGTTCAGACGCAAGATCGTAACCGCAAACGCGGTCGCTAATCTTTTCGTCCTACGAGCTTCCGCAAATCCGGAAGCGGAGCGCTTACGATCGGCGCCCACGCCATGTGCGGATCGAAGCGCTCATAACCGGACCGAATTTCCGACTATCAAAACTGCGCGCGTACGTGCCGTTAAGCCACAGTTCGTCGTAATGTAAACGACGAGTACCGAAAGCGAGCGCCACGACTTTGCGCCTCTTCGAATCCGTTACAACATCGGCGGCCCGACTGGGCGCCAACGCTGAGACGCACATCACGATTCGATCGCTTCGGGGTTTCGCACTCCGGTTTGGATCGTGGTGCTCCGAAAACTCGGACATGAAGCTGTCGGTGTCGGGCATAATTGCCGCTACCCTCCTCGCTTGCAACGTCGGGGGCGTCGACGCGCAAGTCCGCACCGTCGGCAACGTGCCGATGGCGATGCTCGCGCCCGCCGATGAATATTTCGGACCGCTAAAGATGAGTCTGCTCGGGATCGATAATGCGATGTTCACGATCGTGCGTCGCGGCACATCGGGCGAGATGCCGCCAAGCACCGTGCACGCACTCGATCAAATCGCGAGCGCGATCCGCGATTGGGAGAAGCGCTATCCGCACGATCCCGGTATCGGTCGCGCGCTTTTACGCTTGCACAAAACCTATGCGGCGTTCCCCGACCGGCATGCGGGTGGCCTCGCGCTTTCCACCGCCGTCTGGTTAGTTGTAAAATACCCGCACTCACCGCAGGCAAAGGACGCGCGAAGTTTTGTTGCCGCCGCTCCGGCACGCAGGACGACGTCGACCGACGTCCCCGCGGCCGTCGCATCGCCGGGTCTCGCGCCCGTCTTGATCGACACGTCGACCGGAACTGCGAACGGGCTCACGCACTAGCGCGGGCGGATTTACGTTCACGTTACTGCGTCTTCAAGGAATCGCGAGACGCTGTCACGGACGACGAAGCATGACGCGTTTTGTTCTCGGTTTTGCGGCACTTGCCATCGTCGCGAACGCCACCACCGCCTCCGCTGCGCTCGCGCCGGCTCCGGTCGCCAAAATGATTCCCGTGACCGACACGTACTTCGGGACGACGATCGTCGATCCGTACCGATGGATGGAGACGACGCCGCAGTCGCCCGATTTCCTCGCATTCATGAAGGCAAACAGCGATCGAACGCGCGCCGCGCTCGATGCGTTGCCCGGACGGGCGAAGCTCGCCGCTCGCATCGGCGAACTCGCCGATACGGCGGTGAGTTCGAGTGGCGTGGTGCGTCATCACGGCACGTATTTTTACGAACGCACGCCGCTCGGTGCGAATTCACCGAAGCTTTTCGTCCGGGAAGGCGCGACGGGCACGGAACGCACGCTCGTGGATCCCGATGCGATGAGCGGGCCGCGTCAAGCGATCTCATACTTCGTTCCATCGAATGACGGCAAGCGCGTCGCGGTCGGTCTTGCGGCCGGTGGCTCGGAGAACGCGACGATCTCCGTCGTCGATGTCGCATCGGGAAAGGCGCTCGGCGATCGCGTCGACCGAGCCGATTTCGGCGTGACCGCGTGGAGCGACGATAACGCAAAATTTTACTATCTCAAGCGACAGGCGATCGTCGCCGGCGAAGCGCCGACGGCGAAATATTTCAACGTGAAGACCTACGCGCATACGATCGGGTCGCCCGATGCGAGCGACGTCGCCGTTTTTGGTGCTGATGTGAATCCGGCCGTCGACGTGCCCCCGACGTCGTTTGCTGCATTCGGGGTATCGCCGCTCTCGCAATATCTCACCGGAACTCTCGTGAACGGCGTCGCGCGGTTCTTCACGGTTTACACGGCGCCCAAGGCCTCGATCGGCAATCCCGCGACGATTCCGTGGAAGCTCGCGATTCGGCCCGAAGATAAGGTGAGCGGGGCGCAGATTCACGGCGATCGGCTCTACGCCCTCACGGCGAAAGATGCACCGCGCTTTAAGGTCATCTCGTATCGAGTCGGTGAGGATATCGCGCGTGCGACCGACGTCATCCCGGCGGGTACGCGCGTCATCGACTCGATCGCGGCTGCGAGCGACGCGCTGTACGTTCGCTCGCGCGAGGATGGCTTGGGCCGCATCACGCGCATCTCGTACACGGACGGCAAAGCCACCGAGATCCCGCTTCCGGTCCAGGGGACGATTTCCGGCTTTAGTGCCGAAGACGATCGGCCCGGCTTCGTCGTACGCCTCGAATCGTGGACGACGTCACCGCTGTGGTATGCGTACGACGGCACGAGCGCGATGGTCGCCGACACGAAGCTCGACGCGCGCTCGAGCGTCGACTTCGGATCGATCGTGGCCGACGAAGTAAAGGTTCCCGCGCGCGACGGAACGCTCGTCCCACTCTCGATCGTGCATAGCAAAGATCTGAAGTTAAATGGTGCGAACCCGACGCTACTCTACGCGTACGGTTCGTACGGCATCTCGACCGAACCGAATTTTAACGCCGGCCGGCTTGCGTTTCTCGAACGCGGCGGAATCTATGCGTACGCGCACGTGCGCGGCGGTGGTGAATACGGCGAAGAGTGGCACCTCGCCGGAAAAGATAAGAATAAAGTCAATACGTTTTATGACTTTATCGATTGCGCGACGTGGCTCGAGAAGCAGGGCTATACCTCGCCTGCAAAACTTGGCGCCCGTGGCGGCAGTGCGGGTGGCATCACCATGGGCATGTCGATCGATGTGGCACCGCAACTCTTCGCCGCCGTGCTGGATGAAGTTCCGGTCTCGGACGAACTGCGCATCGAAACCACGGCCAATGGCCCGGCCAACGTTCCCGAATTTGGGAGTGTGAAGAATCAAGCGGGCTTCGAGAATCTGTACGCCGCGAGCGCGTACCATCACATCGTGAAAGGAGCGAAGTATCCTGCCGTGATGCTCACGACGGGCATCAACGATCCGCGCGTCGATCCGTGGCAGGCAGCGAAGATGGCGGCCGCTCTTTCCACGGCGACGGCGAGTGGGAAGCCGATCCTCCTACGCGTCGATTACGATGGCGGACACGGTGGCATCGGATCTTCGAAGGCGCAGAGTGTCGCGACGGCGGCAGACGAGGTCAGTTTCTTGCTCTGGCAATTCGGTGACCCGGATTTTCAATTGCCGTAACGCGGCGCTCTCCGCTCTGGAAGTGCGTCGCAAACGCGACCGTTTCACGCAGAGAGCGCGACGGCTTCCGTGAGGAGCGCGCGGATGGCTTCGGGCCGTAACGGCCGATGGAAAAAATAGCCTTGAGCATGGACGCAACCGAGTTCGTGCAGGGTATTCGCTTGGGCGGCGGTTTCGACGCCCTCGGCGACGACCGAAAGTCCGAAAGATTCGGCGAGTTGGATCATCATCCGCACGATCGGAAGCGACCCGAGCGCGCCACTTTCGCTGCCCACGAACGAGCGATCGATTTTTAACGTCGCGACGGGAAATTGATCGAGATAGCGTAGTGACGAATAGCCCGTGCCGAAGTCGTCGATCGCGATGGCGACGCCCGTCGCTTGGAGGCGCTCGAGGGCTTGGGTTGCGGCGCTTCCCGAACGCAAGATCGCCGTCTCGGTGAGTTCGAGCGTGATATCCCGCGCGCGCAAACCGAAACGCGCGAGATTCTCCATCACGAAGGCATCGAGGTCGGGCCGTAAGACCTCTTGGGCTGAGAGATTGAGATGCATCCGCAGATTACGTTCGGGCGAAAGGCCGCGCCAGAGCGCGAGCATCCGACACGATTCGACGAAAACGAAGCGACCGATTGCGACGATCGTTCCGATGTCCTCGGCCATCGGAATGAACTCACTCGGCATCACTTCGCCGGTGACCGGATTGTTCCAGCGCACGAGCGCTTCGAAGCCGACGATGCGTTCGTCGGCAAGGCACACGATCGGTTGGTACACGACGGCGAATTCTTCGCGCTCGACGGCGGCGCGTAGTTGGCTCGTGAGCGTGAGGCGACGTGCGGCTTTGAGATGCATGTCGTGACTGAAGAATGCGTGTCGCGCGCGGCCGTTGCTCTTGGCAAAGTACATCGCCGTATCGGCATTGCGGAGGACCGCCTCGATCGTCTCGACGCCGGGGTCGATCGTCGCGATGCCGATACTCGCCGTGCTATAGATCGTTTGTTCTTCGATCTCCATCGGTCGCGCGATCGCCTCCGCGATATCGTTCACGACGAGTTCGATGTCTTCGCGTGAGACGCGCTCGTCGACGAGCACCGCGAATTCATCGCCGCCGAGTCGAGCGACGAAGTCCGTCGGCCCGACGGCCGTCCGCATCCGTTCGGCGATCTTTCCGAGCATGACATCGCCCGCCACGTGCCCGAGGCTATCGTTGATCGATTTGAATTCGTCGAGATCGACGAAGAGAACCGCGCTCACGCCGTCTACGTGCATTCGGGCGTGCGCGAGTTTCGCAACGAGGCGCTCGCCGAAGAGCGAGCGGTTGGGGAGTCCCGTGAGCGTGTCGTGTGTGGCTTCGTGGCGCAGGCGCGCTTGGCTCGCCTCGAGGAGACGCCGCCGCGTGACCTCGGCCACATGCGCGTACGCATGCGCCACGGCGAGTCCGATCAAATTGACGAAGAGCTGCATCGAGGTCAGCGTTTCGAGCGTTGGAATCTTGCCGTCGAGTGGCTCGTCCGCACTAATGTACGCGAGCATATCGCCCTTGTTATCGGGCAAGACGAAAATGAGGACGTCGCGTTCGTGCCAACGGTCGGGCGCTTCGCGCGGCGCCTCGCGTGGCGCTTCGCCCGCGTAAATCGATTTGGCCCATTCGAGCTCACGCTCGGCGGGGATGAAAAACCCGTTCTCGACGATCTCGCACGCGGGGTCGAGAATCTTGACGATCTCCGAGCGAACGATCCGCTCGTATTTACGCTCCGCTACGATGTCTTCAGACCAACCGAGCATCACGCGACGCATCATATCTTCGCCGCTCGCATCGGCGGCGACGATCGTCACATATTTGAATTTGTAGATCTCTTGCACGGCGTGCGCGATCGATTCGAGCGCCGGTTCGAGGTCTTGAACGCTCAAAATGTCGCGCGTAATCGCGATAATGCGCTCGAAAGGTATTTCTCGCATTTTGCATTTCATCGGCATAGCCGAGCCAAAAAATGAGTATGATAAAGCGAGTGTGTGCGATGACGGGATCGAGCCGTTTACACGGAAGTTCGTAGCCGAACCGGAAGCTTCCTAGCGACAAAATTTTGCATTCGGATCCGTCTGCATCGAACGTAATCCCGGGCGCGGCATAGCTAAAGATCCGCATCAGTCAGGTCCCGCTGCTTACTGCTTTATATGCTATACATCGTGCGATGGTCCAAGCCGAATGCGTGAACATGAGGTGTCATGTTGCATTTTAAGGATAAGCCTTCGAAGGCTCGAGCGTTTCCCTAAGGCGAGCGACGCGATGTCGCAAGACGCTGTGGGTTCCTTGCCCTGGAAATTCGAGGTTCGAGAGGTTACATCGTCATAACGCTGCGGTCGGTTAGGGCGAGATCGGCTCGTCGTACGCGGATGCGATGCGTTTCGCCATCACGAGAGCCGCTTCAATCGCCTTTGGCGGAGCGACGATTTTCGCATCGGCGCCGAAGCCCATTGCCCAACGAACGACCTCGGTGACGTCTGCGACGGCGAACGTCATCTGCGTTCGCCCGCCTGCGAGATGTTCGACGCGTTGATCGGCTTGCCAGACGCGTGCGGAGGCCGATGCGGCGACCTGTGGTGAGAGTTCGACCGTCACATCGATGCGGGTGCCTATACTCTTCATGAAGCCGATGACATCACGCGACGCGTATTCGGGCGGAAGTTCGCGCGCGATCGTACACGAGCCCGCTTTGACGACGTTCGAGCGGAAGCGGTCGAGGGCGAACGTGCGCCAGCCCTTGCTTCCACGATCGTAGCCGATGAGGTAGTAGCACCCGGAGCGGACCGCAATACGATACGGCTCGACGAGGCGTTCTTTCGCGACTTTCGTATCGCCACTGGGATAGGTGAAGCGCACGAACGCGCGGCCATTCGGGCCAGCGTGCGCTTCGCGGAGCGTCTGACACATATCGCTCACGGCCGTGCCTTCCGCGAGCGTCGGCGTTGCGATGAGGTAGAAATCGTCGTCGGGGAGCGCGGTTTGGGGTTCGGTGCCGAGTTCGCGAGCCATCGGTTCGCCGAGTGCGCGTGCGATCGTCGCGGTGAGGATCTCGATGCGCTTAGGCCCGCGGTTGAGCGCTCGCTTCTTGGCATCGACGGTGGTGAGGGCGGCAATCTCGCGGTCCTTAATGGGTGCAATGCTGAATCCAGCGTCTTTGCCGATCGTGCGGAGTTGCTGGAGATCGCGTTGGAAGCTGCGATAGTCGCGATCGTAGGTGCGCGCGTAGTCGCTGAAACGCACCTGCCGTTGCGTGAGTAAGTCGACGATCATCGTCACCTTGCGCGCGACGCTCGCACTCGCTTCATTTGTCGAGCGCTTCGCGTGTCCCGTAGGGAACGCGGGGGTGGAGTTGGTGTCCGATGCGCGCGCGGTCATTTTTAGGGCTTCGGTTCGAACGCGTAAGCTCCCGAGTATAGGGTGATCGAAATTTTAGCCGTGTGCGAGGAGGCCCGGTTTCGTTTGCAGCGCTTTCCCTGCGCCGAACGATCGGGTATATGAGCGCTCTCCGATGCGGTAGGCAATCGTCCACGAACAAACGAGTTCGTCGAGTTCATCCTGACCCGTCGTCTCGATCAGCCGATACGATCGTGGCCCGATGTCGGGGATGTCCGATGTTTTCGGAACCGAGACGATGACGTCATGATCCGTGGAGAAAAATCCACTGGGCGAGGTGCTAACTTCCGAGAGTGGCGCGGTAAGTGGGTTGATGAGATTTACCCAAATGTCGATTCGCCGAGTCGGATCGCATCCGTTTTAGTCTCGGAGCTTTGAGTTCGCGCGTACGAAAGCAACAAAACCGATTCGCTTTTCGTGTCGCTTACGAAATTTAAGACGGCTATAACGCACGCCGAATCGCTCGATTCGCAAATGGCGATGTATCCGATGAAATTACTTCGTACGTAAAGCAAGATCGCCCCTTCGATTACGAACGCGAGCTAGAAGCGACCGGCGCCAGCACGCGCGCGAGTTCGCTCGCGTCGACCCACGCGATCGCGTCGCGCGGCATTGCGGGATCGTCCATTGCGGCGCGTAATCTCATCGCGACCTCGCTCGCGGGATCGCGCACCGTGATGACGAGCGTGTGGACCGCGCGCGTGAGTGGAATGAGCATCGCGCGATTTGCGACGAAGGATGCGTCGAGCGATGGTTCGTTCGGCCCGAGATTGGGGTGCGCCTGACGATTACTTGCGAAGACGTCGAGATCGAGCGCGACGGTCACCCACCCTTCGAGACCGCGACACGATTCGTAGCGAACGAGTCGCAACGCCCCCGTACCCGCCGTCGCGATCGTACGCTGCGCGGGATCCGTGCCATCCCAAAGCGCGATGCCCGCATCGGCTCCGGCAGCCAGGAGCGACAAACGCACGCGATCGTCGCCATTGATCTTCGGCGGCACGCAGATGAGGCAGTCGGCGGCATCCGCTTTCTGTTGCGCGGCCGACGCCACGATCGCGCGCAAGAGATCGCCCGAGATCGCATCGCCCACGGCGATGATAATGCGGCCGCCTGGCAGATCCGCTTGCGGCTCGATGCGCCACGTCGGCAGATCGAGCGCACGAGCGAACGCGTTCACGAACGTCGCAACGTTGCGAAGCATACGCAGCGACTTGTCGAGACGATGTTCGATGATTTCGTTCTTGGGAATGTCGCGCATCCAGTCGCAAGCGATCTGTCGGCGCTGCAACTGATCGACGCCGTCGGCGAGCACGAGTCGCCGATGCCCGTAGAGGGCGCGCAAGAAATCGCGCTCGCTATCGGTGCAATCTTGCGACTCGTCGATGAAGATGTGGTCCCAGCCGAATCGTTTTGGATACATCGCGCGGAGGTGCTCGGCATCGCCCGGGATGCCGTCGTGCGTTTCGATGAGTTGCCCGCGCGTTTCGTCGAGAAGTGCGTCGAGCGTGCTGTAGTCGATGACGCCGTCGCGCATGGGTGCGTCGACGCCGAGATCGGCAAGTGCGCCGAGTAAGAAGCTCGCGGTCGTTTGCACCGCGATGCGATCGGGTGGGATGCCGCTTCGCGCTGACATCGATGCGATGAGATGCGCGATATCGCTGCGCAGCGTGAGGTGAAATGTGAGAATCAGCACGCGCGCACCGGTTTCGGCGAGACTGACGGCCATGAGTGCGAGCGACGTCGTCTTCCCCGAGCCGCCGCGGCCGATCAGGCGAATCTGCGCGGTGCCGGCGCGCGGCACGAGCGCGTCGACGGCCGCACGTGCGGCGAGATCGCGTGAGAGGCACTCGACGCGCGCTCGATCGCGTTTGGTTTCGATGCGCCGATTGAGCAACGTGCGGCCGACGATCTCGGCGGCACGCGCCGTCGCGATGACGTCGGCTTCCGCGGTGACGAAGGGCCGCTGTCGCATCGCCGCATCGAGGATCGCGTACCAATCTGCTTCTGCCCCGAGGACGATCGGTTCGATATCGAGCAGCGCGTCGTCGTCGACTTCTGTGAGCCACGCAAGGCCGTGCACGTAGGGGTGCGTGCCCGCATTGCGTGCGATACCCGAGACGCCGAAAGCCGAATCGCAAGCCTGCTTCGCGACGCTTCGTTTCTCGACGTGGCCATGATAGATCGGGAAGAGCTGATTGCCGAGGCGATCGAATTGCGAGAGATCGAGAGCTTTGAGTTCGATCGCGATGAGCGCGGTCTGCACGGTTGCCGCGAGCGACGGAAGTGCGCGGCGGCGTTTCTGCGGTGGGATGATGCGCGGCTCGGCGAGGCGTACGAGCACGAGGAGATCGACATCGGTCGGCGTGCGCACACCGACGAGAAGCTCGATACGGTCACCCGTATTCGTGTCGATCCCCGGCCACGCACGCACGATCGAATCCCGCAGCCGCTCGGCGACGCGCAGTTCGTTTTCCGGTGAAATCGGATGAATCGCGATCATGGTGTCGTGCTTTACTATCGATGTCTTAAGAACCGAAAATGGTGGCCGCCGTCATAACGACTTCATCGCGGCATAGAGCCGGTCTTAACGGAGTTCTTCTTGCAGCAGAAGCCCCACACCGTCAACGCCGTCGAGGTCGTGGGTTGGAAGGAACGTCTCCGTGCGACGGCGTTCCTTCGCGGCCTCGGCTGCAACGAGATCACCTTGGCGCTCGCAGTAGTCGAGCGCCACGCGCACGGCAACAAGGGGAAGTCCAACTCGGCCGCTACGGCTTCCGGCGATAGGCCGTTCGCCAAAATGACATCGACGAGCTGGCCGGCCGTATGACGTCGGGCTATGAGTGAGAGCTGGTGACGCCATGAGTGAGGCACGGCGACGAGCCACCGATCGTCCGTTTCGGGTTGGAGGGCGCGCTCGTAGTGAAAAGTGCGCGTAGGGACCGGCCGACTTTCGAATCGCTTTCGGCTTTAAACACGCAGCGCGCCCGGTCGGGCGTTAACTCGTCCTCGGTGCGAAGGTCGATTTGCAAATGCCTACGGCTTTATTCTCCATCCTCACTCCCGATCCGAACCGTTCGCAAGAAAATATACCTTGTATCGTACAGTGTACGGAATGAAAGTTGCAATTCAAAAAATCGGTAACTCTCTCGGAATCGTTCTGCTAAAGCTAGCGATAGCGCAACTCGGCCTTGAGGATTCCGTCGATCTCGTCGTCGATACGGAGAGCGGCGGTCTTACGACGGTTAGGTTCGGAACGTTCAAAGAGCTCGACGACTGCGAGAGCCTCGACGTGACACCGATGCTCGAAGGGAGCACCTTCGTGGTACCGCGCGGGGCGTAGCGATCACGAACTCTCGTTCCGTTCGCTCGAGTCGATGCCAAGACCGCGTTGGTGTTTGCGGGATAGGGCTTCGGCAAATCTATGGATTTTCGTATCGACGTCAGCCGCCCGTGGATTAATGAAAAATCCGGTACTGCCGCTAGCGGCTATCGCCTCGGCAGCTTCGAGCACGAGTCCACCGTCGTCGAGTCGATCGACGAGTCGTTCGGGCAGATGCGAAAGCCCGTCGCGTGCGCCGACGATCGCACCGACGATCGAGGCGATGGTATCGGTGTCACCGCCCGATGCCGCCGCGCGACCGATTGCTTCGATGGGATCGGGATATCGCATCGCGATCGCATGTGCAGCAGCGACGGTTTCCCAACCGCTCATCCCGACGTCGCGCAAGTGCATCGGAAGTGCATCGCCCTCGGCACGTCCGACGGCGTGCGCGGTTTCCCATGCGCGAACGAAGGTCGGGTCGGTTATGCCTTCCGGCAGATTCGCTGACAACGTCACGTCGGCGAACGCATCGAGGCGCACGGCATCCCAAACGATTGCGACGACGGCGCATGCGGCTTCGACCGCAGAGGGATGGCCGTGCGTCACACGTGCTTGGAGAGCGGCGACACGGAGCGCGGCCGTGCGGTTTACGAGCATCGCTACCGGGTGCGCGCGCATGGCCGCGCCGTTACCGCCGTCGTTCGGTGCGCCACATGTAGATGGGTCGGCGCCAGCTGCAAGTCGCGAGAGCGCGCGCGTAGTCGCGCCCCCGGGACCGCCCGTCCAGAACATCCTGGCAACGCGCGATCGAGAACCGTGGCGGAGACGCGTCGTGAAGCTCGTTGCGAACGCGCTCGCCGTCGGCTCGTCGCTCGACGCGATCACTCCCGCGACGCAGAGCGCCATCGCCGTATCGTCGGTCGGCTTTCCGGGCGCGCGGGGCGCGAGGAGCGATCCCGACAACGCCGCTTCGTAGTCGCGAACGATTCCGTCGTTGCCGAGGTGGCGTACGATCGACGCGCTATCGACGAACTCGAAGGCCGAGCCGAGCGCGTCGCCGATCGCAGCGCCGATCATCGCACCGAGCACGCGGTCGCGGAAGCGGGCCGCCCGCACGTAGGTGCTCACGCTGCCTTCGCGGTGATGAGTTGCGCTTCGAGTTGCGCGAGCGTTTCGTCGCCCGAGACGACGCGGAAGATTTTCGGATAGTGCATCTCGGCGTTCGCGTGGAGTAATCGGATGAGATTACCGAGGACCTCCGCATCGACGTGTTCGGCGCGATAGTCGAGTTCGAGCACGAGGCCCGACGAGACGATAAACTTCGTGAGCTGCATCTGCCGGTTCATGTCCATGACGGTATCCATCAATCGCGCACGGAGACTCGGTTCTTCCGGCAAGTTGCAGACGCGAGCGTAGGCGTTGAACCAATGTTCGTTCATGCGCGTGCCGACGAGCCATTCGCGCGTGCGGCCGCTATAGATGGCTCCGCGAATGTTGTCGCCGAGTCGGAACGAGGTGATGCCGGCCGCTTTAAGAAGCGAGCGCAAACGTCGGGACGGATCTGGTTGTGGCATATCCATGTCTGTACGGTACATCGACCGCCTGCCACACGGATGGCACGAACCGAGCGGGCTCTCAAACATCGACGTAAATTCCAGCTCAGTTGCTCTCTGTGTACCCAACGGCCCTTATCACTTTTTGATCATCACGTTCGACGTTCCACCCCGGACGCCGCAACTCCGCACATGCCGCGGAGACGTTACGCTCCGGGATGTCGAGTTGATCTCCATTGAAAATGGTTGACTCAATTTTTCTCATCGCGATCAACGATCTCGGAAGAAAATCAATCATGAGTTGATTGGGAAAGGCCGGCCAATCTCCGTCTGCATAACCCGGCACCTCATCCGCTTCAAACTTTCGCTTGGGATCATAAGATGCATCGAGGTTGGACTTGACGCCAGAAGTTATGTGCGGCTGTAACAAGTGGAAGAACTCGCCCCAAGTCCTAGACTCTTCGATCGCAAGGCGGATTTACAACAGATCGTCTAACGTATGGCGCTCAATAAACGTAATCGTATCATCGAATATGCCAGCAATAACGTTCCGCATGCGATGCTCGACCGAGATTCTCGGCATACGAACTTACGGGTCACTCGTAAAACACTTCTAAACGAGGATTACTAACTAATTGCATGCCCGATGCGAAACGGTACGATTGCCGGCAAGCATTACGCGGAGACGGCAGCCGTTGGGTATCTCGAACCGTGGAAATAATTCTGAACGTGTTAGTATGGGCGCATCTGCGATTCTTTTAGCTCGCGCCAATCGGCTTGTACAGACCGGGTGTAGCCAATCGTTATAAATGTAATCGGCCTCCAAAGAGCGCTGCGACGCATCCGTAGTCCACGAGTTGCGTTGCGCGAGGTCACGCATCAGGCCTCATAACCGATTGGCTCGCTTCTTGAAACATGCAGAGTAGGTTGACCAGTAACATCTGCTGCGGCGTCCGACAGCGTGTGTCGAGCAGACGCGGGCTGCAGACAAGGATACTCATGCATTGCGCACGGGAGATCGCAACATTAAATCGATTGCGGTCGAAAAGGAAGGCCATGTCACGCGGTAGGTCATCGTCACTCGAAGTAGCCATCGAATAAAAAACGACCGGCGCTTGTTGACCTTGAAATTTGTCTACGGTACCGACGGCGACGCCCTGTAGGCCAGCTGCTTCGAGATGCTGACGAATGCGTTGGCGCTGCAGATTGTATGGCGCGACCACGAGAATATCACCTTCGGTGAGAGCACGAGCAGGGTTGCCGTCGCGTATGTACGCTCCTTGGACAAGCTTTGTGATCTCGGCGGCGATGCGCGAGGCTTCTTCGATCGAGTAGCGGCTGTTACCGGCGTGCATGACAGGAAGATAGACGAGGCCGCCGCCGGATAGGCCGGGCGTATCTATGCGATTGCCAATCGTATTGTCGCCCGAACGGAGTCGATTTTCGTAACTCGTCGCCGAGACGAACGCAGCGATGCTCGGCTCCATGCGGAACGACCGGTCAAGAAAAATGCCGCGGTCCGGCGCTACGGTATCCTCTTCGCCTAAAAGATGCTTCAAAATGGAAGCGGAAGCGCCGACAGGATGAAATCCTTGCACAACCTGAGGGAGCTGGCGCGGATCGCCCAACAGCACGACGTTGCGTGCTGCCATCGAAGCATTCAGGGCATCAGCGAGTGAAACTTGCCCCGCCTCATCGATCACCATGAGATCAAACGCTGCCACGAGCGACTCGTCAGGCCAGAAATACGTCGTTCCTGAAACGAGCTGCGCACCTAGGATTGCAGCTGCATTTTCTTCGCTGAGTACGAATGGGTGATCTAGCTTTGAAATGTAGTGTGAATCTTCGGTCGTGCTGCTCGCTTTATGGAAACCTACGAATGTGACGCCGCGCGCCTCCGCGGTTTCTTCGATTTTTGCTAACAGATTGTGCAGTGCTTTGTGACTATTCGCCATCAAGCCGATGCGCTTGCCCGCGGCGAGTAGCGACACAATCGCGTCAGCGCCGAGGGTCGATTTGCCGGAGCCCGGAGGGCCTTGGACAAAGAGATACGATCCGTCGAGTGCATCGAACGCCGCTGCAAGCGACGCGGCATCGACGGACGTAGGCTGCAACCGCGAGCCCGGCGGTCGACCGCGCAGACGCGGCATTGAGGCGCGTAGGAGTGCCGACGTCGCCGGATGCTCATTTTCGAGGCGGCCTTCCAGTAGGTCTGTGGCGATACGCTCGATGCCGACCTGGCGCGTCTTGTGTTGGATAGGTCTGCCCGGAATCAAGGCGCGCAGCGAGGCCGCCATTTCGAGAGAGAGTTTGAGTTCCAAGGTCCGAGACGCTTCATCATGCGACACGATCGCCCCGACCGGCTTGCGGATATCGGGACATTCGAAATTTCCGCGCAAATCGTGCTCTTGCATCGGGTAGGTGAAGGTATAAATAAAATTTCTATCGCGGCCGCGCTTGTAAGGATCGACATCCCAGCGTCGCTCTAACCCGCCTATCGCCCTAAGATCAAACTCGGCGAGCTCTTCGACACTTTCGCAGCGCGCAAAGTACTCCCAAAATCCTGGCTTGTTCTCGCGCCGATGATATTGGAGCAGGCTACCGAGAAGCCAGCGCTCACGTAGCTCTTCTGGCCACGCACGCAGTGCTGTGGCCCCATCAGGGACGGGCAAATCGTCGAGAAGTCTTTGTTCAAGTGCGGTTCGTTCTAGCGGCGCCTCCGGCTCCGGTGCCTCAACCGTCGGTCGCCATCCGAGCGCGTTGGTGTGGCTCGCGTTATACTCGGAGCGTCGAGCCAGGAGCCATTCACGGAGGGCGTGCGTGGACTGGCAGTCGTCTTTATTGTAACGCTCGATATCTTCTAAAATAGCGTCATCGCGCGTGACGAGCCATCGTTCGAACATCTCGATTGAATCGGCGCCGCCCTTCGTCTCCGTCTCACGTTTCCAGGCATAAAACGCTTCGATTTTCTTTAGCGAATAAGAGGGCTGCGAGATCCAGAGCGCTTGACGCACGACGGTGTAGAGATCGACGAATACCCCCATCGTGAGGAAGCGATCGATCTCGCGTTCGCGCGAGCCAAATTCGCCCATCAACCGTGACAGGGCGCTGCGTTCGTACGCTGCGTAGTGGTAAACGTGCATGCCGGGATAGCGCTTGAGACGATCTGCGATGAAGTCGACGCACCCTTCGAAAGCCGCTCGTTCCTCCGTCGGAGTTTGAGCCCAAAAGGCCACGTAGCGGTTCTCGTTCGGAACGTAAAAGCCGAATAAGTATTCGAGCCCGCGATCGGGACGATAAAGTGGATCGCCCTCGATATCGAAAAACAGATCGCCTTCGTTCGGCGCCGGCAACTTCGCGAAACCCATCGTAATACGCGCTGCTGAATCGGCAACGGGAGCCACGTCCTCCGTTCCGATTGTTACGGCCGCGATCGACGCATCCGATGTTTCGGGCTGCGCAACGTGCTCGCGCAGTTGGTACCGATATGGACAGGGATCACCGCCCATCGTGGCTCGACGCTGCTCGATTTGCAATGCCGCCTGCATTCGAAGATTTCCAAAGATTGTCGATGTCATCTGTTGCGGTCGGATGGTTATCGTAGCGAGCGCGGCCATCGTGGAGACGCCGCTCGCTTCGATCTTCGCAATTTGGTCGGCGCGAATGCCGGCGACGAGACTCAGGTGATCGTCGTTTTCGCGACGCTGCTGGCAAGATGATGACCATGCACACGTGCCGCAGTGGGGCACCTCAAGTGGATACGGAACATCGGGCGAATCGGCGAATTGCAAGAATGAGGATTTTAGATGGCGGTAGTATGCTCCGAATGATGCCATGCGAAAAGCGCGCTCGGTTCCGTCGCCAAAGACTATATAAGCGTGGTCGGGAGCGGTCCCTTGCAAGCGCGTGAGATGTTCGCTGTAATTGCAAAGCTGAATGATGAAGTACGGCTTTGCCGAGAGTGCGAGCTTCGTGTCGATGACCTCGTAGCTCCAAGCGAACCGTTTTGACGGCGTTTCAATGCGCCGCAAAAAGTCAGCGTGGCCCACGAAGATTCCGTCGAAGAATGTTGCTTGATAGATGATGTTCGCCCCTGATTCCATCGCAGCAAGCGTCCGCGCTTCAGCCTCGAGCAAACCAGCTGTCGTGTTCGTCGCACGCGAAGCAAATACCACGACACCGTCGCCGTAATTCGCGACATACTCGGCGAGCTGCGCACGTTCGTGCTCGTCGCCTTTGCGCTTAATGAGTTCCGCCGTCGGATCGCTGAGGCGAGGGCGCGATAGTGTACCTGTCGCGACCTTACGCTCCTCCGAAATGAGGTAACGGCATTCAAGATAATTGTTGAGGTCGGTCGCGGAAAATACGAAACTGCCATCAAGAAGTTGCACGGAACATGTTTCCTTATCGCAGTAGTTGTCGCGACGCTCTTATAAGATCGGCTCTCGAGAACGTCGTCGTGCCAAGAACCTGCGATCGGTGTCGAATTCATCTCGCAAGCTGCACCCTCCGTCGTAAACTATAGTGGTCCGCGATGCCAGACGCGTGGCATATTCTCTTGTAGACCGCACACTCTCGAGAACGGAAGTTCGCGATTTTCTTCATCGACGATCCCCAGGCGGTCCGCGCCGATGAGATCGGCAGTACCCTCCGATTGCACGAGACGGCGATCCGGCACAACGCCCGCATCGAAACGATCGATCTCCGCACGCAGTTCCGTTGCGCCGGATCCGACGAGTACATCGACTGGGTCGATCAGCTGCTCGAAATCCGCAAGACCGGCGTGATGAAGCTCGCGTCGTCGGCGTTCGAAGTCGAGATCGTCGCCAACCCGATGGCCCTTGCGGCCACGATCGAGCAGCGCAACGCGGCGGGCCAGAACGCCCGGATGATGGCCGGTTTCTGTTGGCCCTGGTCCAAGCCCATGGCCGACGGGCAGCTCGTCAACGATGTCACGATCGGTGCGTTCGAGCGCCCATGGAACGCGCAACCCGATGCGCGAAAGCTCGCTCCCGGCATCCCCAAAGCGCAGTTCTGGGCAACGGATTCGGGCGGCGCAACGCAAGTCGGCTGCATATACACGGCGCAGGGCTTCGAGTTCGGCTACGCAGGCGTGATCTGGGGCGAGGACCTCGTGATCCGGAACGGCGTCTGGGTCGGCCAAAAGTCGGCCTCACGGGACCACGTGGTCAAGACGCGCAGCGGCGAGCGGTTCATCGACGTGGTCAAGAACGCGTACCGCGTGCTCCTCACGCGAGGGATGCAGGGTTGCTCGATCTGCATCCTCGATCCCGAGACACGGGCATACGTCGAAAATCGGCTGTAGGCTTGCGATGGTGTGGTACGGTGTGCAAGGCCATCCGGCCAGTTTCGGCAAACTTTGCTCGATCTTGGGCCTGTAGCTCAGCGGTAGAGCGGCCGGCTCATAACTGGTTGCGCGCTGGTTCGAATCCAGCCGGGCCCACAACTGAATCTCGCGGCGCTATAGTCTATCGGTTAGGACGCGGCCCTTTCAAGGCTGAGAGACGGGTTCGACTCCCGTTAGCGCTACCAATAAAACTTCGAAGGCCGAGCGCGTGCGATTAAACCGACATGCTGGTTTGTCGAAAACCCCTGGGAGTTCATCGGCTCCGTGGCAGTTTCTTTCAAGCAAGGTTGTCGTCAAAAAGTCGAATCGTTCTGCAGGTTCTCGGCGTTAATACTTTTTGTCGAGGCCGTTAGGCGGGACGCGATAGATCGGATGATGTGAGCGCTTCTCTCTAGGCGTGTTGCTTCGGTGACGTAAGCGGTCGGATCGTTGCTGAAGTCGCAACGCAAAGAAGCCATGAGGGCACTCATCTCGAAAGCGGTGGAAGTGTATTGCGAACCTTGATCGGAGTGATGAACAACTGCGAGCGGCTTGCGTCGAAAAATGGCCATATCGAGCGCGCCGATCGCGAGCTCTTCGCGCATATGGTCAGCCATCGCCCAGCCGACGACGCGACGGCTAAAGACGTCGAGAACCACGGCAAGGTATAGGAAACCGCTCCACGTCGGAACGTATGTGATATCGGCGGCCCACAATTCATTGGGACCGTCGGCCGTAAAGCGACGCTCGACGAGATCCGGCGCCGGCTTTGCATCACGATCGCGGATCGCCGTAATTATCGTCTTGCGGCGCGAAGCACCGCAGATGCTGCGATTGCGCATCAGTCACGCCACGCGTTTGCCGCTGATGCGGATGCCTTCATCAACGAGTTCTGCGTGTATTCGCGGACGACCGTACGTCCAACGCGATCGACGCGAGATCGCTTCAATCCGGTCGCCGAGCAGGACGTCGCTCTGCGCATGCTCCGATGGCGATCGCTTCATCCATGGACGAAGCTCGTCGCGCTCGTTCTCGCCGGTCGATCTCCCGAAGAGTTGGCCGATGAGTTCGAGCCCACGGGCCAGACGATTCGCAACTGGGTGCGCCAAGCGCAGTTCGATGCGGGCGATCGTAAAGACGGTCTAACGAGCGATGAACGCCAAGAGATCGCGCGACTTTGCAAGCGGGTCACGCAACTGGAGATGGAACGCGAAATCCGCTCAAAAGTAACGGCCTGGTTCGCTCGGAAAAGTATGGAACCGAAGCGATCTTCGGATTCATGAAGGCGTACCAGGCCACGTATCCGGTCTACACGATGAGCCGCGTATTGAAAACTTCGGCAAGCGGTTTTTATGCATGGATGAAGCGATCGCCATCGGAGCATGCGCAGAGCGACGTCCTGAGGTCGCGCGATCACCGCCGCCCTTAGTGTCGAGCATCTGCATGTTGCTAGCGACGACCTCGACGGCGGTCCGCTAGTTGTCGTCTTTGTCTTCGTATTTGCGGACGACGAGTCGGCCTTCGACGAGTGCGGACATGCCCTTCTTGAGGTACTGGTTGCAGATTGCCGAGGCGGTCACGGGCCACGATATCGAGGAACATCGTCTCATCGGCGTTCTTCGTTTTCCGGTTGATCGCCATCGCGAATTTCGTTACGGCTTTGCCTCCGCCGTGGACGTAGCAGATCTCGGGATCTCGAGTCAGGTTGCCGACGAGGACGATGCGGTTGTAGCTGCCAGCCATGAGTTTCGGGTCCTTCGCTGCAAGCTCTACCCGTCCGCACTGGAGTCCGTCATGTTTCCGCAAAACGTTTTGTGGAGTGCCGCGCGGATTTACGATGCGGCGCATTGGGATGGTGTGCGTTTGATTTATGCAAATTCTCCTAAACTTCTCCAGCGTGAGATTCGGCCATCATCAGAACCGAGGCGTTCGAATCGTATCCGAATGCGACGAATCGTCGCCACGTGGTGAGTCCAGACCGATCGCTCACGCGATGAACGTGGCGATGTCCGAGAGTTCTACGACGTAGTGCTCGTCATCGTGAGCGACGTGCTTCACGATGCCGCGCCACGGACCGAGGGCATCGTTCTCCGCGGTTTCGCGCCAGAGTTCCACGAGAAACAACTCTTTCACGCGATGCCTTTTCTCTACGGACTGTGGCGCGCGATCGAGCCGACGACGGAACTCGCACCCGTCGCAAATGCGCCAGTCCGCGCCCGATAAGGGTCCTCATTAGCGTACGTTCTTGAGGACGGCGTCGAGTAATTTGGTACTAGCCGGAACGTCGATCGCGCGGCCGATACGCACGGACGCTACGATGAGCACGTCGCCTTTGATGCGGGCCCGTTCTTGGTTCCGCTTGACGTAATAGGTATACGTCGCGTTACGTTCTGCAATCGGCGCCCAGAGCAGCGAAAACGTCGCGCCTCGTTTTGTCTTCGGACTTGCGTACGTGCACGTCGAGATCGTTCGATCTCCCTTTGCGATCGGCGCGGACGAACCGGATTCGAATACGTCAACGGGAGCGGCGACGATCGCGCGCACGTCGGCTACGGTGACGATCGCGCACGCCGTCTGTGGGGTGGCGTTAGCCGGCTCGACGGAACCGGCAACGAGCATCGCTACAAACGCGAGCGATGCGACCGAAAGCGGGGTGTTCCTCACGATAAGTCCTCCGCAGCGTCGTTGCCGCGACGATTATGTTTAGCGCCTTCCGGAAGCCGGCGCTGCCGGGTTCCTTCATGCGTGGCGCACGCTCACGTTAGCAGCTAGACGTCCGAATTCCGTCCGACTCAATATCCGGTGAGGCTTCCCAACGGCAGGCTTGCAACGTAGCGCCGACGTTGAGTCGCGAGCGCGGTGCGGCCCGGTTGGGCCAACTGCACGCCATAGTCCCAGTTATTTGGGTTCGTAGCGTCGCTACCGGCGGAGTCTTTCGATCCGTTCTCCATAGTACGCCGCTGTGGCTCGCCGTCGGTTCGATGGAGCGGCGATGCTGCAGTGCATGGTGACGTCGGCGGAAGCCCGTCGCGAAAATTACGGTTGCCATCCGAGTGGATCGAGCGAGATTCTCATGTCGTTCGCTCGCCGTCAACCGCGATGATCGCGCGCGCTTGCGAAATGCGTGGGAGTGAGCGAAGCTCGCGAATGGGATTGCGACGCAAAAGGTTATCTGCGTGGCCGCGCATCGTCGCAACGAGCGTGAGATCGCCACGTGTTTGTCGTTACGACTCATCGACCCTTATTCCGAAGTGCCATAGGAGGATGGCTGCGAGCGTAAAAAAAATGCGATAGCAGCTCGGCTCAGCAGGTGCGTTTATGCGGCATCGACATCCGCGTCCCCGGCCGGGGATGCGGCGCCCGATCTTCCTATTTACACTACTCGCGCTTTTCGTCGCCCCCGCCAAAGCTACCGCAGCATCATACGACATCGCTGTAACGCAAGCTCAGGCGTCGATCGTGTTTGTCGAAGGTGCGGAAAGCGGGACCGGCTTCACGTTGCGAAACCGCGGCTCGTGGACGTACGTCCTGACGTCCGCGCACCTCCTGGAAAAAGATCGCTACGACGCGAATGCAGCGTCGTTAGCCGGGCTCTCAAAAAAATCCGCGGCGGATTGGCTAACGGTGTACGATCCGCGCGACGGCAAGCCATACGCGGCCGAGATCGTCGGCGCGCCCGATTTCGTTAACGACTTCGTCGTGCTCAAAGTCAATGGCATGCCGAAACGACCGCACACACTCTGCCTCGCCTCGATCGTTCCCGCCAACGTGCCCTTCGCGGTTTCGTCGTTCGATGTCGACGTTTTGGAAAACCCACCGTTTGGAAATAGGCTCACGCCCTTTTCGAGCTTGGGAATCAGCACGACTCCGGTACGCGTCGGTAGCAACGAGTTCCAATACGCGACGGCGATCGAAAAAGGCTTCAGCGGAGGACCGATCTACGACACCGATTCCGGAGCCGTCTTCGGCATCGTCCGACGCTCGCCATACGTGCCCGATCCGACGACCGGCGCGATCGTGGTCTCCGCGAACAGCCACTATGGTGTCTCGATCAGCGCGGTCGCGACGTACGTACGTTCGCTCGAGCCGATCGAGCCGGGATTGGCCGATCTCGCACCGATCGACGAACGCGACCATCGCAAGATCGTTCCCAAACTCTCCGGCGCCATACGCTTGATCGCGTTTGACAACGTGCGCTCCGGCGAGTCGCTCCATCCCGTTTTCCGAGCGTACGATACGCAGATCCGATCCTTGCTCGGAAATCGATTCGGTAACGCGACTCAAAGCGCGGAGATCGATCCGGAAACGACGGTAAAGCCGCCCGATACGTCGCTTACGAGCATCCCACACATCTGCCAGATGAAAGACGGAACCGATGCGGCGGGTGTCGTCGCGTTACGCCGCGACCTCCGCGATCGGCCGCGAGTGCTTTCGGCTCGCGTGGCGCTCGTCGCTTGCAACGGTCACATCATCGATCGGTCCACGATCGAAACATCCACGATGGACGATAACGGACCCAGTGACGAGCAGGTGCGAGCCTTTATCGCGCACCTCGGCGCCGCACTCGATCGTTTAACGAATGGAAACGACGAGCGACTCGCAAACTTCGCCGCGGACGGTCTGCCTCTGGCCAACGGGGAGAGCCGAGCGTTTTTCGAAGTTCGTCACGACGGCCCCAACGCGTACCTCACGTACGCGTGGGCCGGTGGCTCTGCCGCCGCCATCTCGGTCGTCGCTCGCGAACGGGCACTCGTCGCGCTATCGGGACTTTCGAGCGATGCGCTCCAGACCCTGACGGCGGCCGATCTCGACCGCCTGCTCGATTCCGCCAATGCCGAGATCATCGCGAAATTCGCCGCTAGCGACGGTTCGACGATGAGTGCGTCGCTCGCAACGAACGACCGTTGCACGTACTTGCGGAGACGGAAGGTCAACGCTGCCGTCGATTTCGTCTCCGGTCCGATGAAAGCCGAAATTTTATGAAGCGCGCGTTCGCCGTTCTCGTCTCGCTGCTTTCGATTGCCTCGTTCGCACCTGCGGCACGAGCCAACGGCCCGATTCTGTTTTCGGGAAAGGTCGACCTCACGCCCAGTAACGGAGAACCCGTTGCGGTCTTTCTCTATCGCGGCAATTCGAAAACCGACGTCGCGTTTACAACGAACCGAAAGTTAGTCGCGACGACGCAGACCGATTCCGACGGTCGCTTCGTCTTCTTGCTGACCGACCTGCCGATCGTCGACGACCTTACGATCCGGGCAAAGAACCCGGCTCTCAAACTCGGCGGCGATGCCATCGTGACGAAACCGAGCGATACGGCTTGGCCCGAAAGCAACGATGTTCCGAGCCCGATCGTACTTACGCCGCAGCCCGACCCAAATTTCGGTATCCGCATCAATCGCTATGCGAGAACGCCCATGACGTTCGTAACCGATCGAGAAGCGCGGCCGACCGGTTTCGCGAATACCGCAGCATCGAACGAAACGCTGCGCTCCGGCACATTTTTCGCACATGTCGCGCTAGGCAACGGGCAATCCGTCGAACACGTTTGTGGCCTAGCGATCGACTGGATTTGTGGCGAAGCGCCGGTGTCCAACGACGATGCGTTCATCGATCCGCCGAAGGTCGAAGCGATCGGCGCCGCCGTCACGGGCAGCCTTACGCGAGTCGTGGCGGCGGCACACGGCAACCAGATACTCCTGTTCGTTCACGGCTATAACAACACGTTCCAACAGGGTGCCAAGACCGCCGCGCGCCTGTCCTATCTCATGGAGCCCAGTGCCCACAGCACCATCTATTATTCGTGGCCGTCGGCAGCGAAATTGCTCGGCTACCCGCAGGACCAAAAAAATGCCGAACTCTCGGCGTTCAATCTCGTCAAGGTCCTCAATACCCTGACCGCGGGCGCGCACCCGCCGAAAATCGTTCTCGTCGGGCATAGCATGGGTTCGTACGTCCTAACCTCGGCGCTCTACATTTGGGCGCTCGAGAATCCGAACAAGCGGAACGCATTTTCTAACCTCGATCTCTTTGCAGGCGATCTCGACGTGGCGCTATGGGAAGCGCGCCGGGCCGCCATTTCGCGCGTCGTCGGGCACATCAAATTTTACACGAATTCCGCGGATCAAGCCCTCCATGTCTCCGAGTGCGCGACCGGTGACGCGCGACCGCGCATCGGGCAAGTCACATCGTGGCAGGCGCCGGTCATCGGATTCGATGCGACTCGTTTCGCATCGACAAATGGATTCGGCCACGGGTATCTCGTCGAATCGACCTCGGTCGCACTGGATTGGTATCGCTCGTCAAATAATCTATCGTTCGCGAATCCGGTTCCACAACTCGTCAAGACGCCGTGGCTCGCCGATGGCGGCGGTAGCCTCATCGACACCGGAAAGCTTACGGCTTCCGCCGTGTGCCGACTCTTTGCAAACCTCCACGCTTAGCGCGTTTGCGGCGCGCGCGGCGTCGCGAATCACGAATTTTGCGTCGAGCCGATAACGAATGGTGAGCGCTAATGGTGAGGTGTCGAAACGCCTGGGCGTGGTTTGCCCGCTCGTCGGGTTGCTGCAGCACGCTCTTCGATCTCATGCGCGATCGTGCAGGCCGCGGGGTGGCGCGGTTTCTTGGTTGTGCAGCTATTGGGCGGAGTGGATGGGTTCGCGCAAGGGCGAGCGGACCGAAATGTCGAGGCTCGGAGCGTAGCGAGAACCGAGACGGCCCTTTCGCTAACGCAGCCACGGAGCAGAATGCGTAGAGACCAAGGGACCGTCCTCGCCGGGAAGGACCAAACCATATCTACGGCAGCGAATAAACGTCTCGGCCTCGGCGGTTGAGCTTCACGCGATTTAAGCCGTGTCGAAGTCGACAGTGGCGGACGGCCTGTGGATTCGTGGCTGGCGAGAAAGCGGCAAATAGTGAGACGACGCGTTTAATTTCCAGTCGTAGTATCAAGACGGTGCAGACCTAACCTGTACCTCAAGAATTGGTTGGAATGATACATGCGGCTAATGGTCGCTACGACGATCATCTTACGCACGCGCGTTCTGCACTTGTTACGCTCGATAATTGTTCTACGCCTGACGTGTTTCAAGAAGCGTTCGCAATAGCGAACCTTGCGCACCTCGTCCGCGATTTTGATCTTCCGAACGATGCGAAGTGGTTAATTTCGCGAGTTGACTCCGTAGCGTGGAGTTCAGAAGTATCGCGTTCCAAATTCCGAACCGTCAAACCGCTCGGTTGGTGCCCGGCCTTGCAAGGCGACAATTTCTCGGCATTGCGCTGGTTCCGTATCGCGACGGAGACCGCATCGTGCTCGCCGGAGCGCATAAAGACGGCCGTCGGCCGCGCGCTCATTGCCCGCGAACTTGGCCCTACCGCCATGCTTTCGGAGGAGCTCGATTTCGCGAATGGCCTCGCAGATTCGTTCGATTGGAATAACACCGTCGACGACCTTCGCTCCGTCCTTTTAGATCTTGCGCAAATCGCCAGCACGGTCACTCCCGCGCGTGCTCGTGGCTATCTCGATCGATACACGACAATTCGCCGCGGTATGGACATGACGGTCGCCGCTCGCCTCGAGGATCGCGTGCGAGCGGAAGAATCACACACGCATGGCCTCGTACTCCGCGCCGAAGGCCGACTCGCCGAATCGACCGATCGTCTCACCACGGCGTTTTGGACGTGGGAGCAGATTAACTATCAATGGCGCGCTGGCGGCGCCGCACTCGAACTTGCGGAACTGAACGTCGGCGACGTCTTCCGCCTGGCGGTACGACGCGAATTAAAGCGCCGGCCGGATTCACTTTTCTCTTCACGCGCTCGTCTTGTCGCATAAGGGACTCAGCGACGCCAGGATTTGAACTGAGAACATCGAGTTTATTTGGCCGAAAGGGGCAGTGGTTTGCTCACTCGCGGAAATTGTCAAGTGATCTGACACCAGGCGGCTGTTGAAAATAGAGTGCGTTCCTGCGACGCTTTGTGGTCGCCGGTCGCCGGTCGGGTGCGACTACGCGAAAACGCTGTGCGAGCATGTCGATGACGTGTCGCCTTGCGTATCACGTGTGGAGCCGATCGTTGAGCAACATGAGAACAGTGACCGCGCCGACCTCGACGTAGTGGTCCCAACGATGCGTCCATTCGCCCAGAGCGAACGGATGGGCTTCGATCGCCGGGTACACATCGGCCACCGGGCACAGAAATGGATGCTCGACGTCGAAAATTCGTTTCGCTTGCGAGTGTTCGCGTGCGATCCTGCGGCAGGTCGAACGGACAAACGAGCCCGACAATTTGCGTGGGAGGCCTCGCGATAGCGGCGAAATGTCGCGATACGATGGCCGTGACAATCGAGGAAGTTTTTTCGGCGATTTTTTCCTTTCGCGGAGCGACCGACGCGTTTAGTCTCCGCATGGAACGGCGCTTCGATGGCGTCGATGCGCAACTCGACGGAATCGACGCGAGACTCGACGGCCACGACCGACGCTTCGACCAACTCGACGTCCGCATCGGGCGGATCGAAACGCGCATCGAGCATCTCGAAGACGGCCAGCGAGCGATCCACACGCGGCTCGTGCATCTCGAAGATGGGCAGCGAGCGATCCATACGAGGCTCGTGCATCTCGAAGATGGGCAGCGAGCGGTTCAGACGCGGCTCGTGCATGTCGAAGATGGGCAGCGTGAGATCCAGACGCGGCTCGTGTATCTGGAAAATGGGCAGCTTGAGATCCGAAACGAGCTCGTCGAGATGAATCAGCGCTTTCTTCGGTAGCCGAACGCCATCACGAGCATTCTTTCACCGCCCCAAAAAACCGGCCAACTGCACCCCCGGCGACACGCCCAGCTTCTAATACGCGGAACCGAGATGCTTCTCTACCGTCTTGTGCGTGATTGAGAGCTCGCGCGTGATCTCCATGTTCGATTGGCCTTGGACGGCGAGCATCGCAATCTCGCGTTCGCGCGCCGAGAGCAGCGCCGCCGCCTCGCTTCGCGTGCGATGCGTGCACCGAAGAGCCCGACCCCCTGCGACTCCGCTGGAAACCAGCGGCCCCTCCGCGGCACTCATTTTAATACGCGCGCGCCCGTGCTCGTACGCTCGGCGATTCGTACCGCCCAGCCACGAGCAACGACACAAACCCACTGCGCGGCAGCTCGCAATCAGGCACCGCTCGTTCGAGTAAATGCCGCGCATCGCGCTCGCGCCCGCGGCGCACCATCATCTCGGCGAACGGGCCGCTACTTTCGAGCTCGGGGCTCGAGATCTCGTCGGCCTCGAAGCCGTCGAACCACGTCGCGAGCATCTCACGATCGTCGAGATACATCGCGATGCGAATCGCGCACCCGCTCATCGCCTGCAGCGTTACGCGATCTTCCGCCGTCATCGGAAACGCTTCGACTTCCGCGCGCGCGCCCGCGATGTCGCCGCGCAAGAGTGCCGCTGTTGCGGCGACTTCCTCGTGCTTGCCGAAAAATGCATAGCACGACGCACCGTTATAACACGCTGCGGCGATCGCACGTAGCGAACCGACCATAGTCGCCGCATCGATCAAGCGCGTGTGCTCGCTTCGGAACATCGCCACATCGCCGAGCGTCGTCGTGACTCACACCGAGACGTCGTGAAGGCGCAAATTCACCTGTAAGCCTTACGTGAACACGCGCGGGTCCACGGTCGCGAGATGGAATGCCGCCTGCGTCGGAAACCAATTTTACGACGTGAGCCACGCGAGCCCCAGATGCACGTGACTGCGCGCCATGTAGGCATTGGCATCAAGTCGCTCGAGCATCGCTTCGAGCTGCGCGGTCGGTTTTGGCAGCGCGAGCGTATACGCGCAAAGCCTTTCCATGACGCGGCACGTCGCCTCGCGATCATCGGCGTTGCCATGGCGATAACGTTGCGAACACCTCACCGTCACGAGCGTCACGACGGTTGACGCCAGCCGCACGATGATCAAGGTGACGGATACAGCGGGGGACTCCGGTAGCATTTTCGCCGGCACCTCGATCTGCTTGCCGTAGGCCGCGCGAGCCAAGCGATACGATTCCTTCGGTTTCATCGGTCACGGGAGGCCTAGCCGATGCGACGAAACGTCGCGACCTTATGGGCGTGACCAACGATGAAATTTTCGCAGCGATTCTTTCGCTGCGTGACGCGACGGACGGCTTCAGCCAACGCACAGAGCGACGCTTCGACGGCCTGGAAGGCCGAATGGGCCAGATCGAGGGCCAGATGGGGCAGCTCGAAGGCCGGATGGGGCATCTCGAAATTCGGATGGGCCGACTCGAAACGCGTTTCGAGCATGTCGAAGATGGCCAGCAGTCGCTGTATACACGCCTCGGGCACCTCGAAGAAGGGCAACGTGAGATCCGAGCGGAGCTTATCGAGATAAACCGCCGCTCTCCTTAGGCCGATCCAGTTGGCCGTTGCGTTGTCACCGTGGGAGGGCGACCGGAGGCGAAGCATCTTCGCGATCCGCTGGCCGTGACGATGGACGATATTTTCGCGGCGACAATGGCTCAACGTGAAGCCATCGACGCTGTCTTCAATAAACTCGACGCAAAGCTCCACCGGCCCGATGACCGTATCGCCCGACCCAGCGCGTAGCGATTTCGTCGATATTGCTAATTGATGGCGGCGAAGCATAACCGATAAATTATGCGACGCCCCAAAATCGGTATTTGACGTTTATTCGCCGATGGTCCAGACTTATGTCATGGCCAAACCTGATGTGAAGAAAAACAGCCGTCTCAACGCCGGTGTAATGCCCTATGCCGAAATGGGCTATTGGCAACCGGATTACGAGCCCAAAGACACCGATATTTTATGCGCGTTTCGGATTACACCGCAACCGGGCGTGGATCATATCGAAGCCGCGGCCGCCGTTGCGGGCGAATCCTCGACGGCCACGTGGACGGTCGTTTGGACGGATCGCCTCACGGCCTACGAGCACTACCAGGCCCGCGCGTACCGCGTAGACCCGGTCCCCGGCAACCCCGAGCAGTTCATCGCTTACATCGCATACGATATGGACCTCTTCGAAGAGGGCTCGATTGCGAATATGACGTCGTCGATTATCGGCAACGTATTCGGGTTCAAGGCACTCAAGGCGCTGCGCTTGGAAGACATGCGCATCCCCGTCGCTTACCTCAAGACGTTCCAGGGCCCGGCTCACGGAATCGTGATGGAACGCGAATTCCTCAATAAATTCGGCCGCCCGCTCGTCGGCGCGACCATCAAACCCAAGCTTGGGCTCTCTGCAAAGAACTACGGGCGCGTGATCTACGAAGCCCTTCGCGGCGGCCTCGACTTCACGAAAGACGACGAGAACATCAACTCGCAGCCGTTCATGCGCTGGCGCGAGCGGACACTCTTCGGGATGGAAGGCATCTCCCGCGCGGAAGCCGCGACCGGCGAGATCAAGGGCCACTACTTCAACGTCACCGCAGCCGACATGGAATCCATGTACGAGCGCGCGGAATTCGCGAAAGCGATGGGCTCGGTCATCGTCATGATCGACCTCACGATCGGCTTCACCGCGATGCAATCGATGGCGAAGTGGTGCCGCAAAAACAGCATGATTCTCCATCTCCATCGCGCCGGGCACTCGACCTACACACGTCAGAAATCGCACGGCGTGAGCTTCCGCGTTCTCGCGAAATGGTGCCGGATGCTCGGCGTCGACCACATCCACGCAGGCACGGTCGTCGGAAAACTCGAGGGCGATCCGCTCACGACGAAGGGCTACTACGATATCCTTCGCCTCGACCATAACCCGGTCAACCTCAACCACGGGGTCTACTTCGAACAGCATTGGGCCTCGATGCCGGGCGTGATGCCCGTCGCCTCGGGCGGTATCCATGCGGGCCAGATGCACATGCTGCTCGATCTCCTCGGCGAAGATACGATCCTTCAGTTCGGCGGCGGCACGATCGGCCACCCCGACGGCATCGCCGATGGCGCCACGGCCAACCGCGTCGCGCTCGAAGCCATGATCCAAGCACGCAACGAAGGCCGCGATTACGTCGCCGAGGGCGAACAGATCCTCGAAGAGCAGGCGAAGACGTGCAAACCGCTCGCTCGCGCGCTCGACCTGTGGAAAGACATCTCGTTCAACTACGAATCCACCGACACGCCCGACGCCGTCGCGACGCCGTCGTACTAAGAGGAGAACGCACATGAGAGTTACGCAAGGCACGTTCTCGTTCTTACCGGATCTCACGGACGAACAGATCGCAAAACAAGTACAATACTGTCTCGATAACAACTGGCCGATCTCGATCGAATACACGGACGATCCGCATCCGCGCAACTCCTACTGGGAGATGCACGGCCTGCCGAAGTTCGACGTCAAGGACGCGGCCGGCCTTATGGACGACATCCGCGCGGCGGTCAAGATGTACCCGAGCTACTACGTCAAGGTCAACGCGTACGACGCGCGCCTCGGGCGTCAGACGACGGCACTTTCGTTCATCGTTGGCCGTCCCGAAGTCGAGCCGGGCTTCCGCCTCGAACGACAAGGCGGCGACGATCGTCAGATGCGCTACACGATCCATTCGTACGCAACAGACAAGCCGCACGGCGAACGCTACACGGAAAAAGCCTCGAAGAACGGCAGCCACTAAGCTAAAGCCACGCTCGTAATCGCAGATGGGGCCGGCGAGTTCGCTCGTCGGTCTTCTCTCGTCCTCGCGCGGATTTCGTTGATAAACGTTCTCAAGCAAAACTTAAACGTCGCTTTTTAATCGGAGGGCCCGATGCCGCATAGTCGCACTACGTTCTCGAAATTCATCATCGAAGATCAACGGCGCCGCGGCGGCACCGACCCCGAACTCACCGCTCTGCTCAACGATGTACAAACAGCATGTAAGTACATCGCTTCCGCCGTCTCGCGCGGCAATCTCAACGACCCTTCGGGTGCGGTCGTTACGACCGTCAACGTTCAGGGCGAAGAACAGAAAAAGCTCGATGTAATCTCAAATGAGATCATGTTGCGCGAGATCGAGTTCGGCGGCACCACGTGCGGGATGGTCTCGGAAGAAAACGACGAGCCCGTCTCGATTCCCGATGGCCACCCCAAGGGCAAGTATCTCATCGCCTTCGATCCGCTCGATGGCTCTTCGAATCTCGACGTCAACCTCACCGTCGGGACGATCTTTTCGATCATGCGTGCGCCCGATGAGTGCGAGAAGCCCACGATCGAAGATTTCCTCAAACCCGGCACCGAGCAACTCGCAGCCGGCTTCGCGCTGTACGGCTCGGCCTCGATGATCGTTATCACCGTTGGCGATGGCGTACACGGCTTCACGCTCGATCGTGAGATCGGTGCGTTTATCCTCACGCATCCGCGGATGCAGATCCCGCAAGAGACGCGCGAATTCGCGATCAATGCATCGAATCAGCGCCATTGGGAAACGCCGGTCAAGCACTACGTGGAAGAATGTATCGCGGGGAAATCGGGCGTGCGCGGCGTCGATTTCAATATGCGCTGGGTCGCATCGCTCGTGGCGGAAGTCTTCCGCATCCTCGTACGCGGCGGGCTCTTCATGTATCCGCGCGATACGAAGGACGCCTCACGCGAGGGCCGTTTGCGTTTGCTCTACGAAGCGAATCCCATGGCGATGATCGTGGAACAAGCTGGCGGCGCGGCGACGACGGGCCGCGAGCGCATCCTCGATCTTCAACCCAAAGATATCCATCAGCGTGTGCCGCTCATCTTAGGCTCGATACGTGAAGTCGAACGGCTCACGCGCTACCACGAAGCGCACGATCGCGGCGAAGAACTCGTCTTCGCGACGCCGCTCTTTAAAGAGCGCTCGCTCTTTCGCGCGACGGCACCGTAAGGAAACCAATGTCGGCAAAATATCCGATCATCTCGATCACGGGCTCGTCGGGCGCAGGAACGACGACGGTCAAAACGACCTTCCAACAAATCTTTCGCCGCGAAGGCATCGATCCCGCGATCGTCGAGGGCGATGCGTTCCATCGTTACGATCGCATGGAGATGCGTGAGAAGCTCGCGGAATCGCAGAAAAGCGGCAACACCGGCTTCAGCCACTTCGGTCCCGAAGGCAATCTCTTCGAAGACCTCGAGGCCGTCTTTCGCACGTACGGCGAGACCGGTACCGCGAAGAATCGAAAATATCTTCACGACGATGATGAAGCGCAGCCGTACAATCAAGAGCCCGGCACGTTCACACCGTGGGAAAACTTCCCGCCGAGCGACCTGCTCTTCTACGAAGGCCTACACGGCGCCGTCGTTACCGAGTCGGCAGATGTCGCGCAGTTTGCCGATCTCCTCGTCGGCGTGGTGCCGACGATCAATCTCGAATGGATTCAAAAGCTGCAGCGCGACAAGCGTAGTCGCGGACATAGCCAAGAAGCGATTGTCGACACGATCCTGCGACGCATGCCCGATTATGTGAACTTCATCGTGCCACAGTTCTCGCGCACGAACATCAACTTCCAGCGCGTGCCGATCGTCGATACGTCGAACCCCTTCATCGCACGCGAGATCCCGACGCTCGACGAATCGATGCTCGTGATCCGCTTCGCAAACTCGAAGGGTATCGATTTCTCATACCTACTCGCGATGCTTCACGACTCGTTCATGTCCCGTCCGAATACGATCGTGTGCCCCGGCGGAAAGATGGGTCTCGCGATGCAGCTCATCTTCACACCGATGATCTGGCAACTCATGGACCGGAAGAAGAAAGCGTTTTAACGTCGGACGCGATTAGGCAAACGCCCCCACCTCCGTCACGAATGCGAGGAAGCGAGCTGCCGGATCCGGCAGCTCGCGATCG
>ENA-OFCD01000156-OFCD01000156.1-metagenomes-genome-assembly--contig:-NODE-156-length-44503-cov-3.825819_pt1 | contig 44503 bp, 33 predicted proteins | sample MGYA00153392_OFCD01 | MGnify analysis MGYA00153392 | reverse complement strand
GGCGGTTTTGGGCGCCCTGTCCTGGGACAGCCCCCCAGCTGTCCTGAGGACAGTCCTCCTAACGCAGAGGACAAGCTTCGAAGACCCTGCTTCGACCTGTGATAGTCGCCGACTTCCGCGGTCGCTCGCTACGCGTTACCGCGAGATCGCCGCGCGCATTACGTCTAGCGGAGCCTCGCCGAGCCAAATCTCGAACGCGAGTGCGCCCTGTCGCGCGAGCACCCCGAGGCCGTTCACGTGAACGAGGCCGCGCGCGCGAGCTGCGCGGAGGACGGGCGTTTCGCGAGGCGAATAGATGGTCTCGAGGACGACTGTGGCATCGCTCAATGCGGTCCAATCGATGGCGTCCGCGATGGGCTCGCCGGGGTCTGCGCCAGTCATTCCCGCGCTCGTCGCCTGAACAATGCAGTCGAATGAACCCACGACGGAGCGCGCAGCCGTCAATCGCGCGGACGTTTTCGGAGACATCTCCAACACGATCGCATCGGGTGAGCGCGCGTAGACGACGATGTCTCGTGAGTCGCACAAGGCCACGATTGCCGCGCGGGCGGCGCCTCCCGAGCCGATGACGAGGGCGCGATCGGGCCCTTGCAGACCCAGGGAGCCAAGCTCAGCCTTGATCGCCGGTGCGTCGGTGTTCGTCGCGCAGATCCGACCTCCACGAAGATAGAGAGTATTGGCCGCGCCTACTGCTTTGACGACTTCGTCCACTTCGTCCACCCAGGCGAGCACTTCTCGCTTGTGCGGGAATGTCACGTTGACGCCCGACAGTGTCCCATTCCGCAATTGATCGATAATCGACCCGAGCTCTATCTCATTGGAGACTCGAATGGCCTCGTACGAATGCGGCATACCCAAAGCGCGATACGCCGCATTGTGCATCAATGGGCTTTTCGAGTGCGCGACCGGATCGCCGATCACCGAAAAACGCATGGACTTCACTCGTCCTCGTGCGTGCCGGTGACCTTGGCGTCAATGCGACCTCCCGCGACGCGCACCTCGATGATGTCTCCCTTTTTTACGTCAGTCGGCGAGCGCACTGGGGATTTGCCCTTCAATGCTATCGCGTAGCCGCGGCCGAGCACCGCGAGCGGACTGAGCGCGTCGAGGCTCGCGATCGTTCGCGCGGCGTTCGATCGGGCTCTATCGACTTTGGAGACGATCAATGACTCGATCTGGGCATTTAATCGAACCAGCTCCGCGCGCCTTTGGAGGAGCACGGCGCGCGGGTGAACGAGCGCGAGCCTGCGCGACAGCGCGTGAGTCGACTTGCTGCGAGTGCGCGTGAGCTCGGTGGAGACTCGAGAGAGGCGCGCGTCGAGCTCGTCCTTCTTCTGCTGCCACGAGGCGATCGCGAGGCGCGGATCGCTGAGCTTGTACGCAACCGATTGCACGCTCGCGCGCCTTCGGGCCACGAACGCGAGCATCGCGCGTTTGAGGTGCTCAGATTGTTTGCCTGCCAGGCGACGGCGGCCCGCGCGATCGGGGACCACCATCTCGGCGGCTTGCGACGGGGTTGCGGCTCGCGCGTCTGCAGCGAAGTCGACGAGCGGCACGTCCTCGTCATGACCGACCGCTGCGATCACGGGCACGCGACACGTCGCCACCGCGCGAACGAGGACCTCGTCGCTGAACGCGAGCAGATCGTCGCGTGAGCCTCCGCCGCGACCGAGGATGACGACGTCCACTCCGCGTACGCGACTGACGAGCTTCAACGCGCGAGCGAGGCGCTCTCCGGCCCCCTGCCCTTGCACTTGCGCGGACATGAGCAGCAGGTGCGCTCCGCCGCGACGGCTAGCGACTCGCGCGATGTCGTGAATCACGGCACCGGTCGCGCTCGTCACAACGCCGATCACCCTCGGATCAGCTGGGATTGCGCGCTTGCGCTCGGGCGCGAACAGCCCCTCGGCGCGGAGCTTCTCCGTCAGCTTCTCGAGCGCCTCGAGCAGCGCGCCGCGACCTTGATCCTCGACGCGATCTCCGACCAATTGCAGTCGCCCGCGCGGAACCCAGAACGTGGGGCGCGCGCGGACTCGAACTCTCGCGCCGTCTTTGACGAGCTCGCGCATACGCGGCGTCAGGTTCGTCTTGTAGACGACGACGTCTGCGATCGCGTCTTCGTCCTCGTCTTTGAGCGTGAAGTACATGTGGCCGCTCGACGCGGGCTTGGCGTTCTGGACCTCGCCGCGGACGAGCACCGCGCGCGGGAACGCGACGTCCACCGCCGAGCGCAGCGCTCTGCCAAGCTGCGATACCGAGAGCACGGTCACCTCGTGCGGTGCCCCTCCACCCTCGATCCCCTGCGCGCGCTCGAAAGAGGCCGCCTGAGCCGGGAACGGAAACTCGTTCTCGAAACCGATGAAGTCGCTCACTCCGCGAATGTACCTTACCGGGCCGCGTTGGTACTATGATGCAAGCGAATGAATCGCGCACTGGTCTTCGCCGTCGTCTGTGGGTCGTCGCTCGCGTGCAATCGCGCGCCGCTCGACACTGCGCCCAATGTCGATCTGAAACAGTTTCAAGGTAAGTGGTACGAAATCGCGCACCTGCCGCGACCCACGCAGACGGACTGTCACGACACGACCGCCACGTACACGATGCAGGGCGACGGGCAGCTCGCGTTCGTCCACGAGTGCACGCTCGCGGACGGCAGGTACCACGGAGCCACCGCGCTAGCGAAGGTGACGGACGCGCGTGATCCCAGCAAGATGCAGGTCGATTTCGGCGGCATCATGGGGGACTACTGGATCATCGAGGTCGCGCCCGACTATCGCTACGCGGTGGTGGGTCATCCCTCACGCGACTACCTCTGGATCTTGAGCCGCTCGCCAGACATGAACGGCACTGACCTCAAGGCCGTCGTCGATCACGCGCACAACAACGACTTCGACACGAACAAGCTCGAGTATACACGCCACAATGCCGATCCCGTCGGCACGCCGGCGCCCGCGTCGACGTACGGTTGCTCCTCGAGTGCCACCGGCGGTAACGGTCTTGGCGGTAACGCTCTCCTCGGCCTCGGGCTCGCGAGCCTGCTCGTGCTTCGGCGCCGCCGACCGCGACCCTAAGCCCCCCGCGATTCTCACTTCGCTCGCGCCGCCGCCCGCACCCCGCGATTCTCACTTCGTTCACGTCCCGATCCCAAAATGGGAGAGGGAGGGAAGGAAGACTGATCAACTCGGCGGTTATTGCTCTCATGCTCTTACCCTCTCCCATTTTGGGGGAGGGTCGCGAGACGCATCGCGGTAAGGGCCGCGGCCGTCACAACAAGTGCCTCAGTTGAAGTTGGCTTTGCAGAGTCGGTCTCGGACTGGTTCACCGGGGGATCGGCGAGCGTGGGCGGAGTCGCGCAGGTTGGTTTGCTGAAGTCGAACATGTCCATCAGCGGATCGGCGTGCGTGTCGGAGATACGCCACGACCGGGGTGTGGTGCGGGCCTGGAGTCGCGTGGTGCCGTGAGGTCCACGTGGGCGCCGGGAATTCGCAGCGGGTGCGAGACCTGCGGCTCGAACATCATGGGGCTGCTGCGTTATCAACGGATCGTTCGTCCGTGGGGCTTTTTTCGGCGCGATTCATCGCGTCGTTGGAGCGGTGTGCCTTCGTTTCCAACTTCTCAGTCAGAGCTCCCGGGTTCGGGCGACGCAGCGATCGATTCAGATGCGGATCTCCGCGTCGACGCATTCGTGTGTGCGCCGCGCGTCGACGACGAGCGAACAGGTGACGACGGGCGAGCTGTCACTGTCGGACATCGCCCGACGGAACCAGTGGGTGAAGAGTTCGTGACGCACCTTTACCGCCGCGCGATACGGGGCATAACGACGCTCATGCGCGCTTTGTTCTTCTTGCTCGCCGCAGGTGTGGCCGGTTCTGCGGCCCTCGTTCACTGCGCCTCCACCGAGACGGTTGCTCCCGCAGACGGAGGCGACGTGGACCCGCGCGCGGCCGACCCCGCCCGAGTGGGATCGCGCCGTCACACGGCCCGAGGATCAGGCTGCGGGGCAAAAACGCGCATCATGCACGTTCAAGCGAGGGAGCGTCTGCGCGCTGCCGCCGTCACCTCCACCATCACCTGTGCCCGCGTCCGCGCCAGCATCCGTCGGCGCCTGCGCGACTCCGGGATTCGTCGCGCTGTCCGGCGCGCTCTCCACGTCCGTGCGCTTGGCGTACTTTCCGAAGTGACCGAAGTAGTCGTCGAACGAGTGGTTCTCTTGGACGAGCACGATGATGTTCTCGATCGGACTGTCCTTGTCCACGGGCGTGCTCTTACCGAGCGTCTCGGCCGGCATGCTCCGCGGATCCGACTCTTAAAAAGGGTGATCGCGCGATGTTCTGGCAGGACGAGCGCGACCTGCCGTTCTACTGCGAGCTCGCCAAGACCTTCGCGATCGCGGACCACTACCACGCGTCCGCTAGGCAGTGGGACAGCGTGCTAGCTACGCAGCTTGCTTCGAAGCGCGCGTCATCGAGAGCGAAGTGCACCTCGATCGCGCACAGCTGCGCGTCGTCCCGATCCTCGTCGTCGAACACTTCGATCTCTTCTTCGAGTGACACGCGACCGGCCATGGGACCTTCGTCGCGGCGGAACTCGAAGCGAGCGTGATCGCGGGCAAGCGCGATTCGCTCGAGCTCTGTGACTGAGACTGCGTTCGCCTCATCGTTGAACTCAACCATCTCGAGCCCTCCGTCCGCGAAATGAAGGAGCAGGCTGTGCACAGGGGTCCCGTGCGGCAGGCCGCGCTCTGGGTCTGCGATGATCTCTCCGAATGCGACGAGACTAGTCTCCGCGTGAACGACATTGGCCGTGAAAGGCCGTGCGACGTCGCCTTTCGGTCCGATGTGTAAAGTCGGACGATATCGTTTCACGTTGAGGATCCTACCTCGTGTGAAACACACGTTTCTAGCGGCTGGGCGCTAAGTTAGCCGACGGGACTTTACGTCCAGACGTGCAGACGGAGAGCTGTTAGAGACGACGCCCATGGCCAAGGCGTTCACGAAGGTCCTCGTCGCCAATCGGGGAGAGATCGCGATTCGCGTCACGCGCACGCTGCGCGAGATGGGCATCGCATCCGTCGCGGTGTACTCGGACGCGGACCGGGCGGCGTTGCACGTGCGCGTCGCGGACGAGGCGTATCCCATCGGCCCCGCGCCCGCGAGCGAGAGCTACCTTCGCGCCGACAAGATCATCCGCGTGGCCAAGGAGTCCGGCTGCCAGGCGATCCACCCCGGCTATGGGTTCTTGAGCGAGAACCCCGTGCTGCCCGAGGCGTGCGAAGCGGCAGGCATCACGTTCATTGGTCCGCCCGCGAGCGCGATGCGCCAAATGGGCAGCAAGACCGCCGCACGCAAGCGAATGGCGGCGGCCGGCGTCCCAGTAACCCCTGGGGTCAACGATTGCGCGGGCGCGGACGACGCGGTCGCCGCGGCCAAGACCATCGGCTATCCCGTCATGCTCAAGGCCGCGACCGGCGGCGGCGGCAAGGGTATGCGCCTCGTCGAGAACGAGAGCGAGATGAAGGGCGCTTGGGAGCGCGCACGCTCAGAGGCGAAGAAGTTCTTCGGCGATGACACCGTCTACATCGAGAAGGCGATCGTCAAGCCGCGCCACGTCGAGATCCAAGTGCTCGGCGATCGCGAGGGCAACCTCGTGCACGTGTTCGAGCGCGACTGCTCCATCCAACGCCGCAACCAGAAGGTCGTCGAGGAGACGCCGTCACCCGCGGCACCGCACGATCTCGTCGCGAAGATGGGCGCCATCGCCGTGCAAGGCGCGAAGGCCGTCGGCTACTTCTCCGCGGGCACGTTCGAGTTCCTCCTCGCGCCGGACGGGCAGTTCTATTTCCTCGAGATGAACACACGTCTCCAGGTCGAGCACCCTGTGACGGAGCTGGTGACGGGCCTCGATCTCGTGCGCGAGATGGTGCTCATCGCGCAGGGGGAGAAGCTCGCGTTCGCCCAGCAAGACCTCACCCGCAGCGGCGCCGCGATCGAGTGTCGCGTGTACGCGGAGGATCCCTCGAGCGGCTTTTTGCCTTCGCCCGGCACCATCCGCGATCTCGTGACGCCCGCGGGTCCTGGCGTGCGCGACGATGGCGGCGCGTATCCAGGGTGCGTCATCTCCAGCTACTACGACCCGCTCATCTCCAAGCTGAGCGTGTGGGCGCCCAACCGCGAGCGAGCCGTCGCGCGCATGCGTCGCGCGCTCAGCGAGTACGTCGTCACAGGCATTCGCACGAACCTCGCGTTCCACCAGCGGCTCTTCGAGCACCCCGATTTCGTGCGCGGCGTCTACGACACGGGCTTCATCGAACAGAACAAAGACTCGCTCGTCGGTTACCCCGAGGTGCCCGCCAACATGGCTGACTCCTTCGCCGTCGCGATGGCCGTGGCGGCTTCGCGCATGGAGCGCGCGACCGGAACGAAGACCGCCGAGCAGGGCGAGCGGGCGGCGCGGCTCAGCCCGTGGGTCGCGGCGCAACGCGCTCGGCTTCGCTGACACCGACGAGCCGGAGCCTACGTGCGACAATGAGCGCAACAGTCCTGTTATGACGGCGAGTTTCCCTTCGCTGCCGCTTTCAGGTATCTCCTCCGCATGCGTGTTTATGCCCTCCTCGCCATCGCCCTCCCAACCGTCATCGCCATCGCTTGTGGCGGTGAGGCCCCTGCCCCCGTGACGCCGGACGGCGTTGGGTCCGCGCCGCCTTCGGGCTCCACGACCACCGCACCCGTCGCCGCGCTGACCGCGTGGCAGGACGACGCGCCGGTCATGGACCAAGTCGCCTTCATGAAGACGAGCATCCTGCCGCACATGAGCAAGACGTTCCAAGATCACGACGGCAAGAAGTACTCGAATTTCAGCTGCGGCACCTGCCACGGGCCGAATAAAGAGAACCCGCACAAGTTCTTGCCGAAGCTCAAGCTCTCTGGTGACGGCTTCACGAAGTTGATGGCAGAGAAGCCCGAGATGACCAAGTGGATGCACGAGTCCGTCGAGCCGGAGATGGCCAAGGCGATGGGCGAGACGCCCTACGACATGAAGACCAACACGGGCTTCGGCTGCAAGGGCTGCCACGCCGTCGAGTGATCGCAACCTCGCTCGCGTAACGCGACGACAAAAGAAAAACGAGCGCCTCCCATCACTGGGACGGCGCTCGTTTTCGTTTGCGGCAGCGACGATCAGCCGCCGTCGTCGGTGGCCGCGTCCTTCGGTGAGCCGCCGTCGGGCGGGATGCACTGCGAGGAGCAGCTCCCTTGCGCGCAGCCGAGCAAGCCGGTGGCGATGGCTTGCGCGTTTCCGGTGAGGCCGAGGATCAGCGCGCCGCCGCACGTCGTGATCTTGTTGCCGCTCTGGACGCACGTGGCGAAGTTGACGACGCCAGTCTTGCAGTCGCAGTCCGCGCTGCACTTGTCGATGTCCGACTTGCAGTTCGTCTTGAGGCAATCGAAGCAGACCGTGAGGTTCACGCCCGCGGCATCGATGCCCGAGGCGTCGAACTTGAGCAGGTCTTGGAGGTTGCCTTGCACGGGGCAGGGAGGCGCCGCGTCCGACGTGTCCGGGACGCTCGTGTCGGCGATGGAGGTGTCCGCGACGCTCGCGTCCTTCGCGACGACTGCATCACCGCCGCAAGCGACGAACGAGCCCCCGAGGAGCACTCCCACCGAGCCGAACGCCAAGAAAATACGAACCTTCATGTGCTCCTCCAACGGACGATGAAACGGGGAGCCTACATCATTTCCGAGGTCGCTCCGCGCGAGTTTCGCGCTATGGCAAGCGTCATGCGCTTGTTGTTCCCCCTCGTGATCGGCGTCCTCTTGCAGGGCGCTTGCAGCTCGACTCCTTCACCCACCACCGTCGCGGGACCCACCGCGCGCTTCGACACCACCACCGCCGCGATGCCGGGCTTCATGCAGGTCCCGTTTCCGTCGGACGTGTACCTGTCGAACGGCAAGGTGATCGAGCTGCCGGGCGCGGATGCTGTCGTGAAATCGAACTCGAAGTTCCTCACGAAGGGGATAGCCGGACTCGACGGCTTCTCGCGCGTCGCCTCCACGCTCTTTTACATCGACGACGCGAGCAAGGGGTTGGACGACAACAACGACCCGCTCCCCGCCGAGGTCGATCCGGCGTCGCTCCCGATCTCGGAGGCGGACTGCATGGCCGACAAGAGCGCCGTGTACCTGATCGATCTGCAAGCGGCAGACGCGGCGCACGCTCGCGTCCCGTGCCGCACGGCGTATCACACGACGCAGTCGCGCAAGACGCGGCCCGCGCTCGGGATCGCGCCCGCCCGCGGTGTGGTGCTCGAAGAGGGTCACAAATACGCCGCGGTCGTGACGAGCCGCGTGAAGGACAAATCGGGCAAGGCGATCGCGGCGAGCAAGGACTTCAAGACCGCGGGCACCGGCCCCGTGGCGACCGTGTACAAGCCCGCGCTCGAGGGCGTGCAGGCGTTCTTGAAGGACGCGCTATCAACTGACAAGTCAACCGTCGTCGCGATCGCGCCCTTCACCACCAACACGACGGCGCGCGAGCTCTTCAAGGCGCGCGACTGGCTGGAGGACCAGCCCGCGGCGAAGCTGAAGTGGGACGCGCAGTCGATCGCGCCGATGGGAGCCGTGAAGTTCGCGAAGGCGGACAGCACGAACATGGTTCCGCAGGGCTTCATCAGCACGGACGACTGGCTCGGGAAAGTCGACGCGATGAACAAGCTGCCAGACGGCTCGGACGATCCCGACATTCATCTGCGAGCGCGGGCGCACGACAAAGTCGCGGCTCTCGGGACCGCCGTGTTCGACGCGGTGAACTTCATGAAGATGTCGGGCGGCGTCGGCGACACGGACTTCCACTCGTTCACCCACGACGCGCAGGGCAACATCATCCCGTCGCCCGACGCGCCCACCGCGAAGATTTGGATGTCGATCGCCATCCCCACCGGCACGATGCCGGTGGGTGGCTGGCCCGTCGTGATCGTGCAGCACGGCCTCGGCAGCTCTCGCTTGTTCATGGTCGACCTCGCCAACACGTTCTGCAACGCGGGCTGGGCCGTTGCCGCCATCGACAGCGTCACGTTCGGCGCGCGCGCGGGCGATCCCTCGTTCCAAAAAGACGTCACGACGAGCTGGGCCAAACCTCCGGTCCCTGGCTCCAAATACAACGGACCCGACGGCTTCGCGGACGAGCCCACCAACGGCAGCGCGGATCTGTTCGGCAGCTTGCTCAACATCGGCGCGCTTCGCGATCAGCTACGCCAGGCAGAGTTCGACACTGCGCAGGTCGTCAAGCTCCTGCGCGCCAATCCCGATTTGTCTCCGCTCAAGACCGGAACGGACGTTCCGAAGCTCGACGCCTCGAAGGTGGCGTACATGGGCGACTCGCTCGGCGGAATCGAGGGCTCGGTTGCCGCGGCGATCGAACCGAACGTGAGCGCCTGGATGCTCAACGTACCTGGTGGCGGGCTCATCACGGACCTCGGCTGCTACTCCCCCGGCATCAGCGCGCAGCTCGGCGTCGCCGGCGGGCTCAACTTCGCGTTCATCGCGGACGTATTCACTCCCACTCACCCGCTCGTCACGCTCGTGCAGACCATCGCAGACGGCGGAGACCCGCTCTACTACGCGAGCGCGATTATCAAGAAGACGCAGCCGTTGAAGGGGCAGCCGACCAAGCCTCGCAACGTGATCCACCTGCAAGTGATGTTCGACGAGGTCGTCTCGAACGAATCGAGCGAGGCGCTAGCGCGCGCCGCGGGCTACACGCTCGCGGCGCCGGACGTCGGCTCCAACTCGGAGATCGTGGATCTCAAGAACCCCGCAGGCAACCCGCACCGCATCGCGTTCGACAGCGCGAAGCCCGACGCGCAAGGCGCCATCCACGACTCCCCGAGCATCGGCAACACCGCGGTGCTCGTGCAGACGCTCTCCGGCGTTCACGGCGGCGACTTCTACTCGTCCGTCGGCACACGCAACTTCAACGCGCCTTACGCGCAGCTCGATTCGGTGAGCCCGTTCAAGCAGCGCGCCGCGCTCGACCCGAACGGTCAATGCGCGACCTCGTCTTGCGCGTACCACGTGCGCACGTCGTATCGAGAGCTGCAGGCAATGGGCGTCGGCTTCATCGCGGACGCGTTCGCTGGGACGGTGCCGCGAATCAAGGGCTTCAAACCGCCGGTGCGAGACCTAGACGACGACGGCAATCCCGACGCGACCGATCCCGATCCGAACGACCCCTTGGTGCATTGATGTGGCAAGGGCGCGGTGAACCGGATCGCCGAGTCGACATGTTCGGCGGCTCCGGTGAGGTTCGCGTATGGAGCCTCTTGGAGGGCTCGCTTCCGCCGTTCGACTGCGTGCTTGGCTGCGAGCTCGACGCGAGCGGGCACGTGGGAGAGCACGTGCAAGATACATGTACCGAGGTAGTGATCGTGACGGACGGTCATGGTGAGGCGACCGTGAATGGAGAGCCGATCGTGCTTCGCCCAGGCGTCGTCGTCTCGCTTCCGCTCGGCGCGCCGCTCTCGCTCACCAATGGCTCGCAGACCGCTCCGCTGCGGTATCTGATCATCAAGGCGCGCTGAACAACCGAAATCTGGGCGGCCGCGAGCCAAGGGATTTTCGCGTGCTAGCGTCCATCGCAGGGCGCGACGAGCGCTGACGAGGTCCGATGTCCCACGCGGTGATCGCGCGCTTTCCGCTCCGTAAGGCTCCGACGTCGTGGTGGTCGCGGCGGATGCTCGTGAGCGTCGCTGCGTACGTGGCGGTGAGCGTCGGAGCGTTCGTGCTCTCGCGACATTGGTGGGTCGTGGCGCTTGTCGCGACGAGCGCCTGCGCCTCGGTTGCGTGGATGATGCGCCGCGCTCGTCCAAAGACGCTCGGATGGATCGACTGTTACACGTGGGGCGTTACGCGCGAAGACGAAGACGGGAGCGTTCGGCTGCTCGCGTTCGGAGAGCCGTTCGGCGTGTCTCTGCTCGCAGATCACTCCCGGTCGCTTGTACTGCTCGCGTTCACGACGCCCACACACACGCGCTATGTCACGGTGCGCGGCGACGAGAGTCCACCCGCGATCCTCGCTCGCGCGATGACGATCGCAGAGAGTGACGCCGCAGCGCTCGCGATGTCCTTCATGCTCTCGGGACAAGACGCGCTCACGCTCCTCGCCATGATTGAGCGCGCCGCCCCGCGCGCGACCGAGCGGCTCTTCTTGAACGGCTCGCGCGGCGAGCGAATCGCGCTGGATTCGATCGAGCTGCGCATGGACACCTCGCCGGATACTGGCTCTCGCGGGCACGCGTTCGACCTGCGTTCACCGCTCGAGTGGCGTGCGTTCATGTTCCACGAGTCGGTCGGCCCGGTGACGACGCTCTACCAAGCGACGTGGGTGCGGCAGGGCTCTCTCGAGATCGTATTCGTCGCTCCAATGCCGCACGTGCTCGCGAGCCACCCCGATCGCCGCGCGAACCTCACCACCGACGACATCGCGCATGTCGTTCGGGACCTCGAGTTGTTGCAGTCACTCCCAGACGCCCCTCCACCCAACGAGTTGCGCACGGCGATCGAGCGCGCGTTCATGTTGCCGCTACGACAAGCCCTCGACCGCGCGCCTCGCGCCGCGAGGAGCGTCCCTCCCACGCGACTGCAGTCCTCTCCCGATCACGTCTGAGCGCATCGACCTCGTTAGGTGCTGCGGCGCCGCGCTCGGCATCAACTGTCACGCCATTGTGTTAAGTAAGCGGGGGATGGGACTGACTCTGCGTCGCGAGCGCGTGGACGCTTTGCACTGGCTAGCGTGCGCGGCAATCGTAGTGGCGATTTGGTGGGGCCGACTTGCGCTCTCGCGCGGTCAGCTCGCGGGGGGCGGAGACTCGTCGCTCTACTTGTTTTGTGTCGATCGGTTGACGCACGCGTTTGGGGACTGGACGCGCGCGGGCTACTCGACCGACGTTCTCGGCGGCGTGGGGGTCGTGGGGGTGTACGGCAGCCCGCTCCCGCTCCGCGTCGGAGCGGCGATTGGACTGCAGCCCGTCGACAGCTACTTCCTCGGCGTCGTCGTCACGCAGTCGCTCTTCGCGTTCTTGGGCACACGCGCGACGCTTGCCGTCTCGTCGCTGTTGCAACGTCTGCGTGGGTCGCGCGCCTACGACTTACCGATGGCACGTTGGTTATTTCTGCCTGTCGCCTTCGCGTTCCTGCCGACGTTCGGTTGGCGGTACGGCATAGGCCACGAGATCTTTCTGTGCGGACTACTACCGTTCTTCGCCATGGTGACGCTCGTGCTGGTCGGGCTCGAGCGGTCGACGACGCTGGTGCTCGGCGCGGCCTCCGTGCTTGCCATTTCGCAGGGCCTCGCGTCGCACGGCTATCAACTCGAACTCTATTCGGTCGTGTTCGGAACTCCGGTCGTGCTTGGACTACTTGCGCTCGAGCGCGACGGACGCCGGAGGCTGATGGTCGCCGCAGTGAGCGCTGTGCCTGCCCTCCTCGCGCTGCTGACCACGGGCCCACTATTGCGCATCATGCTCGCGTACGCGACGAGCACTGATTCGTTGCGGGCGGTCGGGGATGACCTCGTCTACAGCTACACCGTCGGCAATCTGCGCGACTGGGTCGGGTCGATCTTCTGGTCCGCGGGCGTCGTCCCAAGCAGCTACGGCCCGGACTTCGTTCACGAGACGCACTACGCGTTGGGCCCCACGCTCGTGATGCTTCGACTCGTGCCGTGGTCGCGGGCGCGTTTGCTCGCGCTCGCGATGATGTGGGCCGGGTTCGGCGCCGTGCTCTTTTCTTGCAACGTGGCGCCGCTCTCCACGCTGCTCGTTCACATACCCCTCATGTCGACCCTGCGCGTCCCGGAGCGCGCGATCCTGCCGTTCGCCGCGCTGCTGCCGATCTTCACGCTCGGCGCGCTCTTGAGCCGAGCGGGGTCACGGCGAACCGCTCTCGCGTCGGCGCTCGCTTTCGTCGCGGCGCTCTTTTCGAATGCGCGTGTTGTCGAGGCTGGCGCGTGGCTCTTCGCGCTCGCGAGCTCCAACGTTCGTCTCCTCAGGCTGCGCGGCCTGAGCGTCATCAGCCTGGCCGTCGTCGCAGGCGGGTCCATCGATGCGTTCGGCGAAAGCCTGCCGCCACTAGCCTCGGCGGACGACATCACGGGGCGACCGACGCGTCTCGGCGCGCGCGTCCGCGAGATGCGCCCCGAGCTCGGCGCCCCGCTCGTGCGCACGCTCGTGCGTGACTCGTCCGCACAGATCAACAACGAGCCCTATTTCATGGGACTCTCCTCGATCGAGGGCTTCGCGGTCCCCACGCGTCGCTTCCTCGAGCTCGCGCGCGCCGCCGGGTCGAAGTTCGGTCCGCTCCAGTACTCGATCAGGTTCGAACTCGACGGGCCCGCGATCGCGATTCTCGGTCCGCTCTACAACGTGCGTGCCGTCGCCCACGTCACGGGTGAGAGCGTAGACATCGTCGACCGCGACGACGCAGTCGGTGCCGCCTGGTTTCCGCGACGGGTCACGCCGCTCGGCGACGCCGCTTCGCTCATCGGACGCCTACGCGCGAGGCCCGAGGCGATTCGCGGCGAGGCTTGGGTCGTCGCTTCGGACCCCGTCGTGTCCGCACGCGACATTTCGACCCTCTCGGGCCAATGCGACCGCGCGACGGTAGCCAAGCTCGACGCAAGTGATCCGTCGAACGTTCTCGTTGTCACCACCGAAGTGCCCAGCGGCCCGTGCCTGCTCGTGCTCTCTACCAACTACATGGAGCTCCTCCACGCGCGCGAGTGCGCTCCCGCGTCTGTATGCACTCCCGCCGAGTCGCTGCCGGTCTACGGTGCGCTCCTGGGCGTGGTCGTCCACGCGAACACCACGCGCGTCGAGATCTCGACAGCGCAGTAGCCCGTGGGTGTCGGATCCGGGTCCCTAGCGCGTCCGTGGTATTGGAGGCTCGCCATGGCGAATCGCGCGTTCTACGTCACCACGCCCATCTACTACGTGAACGACGTGCCGCACCTCGGCACCGCTTACACGACCATCGTCGCCGACGCGCTCCGGCGCTTCGAGGCGCTGCGTGGGCGCGAGACGTTCATGCTGACGGGCACCGACGAGCACGGTCTCAAGATCGAGCGCGAAGCGATCTCGCGCGGACAATCACCCAAGGCATTCGTCGACGACATCAGCGCGCGCTTTCGAGAGGCGTGGCAGAAGCTCTCCATACAGCCCACGCAGTTCATTCGCACGACCGATCCCGAGCACGAACGGCTCGTACAAGAGCTCTGGAAGCGAGTCGCAGCGAACGGCGATCTCTACTTGGGCAGCTACGAAGATTGGTACTGCGTTGGCTGCGAAGGCTTCAAGACGGAGAAGGAGCTCACTCAACCTGCCAACGAGTGTCCGCTCCATCCGGGCAAGCCTGTCGAGAAGGTGAAGGAGGACACTTACTTCTTCCGCCTCGAGAAATACGGGCCCAAATTACTTGCATATTACAATGACCATCCCGGGTTCATTCAGCCAGAGTCCCGCCGAAACGAGGTCGTGTCGTTCGTGAGCTCCGGCCTCAAGGACCTCTCGGTGTCGCGCACGAGCTTCACCTGGGGCATCCCGGTGCCCGGAGATCCCAAGCACGTGATGTACGTCTGGTTCGACGCGCTCGCGAACTACTGGACCGCGCTCGGCGGCGACGGCACCCCGAACGAGAAGAAGTTCTGGCGTGATGGACAAGTCATCCACCTCGTCGGAAAAGACATCCTGCGCTTTCACGCGATATACTGGCCCGCGTTCTTGTTGAGCGCGGGACTACCGCTGCCGGAGACGATCTACGCGCACGGGTTCTTGACGATCGACGGTCAGAAGATGGGCAAATCGCTGCGCAACGCGGTCGATCCCGTGCGCCTCGCCGAGACCCAAGAACTCGGCGGCGCCGACGGCCTTCGCTATCAACTGTTGCGCGCCGTTGCCTTCGGACAAGACGGCGACTTCGATCACGCCGCGCTCATCGAGCGCTACAACGCCGACCTCGGCAAGAACCTCGGCAACCTCTTGAGTCGCACGCTCGGCCTCGCCGCGAAGGTGCCAGCCGAGCATTGGCAGACGAGCGCCGACCAAGCCGGAGCGCTCGAGGACGATCTCGAGAAGGGCACGCTGGAAGCGATCGTGTCGGCGACGCGCGACTGGGAGACGTTCGCTCCGCAGCGCGCGCTCGAGGCGACGTTCGCGCTCTGCTCGCAGGCCAACGTGTACATCGACCGCACCGCGCCATGGGCCGCGATCAAGCGAGAGGACTTCGCGCGCGTCGTCACGATCTTGTCGCGGGTGTTCGACGTGCTCGAGACCGTGAGCGCGCTCTTGTGGCCCGCGCTCCCCAACAAGAGCAACGAGCTACGCGTGCAGCTCGGCCTCGCGCCGCTCGACGGCAAAGGTGGGTGGCCGGACAAGGCAACGCACCGCGCATGGCCACGCCTCCCGCAGGGTCCTGCGCTGTTTCCCACGATCGACAAAGACGGCGAAAAGGCGCTGCTGGAGCGGCTCGTACCGAAGCCGGTCCCGTTACCCGCGCTGGCGCCGACCGAGGCTCAGACTCCCCCCACGACCTCGATTTCTTATGACGACTTTGCGCGCGTCGATCTCAAGGTCGGCGTGGTGAAGTCTGCGGAGAAGGTCCCGAAGAAGGACAAGCTACTCAAGCTCGCCGTGGATCTCGGAGAGGCCGAGCCGCGCGTGATCATCGCCGGCCTCGCGCTCACGTTCGCGCCGGAGTCTCTCGTGGGTCGCCGCGTCATCGTGGTCGCGAACCTCGCGCCGCGCGACTTCGGCAAGGGACTCGTCTCGCACGGCATGCTGCTCGCCACCGGCCCGAGCGAAAAACTCGTGCTGGCAACCGCGCCCGACGACGCCGAGCCCGGCGACGACGAAGCCGCCGGTGCGCAGGCCGCCGCCAGTGGTCCTCATGTGCGCCGGATCGGGCTGCACGACGGTCCGCGAAGGAGGCGGCGCGTCCGGTGGGTTCGCGATCGGCGTCGTCGCGCTCGTGTCGTCGACGAGCGGCGCGAGCTTCACCTTCGTGGTCTCCCCTGCCGCGATCGCGAAGTGCTGCGCGCCGGGCTTCTTCGACGCACCGGAGTAGCTGAGATCGTGCTCTCCCGGATCGACAGGCAGCGGCACGTTCCACGCGACCTTGCCGAGTTCGACGCCGTCGAGCTTTAGCGTGTCAGTGCCGGTCGGGACGTCGAAGCTCACGCGCGGCAGCTGCTTTTCGAGCTCCGCGGCCTGCGCCTTCGCGTAGTCGAAGCGCCTGTTGTCTCCTGCTCTCCGCGCAAGCTCGGTGAGCTCCGTGTAGGCGCCCCACGCGCTCGCTGTCTTGCCTTCCTTCTCGTGACAGCTCGCGATGTTCAGCAAGGTGCCGAGCTGAGGGTCGAGCTTCTGGCTCTCCTCGAAGGACGCGCACGCCTCGTGAATCTTGCCGGATTTCAGCAGCGCGTTCGCGTCGCGAAACATCTGCTCCGCGGCGGCGTGCGTGGACTGCGCAAAAGCGGACGACGAGAACAACGCGAGCGTTGACGTTGTGAAGAGCACACGGAGCTTCATGTTCAATGCCTGCTGAAGATGTCGTCGCCCGGCGCGCTCGCGGCCGGTTTGGCCGAAGCCTTGGGGGCGACTGGTTTGGAGACGGGTGCGGAAGAAGATTCGACAGGCGGCGGCGCGGGCGTCGTCGGCAGAACGGGCGTCGTCAGCAGTGCCGGCAGAGCGGTGATGATCGTCGTGGAGGCGGTCGAAGCGGCTGACCGAGGAACCTGCGATTCGGTCAAGGGCGTCGACGACGCGGCGGCCGACGTGCGCAAGGAACGCCCGAACGCGGCGATCGTCAAGCCCAGGATGAGAACGCCGGCGATCGCGATCCACAGACCCCACTTCGGCTTCTTTCCCACGAGCGGCTCGGACCAATTGCCGTCGGTCTTCAGCTCGGGCACCTTTTCGTACAGGCCCGCGTGGCTGATGTGCGTCGCCGCAAAGGCCTCGCTCGCGATCATCGCGGGCGCGGGACCGGAGACCGTTGCCGTGGGTGCCGTGGAGATTTGCTCGATCTGCTCGAGTGCTCGCGCCGAGATGCGACTGCCGAACGGCGCGAGCGCTTGGGCCAACTCCAACGCGGTCTGAAAGCGCGCGTCCGGCTTCTTCTGGAGGCAACGGAGGATGACCCGCTCGATGCCCTCAGGGAGGCCCGGAACGATCTCGCGCGGCGGTTTCGGCGCATCCTCGAGGATCGCCGCGAAGAGACCGCCGACGTCCTCGTGATCGTAGGGCAGCTTACCGGTCGCGAGCTGATACGCGATGACACCGAGCGACCACAGGTCCGCGCGCGCATCGACGGTCCTCGAGCTCCGGAGCTGCTCGGGTGCCATGTATGCGGGCGAGCCCAAGATCGATTTCGTGGACGTCAATCCGCCCGGGCCGAACGGCGTGCCCGAGAGCGCCTTCGAGATCCCGAAGTCTAGGACTTTCACGCGCGATGCGACACCACCCGTCGACTTCTTCGCGACGAAGAGGTTCGCGGGCTTCAGGTCTCGGTGCACGATGCCCATGGAGTGCGCGTGCGCGACGCCGTCGAGCGCTTGCAAGAGCAGGTCTGCGATTTCCTCGGCGGGTCGAGGTCCTTGCGTCTCGACGAGTGCCTCGAGGTCTGTGCCGTTCAGTCGCTCCATCACCATGAAGGGCGTGCCGTCTGCGAGCCGACCGACGTCCATGACGCGCGCGACGTGATCGCTCTGAATCTTGGCCGCCGCGCGCGCCTCGTTCATGAAGCGCGCGACGACCTCTTCGTTCTGCGCGATCTCCGGCAACACCACCTTCAGGGCGACGCTCTGCCCGAGCAGCTCGTGGTGCGCGGCATACACGACGCCCATGCCGCCGCGACCGAGCACTCCCTCGATGCGGTACTTGCCGTCGATGATCGTGCCGACCTCGAAGGTCATCCGGTCCTCCCATGCGAGCGAGCGCGCTCGGCGAGGATGTAGATGAACGAGGGGCTGGTCAGGCTCGTGTGCGTCGTGTTGTCGTCGAGTCCCTTGCCTCCGTAGAACACGTCGATGAGCCCGTAGACCGGTGCCGCAATCAGGACGTCAGGGTACCCGTCGCCGTTCAAGTCTCCCGCTTGCGCGGCGCTGCCGAAGTAGCCGCCGTTCGGTCCGACGAGCGTCGTTCGGTTGCCATCGGTCACGCCGCTCGGTCCGCCCTTGAAGTAATACGCGCGCCCCGCGTTCCCGAAGAGCAGCGGCGCGCCGATGACCATGTCGTCGTAGCCGTCGGCGTCGAGGTCGCCCGCGATCGCCCCATTGCCGAAATTGCCGCCGCTTCCGTCGGGGCCGGTGAGCGTCCAATCGCTCGTGAACAAGCCGGGGCCGGCCTCTCCGCGGTACACGTACGTTTGGCCCGGGCCGTACGGTCCTTGATAGTTCTGAGTGCGCACGGCACCGACGGCGGAGATCGCGAAGTCGGGATAGCCGTCGCCGTCGAGGTCTCCCGCCCCGGAGATCACTCCGCCAAAGTTTCCGTTCTGCGCTTGGGCCGGTTTGGTGAGCGGATGGCGATTGGCGTCCGACGGTCCCATCGGACCCCCGGGGAAGAGCCACACTCCCCAGTCCGCTTCGGTCGTCCCGATGACGTCTGCATAGCCGTCCCCATCGACGTCGCCGATGTTACCCGCGGGGAAGAAGTGATACGCGACGCCCTCGCCGTGGATCGTCGCGTCGGGTGTCGCGCTCGGACCCGATGCGTGTCCGAAGAACACGAACGTGGGACCGTTCACCGACCCGCCGCTCGTGAGCGAGCTCGCCATCACGTCCGCGTAGCCGTCACCGTTGAGGTCCCCCGGAACGCTCACCGAACCGGCGAAAAACGAGTAGCTCGTGAAGCCCGCGTCCGCGGCGACGGTCGGCACATTGATCACCCACGCGGGCTTGCTCGTGCCGTCGAGCCCGGTCGGACCACCGCGGTAGACGCTGATCCGATTGGTCTGATCATTGGACGTCGTCGTGATGTCTCCGACGACGAGATCGGAGAAACCGTCGCCGTCGATGTCGCCGAACGCGGCGCGTGGAAAGTTGTCGGTGCCTTGGTGACTCGGGTCCGCGATGTGCGCAACTGAAGAAGTGGACGGCCCGAGCTTGGTGCCGCGGAACACGTCCACGAACGCCGAGCCTCCGGCGGCGAGTACGTCGGCGAGCCCGTCGCCGTCGAAGTCAGGGAAGGCGCCGTAGCTCGTGTCGCGAGGCGCGCTTTTGTAGCCGACGCGGATCTCCCAAACGGCGCTGCGTTGCGCCCCGACGGTCCCGTTCGATCGACCCGCGACTCGGACGAAGTGCACGCCAGGCGACAGCGGAGACGTCGGCGCGCCGCTCGTGCCTGTCGCGTCGAAGGATGCCTCGATGGTGCCGAATTCGCGGGCCTTCGAGAACTCGACGTGCGCGCTGCTCACGTCCGCCGGGAGCTGCCAGCTGATCTTCGGAGTCTGCGAGCTGACGGTGGCGGTGTTCATCGGAGAGACGAGCCGCGGTGCCGCGATGGTCGCAGTATCGACGCCCGCCTCGACCGCGGCGTCCGGCGCGACGACGTCCGGAGCAGACGTGGCGTCGGCGCTCGGCTCGTCACCGCCCGCGTCAATCGACGGAGGCGTCGCCTCGACGCTCCCGCACGCGATTACGAGGCCACCGATCCACCACGCGCGAACCGGACTCACGAGTGCCTCCACGCCAGCGCGCCGTTCCAGAGGTCGGCGATGATGTACATGAACGAGACGCTCGCGGGGTGCACGGTGACCTTCGTGCTCGAGTCCGTGATGCTCGCGCCAGCCTTGCCAAAGTAGACGTCGATGTAGCCTTGATTGCCGGCAATCAGCGCGTCGAGCATGCCGTCGCCGTCGACGTCGCCGGTTGCCGCAGTGCCGCCGAAGTAGCCACCGTTGCCGGTGATCTTGGTAACGCTCGAGTCTTTCACGCCATCGACGGCGCCGGGGTAGAAGTACGCGCGGCCGCTCGGTTGACCCGCAGGCGCGAACGCGGCACCAACCACGACGTCGTCGAAGCCGTCACCGTTCACGTCGCCGATGATCGCGTTCGACGCGCCAAACTGAATGCTCGCGCCATCTGCGTGCAACGTCCAGTGCGGTGAGAGTAACCCGGGTCCGTTCTGTCCTCGATACAAGTAGACCTTGCCGGCTTGCGCGCCCGCGTCGTCGAAGCCGTAGGGTGAGCCGGCCATGATTTCTGGGTAGCCATCGCCGTCGACGTCGCCCGCGCCCGTCGCGAAACGATCCCAGCTGTTCACGTCTGGCGGGATCGCGAGCTGGTAGCGATTCGTATCGGAGAGCCCTTTGGCGCCGCCGCGGTAGACCCACGTGCCTTGAATGCCCTCTGCGGTCAGCACCGCGTCCGCGTAGCCGTCGCCGTCGACGTCTCCGACACGTCCCACTGGGTGAAAGTGATACCCGTTGTCGTCCACGAGCATGGCGTCGGGAGTGGTCGACGGTCCGTTGGCGTGCCCAAAGTAAAGGAACGTGGGACCGACGTTTCCGCCCTTGTGCCCATTGAGGATCGAGCCGACGAGCAGGTCGTCGTAGCCATCGCCGTTCACGTCGCCGGGCACTTGAACGGTGGCCGCGAAGTCGTCGATGGAGAGCCCCGCGTCATTGGCGCCCGCGGGAACGTTGATCGTCCAGGCGTACTTGGCATTCTTGTCGAAGCCGGTAGCGCCTCGATAGATGACGACGTGATTGTTGGCGTCGCTCGGTCCGCTCTGATTGAAGGTGCCGAGCACGAGATCCTGCAGGCCATCACCGTCGACATCGCCGTACGTCATCGCCGCGAAACTGTCGGTCATCATGCGCGCTGGATCGGTGATGGAGAACTGCGAAGAGTCGCTCGGGCCGAACTTCGCCGTCGAAAGAAAGACGTCCGCGCCGCCGCTCCCGCCGCCCGACGTCGCGATGTCGCCGAGGCCGTCACCGTTGAAGTCCGGGAACGCGCCGAAACTGGAGTCAATCTCGCCGACGACACCGCTGTCCTTTCGGACCCATACCTCCCACGTCGAGCTGACGGCGACGCCGGTCGTCTGTCCAACGCGCCCGTGAACCCGCCAAAAATAGAGGCCCGGGCTCAACGCGGACGTCGGCCTACCGAAGGCACCCGGGGAGTCGAATTGAGCGGTGATGGTGGAGCACGCGCGGTCCTTGCAAATCTCCACGTGTCCGCCTTCGACGCCCGTCGGCAACGTCCACTTGAACGTCGGCCGCTGGATGGACGTCGTTGCGGTAGTGATAGGCGCGATCTGTCTCGGGGCTCCGATGCCCGAGGCGTCGGCCGCGACGTCGCTGAACTGCACGTCTGGCAAGACCGAAGAGTCCCCCTGCGCGTCCGGGAACGGCGCCTGAGCGTCCGTTGCGAGTTGGTAGTCGTCGCGCAAGTCGAGCAGGGCGCTGCATCCCGCGAGGCCGGCAACCGCGAGAGCGAGCGGGAATTTGTTAGCACGAAGCAATGTAAGAGACCTCCTGGATCGAACTGTAACGACGGGCACCAACTCGACAATCGCCTGTCACGTGTCGCCACCGTGTCTGGTCTGCGCTTGGGCACGCTCGACGGACGGCGAAGCGCCGGGCTCGCGCGTTCGCTTGTATCCGGCGTGCTCGGTCAGTTTCGCCCCATCGCATGCAGCACCCTCGGCGTCGCTGAGAGTGCCGTCCTGCTCCTGCGCTGCATCCCGGCGCGATGCGCGAGCGCAGTTTGCTCGCCGACGCGAGTACTCCGCAATAGCGCTATCGGTTTGTAACCCGCAACTGACTCACTCGATGGTGCGCATTCCGGTCAACTCGGCATCGCTTATCCAAGTGTCGCGCTCGGTCCGTGCTTGCTTGAGATCTTCCACTGGGCCGCGAGCACGCTGAGATGGGCACCTGCGCTCGCGAACCGCGCTGGGCCGATCATCCATATGTCGTTATCCGCTCCCGAGCGCAGTCTCGCGAGAGTACCCCACGCGAGCGCAGTTGCCTCACCGATGGGGAGCGTGCTCGGAACGGGAAACGTTTTTGCACCACCTCGCACCTTCTTCAAGGTGCCCGCCGGGACCTCTATCTCCATATCGTCGGGCTCTCCACCGGGCCCTTCGATGACCGTGGCTCCGACGTGCCGAGCGTCCGGCGGGGGACCTTCCCGAGTTTACCTGCCCAAAACGGCCGGCATCAAGCGCGGCACGCTCCAGATCACGTTGGGCGGGGGGCGGCATGCGCCGAGACGCTGCGCGAGCACCTCTCGTTCGAGCCACCACCCTGAGTCGCGCGTCTATAGCGGGAGCCCTCGCGTGACTTCCGCCTTCGCTACCACCGGCCCCGTCTGCAGCACGGGTTCTGCGAAGCGCAGTGAGCTACAGCGAGTAGCGCGGGAGCTGCTCGGGCACCAGCGGCTGAGCGATGCGCGCTGCGAGTCCCTCGTCGGCAATGGCGAGCGTCGTCGCGCGATCGGGCGCTCCCGTCACCGAGATCTCCACGCCACGCGAGATCATCGCGGGCGCGCCGAACACGAGACCCTCGTAGAGCGCGTGACCGAAGATGATCGCGCGCCCGCCGACGACCACGATCCCACCCTCGTCGACGAGCGCGAGCGCGTCGTGCTCTCGCGTGCGTGCGTTGGGGAGCTTGTCGATCGTGCCCTCCGGAGTGACCGCGCCCGCGTCGGCAAGCCACCGCGAGATGACCGCATGCTGCCGCGCGTGGAGCATCGCCTTGCTGCGTGGGAACGTCGCCCAAACGAGCGCGTTCAAGTAGTCGTGCCACGACCCGCGCCGCGTGGGGATCTCGCCGTTCGCAATGCGTGCATCATACAAGTCTTCCGGACGACGAGGAGGCGACTTCGATTTCGGCGTGAGCTGCTCCTTGAAGCGAAGTCCCGCGTTTGCGGGAAGCAGCGCGTTGTACTCGGCGATCTCCGGCCAATCCGCGCGATCGGCGAAGAGGCGCGCGCTCGAAGCGATCGGCCAGAAGCGATCGTCTTTCGCGAAGAAGGCGCCATCGAACCGCGCACGTGATGCGTCACCTCGAACGAGCCGCAGCAACACGCTTGGAGTTATACCGCAACACGCGGTTGTCCGTTGGACTCCGCGGCTCGTCTTGGAAAACGGAGTGCCGCCATAGCTCAGAGGTAGAGCAACGGTTTCGCAAAACCGTAGGTCTCGAGTTCAAGTCTCGAAGGCGGCCCGTGATCCTCCAGGATTTTGGCCCGACGCGGTAGCCGACAACGCCAAACGCCCTATCAACACCTTCCGGCATGCTGCTGCCTCGTCGCCTTCAGGGGCTCGTTCCAGGCAGCATGCCCAGCTGCCAATCTCTGTTTCCAGCGCTTCCCACGGTCCACAGGCTGGTGGTGTTCGCTTGGAACGCGACCTCGAATCCGTCGTTCGCGGTGGCCTCGATGGCGGGGCTCGTGCCGGGCATCATCCCTAGTTGCCAGTCTTTGTTTCCGGCGCTTCCAACGGTCCAGAGGTTGGTGGTGTTCGCTTGGAACGCGACTTCGAAGCCGCCGTTGCTCAGCCCGGTGATGCTCGGGCTGGTCGTGTCGAGCATGCCTAGTTGCCAGTCCTTGTCTCCCGCGCTGCCGACGGTCCACAGGCTGGTGGTGTTCGCTTGGAACGCGACCTCGAAGCCGCCGTTGCTCAGGCCGGTGATGCTCGGGCTCGTTCCCTTCATCATCCCTAGTTGCCAATCTCTATTTCCCGCGGCTCCGACGGTCCACAGGTCGCCGGTGTTCGCTTGAAACGCGACCTCGAACCCACCGCTCGCTAGCGAAGCAATGCTCGGGCTCGTGCCGGCCATCATCCCTAGTTGCCAATCCGTGTTCCCCGCGCTGCCGACCGTCCAGAGGCTCGTCGTATTGGCTTGGAACGCGACCTCGAAGCCACCATTGGGGAGCGCGGCGATGCTGGGGCTCGTGCCCTTCATCATCCCTAGTTGCCAATCTTTGTTTCCCGCGGTGCCGACCGTCCAGAGGTTGCCGGTGTTCGCTTGAAACGCGACCTCGAAGCCGCCGCCGGGGAAGCGCGCGATGCTGGGGCTCGTGCCGGGCATCATGCCGAGCTTCCAATCGGTGTTGCCATCGTCGCCGACGGTCCAGAGGCTCGTCGTGTTCGCTTGAAACGCCCACTCGAGCTTCGGCGTCGCGGAGGGACCCTCGCCCGCGTAGGCGCGCAGCTCGGCCAGCGAGCCATTGAACACGTCGTGATCGAGCTTGCCGTTACCATCGCTGTACTGCCACATGAGCCACTTGCTCCAGCCCGCCGGGAGCGAAGGACACGAGGGGCCATAAGCGGCAATCCAAATCGGATATTGCCCAAACGAACTATCTTTGACGTGGTCCTGCCAGAAGTACGAGCCGGTGTAGATGAAGGGGCGCTTGCCGGTGCCCGCTTCGACGATTTGCAACCAGTGACGTACTTTCGCGGCGATCGTCGCCGGCGACTGACCGCCAGTCGCCTCGACGTCGATCATGGCAGGGAGATCGCCCGAGCCCAGGTGGCCGACCTTGGCGACCATCATGTTCGCTTGCGCGACCTCACTCTCGCCGGGCTCGAAGAACTGATACGCACCGCGCATCACGCCCGCGGACTTCATGTTGGTCCAGTTCTCGTCGAACTTGGAGTCGATGGATCCCGTGCCGTCGCTGATGCGCGCGTAGCCGAAGTCGACGTGCGCGCCTGGCCAATTGAAGTTGCCTTGGTAGGTGGAGACGTCCACACCTTGCACGGGTCCGTTTGCGGACGCGCCGCAAACCATGGTGACAGGTTGCTCACTCGACGCGCTGTCGTCTTGAGCGGCGGAGCAAGCGATCAACAGTGCGAGGGCGGGGATGGCGAGGAGGCGCATGACCACCGACAGCGCAACGCACGTGCCACCCCACACGCACCCGCGACAGCTCGCGACGTGGCTAATTCAAGGGGAATCGGTGATCCAATCTTCGCGACGAGTCGCGCACGGACGCCGAAGTGGATCGGCGACTCACCATACGAGCGGTCGGATCACCCAGCGTCGGTGGGCACCATCATCGCGACCGCAGTCGTCGGGCACGAGGCGTCGTGCGAGTGCGTCTCTTCGGCACGCAAGAAGCCGTAGGTCTCGAGTTCAAATCTCGAAGGCTGCTCCACCTCGGACGTTCGAGACGCTTCATCTGATACGAACATCGAGTAAGGCTCGGTATTGTCGCATTCCTCGAGCAGACGACGCTAGGGGCATGCCCCACTGCGGGCTCTCGCAAGGATCTCATGCACGACACAGGTCTTGGCGTCGGCGCAATTTTGTAGATACGCCCCATCCCCCGCTGCAAGGAATCTCTTCTTCCGTGGTCGCCTGCGTCTTCGGCGGGCTTCCTTCGGGAGTGCTCATACCCGCAACGCTACCGGGAAAGCCGGGCGACCTGGCGGATAGGTCAGTTCTTGCGAAAGAGCACACCAGGCGACGGACCGTCTTTCAGTCTCTCCGTTGGGTGCGCGCTCATCCATGCGTTCGTTCCGCCGCAGAGGGCAATGGCGTGGTCGAACCCGCGTGCTCGCAGTAGCGCAGCGGCGGTGTCAGATCGACCGCCCCCTTTGCCGCAGACGGTGACCACGAGCGCGCCGCGCGGAATCGTACCGACCGACTGATCGAGAGTCGGCAGCGGAATGTTTTTCGCGGTCGCGACGTGCCCGGCCGAGAACTCCTCGGCGGAGCGCACGTCCACCACGAATACGGACTCTCGCTTGCTGAGTCTGCCATCCAAGTCATCGACCGTGATGCACGTGGGCGCAGTCGGGTTGACGGTAGATCGCTTTTGCAGCGTCTCTTTCATGCGGATCGCGGCGAGGAGTCCCGAGCCGACCGTCAAGCCGGCGATGAGCCAGATGGCTGCCTTGACTCCGAGCGCATCGGCGACGACCCCGGCGAGGAGAGCGCCGATGGCATACCCAAGATCGCGCCATAGTCGATACACGCCGACCGCCGACGCACGCCATGTCGGGTGGGCCACGTCGCCGATGGCCGCCAAGAGGGTCGGGTAGACCATCGCGGTCCCGACGCCGAGCAGCATTGCCCCGATCGCGAACCCGATAAACGCCTTTGAAAGCACGGTCACCATGATGCCAATCGCTTGCACCCACATACCGCCGACGATGAGCCACTTGCGACCAATCTTGTCCGAGAGCGCGCCCGTCACGAGCTGCGCTAATCCCCATACGCCGGGATAGATGGCCGCGAGCCACCCGATCTCGACGAGGCTCATGCCCGACGCCGCGAAGAGGATCGGGAAGAGCCCCCACGCCATTCCGTCGTTGAGATTGTTGACGAGCCCGGCCTGGCTCACCGACGACAAATTTCTGTCCTTCAGCGACGTGAGCGCGAACACCTGCCGCTGCGATGGCATCCCTCCCGGCGGAACGTTTCCATCGAGCTTCGCCTCGTGGCGGACGTGGTGCTTCGTCTCGCGCACGAAGAGCACCGAGAGCAAGAGCCCGACGACTACGAAGCCGATACCCAAGTAGAACGGCTGCGGTCGCAGGCCGAAGTTGGACGCGACGTAGCCCGTGGCCAGCGCCGACATCGCCACTGCGAAGTAGCCGGCGAACTCGTTGAGACCCATCGCGAGCCCGCGGTTCTTCGGACCCGCGAGATCGATCTTCATGATGACGGTCGTAGACCACGTGAGCCCTTGGCTAATGCCGAGGAGCACGTTCGCGAAGAGCACCCAGCTCCACGACGGCGCCCACATGAGGAGGAACGGCACCGGGCTCGCGACAATCCATCCGGAGACGAGGACTACTTTGCGGCCATACGCATCGGAGAGGCGGCCGGCAAGGTAGTTGGTGAGCGCCTTAGTGACGCCGAAGACGACGATGAACGAGAGGATGGCTGCGCGAGCGGCGAGATGAAAATCGTGCTCGGCGATGGCCGGAAGAATGCTCCGCTCCATACCCACCATCGCGCCCACGAAGGCGTTGACGACGATGAGTAGAGAGAACTGCGCCAAGTTGGCCCGCAGCCCAAGTGTGATCTCTTGCGGCTCGGCCATGACGTTCATCTTCATCATCGGCACTATGATGTGGTGGAGCAAGCGTATCGTGGCATTGAGGGTGAGCATACCTCCCTGCCGGCTAAAGCCCTGGCGCAAAGATGGTGGAAGTGGCAACCACGCGGATGAAACTTTACTTCGCATTCTTCTCGTTGGTCGCGAGCGTCGTGAATGTCGCAGCGTGCGGAGATCGGTGCCCACCGAACGGGGTGCTCGTGCCTTCGCCGGACGTCGCGGCCTCGTCCCCCTGCGGGTTCACAAAGGCGACGACGACCTGCTCGGGTGGCGTCACCTGCGGCACGGACCCGATCGCGCCCGCTCCGACAACGTGCGTCATCAAAGCGGTGAAGGACGAGAACTGCACTGCGTCATTCGTCAAGACCAATGGCGACGATGATGAGATGACGATCGTCTTTAGAACCGTGACCGACGCCTGCGGCAGTGGTCGCCGGCATACCGTGACCGATTCCTTCGTGGCGGGCGCAACCCGTGCGTCGCGGACGCTGGCGTGGATGCTTTCTCGGATAGCGGCAGCGACGCGCAGCTCGATGGTGCGGCGGGTGACGCAGCAGACGCGGGCAAGGACTAACTCGAGCGCACGCGTGAAGTCTGACGCTTGACAAGCGACGTCGTCGTGCGCTTTCTGTCCGTCCCCCCGGAGGTCTTTTTCATGAAGCTCTATCTCAATCCGTTGTCTCCCAATGTTCGTCGCGTGCGATTGACTGCTGCCGTGCTTGGGCTCGTGCTCGAGGAGAAGGTGATCGATTTCGCGAAGGGCGAGCACAAGAGCGCCGACTATTTGTCGCTCAATCCCAATGGCGCAGTTCCTACCCTGGTCGACGGCGATTTCGTGCTGAGCGAATCGCGCGCGATCATGCAGTATCTTGCGTCCAAAAAGCCCGAAGCGGGATTGCTGCCGAAGGACGAAGCCGGGCGCGCTGACGTCACGCGCTGGCAGTTCTGGGACGCCGCGCACTTCGCGCCGGCGCTCGCGACGCTCGCCTTCGAGAAGATCCTGAAGGGCATGATGGGAATGGGAGATCCCGATCAGGGCAAGATCACCGAGGCACTCGCAGGCTTCCGACGCTTCGCCGCCGTGCTCGACAAACGATTGGCGACGCACGAGTACATCGTCGGCGATTCACTCTCGATCGCCGACCTGACGATCGCGGCCTCACTCATGTACGCAAAACAAGCAGAGGCGCCGGTCGCCGAGTTCGCGCATCTGCAGTCTTGGTTCGGCCGCATGAACGAGCTGCCCGGCTACAAACAGATCGCCTGAGCGCAAGGACCCTGTCGCGCCGGCCGTCCCTCGACGTGCCGTGCGCGCGGGACCACTCGTTCGTCAGGGGAAACCACACAGTTTGTCTTCATCGTGCGGAAGGGTCCCGATCCCTGTATCTCCGCAGCCAGGACAGTGGGTGTATGAAACGGTCTTGATGACGATGCCATCTTTGAGGCACTCACACATCGCCGACGGACAGTGACACACAGTCTTGTAGGGGCTGCTGTTCGCCGTGCACACCCACTTCACGGTCAGGTCGCAGCTCGACATCGTGCCCGTCATGCTGACCGTGCCGCCGCTGCATCCTGTCGCTCCGTCGGTACTCGAATCCGCTGTCGCGTCGTGGGTCGAACCGGCAGCGGCGGTTGTGCTCGTTCCGCAGGCGACGCAAAGAATCACACCAAAAGCCAAGAGCGAGCCGCATCGCGCTTTGGGAGTCATCCCGCAAGTCCATGTGAACGTCCCACCAAGGACGCTATGCATTTGAATTGCCTGATCCGCTCGCGATGTCGAAGGCGCCCCGGTGAGAGCGAACCACCGAAGAGAGGAGCGCGGCGTGCACGAGGCCGCATCCCGCGAGGACGACCGCCGCTCGCACGGTGACGATATCTGCCCACGCTGCGCCATTGCTGAAGCCGTGGAGACACGACATGAAGAGCAGCCCAGCGTAGAGGAATACGGAGCCGACGGTCGCGAGTCGCATCATCTCGAGCTGGGTTTTCGAGGGCGCGACAGTGGCGACCCCGCAACCCCCACAGAAGACCGCCATCAGCGCCGCCGCGACGAGCGAGACCGCTAGACCCTCGAAATGGAGGCGCGGTATTGCGACAAAGAGCGTGGCGACCCCCGTGGTGGAGAGCGCCATGGACGCGATGGCTGCGACTCGCACGGAGAGCGGAGCGTGCACTCGGTACTCCGTAATCGCCGACACGTTGCGATAGGGGATGTCGACGCGAAGCGCTCGCAACGGGATTAGACGCCAGCGCGCTCGCCCATGTCGCTCGAGGAGCACATACCCGACGATCCCTGCCAGCCCAACCACACCCGCGAAGACCATTGCATCGCCATACTCACGCTCGATGAGCCACGCCATTTCGTCTTCGCGAAAGCAACGCGCGCGCCAATCCATACATCGGGCGCTTTCGACGTAAGAACAAGGAACGGTGTCTTTGTGCAGCGCGGCAGCGCGTCCCGCACCACGATGTTGAGCTGCACTTCTTGTCGCATTTGAAGGCAATCATCAGTAGCTCGCAGTGGCCCGACGATTGCTTCGGCACGACCGTCCATCATGCTTCCTCGCCATTTCTTGTTTTTGGCCTTCTCTTATGTAGGCGCCTTGTCCGCCTGCCAAGGGTCGGCTGCGGCGAGTCGTCCCACCGAGCCTCCTATGGGTGAGGTGTGGTTGACGGACGCCCAGGCCGCGCAGGCGAAGATCGAGCTTCGCCCGCTAGCGAGAGAAAACGTCGATGACACCGTGGTGACCGCAGGTCGCTTTACCTTCGATGACGCGCGCGTCGCACATGTCTATTCACCCGTGAACGGGCGCGTCACCAACATCGCCGCCGCTCTCGGGCAGCGCGTGAAGCCACGGGGTCCGCTCGCGACGATCGACTCGCCCGAAATCGGGCAATTCTCGTCGGATGTGAACAAAGCGCAGGCCGACCTCGTTGCCGCAGAGCACGACTACAACCGCAAAAGGGACCTGTTCGCGAACCACGCTTGCTCACAGTTCGACTATGAACAGGCAGAAGACAACTATCGTAAAGCCCAATCCGAACTGGATCGAGCGCGCCAGAAGATGCTCTTGCTCCACGGCGCGAGCGGCGGCGGCGTCGACCAGCGATATCTGGTCACCTCCCCTATCGAGGGGGAAATCATCGCGCGCAATATATCGCCTGGCATCGAAGTCCAAGGGCAATACTCGGGCAGCAGCCCCGTCGAGTTGTTCACTGTCGGCGAGCTAGACCGCGTGTGGATGCTCGCAGATGTCTACGAGATGGATGTGGCGCGCGTGAAGCTCGACGCGAAGGTACAAGTCTCCGTCGTTGCCTATCCCGGCCGACAGTTCGAGGGCAAGCTGGACTGGATCAGCGGTACCCTCGACAAAGACACGCGAACGATCAAGGTCCGGTGCACGTTCGAGAACGTCGATCGCGCACTCAAACCGGAAATGTACGCTACCGCGACTATCTCGGTCGAGGCGCGCAAGGCGCTCGCGCTCTCGCGAAGCTCCGTGGTGCGTATGGGGGATCAGAGCATCGTCTTTGTCCAATCGGGCAAGACGGTAGACGGTCGTTTGAGATTCGAACGCAAGCCCGTTGCTGTCGATGACCGCGAGGACGCTACCTGGCTACCCGTCGAGCATGGCATCACGGAGGGCGAGCTGGTTGTCTCCGCGGGCGCTATGGCGCTCTCCAGCCGAATGTAACAAGGGTCAATACAAGCCACCTTCGAGCAACCCTCGAGTACCTGACGGAGAAGAGATGATTCAGCGCCTCGTGGCATTCGCGCTGCGTATGCCCATTATTATTTTGGCTTGCACCGCGGTCATACTCGTCGCGGGTATGTTCGCATATAGCGATCTGGACATCGAGGCCTACCCGAACCCCGTTCCCCCGATGGTGGAGGTGATAACGCAGCCCGACGGGTGGAGCGCCGAAGAGGTCGAGCGCTATGTCACCATCCCCCTTGAAATAGGGCTCGCTGGCATGCCTGGCCTCGACCACATCCGCAGTCAGTCGCTGTTCGGACTGTCGGACGTCAAGTGCTACTTCAAGTGGGGCACCGAGTACACGATCGCGAGGCAAGAGGTCATCAATCGCATCCAATTCGTGCAACTCCCACAGGGCATGCAGTCCAGCCTCTCCCCGTGGAACGCGATAGGTGAGGTCTTCCGTTACACACTCGAGGGTGACGGCTACACGACCACCGAGCTCAACACCGCAGAAAACTGGACGCTCGAGCGTGAGTTCAAACAGGTCCCCGGTGTCATCGACGTCACCAGCTTCGGCGGCGAGACCAAACAGTTTCACGTGGGGGTGGACCCGTATCGACTCCGTGGGGAGGGTGTCTCTCTCACCGATTTGATTTCGGCGATCTCCAACGCCAACCAGAACGTCGGCGGGCAGCGCCTCGTGATTGGTGAGCAGTCCTACAACGTCCGCGGCGTCGGCCTACTGCGCAATTCGCACGATATAGACGATGTCGTCATCACGGAGCGCAACGGCGTGCCCATTCGCGTCAAAGACATCGCGACGACCGACGCCGGCGGCGCGCCCAGGCTAGGCATCGTCGGCAAGGACGACAAACCCGATGTCGTCCAAGGCATCGTGCTCATGCGCTATGGGGGCGAGACGCCATCCACACTTGTGGGCGTACACGAACGGCTCGCACAAATCGAAAAGTTTCATCGACTGCCGCCGGGTATGAAGATCGTTCCCTACTACGATCGCGGCAAGCTGGTCTCACTCACGACCCACACCGTGCTCGAGAACGTGGTCGTCGGCATCGTGCTCGTCTCACTCGTCTTGTTCGTGTTCCTCGGGCACACGCGCGCAGCCCTGATTACGGCCATCAACATCCCCATCGCGCTCTTGATCGCGTTCATCGGTCTCGTTGCGACCAAGACGAGCGCCAACTTGATCTCCATAGGCGCCGTCGACTTTGGCATCGTCGTCGACAGCACGGTCATCATGATGGAAAACATCTTCAGACACCTGGGGCCGCACGGCAAAGGATCGATGCGCGAACGCGTGCAGCTGGGCGCTCGTGAGGTTGGCGGGCCCATGATGTTCTCCACCATCATCATCGGCGTCGCATTTTTACCGCTCTTCACCATGACGGGCGTGTCCGGCGTCATCTTCTCGCCTATGGCGCATACCTATGCGTTTGCCATAGGTGGGGCGATCTTGATGGCACTCACGCTGACGCCGGTGCTCGCCGTGAAATTCGTCTCTGCCCATGCCGAGGAGAAGGAGCCGTTCATCATGCGCGTGCTTCACCGCGCGTACGCTCCGCCTTCACACTTCCTCATGAAGCGACCTCTCGTCGCGCTCGCGCTCTCGGGGCTCGTGTGTGTCGCGTGTGGTGCCATATTCCCATTACTCGGCGGCGAGTTCATGCCCAAACTGGAGGAAGGAAACTTTTGGATTCGAGCGACGCTACCGACGTCGATATCACTCGAACAATCGGGACGGTACGTCGGACGTATGCGAGACATCCTTCGCGGCTGCCCGGAGGTGAGAACGGAGCCGTGCACCACCGCGAACCGCAGACACCCAGAGGTAGAGACGGTCATCTCGCAGCTCGGGCGGCCCGACGATGGCACCGACGTCTCGGGATTCTACAACATCGAGCTCTACGCCCCGCTCAAGCCGTTCGACGAGTGGCCGCGTGGCGTCACCAAGGAGTCACTCACCGACGAGCTGTCAGGAGAGCTCAACGAGGCATTCCCTGGCGTCGTGTTCAACTTCTCACAGATGATCTCAGACAATGTCGAGGAGGCCATCAGCGGCGTCAAAGGCGAGAACTCGGTCAAGATCGTCGGACACGACCTAAAACTCGACGAGGACAACGCGACCGCGATCACGGACGTCATGAGCGGCGTGAAAGGCGTCAAAGACCTCGGCGTGTTCCATTCGCTCGGGCAGCCCAACGTGAAGATTGTACCGGATCGCGCTGCGTGCGCTCGCTACGGGCTCAATACCGGAGACGTAGAACAAATCGTGCAAGCCGCAATAGGCGGGCAAGCGGTTACTCAAGTCTACGAGGGCGAGAAGCACTTCGACCTCACTGTGCGTTGGCTGAAGCCGTATCGGGAGTCCATAGAGGCGATTCGCGAGATCACGGTCGCCACGCCCGATCACCAAGTGATACCGCTCGGTCAAATCGCCAAGATCACGCAAGAGGATGGGCCGACGGTCATTTATCGTGAGGATGGGTCGCGCTACGTACCCGTGAAGTTCTCCGTTCGCGGACGAGACCTCCAGTCCACCGTCACGGAGGCGCAGACCAAGATCGGCGACAAGGTGCACCTGCCGTACGACTCGCACCTCGAGTGGGGTGGCGAGATGAACGAGCTGAAAGAGGCGTTTCAACGCCTCCTTATCATTGTCCCCATCACGTTGTTGCTCATTGTGTTCCTCTGTTATGGCGCTACGCGGAACTGGCTCGATACATTGATCGTCGTGCTGGCCATACCCATGGCTTGTACTGGTGGTGCGCTCGCGCTCCTCGTTACGCGCATCAACTTCTCGGTGTCCGCCGCAATGGGGTTCATATCTATTTTTGGCATCGCCATACAAGACGCGATCTTGATCGTCACCTACTTCCAGCGACTGCGTAACGTCGAGGGGCTCTCACTCGAGCAGGCCGCGCTAGAGGCGGGCGAGAAACGATTCCGTCCGGCGTTGATGACGACGCTCGTCGCCACGTTGGGTCTCTTGCCGGCGGCGCTGTCCAACGGTATCGGAGCGCAGACCCAGAAGCCGCTCGCGGTGGTCGTGATCGGTGGCTCGCTCATGCTCGCGATTGTCACACGTCTGCTACTGCCCCCGCTGGTGCTGCTCGTGCACCGCTGGTTCGATAGGGAGACACCCCCGAACTCATTGCCGCCGGCTTCCCTCGGTCCGGACGCGGCATCAGACGTGTAGTCGAGTTCGGCGACCGACCGAGGTAGACTGCGTAGCGCCGTGGCCCTAGAGAGGCGCGGTGCGTACGCTCGTCTGGTTTCGAGGCAAGGACCTTCGCGTTACGGATCACCCTCCGCTCGTGCGTGCGGCGCACGAGGGCGAGCTCGTGTGTCTGTTCGTGCTGGACCCATACTTCTTCTCCGCAGAGCGCGCGCGCGAGCTCCCGCATCGCATGCAGTTCATGCTCGAGTCGATCGTCTCGCTGCAACAGAACCTCGAGCGCCTCGGGTCGCGGTTGTTCGTGGTGAGCGGCAAGAGCACCGAGATCGTCCCCAAGCTCGCGCAGCGGTGGAAGGTCGACCGCGTGTTCGCGCATCGATGGACCGAGCCGTTCGGCCAAGAGCGTGATCGCCGCGTCGCCGCCGCGCTGCGTGTGCCTCTCGAGCTCGCGGAGGGTGAGACGATGTTACCGCCAGGTTCCGTCCGAACCGGCGCCGATCAGCCGTATTCGGTGTTCACGCCGTTCGCGCGCGCGTTCGCGAAGCTCGCCAAGTCCTCCCCCGCCCGCGCGCCCTCGCAGCTCCCCGCGCCTCCCAAGGACGTCACGTGCGACACCGTCGAGGTCCCGACCCTCGAGGCGCTCGGCCTCGCGCCCAATCGCAACATCCTGGTCGGAGGAGAGCGCGCCGCGCGCGATCGTCTCACCGCGTTCCTGGCCGGCGCGGGCGAGCGCTATCACCTCCAGCGCGACCGCATGGACGTCGCAGGTACGAGCCGGCTGTCCGTCGATCTCAAGTTCGGGACGCTGTCGGTTCGCGAGGTGTGGGCGCGCGCACAAGCGTCGCTCGAGGGTGAGGCGAAGCGGATTTTCTGCAACGAGCTCATCTGGCGAGAGTTCGCCCACCACACGCTGTTCGATCGCCCAGAGCTGTTGAAGCACCCTTTTCGGAAGGACTTCGAGGGATTCCCCTATCGCGACGACGAGAGCGGCTGGCGCGCGTGGACGGACGGCAAGACGGGCGTGCCCATCGTCGACGCGTCCGCGCGACAGCTCTTCGGCGAGGGGTTCGTGCACAACCGCGCGCGCATGATCTCTGCGAGCTTCCTCACGAAGCACCTCACGATCGACTTCCGGCGCGGCGAGGCTCACTACCTGAAATGGCTCACGGACGGCGACTGGGCGCAGAATGACGCGGGCTGGCAATGGAGCGCCGGGTGCGGGTGTGATGCGCAGCCGTACTTCAGAGTCTTCAATCCCGTTTTGCAGGGGGAGCGCTTCGATCCGAGTGGCGACTACGTTCGCCGCTGGCTGCCGGAGCTCGCCCGCATGCCGGCCAAAAACATCCACTCGCCGTGGCTCGCACCCAAAGACGTTTTGCAGCAAGCGGGCGTGGTCTTGGGTGATTCTTACCCGACGCCGATTGTGGAGTTGGGCGTCGGGCGTGATCGGTTCTTGGCACTAGCAAAGTCTCATGTAGCCAGTCAGCGCTCGTAGCGCCGTGCTTCGCCAGCGAGACCTACTTGGAGGCCTTGAGGGCGTGACCGGCGAGCTGCTCCACCCACGTCCTCAGCTCTGCTTGGAAGTCGCATGGCGGCGCGGCCCTCATTGCGGCGTCGATCAGCGTCTTGCATCGCGCTCTCGCGCCGACGACTCCCTCTGCGCGTACGGCGCTCGGGCGCGAGAGAGTGGCATCGCGCCCGGCAGTCTTGCCGGTGGCGGAAGATCCGCTAGCGTCGTTGAGATCGTCGACCACCTGATACGCGCGGCCAATGGCCTCGCCGAAGCGACGCCACGGCTGCTCGGCTCCGCCCGCGACGATCGCTCCCATCGCTCCTGCGGCCGCGAAGAGCGAGGCAGTCTTGGCGCGATGATACTGGTCGAGCAGCACGACGCTCTCACTCTCCCAAGCTTGCCCTGCGACGATGCCTCGCATCGTACCCGCACCTTGCGCGAGCTCCGCGACGAGGGGGCCCACGCGCTTGGCCGGAGCGCCTCTCGCGAGCACGTCGAACGCTGCAACGATGAGCCCGTCACCGACGAGGAGTGCGAGCGCATCTCCGTAGACCTTGTGCACGCACGGACGCCCGCGGCGTATGTCCGCATCGTCGAACGTCGGCAAGTCGTCGTGCACCAACGACGCACAGTGAATCAGCTCGATCGAAGCGGCGACCGCGCACACTGCATCGTCATCCACCGAGCCGCACGCGGCCGCGGCGATGAGCGTGAGGCGCGGGCGAAGCCTTGCTCCGCCGGGAAACACCGCATACCGCAGGGCCTCAGCGAGTCGCGGCGGGCATCCGGGCCCTGTCGCACTCGTGATGCTCGCGTCGAGAGCTTCCTCGATCCGAGATGCGTCGGGGGACTCTGCAGGCGCGGTAGAGAAATTCATGGCCCCCATCATCATGAGGCATACCTTAGACAAACTCAAGACATGATGCACAGAGATTGAGGTCGGGGCGGGGTTTTCACAATTCGCCTTGTTTAAAGGTGTATTTCTCGCGGCGGAGGCGCGATCAATGGAGAGTTTGCATAACCTATGCGCGATCACCGGTCGGCGTCGCTCAAGCGCGTGAGGGCTCGAGCGTGCTCGGGGTCTCTGCGGCGGGCGCGCTCTCTCGGGGCTGCTTGGCTCGAGCCTTCGTGTGGTCCTTCGCGATCAACACGTAGACCGAGGGCACCACGAAGAGCGTGAGCACCGTCCCGATGGTCATTCCGCCCACGAGCACGATGCCGATCGAATTGCGCGCCACGGCTCCGGGGCCGGTGACGAGCGTCAGCGGGAAGTGCCCGAAGACCGTCGCCACCGTCGTCATCAAGATAGGCCGCAATCGCGTCTGCGCTGCGGCACGGACTGCCTCTATTTTGCTTAGACCGAGCATCTGCTGCTCATTGGCGAACTGAACGATCAAGATTCCGTTCTTGCTCACCAACCCGACGAGCGTCACCAATCCGACTTGCGAATAGATGTTGAGTGTCGTCGTCCAACCCTCGGTCAGTTTGAAGTGCATTCCGGGGGGGCCGGCGAACTTCAAGAACGTGAATACGAGCGCGCCGAACATCGCCAGAGGCACGGACCCGGCGAGGATGACGAACGGGTCGCGGAACGAGTTGAACTGCGCCGCGAGCACGAGGAAAATCAGCACGACCGCGAGACCCATGGCCGGGAGGAACTTGCCGCCCTCTTGGCGCAACTGGCGAGACTCACCGGTGTAGTCGACGTGAGCACCCGCCGGCAGGATCTTGGCCGCGGCGGCCTCGAGCACTCTGAGACCGCCGTCGAGACCGCGCGGCGTGAGGCCCGAGATCTTCACTGCATTCAATTGCTGAAAGCGATTGAGCGTTCGTGGCTCGATCGATTGTCGCATCGTCGCGATCGAGCTGAGCGGAATGACCTTGCCCGCGGGGCCGGTCACATAGATGCGGTCGAGCTGCTCGGGCGTGAGGCGTGCCGCGCGCTCGATCTGCGGAATCACCTTGTATGCGCGCCCATCGATGTCGAAGCGATTGACGAAGTTGCCTCCCAGCATCGATCCAAGATCGGCGCCGATTCCCTGCATCGACAGGCCCATTGATGCGATCTTCTGACGGTCGAGCTCGATCTCGTATTTGGCCTGATCGATTCGCACGTCGGTCAACGGCGGGAACGCGAACTGACCGCTCTTCATTGCCTCTTCGACGATCTGTCGCGCGAGCTCGACGAGCTCCGTGTGACTCGCGGTGGATGCGATCACGAACTCCACCGGGAACGTGCCCGGGCTCGGCAGCGCCGACGGCAAGAACACGGGCGCGCGCACGCCGGCGATCCCGCTGAGCTCGCCGAAGAGCTGCTCTTGAATCGGGAAGATCGAGCGCTTGCGCTCCTCCCACGGCTTGACCAACACCCCGCCGAAGCCGCCCGTCGGGAACGTGAGTTGGAAAGAGTGGTCGAACTCCGGGAGCGCCTCGAAGTGGCGATTGATCTCCGCGGTGTAGGGCGTCACCTGCTCGAGCGTCGCGTTCGCAGGCACGTCGACCGCGCCGAACACGACGCCCTGATCCTCATTGGGTGCGAGCTCCTGCGGAGACAGCAAGTACAGTGGCACGATCAAGAGCGTGAGGACGACCCACACCGTGTAGACCAGCCCGCGTCGGATGAGCGTGCCCGCCAGCAGGCGCCCATAGGTTCGCTTGATCGCCTCGAATCCCCGGTCGATCAGCCTCGCCAAGAAACCCTGCTCGGAGTGCGGGCGAAGCAGCTTCGACGACATCATCGGAGAGAGAGTGAGCGCGACGACGCCGGAGATGAACACGGCTCCGGCGAGTGTGAACACGAACTCGCGGAAGAGCGCGCCCGTCAGTCCCCCTTGAAAGCCGATGGGCGCGTACACGGCGCCGAGCGTGATCGTCATCGCGATGATCGGGCCAACGAGCTCGCGCGCGCCGACGATCGCGGCATCGAACGCGCTCTTGCCGTCGCGCATGTTTCGCTCGACGTTCTCGACCACGACGATCGCGTCGTCCACCACTAGACCCACCGCGAGCACGACCGCGAGCAGCGTGAGCAAGTTGAGCGTGAAGCCGAACGCCTGCATGAGGAACACGGCGCCGATGAGCGATACGGGGATCGCGACGAGCGGCACGAGCACCGACCGCAGCGAGCCCAAGAACAAGAAGATCACGATGACGACGATGAGGACCGTCTCGAGGAGCGTGTGCGTGACTTCGGTGATCGCGCTGTTGATGTACTTGGTGGAGTCGAACGCGACGTTCGCTTCCATTCCAGACGGGAGCTCCGCCTTGATGTTCGCCATCTCGGCGCGCACACGGGCGATGACGTCCAGTGAGTTGGCGTTGGGCAGCACCCATACGCCCATGAACGTGGCCTTTTTCCCGCTGAAGCGGACCTCTTGGTCGTAGGTGTCCGACCCGAGCACGACGTCGGCGACGTCCTCCAAACGAATGAGCGTCTGCCCGTCTTGTCGAACGACGAGCTTCTTGAACTCCTCGGCGCTGTGCAGATCGGTCGAGGCCGTGAGGTTGGCCTGAACGAGCCCGCCCTTGGTCTGCCCGACCGCCGAGAGAAAGTTGTTGGCGGTGAGCGCCTGGCGAACCTGCGCGGGGCTCACGTTGAGCGCGGCCATTCGGTCCGGCTTGAGCCACGCGCGGATGGCGAAGGTGCGCGCGCCGAGGATGTCCGCGCGCTGCACGCCTTCGATCGCGGACAGTCGCGGTTGAACGACTCTTATGAGGTAGTCGGTGACCTGATTGTCATCCAAGATCGTCGAGTCGAACGACAGATATGCGGCGGCGATCACCGAATCGCTCGGCTCGATGTTGATCGACGGGACCTCTGCTTCGGGAGGCAGGTCCGCGCGTACTTGATTGACGCGCGCGCTGATGTCCGCGAGGGCCTTTGCCGCGTCGAAGTTGAGCTTCAATCGCACGTTGATCGTGGAGAGGCCCTGGACGCTCTGGCTCTCGATGTAGTCGATGCCGTCCGCCGCGGCGATCGATCGCTCGAGCGGCGTCGTGATGAAGCCGCGCACGAGCTCTGCGTTCGCGCCGATGTAGGCCGTGCGAACGGTGACCGTCGCGCTCTCCAGCTTGGGATATTGACGCACGTTGAGCGTGCGAACGGCCTGCAAGCCCGCGATGATGATGATGAGATTGACGACGATCGCCAACACAGGTCGGCGGATGAAGAGGTCGGTGAATTTCATGGCGGCTAGTGATTGACGGGGTGCGGATCGAGTGACGGAGTCACCTTGACCGCGTCGTTGTTCACGACGACCTTCACGCCGTTGTGCAGCTTGAACGCGCCGGCAACGACGACCTCTTCACCGGACTTGAGACCGCTTTCTACGCCGACGAAGTCGCCGCGGCGCTCGCTGACCTTCACGAACTGTTGGCGCACCAAAGACGCATCGCCCGTCTTCGGCTCGACGATGAACAGCGAGTCGCCATAGGACGCATGAACGAGGGCGGTGGCGGGGATTTCGACGACCGACTTGGTCGCTTCCAAGATGACCTCCACGGTGCCGAACATTCCGGGGCGAAGCGCGTCGTCCTTGTTGGGGATGGCGGCGCGCAGCTTGATCGATCGCGTGACCTGATCGAGTGATGGGTCGATCGCCGCGACGGTACCGAGGACGACGGGGTCCTTCGCGCCTTCGATGGTGACGCGCACCTTGCTGCCCACGTGCACGTCTGCGAGTCGCTGCTGCGGCAGCGTGAAATCCACATAGACCGACTCGAGCGCATCGAGCACCGTGATGGCAGTGCCCGGATTGAGATATTGGCCGAGGTTGACGTTGCGAATTCCGAGGCGGCCCGCGAACGGAGCCCGCACCACCTTGCGGGAGATCTGCGCCTGCAACGCGTCGAGGTCAGCGCCCGAGCTCTTGAGCAGCGCTTGGTCGTTGTCGAGCTGCGCCTTCGGCAACGAGTCGGCGACGACGAGGCTGCGCGTGCGGCCTTCGTTGATGGTGGCGAGCTCGCGGCGCGCTTGGGCCGAGGCGAACTGCGCGCGCTCCACGCTCGTGTCGAGGACCAAGAGCACCTGCCCGGCCGAGACGTTCGCACCAGAGTCGAAGAGGATCGAACTGACGACTCCCGGAGCGTCGTTGCTCACGGTGACGCCTTTGACCGACGTGATCGTCCCAATGGAGAAGATCGTCTGCTCCCACGCGTCCGACTTCGCGAGCTGCGTGCTCACGGTCTCGGGCGGCGGACCGTTCTTCTCGGCCTCCTTTCCGAACGCGATGAGCATTCCAATCTGTTTGCCTTTGGTGATGCCGAGCCCGGCGATCAGCAAGATCCCCACGATGGTGATTAGAGTCCTCATCGCTCCGTCAGATGCCGCATAAGGATGTTGCGTCGCACGATTTCGCGCTTATTTATTGCGGGCTTGGTGTGGCGCTCGTCGGGCGGCCAGCGTGGCGACGGCGCCGATGCCGAGCACTGCGGTGGGTGCGAGCTGACCCAAGTGATAAACGACGGCGAACGCAGCAGCACGTTCGAGCGGGACTCCGAGCGCGACGAGAGATGGCGAGTCCACACCAACACTGAGTGCTCGCGCCATGCCAGTCTTCTAACGGCCGCTTGGCGCGAAGCCACTGCTCGGTCTGCTCGTCGGACCTCTCAAAACCACGGACAACGTCGTCGCGATCTTCGACGGGCGCGCGGAGACCGCGGACGTAAGCCTCCGTGGGCGGGCCGGCGGTCATGGTGCGCTGCGATCCGCAGCGCTTGAAGGCGGCGCTCCTCGACCTCGCGAGCAACGCGCTCGAGGCGATGATTGCCGGTTTCGGCCGCACCGGTCGCTTTTGGGGAATCGACCACTCCCAAGTACGGCCCGACATCATCACACTAGGAACGGCGTTCGGAGGTCTGCTCACTGACGACCGTCATCGGCTACTCGTCCCTCTTGCTCGCGGAGAATCGCGCGCTCTTCTTGTTCGGACTGTTCGCCGTCATGGGAGAGATCGCGTGCGTCACCACCGCCGTGGTCGTCCTGCCGTCGGTACTCGCGGCGTGGGAGCGTCGCAGGCAGCCAAAACACGCCACTCCGTGAGTCGATAACCGATTGGTGCCCAGCCCTCACCGCACGCGGTCCGCGTGATGCTCGCGAGCCCTCTCCCACGAGGGGAGTCGCGAGCGCTGAGGACGCCCTAGTCTTTGAGCGTGCCGACCATCGTGTCGAGCTCGGCTCGCGCGGCGAGTACGGTCTTGCTGGGTCCGGTCATCTTGAAGAAGTGGGGCATGTCGGGCGTCTCGACGACGGCGCCGAGCAAGGCCCAGTTCGGCTTGTTGCTGGCTTGATCCATTCCGCCGAACTTGCCTTCGATCTCGACGATTTGAACCGTCAACCCGGCGACGATGCGCTTGGTCCTCTTGACGTTCTTCGGTCCGTCCTCGCCGAACTGGCCGATCCATCGATCGATGTTCGCCTCCGCGCCTCCGCCGACGTGCGTGACGCTCATCTCCGCGTCCTCGGTGTCGCCCGCGGCGCGCGGGATTTTGTACGTCGCGAGGCGCATGGAGCTCGTATTCGGCGCGACCTGCCACCGCGCCGGCGCCGTCCACTTGAGCGTCGTCGGGGCCGCCGGGGGGAGATCGCTCTGTGCACCCACTCCACTCACGGTCGGGTGACCCAGGGGCAACGCCTCGGGCGCTTCGGTCGCAGCGGGCTCGGCGGTGGGACGCGCGACGGCGATGGGCGGCGCGGCGGGAGGTGTGTTTGCGCTGCCGATCGCATAACCCACGGCGCCAGTGATCGCGGCGATCAACAGCACGGTGGGGAGCGTGACGGTCGTCGGGAGAGTCAACGTCCCGGCTTGCGGCTTGAGTTGCTTCATTCGCCGTGGACCTTAGTAGATCAGAATCACAGACGCCAAACTGCTATCCCGCAGCGAGCGTCGCATCGCACCGAGGTGCTGATGACGCTCGCCATGCGCGGTGAAGATCCGGTTCGTGCGCTGAGCTTGACTCGCTTACGGTTCCGCGTATGTTGCGCCGCCTGTTTGGCCGCCTTAGCTCAGTGGTAGAGCAACGGTTTCGTAAACCGTAGGTCTCGAGTTCAAGTCTCGAAGGCGGCTCGAAGTTTTGGGGCTTATTGCGGGCTTATACGCCGCGCGCATCGCGAGCCCGCTCGTGGCTTTTGCGTAGCGCTCGGTCGTGATGATCGAGGCGTGACCCATGAGCTCTTGCACCGCTTCGAGGCTCCACGCTTCGCCCGTCAAGTCGTCGCGCACGAGGAGTGTTCCGCAGGTGTCGGAGATCGTGCCAGCGCACAGGGCGAGAGATCTCGGCCTTCGCCAAGTAGCCGCACCACACGTCGTGCTCGATCATGTGACCGGCGCTCTTGGTGACACCGCGCGCGCTCGGGAAGACCTTCTCATCGAGTGATGGGGGGCTGACCGGTCGCCATCGCTCGAGCAGTTTCACCGTCTCGGGGATGAGTGGAACCCGGCGCAGCTTGCCGCTCTTCGTCGGTCCTTTGGGCTTGCCGTGGCGCACCAAGAGGTAGGGCTCGGCGCCTTCGGTGTGGTCGCGAGCACGCAATCGATCCAGCCAGGACTTGACCTCTCGGCGCCCGATGGAAGCGAGCGGCCAACGCGAGCACTCCCACGTTTCCATGTATGCGCTCCAACGGTTGCGGTCGGTATCCGCGCTGCGCAGGTGCGCTCGCCGCTTCTGCGCCGTCGTCCACCAGGCCGCGAGCGTGGTGCCCTCGTGCGCGTGATGCTCCGCTGCTTCAACGGTGAATCCATCGAGTTCGCGGGCGGCGGCTTGGGTGGCGAACACGCCCACTTCGACACGTTTGGCACCGAGCGAGTATCGGGCGCGGAAGCGCCCATCTCGCGTTCACTCGATGGTCCCGGAACCCTTCGCTCGTCGCTTCATTTCGGTACCCATCCGTGTTTAGCAAGAAGACGCCGCGCCGAGCTCGAACAATTCTTCCACGATGGGCAATGTCGTTTGCTCCGTGTTGCCAAACCTCTCGCGTCGCTTCTTCGCCTTCTCGGGCTCACTCGCGAGCTGACGAGGCCGACAAGACTTGCCCGAGCTGCGGCGGTGACCTCGTTCCGATGAAAGAGCAATTCGAGACGAGCAAAAGGGTCGACGTCGTCGAAGTCTCCTATCGCGTCGTGAAGGTGAAACAGCAAAAGTATACTTGCAAGTGCGGCGGCTGCGTCGAGACTGCGCCCGGCCCCGAGCGCGCGACGTCAGGCGGTCGGTACTCACTGGCGTTCGCCGTCAATGTCGCGATTGACAAGTATCTCGGTCATATCCCGCTATTGCGACAAGAGCGCATTCCCAAACGCCACGGTCTCCTCGTCAGCTCGCAGACTCTCTGGGACCAGCTCAATCCGCTCGGTCGCAGACTCGAGTCCGCTTCGAGAGCCCTACTCGCAAGGGTGCTCGCGCAGCCGGTCATTGGGCTCGATCAGACGAGTTGGGGGAGGCTCGATGGGAAGAGAGATACGCCTTGGCAGATGTGGGCGCTCACCGCGCCGGGCATGGTCGTGCACCGAATTCGAGACGATAAGGGCGCTGATACTTTCAAGTCGCTGATTGGCAACTATCGAGGCGTCATCGTGTGCGACGCGCTCAAGACTCACGAGGCCGGTGCGCGTGGCAATGACGCGATTGCGCTTGCTGGATGCTGGGCTCACGCTTATCGAAAATTTGAGGAAGCCGCGCCCAACCATCCCCAAGCCAACATTGCAATGAAGTGGATTGGCGACCTCTATGACATTGACGGCCGCGCGGCTGGCAACCTCGACAAGAAGGCCGAGCTCCGATGTACCGAGAGCGCCGCGGTGCTCGCGGAATTGAAGACATGGTTGTGGAGTCAGGCCTCGCTCAAGACACTATCGATTGGCAATGCTGCTGCGTACTGCGTTGCCAATTGGGACCGCCTCACGCGCTTCTTGCAAGATGCACGCATCCCGCTCGACAACAACGCCACCGAGCGCGGAATTCGCGGACCTGTTGTCGGTCGCAAAAATCACTATGGGTCAAAGTCCGAGCGCGGCACCCAGGTGGCGT
>ENA-OFCD01000155-OFCD01000155.1-metagenomes-genome-assembly--contig:-NODE-155-length-44642-cov-15.687061_pt1 | contig 44642 bp, 37 predicted proteins | sample MGYA00153392_OFCD01 | MGnify analysis MGYA00153392 | reverse complement strand
CCCGCGACCCCCGGCGTGACAGGCCGGTATTCTAACCAACTGAACTACCACTCCATGCGGCTTTCGCATCGCACTTCTTTTGACGAAAAAGAGCGCTGCGCAAGTGCCACTAAACTTGGCGTCCCCTAGGGGATTCGAACCCCTGTAATCACCGTGAAAGGGTGGTGTCCTAGGCCTCTAGACGAAGGGGACTTGACTGCTATTCACTAAACTTCGTCGCCACTCGATTCTGCGGTGGGCTCAACCGGCACTGGTGGAGGTAAGCGGGATCGAACCGCTGACCTCTTGCATGCCATGCAAGCGCTCTCCCAGCTGAGCTATACCCCCGCTACCGGTTTTTTTAGCCATCGCTGAATCAAGCTAACTTTTGATTATAGCCAGCTTTTCATGCCTCAAGCAAACGGACGGCGACCTTCTCGCGTGTGAAGAGCTCGAGCACCGAATCGAGCGACGGCGTCTGCGCGCGACCGCACACGAGCACGCGTACAGCATGCGCGAGTTGCGGCATTTTCAGCCCGTGCGCTGCCAATGTTTCCTTGATTGCAGCGGCGATCGCCGACTGGTTCCACTCGATCGATACGAGCTTGCCGCGCAAGGTTTGCAGCGCGGGTTTCACGGCCTCGGTCACGTGCGCGGCGAGGTCTTCGGCGCTCGGGCTCACGTCGGCAAAGTACATCGCAAGCCAGTCAGTCAGCTCAACGGTCGTGGCACAGCGGTCTTTGAACAGCGCGCACATGCGGTTCAATAATTTCCCCGCCGCCATCTCGATGCCGCGCCGCTCGAACTGCGTGACCACGAGCGCTGCGAGCTCGGCGTCGTCGGTCGCCTTGATGTAGTGCGCGTTGACCCACGCGAGCTTGGCCGCGTCCCACTGCGCCGGGCTCTTCGACAGGTGTTGGCCGTCGAACCATTGCACCAATTGTTCGCGGCTGAAGAGCTCTTCGTCACCGTGGCTCCAACCGAGTCGCGCGAGGTAGTTCAACATCGCTTCGGGCAAGTAGCCATTTTCTTCGTACGCCGTCACGCTGACGGCGCCGCGCCGCTTCGAGAGCTTTAGCCCGTCGGGCCCGAGGATCACCGGCACGTGGCCGAACAGCGGCAGCGGAGCACCGAGCGCGTTGAAGATGTTGATCTGCCATGGCGTGTTGTTGACGTGCTCGTCACCGCGAAAAACGTGGCTGATGTTCATGTCCCAATCGTCGACGACCACGCAAAAATTGTAGGTCGGCACGCCATCGGCTCGCACGATGACGAGGTCGTCGATCTCGCGGTTGTTGATCGTGATACGGCCTTTGACGAGGTCGTCCCAACTCACGTCGCCGTCGAGCGGATTGCGAAAGCGCACGACCGGCGGCACATCGGTCGCAATCGACGGCAGTGTCTTGTCCGGCTCGGGGCGCCAACGGCCGTCGTAGTGCGTCTTCTCGCCGCGCGCTTTTTGCGCATCGCGCATCGCAGCGAGCTCGTCGGGCGTGCTGTAGCAGTGGTAAGCCGTGCCGGCCGCGAGCATCTGTTCGACGACTTCGCTGTAGCGATCCAGCCGCTGCATCTGGTAGGCCGGACCTTCGTCGTAGTCGAGGCCGAGCCAGTGCATCGAGGCGAGGATCTGGTCGACGGAATCTTGGGTCGAGCGCGCGACATCGGTATCTTCGATGCGCAGCACAAACTCGCCGCCGAAGTGGCGCGCATAGGCCCACGAGTACAGCGCGGTGCGCGCGGTGCCGAGGTGCAAAAAACCAGTCGGCGATGGCGCGATGCGCGTTCTTACTTTGCGGGTTGTCGTCATGTGTTCAGGGTGCTGAGGCCGCGCTGCAGGTCGTCGATCACGTCCAGCGGGTGTTCGAGGCCGACAGCCAGGCGCACCAGGCCTTGCCCGATGCCGGCCGCTCGGCGTTGGTCTTCGGAGAGGCGCCCGTGCGAGGTGGTGGCGGGGTGCGTGATGATGGACTTGGTGTCGCCGAGGTTGGTTGCGATCGAGAGCACGCGGGTCTTGTCGATCACGTGGAAGGCGTTCGCTCGCGCGGCATCGGGCGACGCGCTTCGAACATCGAACGACAGCAAAGCGCCGCCGAGCGCCGACTGCTGCCGCATTGCCAACGCGTGCTGCGGATGCGAAGCGAGGCCGGGGTAGTAAACCCGCGCGACTTCGGGTTGCTGCTCGAGCCACTGCGCGACTTGCAGCGTGTTCGCGCTCTGCGCGCGCATGCGGATGTCGAGCGTCTCCATGCCCTTGAGCAGCACCCACGCGTTGAAGGGCGAAAGCACCGGGCCGGTCGTGCGCATGATGGGGCCGAACACGTCTTTGATCAGCCGACCGGGACCGGCGAGTGCGCCGGCCATCACGCGACCCTGTCCGTCGAGGTACTTGGTGCCAGCGTGCATCACGATGTCCGCGCCGTGCTCGATCGGGCGCTGCAGCGCGGGCGAGCAGAGGGTGTTGTCTACCGCCAGCACCGCGCCGGCATCGTGGGCGAGTTCGGCCAACGCAGCGATGTCGCAGACGTTCGTGAGCGGATTGGTCGGCGTCTCGGCGAAAAGCAGCTTCGTGGCCGGATCGAGCGCAGCCCGCCATTCGGACAAATCCGTTTGCGAGACGAAGCTGGTGCGCACGCCGAACTTCGCGAATTCCTTGGCGAACAGGTTGATCGTCGAGCCGAACACCGACCGCGAGCAGATCACGTGGTCACCGGCCTTTAACAAGCCCATGCCGAGCATCAGGATGGCGCTCATGCCACTGCTCGTGGCGATCGCAGCCTCGGAACCTTCCATTGCCGCCAACCGCGCTTCGAAGCTGCGCACGGTCGGGTTGCTGGTGCGCGAGTAGGTGAAGTCCTCGGAGTCGGCGAAGCGGCGCGCCATCGTCGCGGCATCGGGCTGGATGTAGGCGCTGGTCAGGAACAGCGCCTCGGAATTTTCGCCGTGCTGGCTCGGTGCGAGTGCCGTGCGCACCGCTAGCGTTTCGCGGCGCAGGCCTTTGGGCAACACCGCGCGGGCGATGCGGCGGTTCTCGTCGCTCTGGTCGCGCTCGCCCGTCTTGTCATCTCGTGCTGTCATGCGACCTCGCCACTCTGCAACGCGAGCCGTGATCGATCACCGCTCTCTTCGTCGTCGCCTTGTGCCTTGCGCTGCGCCGCCATCGCAGTGAAATCGGCAACGGTCACGTCACCGGTGATGTAGTGGCCGTCGAAGCATGAGGCCTCGAAGCTGCGCACCAGCGGATTAAGCGCGCCGACCACACGCTTCATTGCATCGACATCCTGGTAGATCAGCGCATCGGCACCGATAAATGCGCGGATCTCTTCAATCGTGCGGCCGTGTGCGATCAGCTCTTCGCTGGTCGGCATGTCGATGCCGTAGACGTTCGGAAAGCGCACCGGCGGCGCGGCCGAGGCCATGTAGACCTTGCGCGCACCGGCGTCGCGCGCCATCTGCACGATCTCCTTGCTGGTGTTGCCGCGCACGATCGAATCGTCGACCAGCAACACGTTGCGGCCCTTGAACTCGACACCGATCGCGTTGAGCTTTTGCCGCACCGATTTTTTGCGCTCGCCCTGCCCCGGCATGATGAAGGTGCGGCCGACGTAGCGGTTCTTCACAAAGCCTTCGCGATACGGCTTGCCGATGCGCTGCGCGAGTTGCATTGCCGAAGGCCGGCTCGATTCGGGGATCGGAATCACCACGTCGATCTCGTTCGGCGGCACGGTCGAGATCAGCCGCTGCGCAAGTGTTTCGCCCATGTTCAAGCGCGCCTGGTAGACCGAGATGCCGTCCATGATCGAATCGGGCCGCGCAAGGTAGACGTACTCAAACATGCACGGATTCAAGCTCGGGTTCTCGGCGCACTGGCGCGCGTGCACGGTGCCTTCGAGGTCGATGAAGATCGCTTCCCCCGGCGCCACGTCACGCAGCACCTTGTGGCCCGTGCCTTCGACCGCGACCGATTCGCTGGCGACCATCACCTCGCGCCCTTCGGCGCCCACGCCTTCACCGAGGCACAGCGGCCGGATGCCGAACGGATCGCGAAACGCCAGCAGTCCATGGCCAGCAATCAGAGCGACCACCGCATACGAGCCTTTGATCCGCTTGTGCACCGCGCGCACGGCGGCGAACACGAGTTCGGGCGTCAACGGTTTGTCGCGCGTGGCCGAGGCGAGCTCGTGCGCGACGACGTTGATCAGCACCTCGGTGTCGCTGGTGGTGTTGATGTGGCGGCGATCGATGTCGACGAGCTCCTTCTTGAGCGCCAGCGCATTCGTCAGGTTGCCGTTGTGCACGAGCACGATACCGAACGGCGCGTTGACGTAGAAAGGTTGCGCCTCTTCTTCGCTGTACGCGTTGCCTGCCGTCGGGTAGCGCACCTGGCCGAGGCCCACCGTACCCGGCAGGCCCCGCATGTTGCGGGTGCGGAACACATCGCGCACCATGCCGCGCGCCTTGTGCATGAAGCACTTGGTGCCCTGCATCGTGACAATACCGGCGGCATCTTGGCCGCGGTGCTGCAGCAGCAGCAGTGCGTCGTAGATCAATTGATTGACTGCGCCTTTGGAGATGACGCCGACGATGCCGCACATGGTTCTGGCCCTGGGTTCAACCCGCCGTGCGTGTCGTCACGCCGTCGGGTTTTGAGGAGGAGTATCGACGTTGAACAGCGGCCGCAACTCGTGCAGCACGGTGTTCAACCAGGCTACGCCCTGCGAGCGCTGCCATGCCGTCGACCGGCTCCACGGTGACGCACCGATCACGATGGCGAACACGAGCAGCACGACCAAACCCCGCGCGAAGCCGAAGCTGGCGCCGAGCAGCCGATCGAACACGCTCAGTGGCGTCGCTCGGATCAGCACCCGCACCAGCCGCGCGGCCAGGCTCCAGGCCACCAGCGCGACGAGAAACACAGCGGCGAAGGTCGCACCGTAGTTCAGCTTCGAACCCGGTTCGCCGATGTGCAGATAGCCGACGAGCATCGGCGTCAGCCAGAGCCCTGCGAACCAGGCCGCGAACCAACCCGCCAGCGAGAGCAACTCGAACACGAAACCGCGAGTCAAGCCGACCAGCATCGACAGCAGCAAGAAAGCTGCCAGCGCGATGTCCACCCATCCCAGGTCGATGGTCATGCGCATGCGTCACAGCGTGAGAACGACCGCACTCAGGCCGGCGCCTTTGGCCTTGGCCATTGCCTTGTCGGCTTCGTCACGCGTACCGAACGGACCGACGCGCACGCGAATTCGGTTGCCCGATGCCGTGCTCGCGACTTGCGTGTAGGTCTTCAGCCCGAGCTTCTCGACCCTCGATCGCGTGTCTCGCGCCGCGCCCGCGTCGGCAAAGGCACCCACCTGCACGATGAACCGGCCCGCCTCGCCGGATGCCGCCGCGGGCTTGCCTTCAAGCAGCGCTTTGGCACGCGCTGCGTCGCTGCTCAACGTCGATGGCTTGACCTCTGGTTTTGGCTCGGGTTTGGTCACAAGCGCGGGCGTCACGACAGCGGGCTTGGCCTCCGCTTTAGAAGCGGCAGCCGGTGCAGCAGCCACCGCAGGCGCCACAACCACTGCGGCTGGCGGACGCCCCGCCTCTTCGCGCGATTCGGTGATGACGTCGTTCGGTGCGGCAGCCACCGGAGAAGAACCCGGCAGACTCGCGGCGGACGAATTTGCAGCGGGCGCACGTGCCGCTGGCATTACGAGCGCCTGTGCACCTTCCTTGCGCGGCACCTCGATCGGGATATCGACCTGAATCGGTCGCGGCTGGGTCTCGAAAACGAGCGGGAAACCAATGATGCCGATGACCACCAGCACCGCGGCGCCGATGAGGCGCTGGCGGGCCCGCGTTCGAGCCCGCTGCACGCCATCGACTGGTTCGCTCACGGCGTTGACCGGGGCATCACCGCGTTTGAAAATGGATGTCAGACCCATGTGCGATGCAAGTTCCGGTGATGCGAATTGAAGCGTTGTACTGCGGGCTCGGTACCCTTGCAACCGCGTTGCAGCCGATCGTGTCCAGCGCATCCACTGACTGGAACTCGGGCTTCAGGCTGCGTGTTTGCCGGCCAACCGGGGAACGCCGTCTTTGAGCACGCCGCCGACCGCGCGGAACGATCCGAAAACCACGATTCTATCAGCGGGGTCTGCCACGGCGAGGGCTGCGCGCAGAGCCTGCATCGGGTCGTCATGGCACGCTACCGTAACGGGTCCAGGGCCTTTGACGGCGAGCCCGTCGCGCAGCGCGGCAAGGTCTGCGGCCCGCGCCGCGCGTGCCACGGGCAGGTCGGTGAAATGCCAGTGGTCGACGATCGGCACCATGCGCGAGAGCATCGCGGTGAGGTCTTTGTCGGCCATTGCACCGAACACCGCGTGGGTGCGCGGGAAAAATCCCATCTGGTCGAGGTTCTGTGCCAGCGCGGCAACCGCGTGCGGGTTGTGGGCCACGTCGAGCACCAGCGTCGGTTGCCCGGCCACGATCTGAAAACGCCCTGGCAACTCAACCGTCGCGAACCCCTGGCGCACGGCCTGCGCGGTGATCGGCAATCGCGTGCGCAGGGCTTCAAAGGCCGCGAGCACGCCAGACGCGTTGAGCAACTGGTTCGCCCCGCGCAACGCCGGGTAGGCCAGCGCGTTGAAGCGCCGGGTTCGGCCCGACCAACGCCATTGCTGCTTGTCGCCGGAATAGTTGAAATCGCGACCGAAGCGCGACAGGTCAGCGCCGACGCGCGCTGCTTCGTCACTCAGGCTTTGCGGCGGCATCGGGTCGCTGACGATTACCGGCCTGCCCGCGCGCATGATGCCGGCCTTCTCGATCGCAATCGTTTCGCGGTCGTGGCCAAGGTACTCGGCGTGGTCGATGTCTATGCTGGTGATGATCGCGCAATCGGCGTCGAACGCGTTGACCGCATCGAGCCGGCCGCCCATGCCGACTTCGAGGATCACGAGATCGAGTTCGATGCTCGCGAGCAACCGCGCGATCGCCAGCGTGGTGAATTCGAAGTACGTGAGGCCGATCTCGCCACGTGCTTGCTCCACTGCCTCGAAGTGCGGCAGCAGAGCGGCCTCGCTGACCATCTCGCCGTTGACCCGGCAACGCTCCTCGAAGTGCACGAGGTGCGGCTTCGAGTACAGGCCGACGCGGTAGCCGGCCTGCAGCGCAATCGCCTCCAGCATCGCGCAGGTCGAGCCTTTGCCGTTCGTGCCGGCCACGGCGATCATCGGGGCCGTGAAGTGCAGATCCAGTCGTTCCCTGACGCGGCGCGTGCGCTCCAGCGTCATGTCGATCTCTTTCGGGTGCAGACGCTCGCAGCGCGCCAGCCAGCCGGCCAGGGAAGTCGGCAGATCGGAATCAGCTAACGGCATCGGCGCTTTGGCGTTGCAGCATCGCGATCGCCCGTGCGATGACGCCGCGCAGTTCGCGCCGGTCGATGATGGCGTCGACGGCGCCGGTCTGCAGCAAAAATTCAGCGCGCTGAAAACCCTCGGGCAATTTCTCGCGAACCGTGTTTTCAATCACGCGCGGCCCGGCAAAACCGATCAGCGCCTTCGGCTCGGCGATGACCATGTCGCCGACGAACGCGAAGCTCGCCGACACACCGCCCATCGTCGGGTCGGTCAGCACGCTGATGTAGGGCAGGCGCGCCTTGGCCAGATGCGTCAATGCGGCGTTGGTCTTGGCCATCTGCATCAAGCTCAACAAGCCTTCCTGCATGCGGGCGCCGCCGGTGGCCGTGAAGCTGACGAACGGCGTCTTCTGTTCGATCGCTGTTTCGACGCCGCGCACGAAGCGCTCGCCGACCACCGACCCCATCGAGCCGCCCATGAACTCGAACTCAAAGCACGCGACGACGATCGGCACGCTAAGCACCGAGCCGCCCATCACGACCAGCGCGTCGGTCTCACCGGTGTTTTCGAGTGCGTCTTTCAGGCGCTCGGTGTACTTCTTGCTGTCCTTGAACTTCAGCGCGTCGACCGGGAGCACCTCTTGCCCGATCTCGAAGCGGCCTTCGGCATCGAGGAACGCATCGAGCCGCGCGCGCGCGCCGATCCGGTGGTGGTGGTTGCACTTCGGGCAGACGTTTATGTTCTGCTCGAGGTCGGTCTTGTAGAGCACCGTCTCGCACTGCGGGCATTTGATCCACAGGCCTTCCGGTACGGTGCGGCGCTCATTGCGTTCGTTCGGTTGAATCTTCGGGGGCAGCAGTTTTTCGAGCCAACTCATGACGTTCCTTTCAGGAATCCAGCGCGGCGCGGATGCCGCCAATGAACTTACCCGCGGCGGCTGCCACATTCTCGCGCGTCTGCGCCTCCAGCAGCTGCACCAGCGCCGTGCCGATCACGACCGCATCCGACACGGCCGCGACGGCCTGCGCTGTCTTCGCATCGCGGATGCCGAAGCCCACGCCGACGGGTAGTTTCACATGCCGCCTGATGCGCGGCACCATCGCGGCCACCGCCGCGGTGTCTAGGTGGCCGGCGCCGGTCACGCCCTTGAGCGAAACGTAGTAGACGTAGCCGCTCGCAATGCGACCGACATGCGCCATGCGCGCTTCGGTCGACGTGGGCGCAAGCAGAAAAATCGGGTCGAGTCCGTTCGTTCGTAACGTGGCGGCGAACGCTTCGCATTCTTCGGGCGGGTAGTCGACGATGAGCACGCCATCGACGCCGGCTGCGCGCGCGTCGGCCACGAACCGGTCGACGCCGTAACGCTCGACAGGGTTGGCATAGCCCATAAGCACCACCGGCGTGGTGTCGTTCTGCGTGCGAAAGCCGCGCACGAAGTCGAGCACTTGGGGCATGCCGATGCCGCGCGCCAGCGCGCGCTCGCCGGCTTTCTGAATCACCGGGCCGTCGGCCATCGGGTCGGAGAACGGCACGCCGAGTTCGATCACGTCGGCGCCGGCGTTGGCCATCGCCAGCATGATGTCGACGGTGGCATCGGCGAACGGATCGCCCGAGGTCACGTACGGGATCAGCGCCTTGCGACCACTCGCCTGCAGCGCATCGAAGGTGACCTTGATGCGGCTCATTTCGGCCCCTTCACGATCGCCTCGGCGCCTTTGGCGGCCTGACCCTGGCACGACGGGCGGCAAAAGAAGTCGGCGCCTGAGAGGTCGGCGATCGTGCCGATGTCCTTGTCGCCCCGGCCGGAGAGATTGATGAGCAAATGTTGATCGGCACGCATCGTCGGTGCGAGCTTCATCGCATAGGCCACGGCATGCGCCGATTCGAGCGCCGGGATGATGCCCTCGGTGAGGCACAGGCGGTGAAACGCCTCGAGTGCTTCGGTGTCGGTGATGCCGACGTACTCGGCGCGGCCGATGTCTTTTAGGTATGCGTGCTCGGGGCCCACGCCGGGGTAGTCGAGCCCGGCCGAGATCGAATGCGTCTCGGTGATCTGGCCGTTCGCGTCTTGTAGCAAATAGGTGCGGTTGCCGTGCAGCACACCCGGCGAGCCGGCGATCAGCGAGGCGGCGTGCCGGCCGGTCTCGATGCCCTGCCCCGCGGCCTCGACGCCGATCAGCCGCGTGGCCGCATGGTCGATGTACGGATAGAAGATGCCCATCGCGTTGCTGCCACCGCCCACGCAGGCGATCACCGCATCGGGCTGGCGGCCGACCATCTCGGGCATCTGCACCAAGCACTCGTCGCCGATCACACGCTGGAAGTCGCGCACCATCATCGGGTACGGGTGCGGTCCGGCCACGGTGCCGATGATGTAGAAGGTGTTCTCGACGTTCGTGACCCAGTCGCGCAGCGCTTCGTTCAGCGCGTCCTTCAGCGTCTTCGAGCCGCTCTCGACCGGCACCACGGTCGCGCCCAGCAGGTTCATACGGTAGACGTTGGGCGATTGGCGCTTCACGTCTTCGCTGCCCATGTAGACCACGCACTCCAGGCCATAGCGCGCGCAGATCGTCGCGGTGGCCACGCCGTGCTGGCCGGCGCCGGTCTCGGCGATGACGCGCGGCTTGCCCATGCGGCGCGCGAGCATCGCCTGGCCGATCGTGTTGTTGATCTTGTGTGCGCCAGTGTGGTTCAGGTCTTCGCGCTTGAGAAAGATCTGCGCGCCACCGAGTTCGCGGCTCATGCGTGCGGCGTGGTAGATCGGGCTCGGCCGGCCGACGAAGTGCTTCAGCTCGGAGCGAAACTCGGCCATGAATGCCGGATCGTTCTGCACTTCGGCATAACAGCGTTTGAGCTCATCGAGCGCATGCACCAGAGTTTCGGCGACGAAGCTGCCGCCATAGGGGCCGAAGTGACCCGCGGCATCGGGTTGTTGGTAGTTCGACATGTTCACAAGAGGTTTGATCAGGCAACCGATGCAGCAGGAAGCGCAGCCGTCAGGGCATCGGCCTCGCGCACTGCATCGCAGAACCGGCGGATCGCATCGGCATCCTTGATGCCTCTCTTGGGAGATTCTGCGGATTCGACGCCGGAGCTCACGTCAACGGCCCAGGGCCGCAGCGTGTGGATGCCTCGAACCACATTTTCGGCATGCAACCCACCAGACAAAACGAGGCGATGGGGCACGGTGGAGGGAATGAGCGACCAATCGAAAGCCTTTCCACCGCCGCCGTATCCGTCGACGTCGGCGTCGAGCAGGATGGCTTGGGCGAGCGCGAACTGAAGCGCGAAGTTTAACAAATCGAAGCCCGGCACCACGCGTGCAGCACGCAGAAACGGCCGGGCGGCGCGCGCGCAATCGGCCGGGCTCTCGTCGCCGTGAAACTGCAGCAGCAGTTGCGGGATCGCCGCGATGGCCGCATTCACTTCCGCCTCGCTCGCGTTGACGAACAAGCCGACCGGCATCACGAACGGCGGCAATCGCGCGGCGAGCTCCGTCGCGCGCGCGAGGCTCACATGGCGCGCGCTCTTGTCGTACAGCACGAAGCCGATCGCGTCGGCGCCCGCGTCGACAGCAGCATCGACATCGGCCTCGCGCGTCAGGCCGCAAATCTTGATTCGGGTGCGTTGGTTCATTGTCGAAAAAAGAATCGGTGCAGTCAGGGCAGCCAGTCCATCGCAGCGGTGCGTTGCGGAATGGCGTGAGCAGGATCGTAGTACGGCCCGACGAAGTAGAGCCCGTCGGCCGGGAATGTCGGTGCGGCGAGCGCGCGATTCTTCGAGGCGAGCACACCCATCAACCACGCCTCGCCGCGCACGCCTGTGCCGACCGCCAACAACGAGCCCATCAGATTGCGGATCATGTGGTGCAAGAAAGCGTTGGCATCGAACTCGAATCGCCAATAGGCACCGCGGCGCGAGATCTCGATGCCGCGAATCGTCTTTACGGGCGTTGGCGCCCGGCATTCCGACGAACGGAAAGCGCTGAAATCATGTTCACCTACCAAGCACTGCGCAGCGGCGCGCATCGCATCGCCATCGAGTGGCCGAAAACTCCAGCCGACCGAGCCCGCCTCGACCGCCGGCCGCACGATGGACTCGAGCAGCACGTACACATAGCGCCGGCCGATCGCGCTGTAGCGGGCATGGAAGGCCTCGTCGTCCTTCAGCTGGCACCACTGCACCGCGATGTCGGGCGGCAAGAAGCGATTCGTGCCGCGCACCCACGACGATTCGGCACGCGCGATCTCGGTGTCGAGGTGCACGACCTGGTTTAGTGCGTGCACGCCTGTGTCGGTGCGGCCGGCGCACACGGTGCGCAGCGGCTGGTCGGCGAACTGCGCAAGCGCGCGTTCCAGTCGGTCTTGAACCGTGTTGCCGCTCGGCTGGCTCTGCCAGCCCAGATACGCCTGCCCTCGGTAGCCGACGCCGAGCACCACCCTCACGAGGTGGCTCCGGTCGCCGCACGCGTCACCCGAGGTCGGCCAGCATGCTTTGCGCGCGGCTCTTTACGGCACCGGTCGATTTGGCGACGACTTCATGCAGCAGGTCGCGAGCGCCGTCGTTGTCGCCGATCTGGCGGAACTCTTCGGCCAGTTCGAGCTTGCGCGAGAGCGGGTCGTCGTCGCCATCGGCATCGAGCGGCGGCAGGCTGATGTCACCGAAACCGGAAGGCGGAGCCGGCATCGCTGCAACGGCTGGTGGGTGGGCCGCGGGTGGCAAGTCGAGGTCGAGCGAGATGTCGGAAAGGTCGAACGACGACGGCTCGGCCGCGTGCGCGACCTTCGGCTTAGATTCGGGCACCGAGAAGTCGAGCGACATCGCATCGTCGGCGGCTGAGCGCGACGCCGGCTTGATCGCTTGCGTGGTCTGAAGCGGCGAAGGGGAGGTCGGCGCACCCGAATTGAATTCGCCGAGATCGAGGTCGAGGTCCATGTGGCCGCTGTCGAGCATTGGCAGGCCCGTGACCGAACTGCCGAACTGCGACGGCGACGGCAACACCGATTGCGGCATCGTGCTCGCGCCCAGCGGCTCGATGATTTGGCCGCTGTCGCCGTGCATGGTCAACGGTGCACCGCCCGGCTTGAAGAGCGGGTTTTCGGGGTCGAGCTGCGCACCCATTTCTTGCGCCTTGGCCCAGTCCTCGCCCTCGCCGCGCGTCAACGCGAAGAGCTGCGTGGCGAGCAACTCGAAACCCTTGGTGTCGCGACGCTTGGCATAGACCTCGAGCAACTTGGTGCGGATCGCCATGCGGTCTGGGGTGCTGCGCATCGCCTCTTTGAGAATCTCTTCGGCTTGCAGGTCGCGGCCGTAAGCGAGATAGACATCGGCCTCGGCCACCGGGTCGACATCGCCGATCGCATCGAGCTGGCTCAACGAGTAGCTCATCGACGACGACGCACCACCGGCATCGCGCGTGTCGATGCGCTGGCCGCCGCTGGCGCCGAAGAACGAATCGGGCTGCAGGCGGCTCTCGAGGAACGAGGTTTCGCCGCTGTCTTTTTTCGCTCGGCGGCTCAGCTTGTAGACGCCGAAGCCAGCGAGCAAGGCCAGCGCGAGACCGCCGATGCCGAACGCCATCGGGTTGTCGTCGAGCAGCGAGCCGATCACGCTCGGCTCTTCGACCGGCACCGGCGTTTTGATTGGCGGCTTCGCGGCCGCGGCAGCGCTCGCCGCGGGTTTGACGGCCGCCGCGGATGCCGCTGCCACGGTGACGGGTGGCGAGGCGGCGGGCATTGCAGCCACCGAGGCGGCTGGCGCAGGTGCGGGAAGTGCGGGGGGCGCAGGCGCAGGTGCGGCCGTTACCACGACAGGTGCCGGCATCGGGGCGGGAGCCGAAGCGGCGGCCGGCACAGGAGCCGGCTTGGCGGCAGCAACTGGCGCGGCGACGGGTGCCGATGGCGCCGTTGCTGGCTTTGCCGCAGCTGCGCTCGCAGCACCAGACAGCTTCTTCAGCTCATCGACATTCTTCGATAACTCGGCAACGCGCACGTCGTCGGCTTTTTTCGCGCGGTCTTTCGATATCTGGTCTTCGGCATTGGCGCCGGCGGCACCTTTGCTGAGCGTCAGTTTGTCGGGCGTGGCGTTCGCGCCGGGTTTGCGGTCGTCGACCGATGCCTGAACCTTGCCGCTCGCCTGTCGCGAAGCGCCTTCGGCTTTCGCATTCGGGACAGCACCCGCAAGGCGCTGGCGATACGCGCCGAAATCGGCGCTTTGCGCCTGAATGAACTGACGCGCTTCGGGAGCCGGCACGCTGTTGGCGGTGCTGGCGCTCGGCACGGCCAGCACGACGCCCGACTTCAAGCGGTTCATGTTGCTGTCGATGAACGCTTGCGGGTTGCCGCGGTAGAGCGACACCAGCATCTGGTCGAGCGACACGCCCTGGCGCTGGGTGCGCGCAGCGATCTTCGAAAGCGAGTCACCTGGCCTCACCTTGTATTCGCCCGCATCGGCGCTGGCTGCTGCGCCCTTCGGCACGGCCGCAGGGCGCGGCTCGCGCGGCGAAACCGGTTCGGCTCGCTGCGACGGCGTTGGAGCGCTTTGCGCAACCCGCGGTGGCGCCATCGGCACGGGGGCAGCCGACGACATCGACGGTGATGTCGTCGCGGCAGGCACAGGGGCGCGCGCGGTCACGGGCGGGTCGAACAGCATCGTGTACTCGCGCACCAAGCGGCCAGTCGACCAATTGATCTCGAGGATCACATCGACGAACGGCTCCTGCACGCCGCGGTCGCTGGTCAGCTTGAAGTACGGGCGGCCATCGGCACGGCGCAGCAACTCGACACGCGTGCTCGGGAGCACCACGTTGTAGTCGACGCCAGCCGCCTTGTACGACTCCGGAGGCGCCACGCGTACCCGCAGGTTGGCTGCTTCTTCAGGCGTCAAGCTCGTGACATCGATCTCGGCGCGAAGCGATTCACCAAGTGCGGACTGCACCTGGATTCGACCGAGGCCGAGCGACCAAGCGGCCGGTGCCGCGAACAACAACGCGGCAGTTGCCACTCCAGTCAGGGCAAAACGCCCCGAGAACGTCAAGTTTCTTTTCAAGGCGTCTCCCAATAAGACGAGGCCGGCGCCCGAGCGCGCCCGCCAATGCAAACAGCGACATTGTCGCGACTTCCGCCGCAGTTCCGTAACTCGGAGTTTAATTTCTGGAAATGACAATAGCATCAGTGAGATACGGTGACAAGCTAATGCAATGTGTGACATTGCGCGCAGTTGATCGACGACCGAATCGCGCGTAGCCTTGTCGCATTGCAACAACATGTTCTCGTGGCGTTTCGGCTTCAGGCCTCGATCACGATGCGCAACATGCGGCGCAGCGGCTCCGCGGCGCCCCACAGCAGTTGATCGCCGATCGTGAATGCGCCGAGGTATTCGGAGCCCATCGACATCTTGCGCAGCCTGCCGACCGGGATCGTCATCGTGCCGGTCACGGCCACCGGCGTCAGGTCACGCACCGTCGCCTCTTTGGTGTTGGGTACGACCTTGACCCAGGCGTTGTCGTTCGCAATCAACGCCTCGATGTCGGTGAGTGGCACATTCTTTCTGAGCTTGAACAGCAGGGCCTGGCTGTGGCAGCGCATGGTGCCGACGCGCACGCAGAAGCCGTCGACCGGCGTGGCCACTGTGCCGTAGGCAGCACCTTGACCGAGGATTTTGTTGGTCTCGGCCTCGCCTTTCCATTCTTCCTTGCTCATCCCGAAGCCGAGCTCATCGCGCTGCTTGCCGATCCCGAGATCCTTGTCGATCCACGGGATCAGGCTGCCGCCCAGCGGCACGCCGAAGTTCGCGGTTTCGGCCTCGTTCAAGCCGCGTTGCGTCGCGGCGAGTTGGCGGTCGATCTCCAGAATCGCGCTTTTCGGGTCATCGAGCAGGTGGCGCACCGAAGCGTTCAGCGTGCCGTACTGGACCAGCAACTCGCGCATGTGCGCAGCGCCGCCGCCCGATGCCGCTTGGTAAGTCATCGTGTTCATCCACTCGACCAAACCGGCCTTGTAGAGCGCGCCGATGCCCATCAACATGCAGCTCACCGTGCAGTTGCCACCGATCCAGTTGCGGCCACCCTTGACCAACGCATCCTTGATTACCGGCAGGTTGACCGGGTCGAGCACGATGACGGCGTCGCCGTTCATCCGCAGCGTGGAGGCCGCGTCGATCCAGTGGCCCTTCCAGCCGGCGGCGCGCAGGCGCGGAAACACATCGGCGGTGTAGTCGCCGCCTTGCGCGGTGACGATGATCTCGCAGCGCTTGAGCGCGGCGATGTCATGGGCGTCGAACAGCTTAGTCTCGTTCTTTGCCACCCGCGGCGCAGCGCCACCGGCGTTGCTCGTGCTGAAAAAAATCGGCTCGATGTGATCGAAGTCGCCTTCGGCCAGCATGCGGTCCATCAGCACGGAACCGACCATGCCGCGCCAACCAACCAAACCCGTGAGTGCTGCCATCGCCATTGCCCTCGATAAAAAAAGTCGCTCGAAATCTATGTGCTTCGCCGGCTCGCTCGCCGAGGAAATGGGGCGATGCGAACCGGGCGTTTTTAGCCTTTGGTGATCGTGGTTCTGGCCCCGGTCGGGACCCGCGACGCTGCTGACGCCAGCGCCGCGACGACCGCGTCACCCATCTCGCGCGTGCCGACCCGCGTTGTTCCTTCAGACCAGATGTCTGCAGTGCGCAAACCCGTTGCCAATACGTGCTGTACCGCCGCGTCGATGCGGTTCGCGGCGGCGGGTTGGTCGAGTGAGAAGCGCAGCATCATCGCTGCTGACAAGATTGTAGCCAGCGGGTTCGCGAGGTTCTTGCCGGCGATGTCGGGCGCGCTGCCGTGGCTCGGCTCGTACAAGCCCTTGCCCGACGAATTCAGCGAGGCCGACGGCAGCATGCCGATCGAGCCAGTGAGCATCGCAGCCTCGTCGGAGAGGATGTCGCCGAACATGTTGCCGGTGACGACCACGTCGAATTTCTTCGGCTCTTTCACCAATTGCATCGCTGCGTTGTCAACGTACATGTGGTCGAGCGCGACATCGGGGTACTGCGCATGCACCTGCGTCACGATGTCTCGCCAAAATTGGAAGGTCTCGAGCACATTGGCTTTGTCGACGCTCGTAAGCCGTTTGTTTCGCTTGCGTGCGGCCTCGAACGCGACGTGCGCGATGCGCTCGATCTCCGGGCGCGAGTAGCGCATCGTGTCGAAGGCTTCTTCTGCCCCTTTGAACTCGCCGTCGGGCGAATCGCGCCGGCCGCGCGGCTGGCCGAAGTAAATGTCGCCGGTGAGCTCGCGAATGATCAGGATATCGAGCCCCGCGACGAGCTCGGGCTTCAGGCTCGACGCGTGGGTGAGCTGCTCATAGCAAACCGCCGGTCGAAAGTTCGCGAACAGGCCGAGGCTTTTGCGCAACCCGAGGATCGCCTGCTCGGGGCGCAGTGCGCGCGCGAGCGTGTCGTACTTCCAGTCGCCTACAGCACCGAACAACACCGCGTCGGCGTCCTGCGCAAGTTTGAGCGTTGCCTCGGGCAGCGGGTGGCCGTGGGCGTCGTAAGCGGCACCGCCGACAAGCGCGGTCTCGGTCTCGAAACGCAGGTCGAGCGCGCCCAGAACACGCACGGCCTGCGCGACGATCTCGGTGCCGATGCCGTCACCCGGCAGGATTGCAATTTTCACGGGAGTCGTAGCCGTTCGTCGTTCGGTCAGATGGTGTGCGCGAGCCAGGGCTTGGTCAACAGCCGCTCGGCCTCGAACGCGCGAATTTTGTCGGCGTGGCGCAAGGTCAACCCGATGTCGTCGAACCCGCCGAGCAGGCAGAACTTGCGGAACGGCTGAACCTCGAACGGGATCGTGGCACCGCTGGGTTCGATGACGATCTGCTGTTCGAGGTCGATCGTCAGCGCGTAGCCGATGAAGGCCGCCGCTTCGTCGAACAGCCGCGCGACCGCGGCGTCGGGCAGTTGAATCGGCAGCAGCCCGTTCTTGAAGCAGTTGTTGTAGAAAATATCGGCGTAGCTCGGCGCGACGATCGCGCGAAAGCCGAATTGCTCGAGCGCCCACGGCGCGTGCTCGCGCGACGAGCCACAACCGAAATTCTTGCGCGCGAGCAGCACCGAGGCGCCCTTGTAGCGCGGCTGGTTCAGCACGAAATCGGGGTTAGGCCGGCGCGATGCAGGGTCTTGCCCGGGCTCGCCATGGTCGAGGTAGCGCCATTCGTCGAACAAGTTCGGGCCGAAACCCGAGCGCTTGATCGACTTCAAAAACTGCTTCGGGATGATCGCGTCGGTGTCGACGTTTTCCCGGTCCATCGGCGCAACGAGGCCGGTGTGAATGCGAAACGGGGTCATGTTCTCACTCGAATGCTGTGGGCGTCAGGCGAGCCGGCTGACATCGACGAAGTGCCCTTCGATCGCAGCCGCAGCGGCCATCGCTGGCGACACGAGGTGCGTGCGCCCGCCCGCCCCTTGCCGACCCTCGAAGTTGCGATTGCTGGTGGACGCGCAGCGCTCACCCGGCTCCAGCCGATCGGCGTTCATCGCCAGGCACATCGAGCAGCCCGGCTCGCGCCACTCGAAGCCGGCGTTCTTGAAAATCACGTCGAGCCCCTCGCGCTCGGCCTGCGCTTTGACGAGCCCCGAGCCCGGCACGACCAGCGCGAGCTTGACGTTTTTCGCGATGCGTTTTTGCAGATGACGCACCACGTTGGCCGCCTCGCGCAGGTCTTCGATGCGCGAGTTCGTGCACGAGCCGATGAAGACCTTGTCGATCATGATGTCGACGACCGCCAGGTTCGGCGCAAGCGCCATGTACTGAAGCGCGCGCTCGATCGCGCCGCGCTTGGCAGCGTCTTTCTCGCGATCGGGGTCGGGCACGCGGTCGTCGATCGAAAGCACCATCTCGGGCGATGTGCCCCAGGTGACTTGCGGGCGGATCTTCGATGCGTCGAGCTCGACCACGGCATCGAAATGCGCGCCGTCATCCGTCACCAGCGCACGCCAGTAGCGCAGCGCCTGTTCCCATTCCAAACCGGCGGGCGTGTACGGCCGGCCCTTGACGTAGGCGATGGTGGTTTCGTCAACGCCGATCAGCCCGGCGCGCGCCCCGGCTTCGATCGCCATGTTGCACACCGTCATGCGCCCTTCCATGCTCAGCGCGCGAATCGCCGAGCCGGCGAACTCGATCGTGTAGCCGGTGCCGCCTGCGGTGCCGATTCGGCCGATGACCGCCAGCACGATGTCTTTCGCGCTGACGCCGGCGCCCACCTCGCCTTCGATGCGAATCAGCATGTTCTTCGCCTTGCGCGCGAGCAGCGTTTGCGTGGCAAGCACGTGCTCGACCTCGCTCGTGCCGATGCCCTGCGCGAGCGCGCCGAACGCACCGTGAGTCGACGTGTGCGAGTCACCGCACACAACGGTCATGCCCGGCAGCGTTGCGCCCTGCTCCGGCCCGATCACATGAACGATGCCTTGCCGGCGATCGTTCATCTTGAATTGCGTGATGCCGAGCCGGTCGCAATTCGCGTCGAGCGTGTCGACCTGCAGCCTCGAGATCGGATCGGCAATGCCGTCCGAGCGGTCGGTGGTCGGCACGTTGTGGTCACTGACCGCCAGGTTGGCCGACAGCCGCCACACCTTGCGCCCCGCCAGCGCCAACCCGTCGAAGGCTTGCGGGCTCGTGACCTCGTGCACCAGATGCCGATCGATGTACAGCACGGCCGTGCCGTCGTCTTCGGTGTGGACGACGTGCTCGTCCCAGATCTTGTCGTAGAGCGTGCGGGGCATGTTCACCTGACCGGAAGTTCGAGGTCGCATGACCCTGACACACGGATTTTAGGCTGAGCACGTCGCCTCGTCGGCTTGACCCAACCATGAGAAAGGGGCACGGTCGTCCGCGCCCCTCGATCGAAGAAGCAACCCGTTTGTCGACTTACCAGCCGAGGTCTTTTAACAGTGGCACGGTCAGATCAAGTGGCGGCACAAGGGTCGTCGTCAAGTCAGCGTTGATGGCTGGCTCCATCAGCAGGTTGGGGAAAGCCGTCACGTCCCAATGCGACACCGACATTCCCGGCGCAAGTGTGGCCGGCGTGTAGAGCAATGGGCGACCGGTGCTGTCGGCACCAGCAATGCGCGTGGCATCGAGCCCGAACAATGCCACCACCGTACCAGGCCTGGAGCGCGTGCCATATTTTGGCGCAGCTGCCACCGCAGCGCGCAGCATCAGGCCGTTGGCCTGCGAGACACTCACGGTCGGGATCGCAATAGCCGGGTCACCCCCACCCAAGGTTGGAGGCGATCCAGCTGCGTTGTTGGCGATAACGACGCCCGCCGCTCCAGCGTCTTGCGCATTTTTTACCTTGATCACAAAGCTACAGGAGCCCCTGTCGATGATGGCCACCTTGCCCGCGATTGCAGCGCTCGCAGCAGCGTCGAAGGCAGCGCAGCCATTGAGGTTGGTTGATGCCACAGCCAGCGTTCCGAACGGACCCGACGGTGCCACGGGCGGCCCGAACAACGCGGTTCCGTAGTCGTACAACCCTGCGACACCAGGCACCGAGGTGACGATCTTGATCGTCGGCACCGCGCTTAGCACCTGCGTCGCGCCACTGGTGCCGTTCGGGCCGATCCAAGCGAGTTGCAGCGGATTAATCGAAGACGCTTTGCGCTCTGCGTTGTTCATCGCCAGCCAGGTCTTGCCGATCGTGTTGTCGTACATGAAACCTTCCCAGATGCTGGGCAGGCCACCGGCTGCGGCGTAGTCGCTGCCGTCTGGCAGCACGCGGAAGCCGGTCGACGTTTGAACGGTCAACACGCTGAAGCCGAGCCCGTGGCCGAGTTCATGGAGCAACGTCTCGACGAAGTTGACGCTTGCACCCGCCTTGCCGTCGACGCCGAGGTAGAACCCGGTTCCGTCCAGACAGCCGGGCTTGCCCAGGTTGACGTTGAACTGCGTCTTGATGTCGACGTTGCCGTAGCCGCTGCCGTCGTCGAGCGTACCGTCTGAGAGGTTCACGCCAGAAAGCTTGTTGGCGAGCGCCTGTGGATACCAAGTGCCGGGCACGCTGCCGGCGAAATCGTGCCAGATATTCCAGACGCCAGCACTGCCGAGTACGGCGCTCGACGCAGTGCAGGTCAACGCCTCCCAGCCGGCGCTGACCTTGATCGTGACATTGCTCTGCAACGCCTTCTCCCAGATGTCGGCCACATGGCGGTACACGTAGCGTCGTTGCTGCCCGACCGTGGTTCCCGGGTTGCCACCGACCGGGTCAACAGGTGTCAGGTCGTTGAAGCCGACGCCGGCCGGATCACGGCTCGCGATTTCGATCGTCGCAGCCTCGGCAGCGAACCCGCCAAATGCAAGTGCCAACGAGGCGGACACAGTTTTAAGAAATGAGTTCATGGACATCACTCCGTCGGTGCAATGTTGGGTTTGATGACCGACGCTCCCGCCTTCATGGCGGCATCGGCTTCTTCGCGACTCTCGAAACACGCCGCGACCATGCTGCCATCGAGTTGGCGCACAAGCACCGCATAGCTCGCGAACTCATCGGTCAGCCGCGCACCGCGGGCTCCGGTCCAGTGCGATTTCGACATTGGCGACGCGTGGTTGGCGCGGCGCAATTCGACGACGTTGCCTTTCGACTGCATCAGGGTGTTCGCTTCGGCCGGAGTGGCGGCTCGCAAGGCACCGGTCGCGGCATCTTTGATGACGATTTGATTGCTGGTCGTGTCGACGGCGGCAGCGGGCGCCGACCGTTCCGTGGCTGCATCTTTACCTTGGGCGGCGGCCCGCAGCGGCAAAGCAGTCGCGCCGGCCATCGCGACGCAGGCGACGACCGCACTGACGCGACGCGCGCGATTCTTCGATGAGTTGATCATTTTTCTCTCCTCGATAAAAAAGTGTGTTGTCGGGTCAAGCGTTCGTAGCGCGCGATTCCCCGAAATTGGAGCAAGTCGTCGAAGCGACTGACCGGCGGCGGCGGACAAGAGCGAGGCCGAGCAGGCCCACGCCAGTCAACGCGTAGGTCGAGGACTCGGGAACGGCGGTGACGAGCACGCTGTCGACGCCGAGGTAGTTCGAGGTCGCGAAGTTGCCTGAATACTGAATCGCCAAACGTGCCTGCGAGCCGGCACCGGCCGACGCGAAGTTCAGCGAGTACTGAGTCCAGTCCCCTAATGCAGTGATCAGGGGAGACAAAGAAAAGGAAGCGAGATTGGTACTGCCCGTGTTCAGGCCGAAGCGGAAGGTGTCGGAAAAACTGCCGGTCGGATCAATGTCGGCCTTGACCCAAAACGAGACCGTGCCGTCATTTGCAGTCGAGAAGGTCGGCGTGAGCAACCAAGTGCTGATCAAGCCGGGGCTTGAGCGCGCGACGTTATAGCTGGAGCCGATGTACGAGCCCAAGCCACCGGCCTGGCCGGCGAACGTGGAGTCCCCCTGGAACCAACCTTCGGCAATGGCGCCTCCAGGGCTACTTTGGTTGCTGATCACCCAGCCCGACAGGCCGGCGACGTTGTCGAAGCCTTCCGATAGCAGCGTGATCTCGGCGGCGGTCGCGGCCATCGTCGAAAAGGAAATGGCTGCGGCCATCAACGTGTGCTTCAACATGTACTTCTCCAAGACGAGTTGCCCGAATTTTCGGGGCGCTCGCAGTGCTAAAGACCACCCGGCCCGCTTGTGACGGTCTGGTGGGACTGACGTTAACCGGCCGCACTTTACGAGCCAGACATCACGAATGTCTACCGGCGCCGACTCTCGATTCGCCCGATTCGGGGGGGTGCCGCCACACCCACAAACAGCTCGCTAAAAAACCCGCCGCGGCTCTTACAAGCCGGGGCGGGTGATTCGATATCGTATGGGCCGCTGAGCCGGCCACAGTCCTCAGCGTTTTGCGATCGGCGTCACGTCGCGAGCAGTGGCGCCGCTGAACAACTGGCGCGGCCGGCCGATTTTGTACTCGGGGTCGCCGATCATCTCGTTCAACTGAGCGATCCAGCCGACGGTGCGCGCCAGGGCGAACACGGCCGTGAATAGCGGCACCGGTATGCCGATCGCGCGCTGCACGATGCCCGAGTAGAAGTCGACGTTTGGGTAGAGCTTGCGCGACACGAAATAGTCGTCTTCGAGCGCGATCTTCTCTAACGCCATCGCGAGCTTGAAGATCGGGTCGTTGTGTAGGCCGAGCGCGTCGAGCACCTCGTGGCAGGTCTCGCGCATCAGCTTGGCGCGCGGATCGTAGTTCTTGTAGACGCGGTGCCCGAAACCCATCAGCTTGACGTTGGAGTTTTTGTCTTTGACCTGCTTGATGAACTCGCCGATCTTCTCAACGCCGCCGGCCTTCTGCACGTCGGACAGCATGTTCAGCGCGGCTTCATTCGCGCCACCGTGCGCGGGGCCCCACAGGCAGGCCACGCCGGCTGCGATTGCCGCGAACGGGTTCGTGCCGGATGAGCCGCACAGTCGCACGGTCGAGGTCGAGGCGTTTTGCTCGTGGTCGGCGTGCAGGATGAAAATGCGGTCCATCGCGCGCACCAGCACTTCGTTGGGCTCGTAGTCTTCGCACGGTGTAGCGAACATCATGCGCATGAAGTTGCCGGCGTACGAAAGGTCGTTCTTCGGGTAAATGTAGGGCTGGCCGATCGTGTACTTGTAGGCCATCGCCACCAGCGTGGGCATCTTGGCAATCAGGCGGATCGCCGAGATCTCACGATGCTCCGGGTTATGGATGTCGGTGCTGTCGTGATAGAAGGCCGAGAGTGCGCCGACCAGGCCGGTCATGATGGCCATCGGGTGCGCATCACGACGAAAGCCGCGCAAGAAAAACTGCATCTGCTCGTTGACCATCGTGTGGTTCCTGACGAGCTTGCTGAAGTCGGTTTTCTGCGTCGCATCGGGCAACTCTCCCTTAAGCAGCAGGTAGCACGTCTCGAGGTAGTCGCAGTTCTCGGCCAACTGCTCGATCGGGTACCCGCGGTAGAGCAGCTCGCCCTTGTCGCCATCGATGTAGGTGATGGTCGAGTTGCACGCCGCCGTCGACAAAAAGCCCGGGTCGTACGTGAACTTGCCGGTCTGGGCGTAGAGCTTGCGAATGTCGATCACGTCGGGGCCGATCGAGCCTTTGTAGATCGGCATGTCCATGGTCGGGCTGCCATCGGAGAACGACAGGGTGGCTTTCACGTCAGACGGTGTCATGAGCTTTCCTTGGAAAATACCAAAAAGTAGAAATACGCCAGCGGTCTCCGGTCGCGGGGCATCTCGATCACAGGTTCGTTATCTTGACGTGGGCACGCGCATCATGCGCAACACCTGCACCACATCGTCGTCTCCCAACAGCTCGCCCTCGGGTTGCTTGCGCGCGAGCAGCAGGTCGAGCAGGTCGTTGTCGGACAGCTCCATCAAGGTCAGCAGGCCTTTCGCCTGCGACGTGGTCAATTCTTTGTCGTACCGCGTGAAGAACCTCTCGATAAACAGGTCGTTTTCGAGCAGCCCGCGCCGGCAGCGCCAGCGCAGTTTGCTCAGCGCGCGTTCGTCGATTGGCGTGGCGCTCTGCATGCCGAGATCAAACGGCGCGGCGCACCATCAGTTCCTTGATCTTGCCGATCGCCTTGGTCGGGTTCAAGTTCTTCGGGCACACATCGACGCAGTTCATGATCGTGTGGCAGCGAAACAGGCGATACGGATCTTCGAGGTTGTCGAGCCGCCCGGCGGTGTCTTGGTCGCGGCTGTCGGCGATGAAGCGGTACGCTTGCAGCAAGCCGGCCGGACCGACGAACTTGTCGGGATTCCACCAAAAACTCGGGCAGCTCGTCGAGCAACTCGCGCACAAGATGCATTCGTAAAGGCCGTTCAACTCATCGCGCTCTTCGGGCGACTGCAGGCGCTCTTTTTCGGGCGGCGTCTCGTCGTTGACGAGATATGGCTTGATCGAGTTGTACTGCTTGAAGAACTGCGTCATGTCGACGATCAGGTCACGGATCACCGGCAGGCCGGGCAGCGGCTTGAGCACGATCACATCGGGCAGCGTGCGCATGTTGGTCAGGCACGCGAGACCGTTTTTTCCGTTGATGTTCATCGCGTCCGACCCGCACACGCCTTCGCGGCACGAGCGGCGAAAGCTCAATGACGGGTCGACTGCCTTGAGCTTGTTCAGCGCATCGAGCAGCATGCGCTCGTTGCCGTCGAGCTCGACCTCGAGCGTCTGCATGCGCGGCTTCGCATCGGTATCGGGGTCGTAGCGGTAGATTTGGAACACGCGCTTGGTCATGACATATCTTTCGTAAATTCGAGCCGGCGGGGTCAGAAGGTGCGCACGACGGGCGGGATCGAGTCCACCGTCAGGGGCTTCAGGTTGACCGGCTTGTAGTCCATTCGATTGCCCTCGCTGTACCAAAGCGAATGCTTCATCCAAACCTCGTCGTTGCGGCCGTTCGGGTGCGCGGCGGTGTTGCCGTATTCGTCCACCGTGTGGGCGCCGCGGCTCTCATGGCGCGCGGCCGCCGAAATCATCGTTGCCATCGCGGCTTCGATCAGGTTGTCGACCTCGAGGGCTTCGATGCGCGCGGTGTTGAACACCTTGCTCTTGTCGGCGAGGTGGATGGTTTTCACGCGTTCGGCGAGTGCCTTGATCTCGACCACGCCCGCGTCCATCGCCTTTTGGGTGCGAAACACGCTGGCGTGCAATTGCATCGATTGGCGGATGTCGTTGGCGACGTCTTGCGCGTATTCGCCGCTGGCACTGCCATCGAGCCGGGCGAGCCGCGCGAGCGTGAAGTCGGCAGCGGCGGGAGGCAGCGGCTTGTGCGTTTTCGTCTTCAACGCGCTGTCGACGATGTGGTTGCCAGCCGCCTTGCCGAACACAAGCAGGTCGAGCAGAGAGTTGGTGCCCAGGCGGTTCGCGCCGTGCACGCTCACGCAGGAGCATTCGCCGACCGCGTACAGCCCGTTCACCACCGCGTTTGGGTTGCCTGCCGATGGCGCGACCACTTGCCCGTGGATGTTGGTCGGCACGCCGCCCATCTGGTAGTGGATCGTCGGCACGACCGGGATCGGCTCCTTCGTGATGTCGACATTGGCGAAGTTGTGCCCGATCTCGAGCACGCTGGGCAAGCGCTTGGCGATGGTTTCTGCGCCGAGGTGGGTCATGTCGAGGACGATGTAGTCCTTGTTCGGGCCGCAACCCCGGCCTTCCTTGATTTCCTGATCCATGCAGCGCGAAACGAAGTCGCGTGGTGCCAGGTCTTTCAGCGTCGGTGCGTAACGCTCCATGAAGCGCTCACCGTCGCTGTTGCGCAGGATCGCGCCTTCACCACGACAGCCTTCGGTCAGCAGCACACCGGCACCGGCCACGCCGGTCGGGTGGAACTGCCAGAACTCCATGTCTTCGAGCGGGAGGCCCGCACGCGCCGCCATGCCGAGGCCGTCACCGGTGTTGATGAAGGCGTTGGTCGAGGCAGCGAAGATGCGCCCTGCGCCGCCGGTTGCCAGCAGCACGGTCTTGGCCTCAAGGATGAACACCTCGCCAGTTTCCATTTCGAGCGCGGTCACGCCGACCACATCGCCATCGGCATCACGGATCAGGTCGAGCGCCATCCACTCGACGAAGAAGTTCGTGCGCGCCTTGATGTTCTGCTGGTAGAGCGTGTGCAGCATCGCGTGACCGGTGCGGTCGGCCGCGGCGCAGGCGCGCTGCACCGGCTTTTCGCCGTAATTCGCGGTGTGGCCGCCGAACGGACGCTGATAGATCGTGCCATCGGGGTTGCGGTCGAACGGCATGCCGAAGTGTTCGAGCTCGTAGACGACCTTGGGCGCTTCACGGCACATGTACTCGATCGCATCTTGATCGCCGAGCCAGTCGGAGCCCTTCACGGTGTCGTAGAAGTGGTAGTGCCAGTTGTCCTCGCTCATGTTACCGAGCGAAGCGCCGATGCCGCCCTGCGCGGCGACCGTGTGCGAGCGCGTCGGGAACACTTTTGAAAGCACCGCGACGTTCAGGCCCGCGAGCGACAGTTGCAGCGACGCGCGCATGCCCGACCCGCCTGCGCCGACAATGACGACATCGAACTTGCGCCGTGACAGCGAGGCCGTGCCGGCCGACATCTGAGAAATTCCCGCTTGCATCAAAGTCTCCAAAGAACCTGGACGGCCCAGCCGGCACAGCCGACCAGCCAGACGATCGTGCCGACCTGAAGCGCCAGACGCGCACCGACCGCTTTCACGTAATCCATCAGCACGTCCCGCACGCCGACCCACACGTGCGCGAGCAGCGACACGATCACGACGAAGGTCAACACCTTCATCCACTGGTGCGCGAAGATGCCGGCCCACTTGTCGTAACCCATCGCGCCGGGCAGCAACACCTGCCCGATAACTACGAGCGTGAACAGCGCCATCAAAGTGGCAGTGACGCGCTGTGAAAGCCAGTCACGCAAACCGTAGTGCGCGCCGACGACGGTGCGCTTCGAACCGAAACTCTGTGCCATTGGCAATTGCCTCGTCAACGATTCAAAAGAAGAAAAGCTTTGCGCCGAGCGCGAGCGTGAGCACTACGCTCACGACCAGCGTGAACATCGCCGACGAACGACCGAACTGCAAAGTGACGGCGTGCGTGGCGTCCATCCACAAGTGGCGCAACCCGGCGATCAAATGGTGCAAGAAGGCCCAGATCAAGGCGAGCGCGACCAACTTGTAGAACCAGCCCGGCAAGAATCCGGTGCCGGAGGTGAACACCGAAGTGAATTGGCTGTACGTGATTTCGGAGGTCAGGCTGGTGTCGAACATCCAGATGATGAACGGCAGCAGGACGAACATCACGAGGCCGCTCGCCCGGTGCAGGATCGAGACCACGCCTGCCAACGGGAGCCGGTAGCCGAGCGCGTCAAGCAACCTCATGTTCCCGCCGGGTCTTTGTTTTTTTGCCATCTCTGCCATGAAGCACCTTGCTCAAAACTATCGAAACCACCGCGTAAGGGGGATTTTATTGCAATGCAGCACGGATCACCGGCACCGCATCTCCAATGACCCATTCAGGGGCATGCCCCACGTGTCGAGCGCCTCAACTCAGCTCGTTGCGATAGTAATGCGAGGCTGTGCTGTAGAACCCGCGCCTCAGTTCGACGGGCTTGTTGCCGAACGTCATCGACAGCCGCTCGACACTGAGAAGCGGCGCACTCATCCGCAGCGTCAGCAATTCTGCAATCGCCGCATCGGCAGCGACCGCGCGGATCTTCTCTTCGGCCCGGATCATGCGAACGCCGAACTCCGACTCGAACAAACCGTACATCGGCCCGCGGTGCGCGGCGAGCCGCTCGACCGTCAAGCCCTTGAACAGTGCCGAGGGCAGCCAGATGTCATCGAACACGACCGGTGTTTCGCGAAACGACAGCACGCGCCGAACGCGAATCACCGGGTCGCTCGCGCGCAGATGCAAAGCGCGCGCAACATCGGCCGGCGCGCGTTGGCGCTTGCAATCGATCAGACGGCGCGTCATGCCGCCCGCCTCGCCGGTGTCGGGCATCAGCCGCAAGAAGCGGAACTGCACGTGTTCTTCGGCGTGCGTCGACACGAACGTGCCCTTGCCCTGACGGCGCACCAGCAGGTTGTCGGCAGCGAGTTCGTCGATCGCCCTGCGCATGGTGCCCTGGCTGACCTTGAAGCGCGCCGCGAGTTCGATTTCGCTCGGGATCGCCCCGCCCGGCCGCCATTCGGCGAGCTGCAAGCGCTGCATCATCAAGACCTTGATCTGCTGATAAAGCGGGCTGAATGCGGGCCCGTGGGCCGCCTCCGGCGCCGCAAGCGTTGAGGTCACTGGCATGCCTCGATTGCAGCACAAAGCAACGTTATTTGGTTTTAGAAAATGTCATTGATGTCTTATAGAAGACAGCAGACTCGGCCGTGTACGATGGCAGACGAGGGAAAGCCCGTAGTCCCGCCCGCAGACTCGCCTAAACTCGCCGACGAGCATTCCAAACCAATCCCCACCGGAGAATTCGCATGAGCAAGCCACCCGTTCGCGTCGCTGTCACTGGCGCCGCTGGCCAGATCGGTTACGCCGTCCTGTTTCGTATCGCCTCGGGCGAGATGCTAGGCAAGGATCAGCCGGTCATCCTCAGCCTGCTCGAAGTGCCGATGGAAAAACCGCAGGCGGCGCTCAAAGGCGTGATCATGGAACTCGAAGACTGCGCATTCCCGCTGCTCGTGGGCATCGAAGCGCATGGCGACCCGATGACCGCGTTCAAGGATGCCGACTACGCGCTGCTGATCGGCTCGCGGCCACGCGGGCCTGGCATGGAACGCGCCGAGTTGCTTGCCGTCAACGCCGAAATCTTTACCGCGCAGGGCAAGGCGCTCGACAAGGTGGCGAGCCGCAACGTCAAGGTGCTGGTTGTCGGCAACCCCGCCAACACCAACGCCTACATCGCGATGAAAAGCGCACCGAGCCTGCCGCGCGAGAACTTTACCGCGATGCTACGCCTCGACCACAACCGCGCGCTGAGCCAGGTCGCTGCGAAGACCGGCAAGGCCGTTGCCGACATCGCGAAGCTCGCCGTGTGGGGCAATCACTCGCCCACCATGTACGCCGACTACCGTTTTGCGACCATCGGCGAGGCGAGCGTCAAAGACATGATCAACGACCAGGTCTGGAACGCCGATACGTTCTTGCCGACCGTCGGCAAGCGCGGCGCAGCGATCATCGCGGCGCGCGGTGTTTCTTCTGCGGCATCGGCAGCCAACGCCGCGATCGACCACATGCACGACTGGGCCCTTGGCACCCAAGGCAAGTGGGTCACGATGGGCGTGCCATCAGACGGCCAGTACGGCATCCCGAAAGACGTGATGTTCGGCTTTCCGGTCACGACCGAAGGCGGCAAATACAAAATCGTCGAAGGCCTCGCGATCGATGCCTTCAGCCAGAAGCGCATCGACCTCACGCTTGCCGAGCTGCAAGCTGAGCAAGACGGCGTCAAGCACCTGCTTTAGGAATGACGACACCCCGCTTGCCGGGTACTGCAATCGACCCTCCGGGAGGATCCGGCCTTGCTTGGGGCGGCACGGCGCGGCTGCCCGCGTGTTGAGCGTGGACCCGCGCGAGGCGCTGTTCGACAGCGACGACCTCGCCCCCGACCTGCCGGTTTGCGACCACTACTGCGGCGTCGAGGCGCGCATGCGCAAGAGCCTCGCGCTGCAGGCCGCGATGGGCCCGGTGTTCGACGTGACGCTCGATTGCGAAGACGGCGCGCCAGTGGGAGGCGAGGCCGAGCACGCGCACATGGTGGCCGAGTTCGCGGCATCGGCCGAAAACCGGTTCGAGCGGGTCGGCGCACGCCTGCACCCCGCCTCCCACCCGAGCTTCGCCGACGACGTGGCCACGCTCATCGGCCGGGCCGGCACGCGCCTGGCCTACCTGATGTTGCCGAAGCCGCGCGACTTCGCCGACGTGCAACGTGCGATCGACCAGATCGACCACCAAAGCCGCGTTCACGCGCTGGCCAAGCCGATCCCGATCCACACGTTGGTCGAGACGCACGGCGCGCTGCGCGAGGTCGGCCGGATCGCGGCGCATCCGCGCATCGAATCGATCTCGTTCGGGCTGATGGATTTCGTCTCTGCGCACCGCGGCGCGATCCCCGCTGCGGGCATGAGCGCCGAGGGCCAGTTCACGCACCCGCTGGTCGTGCGCGCGAAGCTCGAAATCGCAGCGGCGTGCCACGGCTTCGCCAAAGTACCGTCGCATTGCGTCGTCACCGAGTTCGACGACGAAGGCGCGATTTCGGCAGCCGCCACGCGCGCCTCGCGCGAGTTCGGCTACACGCGCATGCGGAGCGTTCACCCGAACCAGATCAGGCCGATCGTCGAAGCCTTCGCGCCGAGTGCTGCCGAAGTCGAGCAGGCGTGTCAGATCATCACGGCCGCACAAGACGCGCAATGGGCGCCGACCCGCCACCGCGACACCTTGCACGACCGGGCCAGCTACCGTTACTTTTGGCGCGTACTCAAGCGCGCGCAGCGCACCGGCCAGGACCTGCCCACGCAGATTCGCCAGCGCTTCTTCGGCCTCGAGATCGCCGATTGATGCGTCGCGTGCGGCTGCGATTTGCACGGAGTTGCTGTTGCAATTGCTCACGAGTCGCAGGGCTTGGCCGCGACAATCGCGTTCCCTCCATCCTGCACCCGACCATGACCACTCACACCCTGGCCCGTCAGACCATCCTCGCCGTTGCGGCGGTCGTCCTTTGCGCCGCGCTGCCGGCAGCGACCGCGCAAACCGCGCCGGCCAAGAAGCCGGCTGCGGCCAAGGTCGCGAAAAAAGGCCCTGTCAAGACGGCGCCCGCCGAGCCAGCGCCGCCGGCGGCCGCCACAGCAGAGCAGATCGACGCGGCCGAACGCGTTTTCTACGGCGTCTACGACTGCGAGTTCAAACAGACGATCGACATCTCGACGAGTCCCAAGTACCCGTCGTATGTCGATGTCAGGCACGGCAAGGTCAATTACGTGATGAAGCCGGTGCTGTCTTCGACCGGCGCGATTCGCCTGGAAGATGTGCGGGGCGACACTTTGATGGTGCAAATCGCCAGCAAGTCGATGCTGCTTAACGTGAAAACCGCACAGCGCATCGTCGATGACTGTGTCAGTCCGAAACAGCGCGAATTGATCGAAGCCGCGCGCGCGGCGAAGGCGGCAACGCTGGCCTCGGCAGCGGCGCCGGCTGCTGAGGCGAGCTCGGCGAGCGCACCGGAGGCTTCCACGACCGCGCCCGCGTCGCCCAAGTAGTTTTTCGGCGCGGCGATTTTCGACGCGATGATAAAGTACGTCGACTTCGGTATGTATAATTTGTACATACTAATTTCGAGGGTCACGCCATGGAAGCCACTGTTGCCGAACGCGGGCAAATCACCTTGCCCAAAGCCGTGCGCGACGCGCTCGGGCTGACCAAGGGCACCCGGCTCGAGGTCGAGATCGACGGCGGCCGCATCATCTTGCGCAAGAACGTCGACGACGCGATTTCGCGCGCGCGCGGTCGGTTCGAGCTCGACGGCTTCGCATCGACCGATGAAGCGATGCGCGCCATCCGTGGGCGCGCGCCGGGTGATCCGCTCGATGTTTGATCGCGCGCTCGGCGCATGATCGCCATCGATTCGTCGGTCATCGTCGATCTCTTGTCTGGCGCAGAACTCGCCGCAGCGAGTGCCGAGACGAGCATTCGGCAGGCACTCTCCATCGGTCCGGTGGTCGTTTGCGATGTCGTTCTGGCCGAGATCACGAGCGCGCTGCGAGACGGCGCCGAAGCGCTCGGTGTCCTCGAAGACATGGGTGTCTCCTATCTGGCTCTCGAGTCGAAGTCGGCGGTGCGCGCTGGCGAGATGCAACGGCGCTACCGGCAGCGCGGTGGCCTGAGGCAGCGCACGGTGCCGGACTTCATCGTTGGGTCCCACGCCTTGCTTCAATGCAGCGCACTCATCACGCACGACGCCGGCTTTTTTCGCGACTATTTCAAGGGCCTGAAAGTCATCGTGCCGAAGGCCGCGTGACGACAACCCCGCCCGGCTTCGCCCCCTCTTTTTCCAGAACCTCCAGGAGCTCTCCATGCTGCAAGCCTACCGCCAACACGTTGCCGAACGCGCTGCCCTCGGCATCCCACCGCTGCCGCTGTCGGCCCAGCAAACCGGCGCGCTGATCGAGCTGATGAAGGCGCCGCCAGCCGGTGAAGAAGCCGCGCTGGTCGAGCTGATCACGCACCGCGTGCCGGCCGGTGTCGACGATGCGGCCAAGGTCAAGGCGAGCTACCTCGCGGCGGTTGCGCACGGCACCGAGGTCACGCCGCTGATTTCTCGCGCGCGCGCCACCGAGTTACTCGGCACGATGCTCGGTGGCTACAACATCGGCCCGCTGGTCGACCTGCTCGACGATGTTTCGGTCGGTTCGGTGGCCGCCGAAAGCCTCAAGAAAACGTTGCTGATGTTCGACCAGTTTCACGACGTTCAGGAGAAGGCCGAAAAGGGCAACGTGAACGCCGCGACTGTGCTGCAAAGCTGGGCCGATGCCGAGTGGTTCACCTCGCGCCCCGAAGTGCCGAAGTCGATCACGGTCAGCATCTTCAAGGTCACCGGCGAGATCAACACCGACGACCTCTCGCCCGCGCCCGACGCCTGGAGCCGCCCGGACATTCCAATGCACGCGCTGGCGATGCACAAGAACGCGCGTCCCGGCCTCGACCCGCGCGCGCTGCCCGAAGAAGACGGCAAGCGCGGCCCGGTGAAGTTCATCGAAGGCATGCGCGCAACGTGCGAAAGAGCGGGCCGCCTGGTGGCCTATGTGGGTGACGTGGTCGGCACGGGTTCGAGCCGCAAGTCGGCCACCAACTCGGTGCTGTGGTTCACCGGCGAAGACATCCCGTTCGTGCCGAACAAGCGCTTCGGTGGCGTCTGCCTCGGCTCAAAGATCGCACCTATTTTCTACAACACGATGGAAGACTCGGGCGCGCTGCCGATCGAGCTCGACGTGAGCCAGATGAACATGGGCGACGTGGTCGAGCTGCGCCCTTACGAAGGCAAGGCGCTGAAGGACGGCAAAGTCATCGCCGAGTTCACCGTGAAGAGCGACGTGCTGTTCGACGAAGTGCGCGCCGGCGGCCGCATCCCGCTGATCATCGGCCGCGGCCTGACCGCCAAGGCCCGCGAGGCGCTCGGCCTGCCGACCAGCACCCTCTTCCGCCTGCCGACCCACCCGGTCGACACGAAGCGCGGCTTCAGCCTCGGCCAGAAGATGGTCGGCAAGGCCTGCGGGTTGCCGGTCGTGAACAGCGAGCAGCAAGGCGTGCGCCCGGGCACCTACTGCGAGCCGCGCATGACCTCGGTGGGCTCGCAAGACACCACCGGCCCGATGACGCGCGACGAGCTCAAAGACCTCGCCTGCCTCGGCTTCAGCGCCGATCTGGTGATGCAATCGTTCTGCCACACGGCCGCGTACCCGAAGCCGGTCGACGTGAAGATGCACCACGAGCTGCCCGACTTCATCAGCACCCGCGGCGGCATCTCGCTGCGCCCGGGTGATGGCGTCATCCACAGCTGGCTCAATCGCCTGCTGCTGCCCGACACGGTGGGCACCGGCGGCGATTCGCACACGCGCTTCCCGATCGGCATCAGCTTCCCGGCCGGCTCGGGGCTGGTCGCGTTCGCGGCGGCCACCGGCGTGATGCCGCTCGACATGCCCGAGAGCGTGCTGGTGCGCTTCAAGGGCACGATGGCTGACGCAGCCCAGCGCGGTGTGACGCTGCGTGACCTGGTCAACGCGATCCCGCTGTACGCGATCAAGGCGGGCTTGCTCACGGTCGAGAAGAAGGGCAAGAAGAACATCTTCTCGGGTCGCATTCTCGAAATCGAGGGCCTGCCCGATTTGAAGGTCGAGCAAGCCTTCGAGCTGAGCGACGCTTCGGCCGAGCGCAGCGCGGCTGGTTGCACCGTGCACCTGAACCCGGCGCCGATCGCCGAATACATCACCAGCAACATCACGATGATGAAGTGGATGATCGCTAATGGCTATGCCGATGCGCGCTCGCTGCAACGCCGCATCGCGGCGCAAGAAGCCTGGCTCGCGAATCCGCAGTTGCTGCAGGGCGACGCTGATGCCGAATATGCCGCCGTGATCGAGATCGACCTGGCCGATGTGGCTGAGCCGATCGTCGCCTGCCCGAATGACCCGGACGACGTCAAAACGCTCAGTGATGTGGCCGGCGCGGTGATCGACGAGGTCTTCATCGGCTCCTGCATGACCAACATCGGCCACTTCCGCGCGGCGAGCAAGCTGCTCGAAGGCAAGCGCGACATTCCCGTCAAACTGTGGGTCGCACCGCCCACCAAGATGGACGCGAAAAAGCTCAGCGACGAAGGCCACTACGGCGTGCTCGGCAACGCCGGTGCGCGCATGGAAATGCCGGGCTGCAGCCTGTGCATGGGCAACCAGGCGCAGGTCAAAGAAGGCGCGACCGTTTTCTCGACCAGCACCCGCAACTTCCCGAATCGCCTGGGCAAAAACTCGAACGTGTACCTCGGCTCGGCCGAACTCGCGGCCATTTGCGCCAAGCTCGGCCGCATCCCGACACGCGCCGAGTACATGCTCGACATGGGCGTGCTCACCACGGTGAGCGACACGGTCTACCAGTACCTGAACTTCGACCGGATCGACGAGTTCACCGACGCGGCCTCGACCGTCGGCGCATGACGGCGGCACGGGTGCGCCGGCTGCCGCCGGTGTGGACTGCAGCGGCGATTGCGGTGGCCGCCGCTGCGCTGTGTTCATGCGGTTCGATGGCAGGCCGCGGCAACGTCAAGGCCGAGACCGAAGCCTTCGGCTCGACCACGACGCACTCCCGCAGCTTCGATCGGACGCCGCCCGACACCTGCGAAGCGGCGCGCCGCGCGTTGCTGAGTCAGGGCTTCGTGATCGTGACGGCCGACCCGGAGCACGTGCGCGGCCGAAAAAACTTTCAGCCCGAACCGGAGTCGCACGTCGAGATCGAGTTCAGCGCGACCTGCGCACCCGACGGCCGCGGCGGCAAAAAAGCGATCGCGTTCGTCAACGCGCTCCAGGACCGCTACGCGTTGAAGAAGAGCAGCACCTCGGCGAGCGTGGGCGTCGGGCCGATCGGCTCACTTTCGCTGCCGTTCTCGTCGAGCGACGATGCGATGGTCAAGGTGGCGAGCGAGACCGTCACGTCGGCGCCTTTCTACGACCGCTTCTTCACGCTGCTGCAGCGCTATCTCGCGGCCGATGCCGATCTGGTCGATGCGCCGAAGACAGCGCCGCTGCTGCCGATCGAACCGAAGCCCGCTGCCTCGGCGCCGGCTGCTTCAGCGCCGTTACCTGCGGCTTCGGCCGCGTCGTCGGCCGGGTGACTCTCGCCCGGGCGCGCGCCTTCGGAGCCGACCCTCAATCGCGCTCGGGCGCGATTTGCGTGGCGTAGTCGACCAGCGCGCCGAGGATGTCCTGTCGGCGCTCGTCGCCGTCGTCGCCCGCCTCACCGAGCACGTCGACCTGTTCGAAGAACGCTTCGAGCGTCAGCCCGCCACCGGCACCATCGTGCAGGCGGTGCGCGCAGTGTTCGAGCCACTGCGTTTGCTCGGCCAAGTTCAAGGTTTCGGGGAAATTCCGGGCGCGGTAGCGGAAGAACAATTCGTTCAAGCGCACATCGGCGAATGCGGGTCGCTTGGCCGCGAGCTGCGGACCGTCGAGCGCGCGCAGCGTCTGCAGGCTGCGGCGGTCCTCGTTGCCGACGAAGCCACCGTACAGGTCTTCGTCGACATCGGTTGCGCCCTCGCGTGCGGGCCGCTCGAAGATCGCCGGCCACATGCCGGCCAGCAGGTGCGCCTTCTGCGCGATCGCCTCGGCATGGCGCAGCGCCTGCGGGATGTCGATGCCCCACTTGGCAGCGGTCGCGTCGCTCAGGGTCTTCAAATTGCCGATCACGATCGGTGACTTGTTGATGTGAATCGTCTTGATCGGCAGCCGGCTCACGCCCTCGGGCAGCTCACTGCTGCGCGTGAACATGCGGGTGCGAATCTCGTCGACGCCGAGAGTGAACAGCTCGGCTGGATCGGCCGCCAAATCCCACACGATCACCTCGTTCTTGTTGGTCGGGTGCGGCGCGATCGGCCAGACCAACGCGATGCATCCGCGCTCGGTGCCGTACATGCCGGAGATGTGCAGGAAGGGCTTGCCCACGCCCATCTCCTTGACGACCTCGTGCTTGCTGCGCAGCTTCAAGCAGAAGTCCCAGAGCCGCGGCTGGCGCGTCTTGATCAGCTTGGCCATCGCGATGGTCGCGCGCACGTCCGAGAGCGCGTCGTGCGCCGCGGCGTGCACGAGCTGGTTCGCAGCCGTCAAGTGTTCGAGCTTGAACGAGGGTCTGCCGTCTTCGTGCAGCGGCCACGCGATGCCTTCCGGGCGCAGCGCCCAGGTCGCACGCACGACATCGAGCAAGTCCCAGCGGCCGCAGTCGTTTTGCCACTCGCGTGCGTACGGGTCGATCAGATTGCGCCAGAACAGATGGCGCGTGACCTCGTCGTCGAAGCGGATCGAGTTGTAGCCGACGCCGACCGTGCCGGGGGCGCCGAGTTGCGCTTCGATCGCGTCGGCGAACCGGTGCTCGGGCACGCCTTGCCCCAAGCACAACTGCGGTGTGATGCCGGTCAGCAAGCAGGCCTCGGGGTCGGGCAAAAAGTCGGGCGCGGGCTGGCAGTACTGCATCAGCGGGGCGCCGATTTCCTTCAGGTCGGCGTCGGTGCGAACACCGGCGAACTGCGATGGCCGGTCGCGCCTGGGCACGCGGCCGAAGGTTTCGTAGTCGTGCCAGAAGAAGGTCGTGTCTGCCATCGAAGGAATCTAACAGGGGCGCGGCGGCGCATCGGCTAAGCTTGCCCGGCCTCTTCACCCGCTTCGTCGGAGACCTGCTTCCATGACCCGAGTTTTCAACTTCAGCGCCGGCCCTGCCGCCCTGCCCGAATCCGTGTTGCGCGTGGCGGCCGACGAGATGCTCGACTGGCACGGTTCGGGCATGTCGGTGATGGAGATGAGCCACCGCGGCAAGGAGTTCATCGCGATTCACGCCGAGTGCGAAGCGCTGCTGCGCGAGCTGCTCGCGGTGCCGCCCAACTACAAGGTGCTGTTCATGCAGGGCGGCGCGATCGGCGAGAACGCCATCGTCCCGATGAACATGCTGCGCGGCCGCGCCAGTGCCGACTACGTGAACACCGGCGAGTGGTCGAAGAAGTCGATCAAGGAAGCGGGCAAGTACGCCAAGGTCAACGTCGTTGCGAGTTCCGAGGCCACGAAGTTCGACCGCGTGCCGGAGCGCGACAGCTGGCGCCTCGACCCGAACGCCGCCTACGTGCACATCTGTGCCAACGAAACCATCGGTGGCGTCGAGTACCACTTCACGCCCGACGTGGGCGATGTGCCGCTGGTGGCCGACGTGTCGTCCAACATCATGTCGCGTCCGATGGACGTGTCGAAGTTCGGCCTGCTCTACGGCGGTGCGCAAAAAAACATCGGCCCGGCCGGCTTGACGATCGTGATCGTGCGCGACGACCTGCTCGGCGGCGCGTTGCCGATCACGCCCTCGGCCTTCAACTACGCTGAGCAGGCTGCGAGCGACTCGATGCTCAACACCCCGCCGACCTACGCGATCTACATCGCCGGGCTGGTGTTCAACTGGATCAAGCAGCGCGGCGGTTTGGTCGCGATGGAATCGCACAACCGCAAGAAGGCTGCGCTGCTGTACGACTTTCTCGATGCCACATCGTTTTACAGTAGCCCGGTCCAGCGCGCAGACCGCTCGCTGATGAACGTGCCGTTCAAGCTGAAAGACGAGGCACTCGACGCGGCCTTTCTCAAAGGCGCCGAAGCGCGTCACATGCTGCAACTCAAAGGCCACCGCGCCGTAGGCGGCATGCGCGCGTCGATCTACAACGCGATGCCGATCGAAGGCGTGCAGGCGCTCGTGGCCTACATGAAGGAGTTCGAGGCCTCGCATGGCTGAGCCGCGCGGCGGCGTCGCGCGCCTCGGTGTGCTGGTGCTGAACCAGATCTCGGCGAACGGCCTTGGGCGCCTGCCGGCCGAGCGCTACAACGTCGGCAAGGACATCACGGCGCCCGATGCCGTGCTGGTGCGCTCGGCCGACATGCACGCGATGGTGATCGCGCCCAGCGTCGTCGCGATCGCGCGGGCCGGTGCCGGCACCAACAACATCCCTGTGAAGGCGATGAGCGAGCGCGGCGTGCCGGTCTTCAACGCGCCCGGCGCGAACGCCAATGCAGTCAAAGAATTGGTGCTCGCCGCGATGCTGATGACCGCACGCAACATCGCGCCGGCGCTGCGCTTCGTCGCCGGGCTCGATGCCGGCACGAAGCAGATGGAGAAGACCGTCGAAGACGGCAAGAAGGCGTTCGCCGGGTTCGAGCTTGCGGGCCACACGCTCGGCATCGTCGGCCTCGGCAAGGTCGGCTGCCTGGTCGCCGATGCAGCGATCAAGCTCGGCATGGACGTGCACGGGTTCGACCCGCACATCACGGTCGACGCCGCATGGAGTTTGCCCGCGCAAGTCAGGCGCGCCGCGAGCGTGGCCGACGTGTTGAAGCACGCAGATTTTGTCACGCTGCACGTACCACTGATCGACGCCACGCGGGACCTCGTCGGTGCCGACAACCTCGGCCTGATGCGCACGGGTGCGGTGCTGCTGAACTTCTCACGCGAAGGCGTGGTGAACGAATCGGCCGTGATCGCCGCGCTCGACGCGAACAAGCTCGGCTGGTACGCCTGCGACTTTCCCAGCGCCGCCGCCAACGCCCACCCACGCGTGCTCGCGCTGCCGCACCTCGGCGCCTCCACGGCCGAGGCCGAAGACAACTGCGCGGTCATGGTCGTCGACCAGTTGCGCGACTACCTCGAACACGGCAACGTGATCAACGCCGTCAACTTTCCGCAGGTCAACATGGCGCGCGAATCGGCGCACCGCGTTTCGATCGCGAACGCCAACGTGCCGAACATGGTCGGCCAGATCTCGACCGCGATGGCGGCGGCGGGGCTCAACATCCACAACATGGTCAACAAGTCGCGTGGCGACATGGCTTACACGCTCGTCGATGTCGACAGCCCGGTCGCGCCGCACGTGCTCGATTCGATTCGCGCGATCGACGGCGTGCTGTCGGTGCGCGATTTGCACCACCCCGGCTGAGCGCAGCGGCGGCGCGTGACGCATCCCTCGGCTGCAGTCCCCATGCAGAAGGCATTTCTGGCGACAATGTGACCGACCGTGTCATGCCGATGGCGTCAACCAAAATGCACGAGGAAATCGGGTGGCAAACATCAGCGAGGTGAAAGCGAACTCCAGCGTGCCCGGCCATCAGCGCCGCGCCGTCTGGATCGTCACTGCAGCCTGGAGCGCCGCGATCTTCGCCACCGCGCTCTGGTGGATGCTCGATCGCCTGGAGAGCCACCGCGAACACGCCGTCGCCGCCGCCTCGATCCGCATCGGCGGCGTCAAAGAAACGCTGTCGATCAACCTGAAGCAGCTGGCCGCGCTGCCCCTCGATTTGTCGCACCGCCCGGGGGTAGCCGATTTCGTTGCCGGGCGCCAGGCCCGTGATCCGGCCGCGCAAGAACTGGAGATTCAGCAGACCCTCGACCGCATGGGCGCCGACTTCGGCCTGCCGCTGGTCTCGCTGATCGACCGTGCCGGCTACATCGTGACCACCAGCAACAGCGGCGTGCGCAACCTGATCGGCGGCACCAGCGGGACTGGCCTGAACCTGTCGACCCGCGAATACTTCGGCGCGGCGCTCGCGAACGGCCGATCGGTGCAGTTCCTCCTGGGCCTGGCAACCCGGGCACCGGGGCTGTATTTCGCGAGCCGCATCATGCGCAACGGCGCGCCGGTCGGCGTGGCGGTCGTCAAGCAAGACACCGAGGCGCTGAACCGCCTGATCAGCGACGCCGATGGCGCGCGCGTGTTCGTCACCGACGGCAACGGCGTGGTGGTGCTCGCGAACCACGACGACATGCTGTTGCGACGCGTGCCCGGGCTGGCACCGCTTGCCGACGACACGGCACGCACGACGTATCAGCGCAGCCCCGAGATGCTCGCCTGGGAGCAATCGCGCCAGGCCGACAACGCGCGCAGCCTGCTCGTCACGAAAATCGGCGGGGTGCGCTACGCCACGCTGTCGACTCCGCTCGGCGACATGCCGCTGAAAGTTTGGGTGCTGGAGCCGCTCGACGAAGAAGCGCAGATCACGCGCAACGCGTGGACCGGTGGCGGCACGCTGTGGCTGCTCGGCTGCTTGATGATCTGGCTCAGCTGGCGCCGCGTGCAATCGCTCGATGCTGCGTTGCGGGCGCGCCGCGACACCTACGAGCTGACGCAGGCCTTGCCGCTCACCGTGTTCCGCTACACCCAGCCCGCAAAAGGCGCAGCACGCTTCGCCTTCATCGGCCGCGGCGTCGAGGCGCTGTTCGGCGTTTCGGCCGCCGCCATCGAGCGTGATCCGGGCCTGCCGTGGCGCATGGCCGGCAGCGGCGACCGGCCGCCGACGCGGCCGCAGGAGTTTCGGGTCGAGCAGAGACCGGGCGCCGCCGACGGCATCGGCGCGGCCTGGATCCTGGCCGACAGCACTCCCAAGCTGGAGGCCGACGGCAGCACCACCTACAACGGCTACTGGCTCGACATCACGGCGCGGCGCGAAACCCAGGTGCGCTTCGCAGCGGTGTTCGAGCATGCGGCCGCGAGCTACCTGTTTTTCGACCCGCAGCGTGGCATCACGCACTGCAACCCGGCGACGCTGAATATCTTCGGCACCGCCGACCCGCACGTGCTGCTCGGGCGAATCCCGTGGTTCCCCGGCCTCTCGCCCGAGTTGCAGGCCAACGGCAGGCCGAGTCGCGAGCAGGCGCTCGAAGACCTGAAGCAACACACCCGCACCGGCGAGCGCGTGCGCAGTTTCGAGTGGCGCTTCAGGCGCGTCGATGGTCGTGTGTTCGACGCCGAGGTCAACGTCATCGCGCTCGAATGGGCCGGAACGCCGGAGTTCTGCGCCGTGATTCAAGACATCACCGGGCGCAAGCAGCTGCAAGCAGAAACCGAACGCGCGCGCGCCGCGGCCGAGGCGGCGAGCCAGACCAAGTCGAGCTTCCTCGCGAACATGTCGCACGAGTTGCGCACGCCGATGAACGCGATCATCGGCATGACGCACCTCGCGCTCGAAGACGGCCTGCCCGACAAGCAGCGCGACTATGTCGAAAAGGCCAACAGCTCGGCGCGCAACCTGCTTCAAATCTTGAACGACATCCTCGATGTCTCGAAGATCGAAGCCGGTCAGATGGCGCTCGAGCGCATCGATTTCGAGGTCGAATCGGTGGTCGGCGAAATGGCCGACGTGCTCGGGTTGAAGGCCGACGAGAAGTGTCTCGAACTGCTGTTCAGCGCCGCGCCCGATCTGCCGCGGCGCCTGATTGGCGACCCGACGCGGCTGCGCCAGGTGCTGGTCAACCTCGGCAGCAACGCGATCAAGTTCACCGAGAAAGGCGAGGTCACCGTCGGCATGGAAGTGACCGACCTGCAAGCCGATTCGGTCGAGCTGCACGGCTGGGTGCGCGACACCGGCGTCGGCCTCAGCGCCGAAGAAATTTCGCGCCTGTTCCAGCCCTTCGTGCAGGCCGACAGCTCGACCACACGCCGCTACGGCGGCACCGGCCTGGGCCTGGTCATTTGCCGCCAGCTGGTCGAGCGCATGGGCGGCAAGCTGTGGGTTGAAAGCGTGCCGGGTGTGGGCTCCACCTTCCACTTCACCGCGCGCTTCGGCCGCAGCGCGCCGCGCGCACCGGCGCGCGCCTGGATGGCCAACGAGTTGCGCGGCCGGCGCGCGCTGCTGGTCGACGACAACGCCGCTGCGCTCGACGTGCTCGGCAGCATGCTCGATTCGCTCGGCGTCGTCGTCGACCGCGCCGACAGCGGCGCGCAGGCGCTGGCGATGGTCGACGCCGAGCCCACCGCCTACACCTGGTTCATGATCGACTGGAAGATGCCCGGCATGGACGGCGTCGAGTGCGCGCGGCGCATCTTCGAGACGCACCCGCTGCTGCGCCCTTGCATCCTGCTCGTGACCGCGTTCCCGCGCGACGACGCGCTGCGGGCCGGCGCCGGCTTGCCACTGGCGGGTGTGCTGCACAAGCCGGTCACGCCGTCGAGCCTGCACGATTGCCTGGTGCAGGCCCGCCGAATTGAGCCGATCGCACCGATCGCCGCGCGCCGCGCGATCGACAACGGGCCGCTCTCGCAAGCGGTGCGCCAGCGGTTGGCTGGCGCACGCGTGCTGCTGGCCGAAGACCACCCGCTGAACCAGCAGCTCGCCTGCGAGTTGTTGCGCCGCGCTGGCATGGAGGTGGTCTTGGCCGAAAACGGCCGTGAGGCGCTCGACAAGCTCGCGAACGAAGGCCCGTTCGATGGCGTGCTGATGGACTGCCAGATGCCCGTGATGGACGGCTACGACGCGACCCGCGAGCTGCGCCGGAACAAAGAGTGGCGGCACCTGCCGGTGATCGCGATGACCGCCAGCGCGCTTGCCGAAGACCGCGAACGCGCACTCGCCAGCGGCATGAACGCGCACATCACCAAGCCGATTCACATCGAATCGATGCTGCGCACGATGGCCGAGTGGATCACCGGCCCCGGCGCGCCGCCGAGCGATGCGTTGCCCACCGCCTCGGCCACGCATTCCGCTGCCGGCGCCGCCGCCGCTCCGACTGCGGCGATCGACACTGCGGCTGGCCTGGCGTATTGCATGGGCAACGCCGGTCTTTACCGGCGTTTGCTCGACGGTTTTCGCGAAGGCGAAGCCGGTTTCATCGCCGATGTGGTCGCTGCTTCGGCCGAGCAACGCTGGGGCGACGCGCTGCGGCGCTCGCACGACATGAAAGGCCTGGCAGGCACGATCGGCGCGCAGGCGTTGCTGGTGGCCGCGCAGGCACTGCACGCGGCGCTGGGCGCGCATCGCGCGGCGCCTGACGAGACCGAACGCGTGCGCGTCGAACTCGACCGCGTGCTGAGCGAAATCGAGCAGGTCGCAGCGCGCGGTTGAGCCTGGCGGCGCCGCACCGGCGTCATCGTCTGCTGACACAATGGATTTTTCCGATCCCGCTTGTCTGACGAGGTGCCCGCATGTCCAAAATCACCAGCTCTAAAGTTAAGCCAGCCACTCCCGCCCACGCGTTCGCGAAGACGCGTAAGACCTTCAAGACCGCCTCCGGCAAAGAGGGCCAGTTTTATTCGCTGCCGGCACTCGCAAAACAGTTTCCGAACGTGAGCCGGCTGCCGGTGTCGATCCGCATCGTGCTCGAATCGGTGCTGCGAAATTGCGATGGCCAGAAGGTCACGCCCGCGCACGTCGCCGAACTCGCGAACTGGCAGCCGCAGGCCCAGCGCACGAACGAGATCCCGTTCGTCGTCGCGCGCGTCGTGCTGCAAGACTTCACCGGCGTGCCGCTGCTGGCCGATCTGGCCGCGATGCGCAACGTGGCCGCACTCATGGGCAAGAACCCGAAGACGATCGAGCCGCTGGTGCCCGTCGATCTGGTGGTCGACCACTCGATCATGATCGACCACTACGGCAAGAAAAACTCGCTCGACCTGAACATGAAGCTCGAGTTCAAGCGGAACGTTGAGCGCTACCAGTTCATGAAGTGGGGCATGCAGGCGTTCGACACTTTCGGCGTCGTGCCGCCGGGCTTCGGCATCGTGCACCAGGTGAACCTGGAATACCTTGCTCGCGGTGTGCACAAGGCCAAAGACAAGGCCACGAAAGAGACCGTCTATTACCCCGACAGCCTCGTCGGCACCGACAGCCACACCACCATGATCAACGGCATCGGCGTGGTCGGCTGGGGCGTCGGCGGCATCGAGGCCGAGGCCGGCATGCTTGGGCAACCGGTGTACCTGTTGACGCCCGATGTCGTCGGTTTCGAGTTCACCGGGCGGCTGCGTGAAGGCGTGACCGCGACCGACCTGGTGCTCACGGTGACCGAGATCTTGCGCAAGCACAAAGTTGTCGGCAAGTTCGTCGAGTTTTTCGGCGAAGGCACGAGCGATTTGCCGCTGCCCGACCGCGCGACCATCGGCAACATGGCGCCCGAATACGGCGCGACGATGGGCTTCTTCCCGGTCGACGAAAAGACGATCGAATACTTTCGCGGCACCGGCCGAACCACCGCCGAGATCGAGGCCTTCGAGGCTTACTTCAAGGCGCAAGGCCTGTTCGGCGCGCCGCGTGCGGGCGAGGTCGACTACTCGCAAACCGTGTCGCTCGATCTGGGCACCGTCACGCCGAGCCTGGCCGGCCCGAAGCGCCCGCAAGACCGGATCGAGCTCGGCAATGTCACCTCGCAATTCACGTCGCTGTTCAGCAAGCCGCCGACCGAAGCCGGCTTCAACCAGCCCGCTGCCAACCTGCACACCCGCCATGTGGTGCGCGCGGGAGACGTGAACCCGGACGACGTGGAAACGCGCCAACCGACCGAGCCACTCGGCGCGCCGCGCATGGTGGTCGAGATGAGCGGCAACCGGCCGACATTGGAGGCCGCGCAATCCGAAGCCGCCTCGAAGCAACCGAAGGTGGGCGACATGTCGCTCGGCAACGGCGACGTGCTGATCGCGGCGATCACGTCGTGCACCAACACCTCGAACCCGAGCGTGATGATCGCGGCCGGCCTGCTCGCGAAGAAGGCGGTCGAAGCCGGGCTGAAAGTGGCGCCGCACATCAAGACCTCGCTCGCGCCGGGCTCGCGCATCGTCACCGAATACCTC
>ENA-OFCD01000154-OFCD01000154.1-metagenomes-genome-assembly--contig:-NODE-154-length-44653-cov-15.568434_pt1 | contig 44653 bp, 44 predicted proteins | sample MGYA00153392_OFCD01 | MGnify analysis MGYA00153392 | reverse complement strand
TCCCCTTGTAGCCCATGCGTGCGAGCGCGCTGTTTAGCGTGCCATCGCTCAGAGGCTTGCCGGGGTAGAAAGGTGAGGGCAACACCAGCGCGCTAGCTCCGGTGATCGGCCGCACAATGTCGAGCACGGCGAGCGCCTGCTCGGACAAGGGGACCGTGTGTTCGGTCTTCATCTTCATTCGCTCTGCCGGTACGCGCCACAGCTTGCGGTCAGTGTCGATTTCCTCCCATCGAGCGCCGCGCAGTTCGCCGGGCCGAACCGCTGTGAGCATCAGCAGGGTGAGTGCCGCCGCGGTGATCGGATCGCCTTCGTAGCCTGCGAGCCGGTGCAGGAAGGTCGGGACGTCGCGTTCAGACAGCGCAGCCCGGTGCTCCACTTTGCGAGGTTTGAAGATTTCGGCGGGCTTGAGCGGATAGGTCGGATCGGTGTCGATCAGGTCGTGCGCGATGGCGTAGCGGAAGATCGAGCGCAGTCGCTGGAACACTCGGCCGGCGGTCTCGCCCGCGCCGCGCGCTTCAATGCCTTGCACCAGCCTTCGGATGTCGGTCGGCTGGATGTCGGCGATCGGCTGCGCCCCGATGACTGGGAACGCATCGTTTTCCAGCGACGCCAGGATGATCTTTCGCGTCCTGTCCACCCATGCGTCGGCGCGGTGATCGAGCCATGCCCGGGCCGTTGCCTCGAATGTGTTTGCCGCCGCGATCTTGCGCGCGTGCCGTTCGGCCTTGCGCAGTGCAGTGGGGTCGATGCCGCCCGCCAGCATTTGCCGGGCTTCGTCGCGCCGCTTGCGAGCGTCTTTGAGCGACACGTCAGGGTAGACGCCCAGCGCGAGCAACTTCTCCTTGCCTTCGAAGCGGAATTTGAGCCGCCACAGCTTGCCGCCCGCCGTCGAGATTTCGAGGTACATCCCGCCGCCGTCTGAGAGCCGCTGGCGCTTGTCGGTGGCCTTCGCCTTGCGGATTTCAGTGTCGCTCAGGGCCATGATGGGGGTACTCCAGCGGGGTGGGAAAGCCGATGCCCCCAAGACTACCCCCAACTACCCCCGGCTTCAAGGGGTACTCTCAGGAACACTCCGGACAACAAAAAGGCCCCAGAGCGTTGATTCTCATAGGGCCTTTGGACTCTCTTGGCTTGCACTAGATACAGGTCTGGTCCCGCCGACAGGAATCGAACCTGTATTTGCCGCTTAGGAGGCGGCCGTTCTATCCGTTGAACTACGGCGAGCAAGGAGGCGCGGCAAGCGCCGGGAATTCTCGCATGTGCCTTTGCAAACTTATCTCCAGCGCCAGGTCCAAATGAGGTCGAGCGAGTTGTCGTCACCCGACTGCGCGCGCAGCGTGAAGCGTTGGGCGATGCGGTAGATCAGCTGGAAGCTGCCGGTGGTGGCGTTGAGCCCGCGCTCGTAGCCCACGTACCAGCGCTTGGACAGTTGCTTGCCGAGACCGATCACGGTTTGGCGCACTTCGCCGTCGGTCTGGCGCACCGAGATGTCGTCGAGGCCGAGCGCCTTGGTCAATTGGTCGGTCGGGCCGCTGCCGCCGTCACCCGCGAGCAGCGCGAGCGCGGCGCGTTGCAGCAGTGCGGTGTCGGTGCGACCCAGGCCGTCGCTGGCGCGGCCCATCACGAGCCAGCTGAGTTTGTCGATCTCCGAGAGCTCGGGCTCGGAGAACAGCCGCACGCGCGGGTTCGCTGGCGTGCCGCTGATGATTACGCCGACGCGGGTGTCGATGTTCGGGCGCGTGGCTTCGATGTCGAGCCGCGGGTTCTCGACCGCGCCGGCAAAGGTGATCAGGCCGCGGTCGATCGTGAGCTTCTGGCCGTAGGCGGCGTAGGTGCCGTCTTGCGCGCGCACCGTGCCGTTGACGGCCAAGCGCCCGCCCGGCGAGGTGATGCGCAACTCGCCGCGCAGCCCGGCATCGAGCCCGCGGCCGCGCACCCGCAGCTTCTCGCCGAGCGTCACGCGCAGGTCGAGCGCGACGTTGCGCGGCGGCGTGGCCGACACGCTCGGCGCACCCGTCGGTGCTGCCGCTGCTGACGCTGCATCGGCAGGCGAAGGCGCGCCTTTCGCGCGCACGACGACCACATCGTCCGACAAGCTCGGTGCATCGCTGCGCGTGAAATCGATCATGCCTTCGTCGACACCGAACTGCCCGTCGAACGCGAGCGTTTGTTTGTCGAGTTGCAATTGTCCGGCGCCACTCGTGACGATGCGGCGGTCGACGCGGCCGAGCAGCTGAAACTTCTCGGCCGTCAACTTGAGCACCGCTTTCGGCGCTGCGCCCAAGCTCATGTCGCCCTCGACCTTGAGCGTGCCGTTGCCGGCTTTCGCGGTAAAGCGCTCGATGCGTGCGCTGCTGCCCTTGAGCTGGATTGCGACATCGCCGTCACTGACGTTCACGCCTTGCAAAAAGTTGCGGATCGAGAGGCGCGTGCCGTCGATCTGGCCCGTGTATTCGGGCGCGCCGAAGCGCCCGCCGAAGCTCGCGCTGGTGTGCAGCGCGCCGCCGAGTCGCCAGCCCGGCGGCACCCAGTTGCCCCAGGTGCCGAGGTCGTCGACACGCAATTCGAGCACGCCGGTCAGGGGCGCATCGGCGGCAGGCCAGGTCGCCTGCGGTGAGGTGCGCACGACCTCGGCACCGGCGACCACGCCGAGCGCCTTGCCGGCCAGGCCCTGCGTGAAGCTCCAGGTGCCGTTGTCGGCAGTGATGCCCAGGCGCAGGTCGGTCAGACCGAGCGAGCGCGTGCCGATTTCGTCGGTGACGGTCAAGTCGCCGGTGCTGCGCTCGATGACGACATCGGCACTGAAGGTCGACGCGCTGTGCAGCTTGATGCGGCCGGCGATCGTCAGGTCACCGCCCCAGCCGAACGCGGGTTGGGCGCGCGCCAGCAGCGGCGCGATGCGCAGCGGCTCCAGTTCGGCCTCGGCCTCGACCTGCGCGAAGCCGCCGGGTTGCGCAGCGGCCTGCCACGCGATGCGGCTCCACTTGATCGCACCGCCGAGCGCTTCGGCACGGCCGGGCTGCACGGTGACGCGCGGCATGCCGCCGGCCCACAGCGCCTCGATGGCGACGTTGCGCGTGTTCAGCAGCGGCGCGCTGCCGGGGCTGTCACTGCGCAGATCGATCTGCTCGATGGTGCCGCGCCAGCCGGCGAGTGCTGCGGGCGCGATGCCTGCGTCGACCAAGCCGCCTTGCGCCTTGACGGTGGCCACGGTGCGCGATGCCGCGCTGCTCGGCACGTTGCTTGTCGCGTTGTTGGCCACGCTGTTTGCCACGTTGCTCTGCAGCGATTCGGTCCACGCCGGTGGCCGCGATTTCGATTCGGCGCGCAGCCCGAACGAATGCGCGAGGCCGGTGCCTTTGAGCTGCAGCTGCAACGTGTCGAGCGACGGCCCCGGCGCGCCGTTCTGCATGAGGCTCGCCTGCGTCAACGTCGCGCTGGCCTCGATCGGTGCGTTGGCCGAGGTGCCGAGCGCCCAGCGCGCCTGCGCTTTTTGAACGCTGAGCGCACCGGCGCGCAGCGCGTTCGCGTCGAGCTGGCCTTGCGTTGCGAGCGTGGGCCAGCGGCCCGTGACATGCGCTTTCGCGCTCAAGCTGCCGGCGAGCGTGGCATCGGCGCCGGCCGGTTGAAACAGCTTGAAGACGGGCGCAAGTTTGTTCAATGCTGGGCCGTCGACGCTCACGTCCCATGCGTCGGCGCTGCCGTTGCCGGTGGTCGCGAGCCGGCCGTCGGCGCGCAGCGCGTTGCCGTCGGCATCGAGCTTCACGCTGGCGATCGCCTGTGCGCCGGCGGTGCTGCGCAGGCTCGCCTCGCCACTCAGCGGCACGCCGGCGAGCAGGCTCTTGCCGAGCGTGACGACGGCTTGGCCACGCAGTGCCGCGAGCGCGACGGGCAGCGCTTGCGATGTGGCCGCGGTTGTGGTCGTCGCCGGCACGCTGAGATCGATCGTGCCGTTCGCGTTGAGCCGGGTGACGGCTGCGCGCCACGGCGAATCGTCGGCCCCGGGCCACCAGACGGCGGGGTCGAAATCAGCCAGCGTCGCGCGTGCCTTCACGGCCCATGGCGCCTCGGCGGCCGGGTGCGTGACCAGACCGTCGAGCGACGCGCGCGCACCGCCGGTCGAGGCGATCAATTCGCGCAGCGCGATGCGCTGCGGGCTCACTGTGGCGTCGACCTTCAATTGCACGTTTCGCAGCGCACCACGGTCGGTGATGGCGCCGGTGAGCGCGGCCTTGACGTCGACGCTGGCATCGGCCGGTGCGCCCCCCGCCAACGTCAGCGGCCCGCTCAGCTGCATCGCCGGTGCGCGCGCATCGAGCAGCGCGGGCTGCAGTGCGGTCAGCGTCGCCGCGAGGTTCCAGCCTTGCGGCGACCAGCGGCCTTCGCCGGTGATGCGGCCGGCGCTGGCCTGCGCGGTGCCGAGTTCGGCGCCGAGCGTGCGCAGTGCGAGCTCGGTCGGTTTGTCGGGCTGCGCGGCAAGCTCGAATCGCGCGCTGCGCAATGGCAGGCGGCCCTCGTTCCAGCGGCCGGGCAGGGCGTTGCTCAGCTCGACCGAAACGCTGGCGGGCTGGTCGGCAGCCGTGCTCGTCGCAACCGCCTGCGCTGTCAGCGCGGTCACCGGCGCGGCGCTCGCAAGGGCCGAGAGGTCGAGCGCCTTCGTGCTGACGTGCAGATCGCCGAGCGGCCAGGCTGCGAAAGGGCGAAGCGTGGCGCGCGCGTCGAGCGTCTGTTCGGGGCGTTCGGCGCCTTTCGATGTGACCGGTTCGGCGCGCAGCGTGGTCAGCAGAACAGGCGCCGCCAAAGGGCCGACGAGTGTGGCGCTCGCCCGCCACGCCGGCAGCGATTCGGCAGCTTGGCGGGCCAGCGCGATCGATGCGTCGAGCGCCATCGGCGCAGTGCTGGCGATGCGCGCGTTGGCGCTCGCGGTCAACCGATCCCACGCCAACGAGAGCTGATCGATGCGGTGCTCGGCGCCGCCGTTCATGCCGAGCTGCAGCCTTGCCGTGAGCGCGCGAATCGGCTCGGTGCCGAGCGCCGCGGCGTGCAGTTCGCCGACGCGCAGCGACTGCACATCGAGCTCGATCGGCAGCGTGAGATCGGCTGGCGCCTTCATCGGTACGGTGCTCGTGCTCGGCGCGAGCGCGAGGTCGACGCGCTTCGCCTCGAGTGAGTCGATCGTGATGCGCGCCCAGCGCGGTGAGCCCGCGCGCTCGACGCGCAGCCCGCGCCATGCGAGCTCGCTCAGCGTGACGGTGTCGCTGCCGCCGGGCAACCGGATCGTCATGCGCCGCGCTGAAAAGTCGCCGATCAAGCGACCCTTCGCGCCCTCGACCTGCACACCCGGCAGCCTCGACGCCAGCCACGCGCTGCCGCGTTCGCTGCGCAGTGCCCACCAACCGCTCGCGAGTGCGCCGATCAGCAGCACGAGCACCAGCGACGCCAGCGCGACAGCCACGCGCAGCCCGCTGCGGCGGCGTGGCGGCACGGCCGGCGGCGTGGCGGCGGGCGCGCTCGTCTCGTCCATCAAAACGTGATGCCCACACTGAGGTGCAGGCGCACCTGCTTGACTTTTTGGCCATAGGCCACGTCGACCTTCAACGGCCCGACGGGGCTGCGCCAGCGCAGGCCGACGCCATAGCCGACGGCGGGCTTCAGGTCGCGCCACTGGTCGGCCGCGTTGCCGGCGTCGATGAAGGCGGCCCACCAGTAATCGGCGTACTTCGGTGAAATCGGCCGCGCGACTTCGATGCTGCCGGTCAGCAACGTGCGGCCGCCGACGGTCACGCCTCGGATCTCGGGGCCGAGCGTGCGGAAGCCGTAACCGCGCACCGAATCGTCGCCGCCGGCGCGGAACAGCAGCGTGTCGGGGATGTCGATGGCGCTGTGCGCGAACACTTCGCCGGCCTCGGCGCGCGCGGTGCCGTACCAGCCGTTGCCGAACGGCTCGTACCGGGTCAGCCGTGCATAGGCGCGGGCGAACGGCCCTTTGGCGCTTTCGGGCGGGTCGCCGATGACCGAGCGGCGACCGCGTGCGTAGCCGAGCGCGGCCTGCGCCGAAGTCGTCAGGCCTCGGGTCGGCAGCAGCACGTTGTCGAGGTCACGAAAAATCCACTGGTAGTTGGCCGAGGCGGCATCGCCCTGGCTCGACAGCTCCGAGGTGTCGACCCGCGCATGCACGAGTTCGGCGAAGTACAGGCGCTCGATGCGCGGCGTGTCTTGCGCGCGGCCGATGCGGGCGTTCCAGGCGGTGAGTTGCTGATCGTCGGTGCGAAGTTGCGTGGCGCTGCCGGAGACGAGGTTGCGGTACAGGCCGTCGAGCGGATACGAGCTGAGCTCGCCCTGCCAAGTCTTGTTGGCGGGGCCGAGCTCGATCTTGTTCTTCGCGATCCAGCGCGTGTTGAACACGCGCCGGTCGGTGTGCTCGACCGAAAGGCGCGGCCCGGTGTTGGCGCTGTAGCCGACGCCGACGGTCGCCTGCTGCTGCGTCAGCTCTTTCACACGCACGCGCACCGGTGCAGCGCCGGCGCTCGTCGGGTCGGCATCGAGCTCGACCGAAGCGCCCTCGAACAGGCCGACCTTCTGCAGCCGGTCTTGAAAGTCGAGCAAGGTCTTCTCGCTGTACGGGTCACCGGGGCCGAAGGTCGAGAGTTGGCGAATGGCTTGCTCGTCGTAGCGCTGCACGCCTTCGATGACGAGCGCGCCGAGCCGGTACAGCGGGCCGCTCTCGAGCACGACCGCGATATCGGCGCGGTTCAGCGGTGCGTCGACACGCGCGTCGGTGCTGCGCCAGGTGGCCGCGGCATAGCCGTCGGCGCGCAGCCGCGCCAGCGTGGTGTTTTTCGCGGCGGCCCACGCGGCTTGTCGGAAGGGGTCACCAGGGCGCAGCGGCCATTGGCTGCGCAGGGTGGCGAGCTCGCGCGTTGGGGCTGCATCACCGCTCGCCGCGGACCGCTGCAGGTCACCCTCGGCCTCGATGCTGAGGGCATTCACCAGCGTGCGCGGGCCCGGGTCGACCGTGATGCGCAGCAGCGGCAGGCCGCCTTGCGATCCGTCGTGCGCGGCACTGACTTCGGCGTTGAAGTAGCCCTCGGTTTCGAGCAGCTCACGAACCTGCGATGGCGCGGCGCGCAGCAGGCGCTCGAGCTCGGTGGCGTCGACGCTCTCGGTCGCGGGGGCGTTTTGAAAGCGTGCCAGATCGAGGTAGTTCAGCAGCAGCGCGCGGAGCGGGTCGGGGGCCTGAACATCGAGCTTGTAGTCGGCGCGGGTCGGCGCGGCGAAGGCGGCATCGGCGGGCGAGGCCGCAGCCGCATCCGATTTGCCGAGGCCGAAAGGCAGGCTTGCGCAACCGTTCAAACCCAAAACGACTGCGCAGGCGGCGACCGCGATCAGCGCGGTGCGCAGCCTGCGGCCCATGGTCATTTGCTCAACAAGCGCATGGCCCCTTCCAGCCCGCCGAGTGTGAGCGGAAACATGCGCTGGTTCATCAGTTGTTGCACGACTGCGATGCTTTGCCGATAGCCCCACACGCCCTGTGGCTCGGGGTTGATCCAGGCGAATTTCGGGAAGGCCTGCGTGAGCCGCGCGAGCCATGCGGCGCCCGGTTCTTCGTTGTTGTATTCGACACTGCCGCCGGGCTGCAAAATTTCGTACGGGCTCATCGTCGCGTCGCCGACGAAGATGAGTTTGTAGTCCCTGTTGTACTTGCGAATGATGTCCATCGTCGGGAACTTCTCGCTGTACCGGCGGCGGTTGTTCTTCCACATGAAGTCGTAGACGCAGTTGTGGAAGTAATAGAACTCCAGGTGCTTGAATTCTGATTTGGCGGCACTGAAGATTTCTTCGACGCGGTGGATGTGCTCGTCCATCGTGCCACCCACGTCCATCAGCAGCAGCACCTTCACCTTGTTGTGGCGCTCGGGCACGAGTTTGATGTCGAGCCAGCCGGCATTCGCGGCGGTGCTGCGGATCGTGTCGTCGAGGTCGAGCTCTTCGGCCGAGCCTTCGCGGGCGAAGCGGCGCAGGCGGCGCAGCGCGACCTTGATGTTGCGCGTGCCGAGCTCCAGCGTGTCGTCGTAGTCCTTGAACTGGCGTTGGTCCCAGACTTTCACCGCGCTCTTGTTGCGCGATTTTTCCTGCCCGATGCGGATGCCTTGCGGGTTGTAGCCGTAGGCGCCGAACGGGCTCGTGCCGCCGGTGCCGATCATCTTGTTGCCGCCTTCGTGACGCTCTTTTTGTTCCTCGAATCGGCGCTTGAGCGTCTCCATCAGTTCGTCCCAGCCCATCTTCTCGATCGCGGCTTTTTCTTCGGCGCTGAGGTCGAGTTGAAGCTTTTTTTGGAGCCAGTCGAGCGGCACTTCTTGCGTGAAGTCGGTCAGCATCTCCACGCCCTTGAAGTAGGCTGCGAAAGCGCGGTCGAACTTGTCGAAATTGGCTTCGTCTTTCACCAGCGAGGTGCGGGCGAGGTAGTAGAACTTGTCCACGGTCGGGCCGCTCGCATCGAACTCGTCCGCATCCATCACGCCGCATTGGATCGCCTCGAGCAGCATCAGGTACTCCTTGACCGAGACCTTGAGCTTGGCGGCGCGCAGCGTGAAGAAAAAGTTGATCAGCATGGTGGCGGCCCGGGTCGCTTCGTGCCCGCGCGAGTGCGCATGCGGGCGAGGGCACGAGCATAGCCGGGAGTGCGGGTGCGGGTGCTGTCCATCCCCACGAGGTGGGATGCGCGGGGCATGTCACCGGGCTCGGCGCGGGCCATACTCCGCGGCGGTGCGACGTGGTCGCGGCGAGGCGCAGTACCCGTCGTCACTTGGAGATTACTGCTTGAACGACACCGCCACCGTGCTGTTACTGATTGCCTTGCAGCAGGGCTTGTTTGCCCTTGGCTGGTGGGTGACCGGGCGCTGGCTCGGGTTGACGAGACTCGTCGCGCTGCAATGGGCCGGCGCGGCGCTGGCTTTCGCGGCGGGGCTCGGGCTGATCTTGCAACGCGGCGCCTTGCCTCCCGTGCTGACCTGGTTCGCGGCCAACCTGCTGGTCTTGCTGGCCTTCGTGCTGATTCGCCGCGGCGTGCAGGTGTTCCTGCGCATTCGCGTCACCGATGTCGAGCACGCAGCGCTGCTCGCGCTCGACGGCGTGTTGCTGACCATCGGCCTCTACGCGGAACACCCGACGTGGGCGGTGATCTGCATCTCGATACCGATCGCGTGGACGCTGCTGCGCGCCGCGTTCGAAAGCCACCGGCGCCTCGTCGCTGATGACGCGATCGCCGCGGCGCGCACGGTGGCTGCGCCGCTCGCACTGCTCGGCATCACCTTCGCGGCGCGCGCCGTGCTCGGTGCATGGGTGCCTGAACTCGCAGCGCGGCCGCTGCACGAGCCGAGCGGGTTCAACACCGGCATTGCGATGGCCTTCATGATGGGCGGGCTGGTCATCAACATGGTGCTGGCGCTGCTGGTTGTCGCGCGCATGGTGCGGCGTTTGCGTCAGCGCAGCCTGCGCGACGCGCTGACCGGCCTGCTGAACCGCCGCGCGCTGGCGCCGCTGCTGCGCCGCGAGGTCGGGCGCCTGCGCCGCTACGGCGAGACGTTCGCGGTGCTGATGGTCGACGTCGACCACTTCAAGCGCATCAACGATTCGTTCGGCCATGCGGCCGGCGATGCGGCGCTGGTCGAATTGGCGCGGTTGATGCGCGAAGCCGCGCGCGATGTCGACCACATCGTGCGCATGGGCGGCGAAGAGTTCTGCCTGCTCCTGCCGCACACCGATCTCGAGGGCGCGCTCAGGCTCGGCACGCGCTTGCGCGAGGTGGTGCGCAACGCCGATGAAAGCGCGCGCGTGCCGATGACGGTGAGCGTGGGCGTGGCGATCGCGCAGTCGATCGCCGAGCCGGCCCACGCGGTCATCGCCCGCGCCGATGCGGCGCTGTACCGCGCCAAGGCGGCCGGGCGCGATCGGGTCGTGCTGGCCGAGCCGTCCGCGGCGTCTGGCTTGCAGGCGGCCTAGAGTTTTCGGCGTGCTTTTCTGTTCGCGACCGGCCCGGTTTTCACGCCCGGGTCGTGCCACTTGAGCCAGTCGAAAAACTCGCCATACCAAAGCTGCGAGTTGCGGGGCCTGAGCACCCAATGGTTCTCGTCGGGGAACCACAACAAACGCGCGTCGATGCCCTTGGCCTTGAGCGTGTTGTAGTACGCGAGGCCTTGCTGGTCGGGCACGCGGTAGTCGAGTGCGCCGTGGATCACGAGCGTCGGCGTGCTCATTGCCGCGACGTAATGGCTCGGGCTTTGCGACTGGATTTTTGCCGGGTCTTCCCAATACCAGGCGCCGAGTTCCTTGGCGTGCCAGGTGTAGGCGTCGTCGCTGAACATCGCGGTCCAGTCGAAGCAGCCGGCGTGGCAGATGTAGGCGTTGTAGCGGCCTGGCTTCACATGGCCGTTCATCCACGCGACCATGAAGCCACCGTAGCTGCCGCCAGCCGCGAACACGCGCTTGGCGTTGGCCCACGGTTGCGCGAGCAGCCAGTCGGTGCCGGCTTCCACGTCCTGCAGTTCGAGCTCGCCCCAATGGTGCGTGATGCTGTCGAGAAACGCGTGGCCGAAGCCCGACGAACCGTGGTAGTTCACGCAGGCGACGACATAGCCCTGCGCCGCGAACGCGTGCGTGTTCCAGCGGTAGTGGAAGGTGTCGCCGGCGGCGGCATGCGGCCCGCCGTGGATGCTGTGCAGCACCGGGTAATTCGTTTTGCCGCCGCCCGTTTTGCTGCTCGACTTCTTGCGGTCGAAGCCCGGCGGGTAGGTCAGCCACATCTGCACTGGCTCGCCGAGCGCGCCCTCGACCATCACCTCTTCGACTTCGCCCAGCCGCAGGCTTGCGAGCAGCGCATCGTTGAAGGCTTCGATGCGCAGCGGCGCGTGGCCATCGCGCACCGCGTGCACGCGCGCCGGGTGCATCAGCGCATCGGCAACGCTCGCGATCACATCGCTGGCCACGTCGAACGTCTGCACCCAGCCGCCTTGCGCCGCGACGCTCGCAGTGCGGCTCGCGATCGCGTAGCGATACAGGTTGGCGCGGCCGCGGTCTTGCGCGGTGAAGTAGAGCGCGCTCGCGTCGCCGGCCCAGCGCAACGCGCTGTCCACCGAGTGATCCCACGTGTCGGTGAGCACTTGCCAGGCGCCGCCGCGCTTGAGCAGCGCAGCGTGGTTGGGCATCGTGTGCTTTTTGCCGGTGTGCGCCGCGGTCATCGCGATGTGCCCGCCGTCGGGGCTGTATCGCGGCATGTCGAAATCCCACTCGGGGTCGTTCGTCAGCGCGGCGAATTTGCCCGAACGCAGCTGCAGCTCGACCAGCACCTTGCGGTTCTCGATGCGCTTCTCGGGCTGCGGGTCGAACGCGAACACGAGGTGGCGGCCGTCGGGCGAAATGTCGAAGCTGTCTTCACTGGCGCCGGCACGCGCGAGCTCGTGCGGCGTGCCCTCGAAGAGGTCGGTGACGCGGCCGCTGGCAAGGTCGAGCAGGTGCAGGTGCAGCACGCGGCCCATCGGCAGGTTCGCGTCCCAGAAGCGGTACTGCGACTCGCTGGTAACGTAGCCGCTGGCTTTGCGCTCCTTGAATTCTTTGTGCTTTTTCGCCTGCGCTTTCGTGCCCTTCAGTTCGGGCCAAACCCAGGCTGCGAACGCGATGCGCTTGCCATCGGGAAACCATTTGAAGGCTTCGATGCCGGGCGCGAAACTGCCGATGCGGCGCGCCTCACCGCCGTCGGGTGCGATCACGTAGAGCTGCGGTGAATCGTCTTTCTTGCCCTGCTGTTCGCGCTTGGCGACGAAGGCGATCTGCTCGCCGGAGGGCGACCACGCGGGCTGGCCGTCCTTCTCGCCGCAACTCGTCAAGCGCCGCGGCTCGCCGCCGAATGTCGAAAGCAGCCACAGGCTCGCGTGGCCCTTGTTCTCGTCCATCGAGAAACTGCTGACCGAGCAGACGGCTTGCGCCCCATCGGGCGCGAGCGAGAGGCTGCCGACACGTTCGAATTGCCAGAGGTCGTCGACGGTCAGGAGTTTTTTCTTGTCGGTCATGCAGAGTTCCGTGGAAAGGTCAACGCGGTTTGGTGAGTTGCCACTGCAAGTGAGACTTCACCGTCGGCCACTCGCTCTCAAGGATGCTGTAGACGCAGGTGTCGCGCAGCGTGCCGTTCGACGCGCGTGAGTGGCTGCGCAAGATGCCGTCGAGCCTGGCGCCGAGGCGCTCGATCGCGCGCCGGCTCTGCTGGTTGAAGAAGTGTGTGCGGAACTCGACTGCGATGCAGCCCAACGCATCGAACGCATGGCCGAGCAGCAGCAGCTTGCACTCGGTGTTGAACGGGCCGCGCTGCGCGCTGGCGGCGGTCCAGGTCGAGCCGATCTCGAGGCGCTTGTGCGCAGCATCGACGTTCATGTAGGTGGTCATGCCGACGACGCGCCCATCGGCGTCGCGCGTCGTGAACGGCAGCATCGAGCCTTTGGCCTGCAGGTCGAGCCGGCGGGCGATCTCGGCGCGCATTGTTTCGGGGCTCGGGATGGCGGTGTACCAAAGCTGCCAGAGCTCGCCGTCGCTCGCGGCGGCGGCGAGCGCATCGTTGTGCGTGAGAGCGAGCGGTTCGAGTGTGCAGTGCGCGCCTTGTAGTTCGACCGGGCTCGGCCAGCTCATCGGTTGTTGCGTTGCATGAACACCAGCTTTTCGAACAGCGACACGTCTTGCTCGTTCTTCAGCAGCGCGCCGACCAGCGGCGGCACCGCGACCCTGTCGTCCTTGCTCTGCAGCACCTCGAGCGGAATGTCTTCGGCGAGCAGCAGCTTGAGCCAGTCGAGCAACTCGGAGGTGCTGGGTTTCTTCTTGAGCCCCGGCAGGTTGCGCACGTCGTAGAAGTTTTTCAGCGCGGCCGACAGCAGCTCTTTCTTCAGGTTCGGAAAGTGCACGCCGACGATGCGTTGCATCGTCTCGGCATCCGGGAACTTGATGTAGTGAAAGAAGCAGCGGCGCAGGAACGCGTCGGGCAATTCCTTCTCGTTGTTCGAAGTGATGAAAACCAGCGGCCGGTGCACTGCCTTGACGAGTTCGCGCGTCTCGTACACATAGAACTCCATGCGGTCGATCTCGCGCAGCAGGTCGTTCGGGAACTCGATGTCGGCCTTGTCGATCTCGTCGATCAACAGCACCACCGGGCGGTCGGCCGTGAACGCCTGCCACAGCACGCCTTTGACGATGTAGTTGCCGATGTCCTTGACCTTCTCGCTGCCTTCTGCACCCGCGAGCTGGCTGTCGCGCAGTCGGCTCACCGCGTCGTATTCGTACAGGCCTTGTTGCGCTTTGGTGGTCGACTTGATGTGCCACTGCAGCAGCGGCATTTTCAACGCCTGCGCCACCTCTTCGGCCAGCATCGTCTTGCCGGTGCCGGGCTCTCCCTTGACCAGCAGCGGGCGTTTGAGGGTGGCCGCGGCGTTCACCGCGAGCATCAAGTCGGGTGTGGCGACGTAGTTTTCGGAGCCTTGGAACTTCATGGCGAGCGTGCGAGCGCGAGGCCGCAGGGGTATGTTTTGAGGGTGCCGAGGCAGTATAAGTCGGCACCTATAATCGGTAGCTGACCTGAACAAATCGCCTGCTGGAACCATGAAAAACCTCGTCCGTTCGATGATCGCGCTGGTCACTTTCGCTGCTGCGTCGGCGCTGTCGCCGAGCGCTTCGGCGCAAGACGCGAAGGCGGGTGAAAAAAAGGCCCAGATGTGCATCGGCTGCCACGGCATCCCTGATTACAAAGCGAGCTTCCCCGAGGTGTACCGCGTGCCGATGATCGCGGGCCAAAACGCGAAGTACATCGTTTCTGCTCTGACGCAATACAAAAAGGGCGATCGCAAGCACCCGACGATGCGTGGCGTGGCCACCTCGCTCAGCGACCAGGACATGGCCGACCTCGCCGCGTTTTATTCCACCGAAGCCAAGGCCGCCCCGGTGCCCGCGGCACTCGCGACCGCGATGCCGGCCGACGTGACCGCGCTGCTCGCCAAAGGCAATTGCGCGTCGTGCCACGGCGCGAATTTCAGCGCCCCGATCGACCCGAGCTACCCGAAACTTGCCGGTCAGCACGGCGACTACCTCTACGCCGCGCTGCGCGAGTACCAGATCGACAAGAACCCGCAAGTCGGCCGAAACAACGCGATCATGCAGGGAATGTCACGCCAGTTGACCCACGCCGAGGCCAAGACGCTCGCGAGCTATTTCGCGTCGCTGCCCAGCGAGTTGAAAACGGTGCCGCAATCCCGCTGGCGCTGAGGCGCGGCTTACCCTCGCGAAGCCGCTGCGATCCAGCGGCTTCGTTGTTTCTGGCGGGCACGCTTCGGGTTGACGTCGAGGCTTCGCGCCGGCCTGGAATTTGCTCGACCACGAACGCTGCGCGCTGAGGTTTTCCCTGCCCATGCCGCGCGCGGTGCCGGCCCTAAACTGCCGATTTTCCTATTTGCCGGAGCAAGAGAAATGAAACGAGCTTCTTCAGTGGCGGTGGTGGCTGCTGCGACGTTGGGTTTGACCCTGGCCGCGGTCACGGTGCAGGCGCAAACGCTGCGCTGGGCTTCGCAGGGCGATCTGCAGACGCTCGACCCGTACTCGCGCAACGAGTCATTGACGAATTCGATCAACAGCCAGGTTTACGAGTACCTGATCGGCCGCGACAAGCAACTCAACCTCGTGCCGCAGCTCGCAACCGAATGGCAGCAGGCCGGCCCGTTGACATGGCGCTTCAAGTTGCGGCCGAACGTCAAGTTCCACGACGGCACGCCGATGACTGCCGACGACGTGGTCTTCTCGTACAAGCGCGCCGCACAGCCCAGCTCCGACATCAAGGTCTATGCCAACGCGATGGGCGAACCGAAGAAGATCGACAACCTGACGGTCGAGTTCAACCTCAAGGAGGTCAATCCGATTTTCCTGCAGCACGCCAACTCGGTCTTCATCATGAGCAAGGCGTGGGCCGAGAAGAACAACGCCGCGAAGACGCAAGACTTCAATGCCGGCGAGCAGAACTATGCCGCCATGAACGCCAACGGCACCGGCCCGTTCATGGTCGTTTCGCGCCAGCCCGACGTGAAGACCGTCTACAAACGCTTTGCCGGCTGGTGGGGCAAGCCCGAAGGCAATGTGCAGGACGTGATCTACACGCCGATCAAGAGCAACTCGACGCGTGTGGCCGCGCTGATTTCGGGTGAGCTCGACGTCGTCCTCGACCCGCCCCCGACCGACACGCCGCGCCTGCGCAACACGGCGGGTGTAAAGGTGGTCGATGGCCCCGAGAACCGCATCATCTTCATCGGCATGGACCAGGGTCGTGACGAGCTGCTCTACAGCAGCGTAAAGGGCAAGAACCCGTTCAAAGACCAACGCGTGCGCCAGGCGCTGTACCAGGCCGTCGACGAAGAAAGCATCAAGACCAAGCTGATGCGTGGCCAGGCCGCACCCACCGGCGCGACCATGGTGTCGCCGATGGGCACCTTCAACGACCCAGCGCTCGAAAAACGCCTGCCGTTCGACCTCGACGCCGCGAAGAAGCTGCTCGCCTCGGCTGGCTACCCCGACGGTTTCGAGTTCACGCTCGATTGCCCGAACGACCGTTACGTCAACGACGAAGAGATTTGCAAGACGCTCGTCTCGATGTGGGCGCGGCTCGGCGTGAAGGCGCGGCTGAACGCAATGCCACGCTCGATCTACTTCGCCAAGCTCGGCAACCTCGACACCTCCATGTACATGCTCGGCTGGGGCGGCTCGGTGACCGATGCCGAGACCACGCTCACGCCCATCTACCGCACACGCGGCCCCGGAGGCGTGGGCAGCTTCAACTACGGCCAGGTCAACAACCCGAAGATGGACCAGTTGGCCGCGCAGTCGAGCAAAGAGGCAGATCCGGTCAAGCGCGAGGCGCTGATCAAGGCCGCGATCAAAGAGCACAACGACCAGGTGCACCACATCCCGCTGCACCGGCAGTTCATCCCGTGGGCGATGCGCACGAATGTCGAAGCTGTGCACCGTGCCGACAATTTTCTGGAGTGGTCCTGGATCAAGATCGGCAAGTGACCTGTCATTGACGACCTGACCTCTGCGACGGCTGCTGCGGCTGCCGTCGTCGCCTTCCGCGCAGCATCTTGAAGGCGTGCATCCAGTCGTTGGCCACGAAGCCCGGAATGCACCACAGCATGCACAGCGGCTCGATTGCCCGGGCGGCGATGGCAGGGCCCATGTCGGCGGCCTCCCAACCGAACTGCGTGAGTAGCGTGGTCACCGCCGCCTTGGCGGCCGCATCGTCACCGGCGATGAACATCGTCGGCGGCCCGCCGGTGAACTTTGGATTGACCATGCCCAGCGTGCCGACCGAGCTGAAGGCCTTGACCAGTTTGACCGCCTTGAACTCGCGCTGCAGTTGCTCGAGCAGCGAGTCGTTCGGCCCCGTGAAGTAACTCAGCACGCCGTCAGTCGGTGGCGCATCGGCGATCGGGTTGCAGGTGTCGACCACGGTCTTGCCGGTGAGTTGCGCGGCCACGCCGCGTAACGTCTCGAGCGCCGCGCTGCCTTTCACCGCCAGCACCGCGAGTTCGCCGAAGGCCGCGGCCTCGGCCGTGCTGCCGATGCGCGCCGTCGGGTGGGCGGCCGCGAACTCCGCGAGCTTGGCCACGTCGCGCGTGCCCAGCGCGACGTCGTGACCGTGCTTCAAGAAACCTGCCAAGAGCGTTCGCGCGAGCGTGCCCGAACCGATGATGCCGATCTTCTTGTGTGTTCCTTCGTGCGGAGGCGGTGGCCGAGGTCTCGCAGTCGGCGGCCGAGCCAGTTGGTCTCGTGCGTGTTTCGGTGGGAATCTCGTTCGGGCGGCATTGGGTGCTGCCGGCCTTGCCTGCCTTGATGAATGCGCACCCGGGTCTGCAGATCGAGGTCGACCTCGACAACCGGCCGGTCGACCTGGTCGCCGAAGGCTACGACGTCGGCATCCGCGGCGCGGTGATCGACGCCGGCAGCCTGGTCGCGCGGCGCATCTGCGCGCTGCCGACAGCGCTGTTCGCGAGCCCCGCCTACCTGCGCCGCGCTGGCGTGCCCGAGCGCATCGACGAACTGCCGCAACACCGCTGCGTGCAATGCGGCTTGACCGATGGGTCGCTCTCGCCCTGGGCCTTTCGAGGCAACGGCTCAAAGCGCCGCGCGCCGGTCGCGCTTACGCCGTCGCTCATCGTCAACGACGGCGAGGCCGGCATGGACCTCGCTCTCGCTGGCGCCGGCATCGCGCAGGCCGGCCTGTATCACGCGCTGCCCTACCTGCGTACGGGGCGGCTCAAGCTGGTGCTCACCGACCACCACGACGCCGGCGCGCGCGAGTTCGTGCTGCATTACCCGCACCGCCGCTATCTCGCGCCCCGGGTGCGTGTGGTGGTCGAAGCGCTGCTCGCGCATTTCGCGGCGGCCGATGACCTGCACCTGACAGTGGCCGATCTGCCGGTCGCCTTTCATGCGGCAAAGCGCGTCCGTTGAGCGTGCGCTCAATCACCCACCAGCAACGACACCGCGACGCCCCACATCACCAGTGCGATCAACGCGTCGGTGACCTTCCAGGCCACAGGTCGTGCGAACACGCCGCGCAACGCGCGCGCCCCGAAGCCGAGCGCGAAGAACCAAGCGAAGCTCGCCGCGGTGGCGCCGATGCCGAAGACCGCACGTGAACCCGCGGGCTGCTGGCTCGCGATCGATCCGAGCAGCACGACCGTGTCGAGCCAGCAGTGCGGGTTGAGGTAGGTGAATGCGAGGCACGCGGTGAGGGCTTGCGCGAGGCTCAGCGGTAAGTCGGCTGCTGCGGCCAGCGACTCTGAGTGCCACGCCCGCCGCGCTGCCAGCACCCCGTAGCCGAACAAGAACGCCGCGCCGCCGTAGCGCGCGAGCGTCAGCAGCGTCGGGCTGCTTTGCACGAACGTGCCCAAGCCGGCGACGCCGAGGGTGATCAGCAGCGCGTCCGATGCCGCACACACCAGCACCACAGCGAGCACGTGCTCGCGCTTGATGCCCTGCCTCAGCACGAACGCGTTTTGCGCACCAATCGCGACGATCAGCGCAGCCGAGGTCGCGAAGCCTTTGAAGAATGCAAGTTCCATGCGGCGCGGGGATGACACCAGAGCAGTCGGTCGACTATCGCTGGGCCGCGCGATGCTACTGGAACTGCTGCAGCATCCGCTCGAGCGCCATCGTGAACGGCACTTGCATCATCGGCAGCGTCAGCAGCATGCCGATCAGGCCGACCGAAACGGTGATCGGAAAGCCGATCGAGAAGATGTTCATCTGCTGCGCGACGCGCGAGATGATGCCCATCACCAAGTTCACGAACAGCAGCATCGCGGTCATCGGCAGTGCGATCCAGAGCCCCAGGCGAAACACCTCGGCGCCCCAAACTTGCGGCTGCACCGCACGCAAGAAGGCGAACGGTTCGGGCCCGACTGGAAAGGCGTGAAAGCTTTGCACCACCGCGGCGATCAGCAGCAGGTGGCCGCCTGTCACGATGAACAGCCAACTCACCACCGTGCCGAAGAAGCGGCTGGTCGCGGTGGCCTCGCCGCCGGTCATCGGGTTGAAAAAGCCGGCGAAGTTCAGGCCCATCTGCAGGCCCACCATCTCACCGGCGAACTCGACCGCGGCGAACACGATGCGCACCGCGAAACCGAGAGAAGCACCGATCAGGATTTGTTGCACGATCGCAAGTACCGCGGCGCCCGAGTCGAGCGCGATCACGGGCATCGCCGGCAAGCTGGCTTGCGCGCAAAACGCGATCAGGAACGCGAGTGCGACCCGTACCCGCGCCGGCACGCCACGCTGCGCAAAGATCGGCAGCGTGCCGAACAGCGCGAGCACGCGCAAAAACGGCCACAGGATCGGCGTGATCCATGCGAGGACTTGCGTGTCGGTGAAGGTGAGCACTAGCCCACCGCCGTCGGTATCGCCTGCAACGTGCGCTGCAGGTACTCGACCAGCGTGGTCAGCATCCACGGCCCGGCGATAGCGAGTACCGCGACCGCGCCGATTACCTTCGGCACGAACGACAACGTGGCCTCGTGGATCTGCGTGGCGGCCTGAAAGATGCTGACGAGCAGGCCGATCGCCAACACGGTGAGCAGGATCGGTGCCGAGACCATCAGCAGCATGTAGAGGCCTTGCTGGCCGACCGTGAAGACTTGGGTTGCGTCCATGATTTCCTTGGGCCCCCGAGACGCCTTCGGCGTCGCCCCCCCGAGGGGGAGTGTTTGCCTTGGGGCGGCCCGGCGGCAAACGCTTACGTCGAAAAGCTGGCGGCCAACGAGCCGAGCAGCAGGTTCCAGCCGTCGGCGAGCACGAACAGCATGAGCTTGAACGGCAGCGCGATCAGCACGGGGCTGAGCATCATCATGCCGAGCGACATCAACACGCTGGCCACGATCATGTCGATGATCAGGAACGGGATGAAGATCAAAAAGCCGATCTGGAACGCGCTCTTCAACTCGCTCGTCACGAAGGCCGGCACCAGCACCTTGAACGGCACGTCGGCGGTCTTCACGGCCCCATCGACCTTCGCGAGCTTGGCGAACAACATCACATCGGCCTGGCGCGTTTGCTTGAGCATGAAGGCGCGCATCGGCACCTCGCCGCGCTTGAGTGCTTCATCGAACTGGATCTTGTTTTCGGCGTACGGTTGGTACGCGTCGGCATACACCTTGTCGATCGTCGGGCTCATCACGAAAAACGTGAGGAACAGGCTCAGGCCGACGACCACCTGGTTCGGCGGCGCGGCTTGCGTGCCCATCGCCTGGCGCAGCAGGCTCAGCACGATCACGATGCGCGTGAAGCCGGTCATGAGCAACAGAACAGCGGGCAGGAACGACAGCGCGGTGAAGAACAGCAGCGTCTGAATCGGCACCGAATAGCTGGTGCCGCCCGCGCCCTGCGCGATCATCAGCGGGAGTTCAGCGGCCATCACGGGCTCCGGCGTCACCGCGGAGCTTGCCCAGAAGTTGCGCGAACGGCGTCGTCGACGGCGCGGTGCTCGTCGTGGCCTCGGTCTGCGGCGCCATCGTGTGCAAGGTGGTGATGCTTTGCGCGGTCACGCCCAACACCAGCCAGCGGCGCTCGTCGCCCTGGCCAACCTCGACCGTGACGATGCGCTGGGTCGCCGACAACGGCAGCGCCGCGACGCTGCGCATCACGGTGCCGCTCGCGCCGCCACCCATCGGCGTGCGCTTGAGCAGCCACAGCGCAACCGGAATCATCGCGATGATCGCGATGAACCACAGCAGCGAACTCATGCCGTTCGAGACCATTTCAGTTCCGGCCGGGCCGCCCCAAGGCAACTGGCGCCCACTCGGGGGGAAGTGAGCGAAGCGAGCGTGGGGACTTCATCTTCAACCCTTGCTCAACCGACGCATGCGCTCGCTCGGCGTCACGATGTCGGTGAGGCGAATACCGAACTTGTCGTTGACGACCACGACCTCGCCCTGCGCGATCAGGTAGCCGTTGACCAGCACGTCCATCGGCTCGCCGGCCATCGCCTCCAGCTCGACAACCGAGCCTTGCGCCAGTTGCAGGATGTGCTTGATCGGGATGCGGGTGCGGCCCAGCTCCACGGTCAATTGCACCGGGATGTCGAGGATCATGTTGATGTCGTTGCCGGCCGTGCTCGCGCCGGTGGGCGCGAAGTTCTGGAACGACGCGGGCGAGATCTGGTCGGCTGGCGCATGCACTTCCGAGGCCGTCTCGGGTTTGGTTTCGGCGAGCGCGGCGGCCCACTCGGCGGCCATCGCGTCTGCGTCTTCTGCAGGCGCGGTATTTTCTTCAGCTGACATTGCGTTCTCCCAGCCAACCCGTCTCGGCGTTGGTCAACAGTTGATTGACCTTGAGTGCGTACTTGCCGTTCGAGGTGCCGTAGTGGCAGTCGAACACCGGCACGCCGACCACTTTGGCCTGGATGGCCTGGTGCAAATCGAGTTCGATGAAATCGCCGACCTTGAACGACAGCAATTGCTCGACCGTGGCCGGCGCCTGCGCGAGCTCGGCCACGAGCTCGACCTGCGCCGACTGGATTTGCTGCTTCATCAGGTTGACCCAGCGCTTGTCGGGCTCGGTCGAGTCGCCCTGGATGGTCGAATACAGCACGTCGCGAATCGGCTCCAGCGTCGCGTACGGAATGCAGAAGTGGATCGTGCCGCTGGTGTCGCCGATCTCGAGCGTGAAGCTGGTCGCAACCACGATCTCGCTTGGCGTGGCGATGTTGGCGAACTGCGGTTGCATCTCCGAGCGCTGGTATTCGAGCTCGAGCGGGTAGATGCCTTGCCAAGCCTTCTTGTACTCGCCGGTGATCACATCGACCAGCCGGCCGATGATGCGTTGCTCGGTCGGCGAGAAGTCGCGGCCTTCGATGCGCGTGTGGTACTTGCCGGCGCCGCCGAACAGCGCGTCGATCACCGCGAACACGAGTGCCGGGTCGCACACGATCAGACCCGAGCCGCGCAGCGGGCGCACGCTGACGATATTGAAGTTGGTCGGCACCACGATCTCGCGCAAGAAGGCGCTGTACTTTTGCACCTTGATGCTGCCGATCGAGATCTCCGGGCTCTTGCGAATGAAGTTGAACAAGCCGAGCCGCATGTTGCGTGCGAAGCGTTCGTTGATGATCTCCATCGTGGGCATGCGCCCGCGCACGATCCGCTCCTGGCTCGCCAGGTCGTAGTTGCGGACGGCGCCCTCTTCAACCTGCTCCTGATCGAGTTTCTGGCTTTCGCCGGTGATGCCCTGCAGCAGCGCGTCGACTTCGTCTTGCGAAAGAATCTGCTGGTTCATGTCTGCCCCTCGACCGACGGGTACGTCGATCGATCCCCCGAGGGGATCGGGCCTTGCTTGGGGCGGCCCGGCGCGGCGGCCCGCGCGCTTTGGGTGAGGTCGCGCTTCATTGGACGATGAAGTTCGAGAAGTGAACGTGCTTGATCGGATTCGGCTCGACCGGCGCCTTCGCCTTCTTCGCTTTCTCCTTCTTCTTGGTCGGCTTCGCGTCTTCCTCGTCGGCGGCCGGCTTGTCTGTCTCGGCCTCGGCCAGCTTCTCGACGACGACTGCCGGTTCCGCGACCTCGATGCCCATCGTGCGGGCCGATTCGCGCAGGATCTCGCCAGCGAGTTGCTCCTTGCCGGCGCGGTCGAGCAGGTCTTTCGAGGACTTGTGCGACAGGATCATCAGAATGCCGTTGCGGATCGCCGGCATGAAGGCCTTCATCGAGTCAGCGAACTTCGTGTCTTCGACCTCGAAGGTGATGCCGATTTGCGCATAGCGGTCGGCTTCCTTGTCGGCGAGGTTCACGACGAAGGGGTCGATCGGCAAGAAGGTCGGCGGGTGCTTGAGGTCGGGCTTGCTGCCGTGCTGCTCGGCGCTGGCGCTTGTAGACGCATCGTCGCCCTCGGCGGCCGCGGCGGCTTTTTTCTTGAGCAAGAACACGGCTGCACCGCCGCCGATCACCAACAGCAACAGCACGGCCGCCACGATGATGATCAGCTTCTTTTTGCCCTTCTTCGCAGGCACGACGGCACCGTCGGTGGCAGGGGCAGCAGCAGCGGCAGCAGACATCGTCACTCCTTCATTTTTCGGGGCCATCGGTCGCCGCACGGCGCCCGACGTCATGAAGGAAATTGTGGAATCGATGCGCCGAACTGAAGCGGCGATAAGCAGGGGGTTCAGCGGCCAGTAACGCGCTCGGCGAGGCTACGCGAAGACGTCGACGCCGCCCTGCGTCACGACGCGGCGCGCGGCGGTTGCAACACGTTTCGTGTCGTCATCTGTGCCGATGTGGCGCTGGCGCGTGCCGCCCGACGTACCCGAATCGCCGCGCCCGCCGTGCCCACCACCGTGCTGCGAAACGCCGCCCCCGGCGAGCGTGAAGCCGGCGTCGGCAAGTGCGCTCGCGAGTTCGGGCAGGCCGGCTTCGATGGCTCGCCGCGTGGCGGCCATGTCGGCGCCGAAATCGATGCGGGCTTGCGTGCCGTCCATCACGATTTGCACCGAGACCGGGCCCATGTCGGCAGGGTTCAGGTGCAGCTCGGCGGTCTGCACGCCGTCTTTGGCGAGCACGCTCAGGCGCAGGCCGAGCTGCTGCGCGAAGTCGGGTGCATCGAGCGGTGTGGTGATGACCACGGCGGCGGGTGCGAGCGCCTCGGTGCCAGGGATCGGGGCCGACACCACGGCGCTCGCGGCTGCTGCCGCAGTCGCCGCGTCGACGTTCGTGCGGGCGACGGCAGAAGTCGTCGGGGCCATCGGCTTTTCGCCGATCCGCTGCTCGGCGAGCACACCGGCGAACTCGCGCGCGTCGGCAGCACCGGCGCGTTGCGCCTTGCCTTGTGCCGCCTTGTCTTTGAGCTCGGTATCGGCCTTGAGGTCGGCGGCGCGCAGGCCTTTGGCGGTGCCGCGCGTGTCGGCGGCCGAGCCGGTGTTGTTGTCGGTGACGGCGTTGGCATCGGTGGCGGTGTCGGTGCTGGCTGCGGCGTCGCTCGCTTGTTCAGTGGCCGCACGTTGCAGGCCGGCGAGCCAGTGCATCACGCTCGGGTCGATCGGCAAGGTGGCGGGGTCCGGCGCGGCGCGCGGTTGCGCGTTGCTCGATGCATCGGTCGCAGCGTCACTCGCGTCGGCTGGCGCTGCCTCGGCTGCAGGTTGGGTACCGGTCGGGGTGGGCGTCGCATCGTCCACGGCCCGCATTTTGGTCTTGAGCAAGGCGCGCGCGCGGTTGACCGTGTCGGTCGATGCTTGTGGCGGCTCGGTGTCGTTCGTGGCCTCGTCGGGTGGGGTCGATTCGTGCGCCGCCGGTTTCGGTGGCGGCGCGGCGGTCAGCGCGATGGTCGGCATCGGCATCGGCGCGGGCGCGGCGTGCGTTTGCCGCAGCAGTGAAGCGAAGCCGGCGGGGTCGTTCGGCGTGCGTTTCGACGCTGTGCCCGCGGCCGTGGCGGCGTCGCCTGACGGGGCGCGCAGCGAAGAAGGTTGGATCGTCGTCATGCAGTTTTCTCCATGTCACATCAGCGGCGCTGGCCGCGTCGAGCCCAAGCGGTTCCAGGCTGCGCGCGAGGCGGCCTCGTCGGTTTGTTTTTGGTCGCGGCGGTCGGCGCTCAGGCGCTGCTCGGCCTGGCGCCGCTCGATCAGCTTGCGCACCGAGGCGCAGCGCAGTTCGGTGTCGCGCAAGGTGGCGAGCGCGTGTTGAACTTGCTGACCCGCGTTTTCGGCCACGCGCACTTGCTGCTCTACCGCCTGCGTCAACCGCTCCATGAAGCTTTGGTAGCAGTGCACGAGTTCGATCTTGCCTTCGCGACAGAACTGCAAGCGCCAGCGCTGCTCGTACTCGCGGCGGTAGGTGCGCAGTTGCTCGGCCTGGCCGAGCGCGGCCTCGGCGGCGGTTTGGGCGCGCTGGTGCGCAGTGAATGCGACGTCGCGTTGGCGCTCGTTCTGGCCGAGCAAGATGGTCAGTGTTTCGATACCGGTCATGCGGAAATCTGCAGAGGTCAACCGGCGATCGAGGCCAGGAGTTGCTCGACGCTGCCGCCCATCGCCGCACTCTCGTGCATGCTTTGTTGCAGCATCGCGACCATCGGGTCGTGCAGGCGCACGGCGGTGTCGAGTTCGGTGTCGTGGCCGGGCGAGTAGGCGCCGAGCTGAATCAAATCGCGCGCCTTGTTGTGGCGCGCATGCAGTTGCCGAAAGCGCCGCGCCGCCTCGAGGTGCTCGCGGCTCGCGACGCTCGTCATCACGCGCGAGACCGATTTTTCGATGTCGATCGCAGGGTAGTGGCCGGCTTCGGCCAGCTCGCGCGAGAGCACGATGTGGCCGTCGAGAATGCCGCGCGCCGCATCGGCGATCGGGTCTTGCTGGTCGTCGCCTTCGCTGAGCACGGTGTAGAACGCGGTGATCGAGCCGCCGCCGCCTTCTTGATCGGCAGCCTTGCCGTTGCCGCTGCGCTCGACCAGTTGCGGCAGCTTCGCGAAGCAGCTCGGCGGGTAGCCCTTGGTGGCAGGCGGTTCGCCGATCGCGAGCGCGATCTCGCGCTGCGCCATCGCGTAACGCGTGAGCGAATCCATCAGCAGCAGCACGCTCTGGCCGCGGTCGCGAAAGTGCTCGGCGATCACGGTTGCATAGTTCGCGCCCTGCATGCGCACCAGCGGCGGCGCGTCGGCCGTGGCCACCACGACAACGGCGCGGCGCATGCCTTCTTCGCCCAGAATGTCTTCGATGAATTCCTTCACTTCACGGCCGCGCTCGCCGATCAGGCCGACCACGATCACATCGGCCGCGGTGTAGCGCGCCATCATCCCGAGCAGCACCGACTTGCCGACGCCGGTGCCGGCAAAAAGGCCGATGCGCTGGCCGCGGCCGACGGTCAGCATCGCGTTGATCGCGCGCACGCCGGTGTCGAGCGGGGTGCGCACCGGGTCGCGGTCCATCGCGTTGATCGGGCGGCGCGTGAGCGGCTCTTTGTGCACGTGCTCGATCGGGCCTTTGCGGTCCATCGGGTGGCCGTGTGAATCGACGACGCGGCCGAGCAAACCGTCACCCACCGGCAGGTGCAGCGTGCGGTCTTCATTGCGGCGCCACGGGTGGCGCGCCGCGCCGAGCTTCATCGGCACGACCGGCGAGGCCCTGGGCACCACGCGCGCACCACTCGCGAGGCCGGCCACATCGCTGGTGGGCATCAGGTAAGCGCGGTCGCCCGAGAACCCGACGACCTCGGCGATCACCGGCGACTGCCCTTCCATGCGAATTTCACACACCGAGCCGACCGGCACGCGCAAGCCCGCCGCTTCGAGCACGAGGCCGTTGACGCGCACCAGCTGGCCCTGCGTTTCCAACGGCAGCTTGTCGGCCGAGAAGCTGCGCATGTCGGCGAGGTAGCGTCTCCACTTGTCCGGGGTCGTCAGCGGTGAGGTGTCGGTCTTCGGGATCATTCGGCAGTGCCCGAGTCGTCGGCGCCGGCTGGCCCGTTGTCGGTCCACCCTTCGTCGCAGCCGAGCGAAGCCGCAGCGCGCCGCCAGCGGGCTTCCAGGCTCGCATCGATCACGCCGATGTCGGACTCGACCAGCACGCCGCCGCGTGACATCGATGCATCGGCAAGCAGGCGTGCACCGCGTGCCACGAGCACATCGGCCGCGCCTGCTGCGACGAACGGGTGATCGTCGGGGTGCACGCGCAGCGTGATGTGCTTGGCACTGAGCAGCAGCGTGTCGATCGCTTCTTGCGCGACGGTTGCCACCAGCGCCGGGTTAATTGCGAGCTCGCTGCGCACGATCTGCCGCGCGAGGTGCGTGGCGGCTATCGCGAGCGTGCGCGCCATGTCTTGTTGCAGCCCGCCGAGCTCGTCACCGAGCGACTGCACGAGCGCGCCGATCTGCGCAGTGGTTTGCGCCGCGAAGCTCTGCTTGAAGCCGTCGAGCGCGACCAAGCCGTCGCGGTAGCCGTCTTGGTAGCCGGCTTGCCGTGCGGCGCGCAGTTGTGCCGCGAGCTGCGCGGCCAAGTCGATCTTCGGCGCTTCGTCGGTGGCGCGGTGGATGTTGGCTTGCGGCATTGGGCCACCGGCGATGTCGCCGGGGTTCCATGCCTTGACGTCGCTCAGCTCTTCGCGCGGAATGAAGCGTGCATAGGCACGCGCAGCGTCGTTGGGCGACGCGATATTTTTGGGTGCGCGAAATGAGGCTTCCCTGTCGCTTCGCTCTTGCCCCCAAGGGGCGCTGTCCGCCTTGGGGCGGCCCGGCGGCGGACTGAGTGCCTCACGCAAATCGCGCGGATCGCGCACATCACGCGGATCAGAGGAAGTCATCGTCGCTCCCGCCACTCAACACGATCTGGCCTTCGTCGGCCAGGCGGCGCACGACCTTGAGCATTTCCTTCTGCTCGGCCTCGACTTCCGAAACGCGCACCGGCCCGCGCGACTCCAGGTCTTCGCGCAGCGTCTCGGCGGCGCGGGTCGACATGTTCTTGAACACCTTCTCGCGCATCTCCGGTGTCGCGCCCTTGAGCGCGATCACCAGCGACTCGCTCTGCACTTCTTTGAGGAGCGCCTGGATGCCCTTGTCGTCGATCTTGCCCAGATCGTCGAACGTGAACATGTTGTCCATGATCTTCTGTGCGAGGTCGTTGTCGGCTTCACGGATGTAGTCGAGTACCGAGGTCTCCACGCTCGTGCCCATCAGGTTGATCATCTCGGCCGCCGCCTTCACGCCGCCCAGCTTGGTCTTGCGGCTGCGTTCACCGCCAGCGAGCACGCGGCCCATCACTTCGTTGAGGTCTTTCAGCGCCGAAGGCTGGATGCCGTCGAGCGTGGCCACGCGCACCAACACCTCGTTGCGCTGGCGCTCCGAGAAAGTTTTCAGCACGTCGGCGGCTTGGTCGAAATCGAGGTGCACCAGGATCGCTGCGACGATCTGCGGGTGCTCGATGCGCAGCAGCTCGCCGACCGATGCCGGGTCCATCCACTTCAGGCTCTCGATGCCCGCGGTGTCGCCGCCTTGCATGATCCGGTCGATCAGCAGGTTGGCCCTGTCGTCGCCGAGCGCCTTGCGCAGCACGGCCCTCACGTACTCATCGGTGTCGCTCACCAGCATGCTCTGGTCGGCCGTGGTGGCGTTGAACAGTTCGAGCACGCCGTCGACCCGCTCGCGCGAGATCGATTTCATTTTCTGGATCGTTTCGCCCAGCCCCTGCACCTCTTTCGGCGTCAGGTGCTTGAAGACGCCGGCAGCTTCTTCCTCGCCGAGCGACATCAGCAGGATCGCTGCATTTTCCAAACCCGTTTCGTCCACGTGCGGTTCCTCGATGTTCTTTTAGGGTCGGGCGGTCAGGCCTTGGCGCCGACGGCGTCGCCGTGCGCCTCACCATTCACCCAACCGCGCACGATGCCCGCCACGGCGGCGGGGTTCTCCTTCGCGAGGGCCTTGGCTTGCGCCAGGTGTTGGACGCTTTTCGGCGCCGGCAGCGCGGGCAGAACCTGCTGGTCGTCGACGATGGCCGTCAGCGTGGCGCCGGGCACCGCGGGGGTCGGCGCGAGTGCCGCTCTGAGCGCAGGGCGCACGAGGCCGAAGAACACCAGCACGCCGATCAGCACCAGGCCGGCCGGCACCGCGAGGCTGCGCAGCATGTCGATCACATCGGGGTTCTTCCAGAGCGGCACGTCGACGACGGTGATGGGCTCGACCTTGAACGGCGCGTTGATCACCTTGACCGAATCGCCGCGCTCCTTATTGAAGCCGATGCCCTCGCGCACCAGCGCGGTCAGTTTGTCGATCTCGTCGACCGAGAGCGGCACCTGCGTCGTCTTGCCCTTGGCATCGGTCACCGAGCGGTTGTTGACGACGACCGCAGCGTTGAGCCGCTTGACGTTGCCGCTCGCATTGCGCGTGACGCGCACGGTCTTGTCGACCTCGTAGTTCGTGGTCGCATCGCGGCGGCCGCTGGCACCCGAGGTGCCCGAGCCGCCTTGCGCGGTTTGCAAGGGCTGCGATGCGCCGACCAATGGCGCTGTCGCGGCGATCGGCGGCTGGTTCGAGGCCGCGCCCGGCACGCCGCTCGGCTGCGCGCCGGCGCCACCGGGTTGGTCCGACACCTGCTGGCTGCGGATCGACACTTTCGCCTCCGCGCCCTGGTTCGGTCTGAACTCTTCCGAGGTGGCCTCGGTCTGCGAGAAGTCGATGTCGGCTGCCACCGTGGCGCGCAGGTTGTCGCGGCCGACGATTGGTTCCAACAGCGCCAGAACGCGCTTCGCGTAGCCGGTCTCGACCTGGTTCACGTACTGCAGTTGCTGCGCGTCGAGCCCGGCGCTGGGCTGGCCATCGCCGCCGCCGCTGGTGAGCAGCGCGCCGGTCTGGTCGAGCACGCTGACAGCCTTCGGGTCGAGCTCGGGCACGCTGCTCGAAACAAGGTGCACGATGCCGGCTACCTGGGCGCGGTCGAGCGCGCGGCCCGGGTGCAAAGTGAGCAGCACCGAGGCGCTGGGCTTTTGCTGCTCGCGAAAGAAGCCGTTTTGATTCGGCAGCGCGAGGTGCACGCGGGCGTTGCTCACCGCGGCCATCGAGGTGATCGAGCGGGTGAGTTCGCCCTCGAGCCCGCGCTGTGCGGTCAACCGCTCCTGGAACTGCGTTTGGCCGAAGCGCGCGCTGTCCATCAGCTCGTAGCCCGAGACCGAACCCTTCGGCAGCCCGGCGGTCGCGAGCTTCAGGCGCAGGTCGTGCACCTGCAGCGCGGGCACGAGAATCGCGGCGCCACCTTCGCTCATGCGGTAGGGCACGTTCATCTGCGAGAGCTGCGCAATCACGGCGCCGCCGTCTTTGTCGGACAGGTTCGCGTACAGCACCTTGAAGTCGCCCTTGCTGCTCCACAACGTCATCGCCAGCACCACGCCGGCGAGTGCGGCCACGCCGAGCGCCATGCTGAGCTTGCTGCGCATCGGCAACGCGGCCATGCGGCCGGCGAAGCTGGCGGGTTCGACGAACGGTAGAGCGGAGTTGATCGCGACTGCGTCGTTCATGGGTCGTCGGTTTCGTTCGAGGGCGGCATTGCCCTCAGTTGAAAGCGATTGTTCGGGAACTTGAATTTCCGAAAGAGGCGAACAGCCGGACAAAGCCGCATCAGTTCGCGCCTTGCCCGCGCAGCGTTGTGCCTACGATGGCGCCACACCCTCACTGCGAGCCCGCTCCATGAACGTGACCCTCAAACCTTTCGATTTCGCCCAGGCCGTGGCCCGCGCCGGCCTGGCCACGAACGGTCAGCCGCTGCAGAAAAGCGGGCCGGTCGAGGGCGCAGGTTTTCAGCAGGCCCTCACGCAAGCGCTCGGTGCCGTGAGCAAATCACAGCTGGATGCGAGCGCGATGCAGCGTGAAGTGCAGATGGACAGCCCGACCGTCAGCATCGAGCAAACCATGGTGGCGATGCAGAAGGCGCAAATCGGCTTTCAGGCCACGCTGCAGGTGCGCAACAAGATGGTCCAGGCCTACTCGGACATCATGTCGATGCAGGTGTAGCAAGCAGCGGCGCGTTGAGCCGCGAGCGCTGGCAATCCGAAGTTGGTTCGCGAACGCCCGCAGAGCGCGGAATTTCGCACGAACCAAAAGTTTCACAAACCGCAGAATCCAGCAGCCGCACGGCAGTGCGCCGATCCCTCGCCGCTCCCGGCCTTTCATGCACTTCGACATCGCCTCACTTTTGCTTGCCATGACCGTCGCGATGCTGACGATCGCGATCGTGCTGCCGGCGGTGATGGGCGAGGTCAACGCGCCGGCGCGGCGCGCCCAGATCGGGGTGATGCTGCAGGCCGCCGGGTGGTCGCTGCTGTTGTTCTCGGGCATTGTCGAGAGTGGTTCGCTCGCCGACCGCACGCTTTCGACATTCGCGATGGCCGGCATCGCCGGCGGCATGGCCTTCAATGCCATCGCGTTCGACCTGTGGTGCGGGCGCGTTGCGCACGACCGTGCGCCAGCGCTGATCGCGCTCGTGCTGCCAGTCGGCTACGCGATCGGATTTTCGAGCTACGCGTTTCGCGTCGGCTGGGCCAACGGCCTGTTCACGTTGCAGATGGCGATGGTGGCCGCCTCGCTCTGGCGCAAGCCCGAAGTGCCGGTGGGCAAATGGCGCGGGCTGCTCGTCATCAGCCTGCTGCTGCAGATGGTGGTCACGGCATGGCGCGGCGTACTCGGCGCGTTTTTCACCGAGAGTTACCCGTCGTTTTTGGCACCGCACCCGGTGAATCTGGCGTTCGCCGTGATGGGCAATGCGACAGCGGTGCTGTCGCTGGTCGCGATTCTGCTGGCGCATCGCGACGAGGCGGCACGCGAGCTCATGCGGCTCGCCACGATCGACGGCTTGACCGGCGTTTTCAATCGCCGCGCCTGGCTCGCGAAGGCGAACACCGATCTGGCCGTCAGCGTGCGCTACAGCCACCCGGTGGCGGTCGTGATGATCGACCTCGATCACTTCAAGCAGGTCAACGACAGCCGCGGCCACGATGCCGGCGACCGGGCATTGCAGTTCGTCGCCGAGGCCTTGCGTTCGGCGGTTCGCGCCGGTGATGTGGTGGGCCGCTACGGCGGCGAGGAGTTCTGCGTGTTGATGACCTACGCCGATCAAGCAGCGGCCAATGCGTTCGATCGCCGCCTGCGCCAACGACTGACGGATAACGCGCTCGACCAGCTCGGTTTCGAGGTGACCTACAGCGCCGGCATCGCGATGCGAACCTCGCCGCTCGACACCCTCGACGCCTTGATAAAACGCGCCGACGCCACCCTCTACCGCGCCAAAAACCAAGGCCGCGCACGAACGCTGGATGCGGGTGGGCTGGTGTTGCTGCCGGTGGGGTAATCGAACGCCGCACAGCACATCGATGTTGGCTTGAACATCAACTTTTCACAGGCGCTAGAAGGGCGAGCGGGGCCGCAGCACCAAATTAACAGCGTTGTGCCAGGCACTCACCGATAAAACGCCTCGACCCTGCCTTTGAGTTTGATTAGAAGCGGCTTGCCTTTGCGGTCGAGCGCTTTGCCGGCGGGCACTTTGACCCAGCCTTCGCTGATGCAATATTCCTCCACGTCGAAGCGCTCTTTGTCGTTCACGCGGATGCCGATCTCGCGTTCGAAGACGGCGGCAATGTGATGCGGGCTGCGGGGGTCGACCGAAAGTCGGTCGGGGATCGCGGGGGTCGCAGGAACGGATGCGGCGTCGGCGGGGGTGGTCTCGGTCATGCGCGGTTCTCTCTTTCGATCCGGGCGGATCAGCTGTCGTCCCGCATTCTCCCGGATGCGCCGCAACCGCCCGCGATCAAACCGCCCGGTCGACGTTGTCGCCGAGGATCGGCGCCGACGGGAATGCAGCCTTTTGCTTCGCGACCGGTTCGAGTTGCTGCGACAGCCGGCTCAGCCACGGGAACCGCGGTGGCACGGGCAATTGCGTGACCTGGTCGATCTCGACCTCGACCGCGGGCGCGAACGCGCCTTGGCGGGCCGCGATGGCAGGTACCGGGAGATATGCGGTCGACGGGCCGATTCGGGTGATTGCTGTGACGCCAGGGATGTTCATCTGCGCTCCTTGCTGTTGCACGAAGGTGGCTGGTCAGTGAGCTATCGGCAGCACCTGCAAAAACCTGAGGAGCGATCGAAGAAAAAGACGCAGGAAAAAAGCGCCTGTTCAGTTGATCGACAGCAGCTTGCCGCGCTTTTGGGTCAGGTCGATGAAGCGCTGCAGCGTGCGCAACGCGTTCGAATCGGCGCGCACGAACTCGCACCCGAGGCGCACGCCGCGCGACTCGCTGTTGAGCAAGGTCACATGCTGGAGCCGCAGGTTGACGTGAAAGCGCGTGTCGGCGTCGAGGTCGATCTGTACCTGGTTGACCACGCCGCCCACTTGCATCGGCGGTACGTCGTCGGGCAAAAAGAGGGCGCAGCCGCCGATGCTCACGTCGAGCACGCGCAGGCTCAATTGCATGTCGGCGATGTCGGTGTGGCGCACGCGCGCGTACGGCACGCTGCGCAGCAACGGCCGCACGCGGTAGGCATTGCGGCGCTGGAAGCGGAAGGCCTCGCGCGGGTAATTGCAAGTGAGCACGCTCGCGCGCGCGCCGTGCACCAGCACGAGGTTGCTGACGTCGAACTGCAGCTTGACGCTTTCGAGGTAGCCGACGACGACGCAGTCGTCGCTCTCCATCAGCGCGTGCAGCGCCGGGTCGCCCGGGTCGATGTTGAAGCCGATCTCGCCGCGCTCGGCGCTCATCGTCCAGACCGTCGCGCTGACGACGCTGCCGTCGCTCGCGTTCAGGTTCATCTGCACGCTGCCGTCGCAGAGCAAGCGCAGCATGGCCGCGATCTCGCGCGGGGAGGTGATGCGGAACTCGTCCAGACCGCCGGGCGCAGCGCCCAGCGCGTCCAACGGCATCGGCATGGTTTCCATCGTTTGACGACCTTCAGTCCGAGATCAATGGATGGTTTTCGGGCGGCCGGCGAGGAGCTGGTCGAGGTCGTCGAGCCACGGCTCGGCGAGCTGGCGGATCTCGGCGTCGTTGATCAGGATGCGCTGCATGATGCGCGACTTGAATTGCGCCTCCTGGTCGCCGAGGGGGTTGCCCGAGGCGGTTTGCTTGAGTTGCGAGATCAGCAGCGCACACGCGCCTTCGAGCTTGAGCACGTGATCCCAATTGCCGGTGCGGGCCGCGTCGAGCATGTCTTGGCTGGCTTTCTCGATCGCTTGGTAGCAGTTGAGCAGGGGGGTGTTCATGTGTGCTCCGTATTCGCAAGTGCGGGGCATTTACTGGGCTTTCGCGCTTGGGATCGCGGCCGGGCCGATGGCGACCCAGGCTGACCGCAGCGGCTCCATCAGGCGCACGCACTCGTCGAGCGCGGCCGAATCGTTGCGAGCGTTCGCGTGTGTCAAGCGCCGTGTCACGTAGCTGTACAGGGCCATCAGGTCGTCGGCGATCTTGCCGCCGGCTTCGAGGTCCAACGGTGCCAGCAGACCTTCCTCGACGATGCATACGGCGCGGACGATTGCCTTGCCCTTCGCTTCGATCTGACCGTTCAGCATGGCCAGGCGAGCCTGGGATACGGCATCGCTGAAGCCGTCGAAGAGCATCGTGACGAGCTGATGCGGCGAGGCGCTAGGCACGCCGGTTTCGATGCCGATTTGGCGATAGGCGCCGGCAAAGGTCTTGGAGGCGGTGGGGTACACGGCGTTGAGGGCAAACATGGTGCTGTCGCTTTCCTGGGGTGGGCTTGCCGTGAATATCGGTTTCGGCGGCGTCGACTTGAGTCACCAAAGCGCAGTTCAGCCAGTGCTCTTGTTGTACTGCGCGATTTGCTGGGTCACGTAGCTGTTCACGCTGTTGAGCTTGGCCATCGTCGCGTCCAGCGCCGTGTACTGGCTCCGCAGGCGCTTCTCGGTGGCGGCGAGCCGATTGTTGAAGTTGTCTTGGTCTTTTTGGTTTCGCGTAAGCGCGGCGCTGAGCCCGTCGGTGCGCGTGACGAGCGTGCCGGTGGTCGCCAGCATGGCGTTCGTCAGCACCTTGAAGCGCTTTGCGAATCCGTCCGCGCTCGGGTCGGTCGAGTTCGAGGCCGAGAACATCTTCTTTAGTTCGGGAAGATTCGCCAGCGCGTTGTCAAGCTTGGTCGCGTTGACGGTCATGGAGCCGTCACTCTGCAGCTCGAAACCGGCATCAGACAGCCGCCCGAAAGTCGCGGAGGCGCCCGACATCGCACCAGCCAGTGCACGCATCTGACGCTGGATGCCGGTGGCGGCGCTGTCACCCTGCAACGGGCCGGCCTTTTTCGTCGCGGGCTCGTATTTCGTGTCCGCGGTGATGAGCTTGACGAGGTCGGTGTACGCAGCGGCGAACGCGGTCATCGTCGCCTTCAACGAGTCCTTGTCGGTCACGACACTGACGGTCACTGGCGTGGTGGTCACGGCCCCGAGGTTCAGCGTCAGGCCATCGACGACGCTGCCCAGCGTGTTCGTGGTCGAGCTGACGGCGATGCCGTTCAGGGTGGCGGCGGCGTTGGTTGCCGCCTGGCTCTGCGTCATCACCTTGCTGCCAATGTCGAAGCTCAGGGCCGACAGGCCCGAGGCGTCGCTGTTCCCGCCGTCCGCATCGGCAACGCTGGTCCGAAACCCGTTTTCCGCGCCTGTGGTGTTAGAGCGCAGCAGCAGGCGCGAACCGTTGGCGTCGGTCATGATCATCGCGGTCACGCCGCTGCCCGTGGCGTTGATCTTGTCGCGCACGTTGGCGAGGGTGTCGGTCGCGTCGACCGTGACGTCGACCGCCGTGGCGCCGCTCTTGGGTGTGAATGCGGTTTGAGCGGCGCCCCACGTACCGAGTTCGATGTGCAAGGTGCCGGCACCCAATGTCGTCGTGGTGGCGGCATACAGGCCGCTCGCCAGCGTCTGAGAGCTTGCCAAGCTCTGGACCTCGACCGAGTAGGTGCCAGCGACCGCGCCGTTGGTGGCTGCGGTCACTGCGGTCGGGCTCGACGAGGTGCTGACCGTCTGCGCCCAAGGCGTGAGGCCGGCGAGCTTGGTCGAGAGATCCCGCAGGGTCGAGACGGCGCTCTTGATCTTGCCGTACTCGGAAACGGTGCTTTGCAGCACCGACGCCTTGGTCGTCAGGACCTTCAAAGGCTCCTTCTCGATCGCCATGAGCTGCGTGATGATCGAGTTGACATCCAGCCCGCTGCCGATGCCTGCCGAACTGACGATTGCCATGAATTGCTCCTGTGAAAGTGTGCGTGGCGCCATAGCGAAGCCGGGAGGGCTTTGCTATGGCGCCACGACGAAAGCCTGCGCTCTGAGCCGGGCCGATGGACTGAATGTCGGTCGATCCGGTCCGGACTTGAGACTTGGGCTTGTGTCCGGAAGCTTCGGCGCCGCGCTCAGTTGCGCAGCAGTGCCATGACCTGTTGCGGCAGCTGATTGGCTTGCGCCACCATGGCATTGCCAGCTTGCTGCAGGATGTTGGCGCGCGAGAGGTTCGCGGTTTCCGCGGCGAAGTCGGCGTCCATGATGCGGCTGCGCGCGGCCGACTGGTTCTCCGAGCCGATCTGCAAGTTCGAGATCGTGAACGAGAACCGGTTCATCGCCGCGCCGTAGGTGGCGCGGTCGGTGTTGATCGTGTCCAGCTTGGCATCGATCGCGGCCAGTGCGGTGTTCGCCGTTGCGGCGGTCGTCAGGCCGCCGCCCACCGTGGCGATCGCGTTCGTCGTGACGGTCAGCGTGTCGCCGACGTTCGCGCCGACCTGGAAAATTTGGGCGCCAGCGCCAGGGGCGACCAGGATGGCCGTGCCGTTGAACTTGGTCTGGGTCCCGATGTCGGTGATCTGCGAGGCCAGTTGCTGGAATTCCGTGTCAAGGTTGGCGCGGTCGCCCGTGCTGTTCGAGCCGTTGGCGGATTGCACGGCCAGTTCACGCATGCGCTGCAGGGCGTCCGACACCGTGGCCAGGGCGCCGTCGGCGGTCTGGGCCAGGGAGATGCCGTCGTTCGCGTTGCGGGCGGCGACGTTCATGCCGCGGGCTTGTGCATCCATCCGCTGGCCGATGGCCAGGCCGGCGGCGTCGTCCTTGGCCGAGTTGACGCGAAGGCCGCTGGAAAGCCGCTGCATCGCGGTCGACAAAGCGTTCTGGCTCGTTGACGTGTTGCGTTGGGCGTTCAGTGACGCCAGATTGGTGTTGATCGTCTGGGCCATGGAGGCACTCCTCAAGAATTCATAAAACTCCGGCAGGTGTGCCGGGACTCAAGGAATCGACGCGTCGTCCCTTGATGAATTCTTGCCCCGATGGCGCGGCGCCAATCCCCGAAACAGCGGGCGAACTTCGGCCCAGATGCGCGCCTCGCGGCGCGGCCGGCCACCCCGAACGGAAACGGCCGCCCGAAGGCGGCCGAGGGGTGACTCACGCGCCGGCAGACTTGCCTGCCGGCGCTTGCAGCGTGTCGATCAGCCGCGCAGCAGCGTCATCACTTGCTGCGGCAACTGGTTGGCTTGGGCCACCATCGCGTTGCCGGCCTGTTGCAGGATCTGGGCACGCGACAAGTTCGCGGTTTCCGATGCGAAGTCGGCGTCCATGATCCGGCTGCGGGCGGCCGACTGGTTCTCCGACGAGATCTGCAGGTTCGAGCTGGTAAATGCCAAGCGGTTCATTGCCGCACCGTAGGTGGCGCGGTCGGTATTGATCGCGTCCAGTTTGGTGTCGATCGCGGCCAGCGCAGTGTTCGCCGCTGCCACGGTCGTCAGGCCGCCACCGACCGTGACGACGGCGTTGGTCGTGACCGTCAGCGTGTCGCCGACGTTCGCGCCGACTTGGAATGCCTGGGCGCCTGCGCCGGTGTTCAGGATGTCCTTGCCGTTGAACTTGGTCTGGGCCGCGATGTCGGTGATCTGCGCGGCCAGTTGCTGGTATTCCGTGTCGAGGTTGGCGCGGTCGGTCGTGCCGTTCGAGCCGTTGGCGGCCTGCACCGAGAGTTCACGCATGCGCTGAAGGGCGTCCGACACGGTGGCCAGCGCGCCGTCGGCGGTCTGGGTCAGCGAGATGCCGTCGTTGGCGTTGCGGATCGCGACGTTCATGCCGCGGGCCTGTGCATCCATCCGCTGGCCGATGGCCAGGCCGGCAGCGTCGTCCTTGGCCGAATTGACGCGAAGGCCGCTGGACAGCCGCTGCATCGCGGTCGACAGAGCGCCTTGGCTCGTCGTCGTGTTGCGCTGGGCGTTCATCGACGCGAGGTTGGTGTTGATCATCATGGGCATTTGAGTATCTCCTGAAGGGTTGAAGTGACTTCCGGCTTGAGCGCCGGCATCGCCTAGTCGGTCGATCCGTTCTTGCTGTCGCTTTGGTTGGCGTGGGTTCGATTCGTCCGACTTGAACTGCCGCGGGCGGTAAAGCCCGTGGCCTGCTGCGCCCGGCGTGAGTCACCCTCGGATTGCGCCTCGGGGCGGGCCCCAGGGCGGATCGTCGGCCGGCTCCTCCGGACCCCGGTTCCGATTTCTCGTCCCCGTTGAATTCGTTATCGACGGGGTCGATTTGCAACTTGAGCGCTTTTGTCAATGAAAATTTGCCGTGCGAAACCGGGTCTTTTCTGCCATTGCGTTCCCGCTTGATTTTTTCGGCCAATGGCCTCGGCGCTTGAGTCCGGTCGAGCGGCTGTTCGTGCAAGATCGGCCCATTGCCCATCACCGCGAGAAATCTCCGCCCGACCTGCATGTACCGAATCGCTCTCGTTCTCATTGCGCGCAATGAATCCGCCAGCATCGGCCGCTGCCTGGCCAGCGTTCGCCCTTGGGTCGACGACCTGCTGGTGCTCGACACGGGTTCGATCGACGGCACCGTTGCAGCAGCGCAGGCAGTTGGCGCGCGCGTCGACCACTTCGTCTGGGTCGACGATTTCGCGGCAGCACGCAACCGTGCGCTCGCGCTCGCGGATGCCGACTGGAACCTGGTGCTTGATGGCGACGAATGGTTGAGAGACGGGGCCGATTCGATCGCTGCGTTGCGCCAAAAGGCGCCGGACTTCGTCGGTGCGATTCGTGTCGACAGCGACTTCGGCGCAGCCGGCAGCACGGCCTGCGCTTCGAGTTGGATCTCGCGCGTGTTGCCGCGGGGCGTGCGCTACGAGGGCCGCATCCACGAGCAGCCGGTGCATGACATGCCGGTGCGCCGCCTGGCCGTGCACGCCGGTCACGATGGCTATCTGCCGCACGCGCTGGCCGCAAAGCGCGGCCGTAACGCTGCCTTGCTCGCGCTGGCTTTGCGCGATGCGCCGGACGACGGTTACCTGCTCTATCAATCGGGCAAGGACCACGCGGTCTACGAGAGGTTCGCCGCCGCCGCCGACTGCTTCGAGCGCGCCGCGGCGGTGCTGGGCGAGGCCAGCCCCATCGCCCACGATCTGCTGGTGCGCCGACTGTTCGCGCTGAAGCGCTGCGGCCGCCACGAAGTGGCTGTGCAGCTGGCGGAGTCGCAGCGCCTGCGCTGGGACGGTTCGCCGGACTACTGGTTTACGCTCGGCGACCTGCTGCTCGACTGGGCAACCACTGTGCCGCAGCGCGCCGGCGAGCTGCTGCCCATGATCGAGGCCTGCTGGCAGCGCTGCCGGGCCCTTGGCGAGCGCCCCGACCTGGAAGGCGCGGTGCACGGGCGCGGCAGCTTCCTGGCGGCGGCCAATCTGGTTGTGCTTTATGAAGGCACGGGCCGGCACGCAGAAGCGGCTGCAATGCGCACTTGGGTCGGGTCAGAGCCTTTGTAGGTGTTTGCCTGACAAGCCCCACAGAAAAACCGGGACTCAAGCCACAGAGATGGCCTGATGTTGCGAGCCTGATCGGCTCTTCACAATCCATTTCACGTTGAAACACATCGCAACGCCGACCAGACACCCAGTCAACAAAAAGCCCGGAGCAGACCATGAACGCAGACCAGATCCTCACCGAGATTCGCGAAGCCAATCTTTCGTACCTGATGCTCGCACAAAGCCTGATCCGCGCCGACAAGGAACAAGCGCTGTTCCGCCTCGGCGTCAGCGAAGAAAGCGCGACGATGATCGGCCTGCTGACGCCGGCGCAGATGATGAAGATCGCCTCCGGCAACACGCTGCTGTGCCGCTTTCGGACCGATGACGACATGGTCTGGGGCTTGCTGACCAACCACGGCAAGGGCGCCGCGAACGACACCACCTCGCGCCTGCATGCCTCGATCCTGATGGCCGGCCGCCATCAAGAGGCAGCTTGAAATGGCGCGCATCAAAAGCATCCTGACCGAAGCGAGGCAGATCGAGCGTGCCGTCACGCTGATCAACCTGGGCGCGCGCCTGCAGGTGCTGGAGTCGGAAACCGACATGTCGTACGAGCGGCTGCTGCGGCTCTACAAAGAGGTATCGGGCAAGTCACCGAGCAAGGGCCAGCTGCCGTTCTCGACCGACTGGTTCATGACCTGGCAGCCCAACATCCATGCCTCGCTGTTCTTGAACATCCACGAGTACCTGAACAAGGTCGCCGAGATGGACGAGATCGACGCCGTCATCAAGGCCTACCAGCTTTACCAGGAGCAGACCACGGCTCAGGGCCTGGAGGCGCTGCTCTCGGTCACGCGCGCCTGGCGCCTTGTCAAGTTCATCGACAACGGCATGCTGACGATGACCAAGTGCTCACGCTGCAACGGCCACTTCGTGACCCACCCGCACGAGATCGCCAGGCACTATGTGTGCGGCCTGTGCAGCCCGCCGGCGCGTGCCGGCAAGGGCAAGGCGGCCGGTGGCATCCAGATGCATTGATCGCTCAAGTGGTCGGTCGCGCTGCCGATAAGGCAGGTGACGGCAACGTTTTTATTGCTTGTCTCCTCTTGGCACATTCGATGTGTCTTTGAACGGGTCCTTCGGGGTCCGTTTTTTTATTTAGGCGGGCCGAATCTCAAGACAAGCTGCACCGGGCCGATAAATGGCAAGGCAGGGCGCACCGACGGTGGGGCGCCCACCAACACACGGACCTTCACACCATGTTCGTTCTCGTCGGCTGGGCTTTGGCCATGGTCTGCATCTTCGGGGTCTACATCTTCCACGGGGGCAACATCTCGGTGGTGCTGCACGCGTTGCCGTTCGAGCTGATCACGATCCTCGGTGCGGCGATGGGTGCTTTTCTTGCGAACAACCAGATGAAGGTGATCAAGGCCACGATCGCCGGCCTGGGCAAATGCTTCAAGAGCAGCAAGTACAGCAAGGCGCGCTACATGGAGCTGATGGCGCTGCTCTACGACATTCTGCAAAAGGCCCGCAAGGAAGGCCTGATGTCGATCGAGAAAGATGTCGAAGAACCGCACAGCTCGGCGATCTTTCAGAAGTACGCGGTCGTCGGCAACGACCACCACGTGGTCGAGTTCATCACCGACTACCTGCGCATGATGGTCTCGGGCAACCTCAACGCGCATGAGATCGAAAGCCTGATGGACAGCGAGATCGACACCCACCATGCCGAGGAGCACGCCGCCGTCGCGGCGATCGCGCGGCTGGCCGGTGGCCTGCCGGCCTTCGGCATCGTCGCGGCGGTGCTGGGGGTGGTCAACACGATGGGCTCGGTCGGCCAGGCGCCCGCGATTCTCGGCGGCATGATCGCCTCGGCGCTGGTCGGCACCTTCCTCGGCATCTTGCTGGCCTACGGTTTCGTCGAGCCACTCGGCGGCTTGCTCGAACAGAAGGTCGAAGACGCCGGCAAGGAGCTGCAGTGCATCAAGACCACGCTGCTCGCCAGCATGCAGGGCTACGCGCCGCAAGTGGCGGTCGAGTTCGGGCGCAAAGTTTTGTATTCGGGTGACCGGCCGACCTTCGCCGAACTCGAAGGCCATGTGAAGGGCAGAAAATAATGTCTGGGGATTCCAAAAAGCTCCAGCCCATCATCATCAAGCGGGTGAAGAAGGGTGGCCATGCGCCGCACGGTGGCGCGTGGAAGATCGCGTATGCCGACTTCGTCACCGCCATGATGGCGTTCTTCTTGTTGATGTGGCTGCTCGGCTCCACGACCGAGGGCGACAAGAAAGGCATTGCCGATTACTTCGGTTCGCCGTTGAAGGTATCGATGGGTGGCGGCAGCGGCTCGGGCGATTCGTCGAGCGTTGTCAAGGGCGGCGGCACCGACCTGACGCGCGACTCGGGTCAGGTCAACAAAGGCGAGACCGAGGCCAAGCGTCGCACGCTGCAGTTGAAGGCGCTCAAGGCCGACCAGCGCCGCGCCGAAGCGGCGCGGCTCGAATCGCTGAAGCAGAAGGTCGAAGACGTGCTCGCCGCGAACCCCAAGCTCGCCGCGCTCAAATCACAAATTCGGCTGGAGATGACGCGTGACGGTCTGCGCATCCAGATCGTCGACGAGCTGAGCCGGCCGATGTTCGACAGCGGCAGCGCGGTCGTCAAACCCTACATGCGCGAGTTGCTGCGCGAGATCGGCGCGGTGCTAGGCGAAGTGCCGAACCGCCTGACGTTGGAGGGCCACACCGATGCCGAGCCGTTCGGCGCTGGCGAACGCAGCTACAGCAACTGGGAGCTCTCGAGCGACCGCGCCAACGCCTCGCGCCGCGAACTGGGCGCCGGTGGCCTGCCCGATGAGCGCGTGCTGATGGTGCAGGGCCTCGCATCGAGCGTGCTGTTCGACCCGGGCGATCCGCGCAGCCCGGTAAACCGGCGCATCAGCATCATCGTGATGAACCGTGATGCCGAAGACCGTTTTTTAAGACGCAAGATCGACGACGAGGAAGAACCCTCTGACGCGCCGGCAGTTCCGCCCACAGAGGCGGCCAAGGAGATGCCGAAAGAGACCATCGCGCTGCCCTCCATTCCCCGCCCGATCATCCGATAACTACCCAGTGCCAAGCCTGCACGGCAGCGATTTGCGAGGAGCGCCATGAGCAACCCCACCGACTTGAAATTTTTGATCGTCGACGACTTCTCGACCATGCGCCGCATCGTGCGTGGCCTGCTCAAGGAGATCGGCTACGCCAACGCCGACGAAGCCGAAGACGGCGCCGTCGCGTTGAAGATGCTGCAAAACGCCAAGTACGATTTCATCGTCAGCGACATCAACATGCCCGTGATGAACGGCTTCGAGCTGCTCAACGCGGTCAAGGCCGACAACGGCCTCAAGCACCTGCCGGTGCTGATGGTGACCGCCGAGGCGCGCAAGGAAGACATCGTGCGCGCTGCCAAAGACGGTGCTGCCGGCTACATCGTCAAGCCCTTCACCAAGGCCACGCTCGAAGAAAAAGTGCAGAAGATCATGCAAAAACTCGCGGCCATGGCTTGAGCGGCAAATCAGCACACCGGAAGATGAAAACATGAAGATGGACGACCTAAACACGCTCGCACCGCCGGTCGTGGCCGCCGCCTCGCCCGAGGTGTTTCACCAGCTCGGCCTGATCACGCGCCAGTTGCACGACACGCTCACGCAACTCGGCGTGATGCCGCGCTTGCAGCAAGCCGCCAACGGCCTGCCCGATGCACGCAGCCGCCTGAGCTACATCGCACAAAAAACCGGTGACGCTGCGAACAAGGTGCTGAACTCGGTCGACATGGCCAAGGCCGAGCACCAGCGCATCAGCACCGAGACGCGCCGCGTGGCCGCGGCGATCGGGCAAGACCCGGTAAGGGCGGTGGCAACAGGCGCGGTGATCAACTTCGTTGGCGATGTCGAAGCCGCGACCGAGCGCATCGACCGCCACCTGACCGACATCATGATGGCGCAGGATTTTCATGACCTCACCGGCCAGGTGGTGGCCAAAGTCGTGGCGCTCGCCGCCGATCTCGAAGACAGCCTCGTCAAGCTGCTGGTGCAAGCCGCGCCGGCCGAGCAGGTGCAGCGCGTCGAGTCGGTGGTGTTGAATGGCCCGGTCGTGAATCCCGAAGGTCGCAGCGATGTGGTCGCCGATCAAGGCGAGGTCGACGACCTGCTCGCGAGCCTCGGGTTCTGAGGGCTCGTTGAACGAAAAAAGGCGACCCGTGGGTCGCCTTTTTTCGTTCGCGGAATGGAAGCTCGTCGCCCTAAAAGTTCTACTACGTAGACGTATTAAATAGTATGGGAATGCTCTACCAATCTTCATCTGCAGCCGCCCAGACGGCCTACGCCGTCCTCTCGCTCGCCGCCCGGCAGGCTGAATTGTCGCGCTCCATCGCCGACGTTCCCGGTGGCTTCGCGCGCAAGCTGGTGAAAGGCCATGCGTATTGGTACTACCAGTACCGGCAAGGGGACGGCCGCACGCTTCAACTTTTCGTCGGGCCCGAGAACGCGGAAACAATGGCGCTGATGGCGGCGCATGCCGACCCCGTTCACCGTGCCGCCGCCGAGCACCTGAAGACGCTCTCGCGCTCGGCCGAAGCGCTCGGCTGCTCGACTGCGATCCCGAAGCACGCGCGGGTATTTCGCAGGCTCGCCGACCACGGCTTCTTCCGCGCCGGCGGCGTACTGATCGGAACGCACGCCTTCCTCAACTACCAGAACTTGCTCGGTGTCGTCTGGAGCGGCGCCAATGTCACGATGGACATCGACTTCGCACACTCTGGCAAGCACCTCTCACTGGCGCTGCCTTCCAACGTTGCTGCCGACACGCACGTCGCAATCGACTCCCTCTGGATGGGCTTCGTGCCGACTGTCGGTCGCACGACTTACAAGAAGGCCGACGAGCCGGATTTCGATCTTGACTTCGTGACCTCGAAAGGCCGCGCTGGCGACGCGCCGATCTTCGTGCCCGCGTTCAACATCACGCTGCAGCCGCTGCCGTTCATGGAGTTTTCGATGGAAGACACGGCGGTCGCAGCGTTAATCACGGCGCAAGGCCCGATCGTCGTCAACGTGCCGCGGCCCGAACGCTACGCGGTGCACAAGCTGATCGTCAGCGGTGAGCGTGCGCAAGCGATGCGCACCCAGGCCAACAAAGATCTCGCTCAGGCTGCTTCGCTGATCGACTACCTCGCCGAGAACGACCCCGATGCGCTGGCCGATGCATGGAACGATGCGGTGTCTCGCGGCCCCGGCTGGAAGCGGCGCGCCGTGGACGGTGCACGCCGCGCCGTCAAAAGCTTCGACGTCATCGCGGCGCCGATCGAGCGGCTGATGAAGTCGGCCGCAAGCCGGGTGGCACCCGAAAAACTGAAAAAGCCCGGCAAGCTTTGACGACTTGCCGGGCCACATTACGGCTGTGCTTACTTCGGCAGCAGCACCTTGTCGACCACGTGGATCACGCCGTTCGACTGCATCACGTCGGCGATCGTCACGTTGGCGGTGCCGCCGGATTCGTCCATCACCATTACCGTGCCGCCCGAGGCCATCGCCGTCAGCGTGCCGCCCGAGACGGTCTTGAGCGTTGCCTTGCCACCGCCTGCGGTGATGGCCTTGGTGATGGCTGCGGCGTCCATCTTGCCGGCGACCACGTGGTAGGTCAGCACCTTGGTCAGCGTCGGCTTGCTCTCGGGCTTGAGCAGCGTGTCGACCGTGCCGGCCGGCAGCGCAGCGAAGGCCGCGTTGGTCGGTGCGAACACGGTGAACGGGCCTGCGCTCTTGAGCGTGTCGACCAGCCCGGCGGCCTTGACGGCAGCCACCAGCGTGGTGTGGTCTTTGGAGTTGACGGCGTTGTCGATGATGTCTTTGG
>ENA-OFCD01000152-OFCD01000152.1-metagenomes-genome-assembly--contig:-NODE-152-length-45279-cov-4.008801_pt1 | contig 45279 bp, 37 predicted proteins | sample MGYA00153392_OFCD01 | MGnify analysis MGYA00153392 | reverse complement strand
GCGCTGCTCGCAGTACCGAGCGAGGCGTACGCGTCCAAGCTCGAGAGCGGCATCCCGCACGGCCACGGACCCGACGTCTTCATCGACACGCACACGCGCCTCGGGTCGTTCGCCGAGCAAGACCTCGTCGCGCCGATCACGATGACGGCGGACGAGCGCGACGCGATCGACCCCGTCGCGATCCTCGGCGTGACGCTCGACGGCACGCTCTACGGAGTTCCGCTCAACGAGAAGACACTCGCGCTGCTCGTGCGAGACGACCTGTTGCCCGAGACGCCGCGCACCCTCGAAGAGCTCCTGAATAGGCCATTTCCTGCCGGAACTTACCCCGTCGCGTACGAGGCGCAGGTCGCATTCTTTCACTCCGCGTTGCTCGGCGCGTTCGGCGGCTCGCTCCTCTCGGAAGATGGGTCGTACGGATTTTCGGGTCCAGACGCGGAGCGATCTCTCGCGTTCCTTCGCGACATGCAGGTCGCGCACGCGATCCCCGAGGAGCCTTCGGGCGCGCTCGTCAAACAGCTCTTCCTCGAAGGCAAGGCGGCGACCGTCATCGGCGGACCTTGGCTCACGAGCGAGCTCGGCGCGCGGGTCCCCTATCGCGTGGAGCCGCTTCCCATCGTCGCGGCGACCGGCAAACGCATGCGACCGCTGCTGTCGGTCGAGGCCGCCTTCGTCACGCCTACGGGAGCCTTGAACCCGCTCGCCGTAGAGCTCGCGAAGTTCCTCGCGTCGCACGACTCCGCGATCGATCTCGCGACGGTGGGCAAGCAGGTCGTCGCCCGTAAGGACGCGTGGAGCGATCCGCGCGTCACCGCCGACCTCCGCTTGAAGGGCTTTCACGACGCCGTCGCGACGAGCGCTCTCACGCCTTCGTCCGTGCGTATGCAGGCCGCTTGGGAGCCCTCGGATCAGGCTATTTTGAAGGCGCTTCGTGGCGGTGACCCTCACGCCGCGCTGCTCGAGGCGGCCGCGCGGTTCGCGGATTCGACGAAGGCTCCGCCGCCGGCTGCATCACCCACACCCGCGCTCTTCGTCCTCGGGCTCGTGTTGCTCGCGCTCGCTTGGGGTGCGGTTCGACAGACTCGCACAAAGACGTTCGCGGCCGAGTGGCGCGCGAGCCGCGGCGCGTATCGGTACGTGGTGCACGCCGTCGTCATCATGGTCGCGCTCGTTATCGCTCCGCTCGTTGCGGGCGCCGTCACCTCTCTGTTCGCGGGGCCGCGCGGCAACATGCACTTCGTCGGACTCGCCAACTACGCGCTCATCCTGACGGCGCGCGGACAAGGTCTATTCTCGCGCGGCTCGTTCTACCTCACGCTGCTCGTCACCGTTCTCTGGACGATCATCAACGTGGCGCTCCACCTCGCGCTCGGGCTCGGGCTCGGCCTCTTGCTCTCGCGACCGCTGCTCAAGCTGAAGGCCGTGTACCGGGTCCTCTTGATCTTGCCGTGGGCGGTGCCGTCGTACGTGACCGCGCTCGCGTGGAAAGGCATGTTTCATCGGCAATTCGGCGCCATCAACGCGATCTTGAGCGCGCTGGGCGCCGAGCCCGTGTCGTGGTTCTCTCGCTTCCAAACGGCGTTCGCGGCGAACATCGCGACCAACGTGTGGCTCGGCTTCCCGTTCATGATGGTCGTCGTGATGGGCGCGCTCACCAGCATCCCGCAAGACGTGCTGGAGGCCGCGCTCGTAGACGGGGCGTCTCGCTGGCAACGCTTTCGGTTGGTGACGTGGCCGCTCTTGATGCCCGCGTTGTTGCCGAGCGTCGTGCTTGGAGCTGTGTGGACCTTCAACATGTTCAACGTCGTGTTCCTCGTCTCGGGCGGCGAGCCCGACGGTCAGACCGACATCTTGATCTCCGAGGCGTACCGCTGGGCGTTCACGCGCGAGTCGCAGTACGGATATGCGGCCGCCTACGCAGTGCTCATCTTCTTGTTGCTGCTGCTCTCGTCGCGCGTCGAGAACAGGCTCGCGAGGACCACGTGATCAAGACGAGCCGACTCGAGTCCGTGGCGAGCCACGCGGCGCTCGTATTGGCGACGTTGTTCGCGCTCTACCCTATTTCTTGGGTGGTTTCGACGGCGCTGACTCCCGGCGGCGGAGCGCTTCGTGCGAGCGCCATCCCGATTCCGACGCACCCGTCACTGGAGAACTTCCGTGTCGTGATTGGGCTCGGGTCGGGCCATCCGTCTCTGTTCGCACGGCAGCTCGCCAACTCGCTCGTCGTCGCGATCCTGACCGCGATTGTTGCCGTGCTCGTCGCGACACCTACTGCCTACGCGCTCTCGCGGTTCCGCTTCGTCGGCAAGGAGCTCGGCGTGCGCACGCTGCTCGCGACGCAGATGTTCCCCACCGTCGCCAGTGCAGTGCCGCTCTATCTGATCTTGAGCGCGCTCCATTTGCTCGACACGCATACCGGTCTTGTCTTGGTCTACGCGTCGACCGCCGTGCCGTTCGCGATCTTCCAACTGCGAGGCGCGTTCAACGCGATCCCCAGGGACCTCGAGGAGGCCGCGATGGTGGACGGCGCGACGCGCGCGCAAGCGTTCTTGAAGGTGGCGCTCCCGGCGGCGCGACCGGCGATCGCCGTGACCGCGCTGTTCGCGTTCATGAGCGCGTGGAACGAGTTCATCCTCGCGGCAACCCTGCTGTCGAGAGAGAGCGCGTTCACCCTGCCCGTCGTCTTGCAGAGCTACGTGGGCGAGCATGACGCCGCGTGGGGGCCGTTCGCGGCCGGTGCGATCCTCGTGAGCGTGCCGGTGATGGTCCTCTTCTACTTCGCGCAGAGACAACTGCTGGCGGGACTCACGGCGGGCGGCGTCAAAGGCTGAGTCGCGTAAACTATTGCAAAATACTTGGCCCCACGCGCGCGGGTGTTGTGAGATCTTGCGATGCTCCTCCCGAGCGCGTCATGAAGGCGAAGAAACTTGCGGGAGCGCTGCCGGATCGTCGCGACGCGGCCCTCCGCCGAACCGACGATCGTAGACAATTTCCGCCACGGCCCGAGGGTCGACGTAAAGCCGTCGGACGACGCAAGGCCGACACGCCCACCGCCTGACCGGCATCCGAGCTCACGCACATGACCACCGCGCGCGCACTCATCGCAATCGCGCTGACTCTCGCTGCCTGCGGCAAGAGTCAGGAGGCGGCGCGTACACGTCCACCCCCGTTGGTCATCGTCGCGCACCCCGACGTTCGAGACGTCGCAGTGGAGGTGCACGCGCCGGTCGATCTCAAGCCGCTCGCGCAAGCCGACGTCGGTAGCAAGACGCTCGGATACCTCGATGCCGTGCTCGTCGATCGCGGGGACGTCGTCAAGCGGGGCCAGACACTCGCGATCGTTCGGCCGAGCGATCTCCCTGATCAGCTGTCTGCGGCGCGCAGCTCTCTCGTTCAGACGGACGCGTCGGTCTCGCTGGCGCGCAGCAACCTCGAGCGCGCGCAGAAGCTCGCGCCCAGCGGGATCATCTCGCAACAAGAGCTGCAACAGGCCATGACCTCGCTCGCAACGACCGAGGCCGCGCAGTCCACTGCGCACTCGCAGGTGGAGGCCGTGGCCGTGAGGCTTGGTGAGACGCGCATCCTATCTCCGCTCGATGGGGTCGTCAGCGTGCGACGCTTGGATCCTGGGGCGCTCGTGGGTCCGCCCGGCGGTGGCGCGATCGTGACCGTCGTCCGCGTGGACGTGCTTCGGGTGTTCATCTCCATCCCAGAGCGCGAGGTGCCCGGCGTCGAGATCGGCAAGGACGCGAGCGTCCTGCTCGACGCGTTCCCGGACAAGCCGCTCCTCGGCAAGGTCGTGCGTGTGGCACCCACGATCGATCCGGCAACGCGCACGCTGGACGCCGAGGTGCAGCTGCCGAACGCGAACGGGCAGCTCCGACCCGGGATGTACGGGCGCGCGGCCATCGTCAAAGAGGTGCACGCGCAAGCGATCGTGATCCCCGCGGGCGCTCTGCAAATCACCGACAACGAGCGCTACGTGTTCGTGCTCTCGGCAGGCGACAAAGTGGAGCGCAGGCACGTCGAGACCGGCGTGGATGGCGGGAGCTGGCTCGAGGTCAAGAAGGGCCTCGGCGCGAGCGAGGAAATCGTGACGGCCGGGATCGACGGGCTCGCAAGCGGCGTCACCGTTCGTGTCACGCGCAACGTGAGCCCTTACACCGGCGCGCCAAGCCTTGCACCCTCTGGCAGTTCGTCGCCGACGACGTCGGAGCGCACGGCGCCGCAGAGCACGACGAGGTGACGTCATGTGGCTGACGCGGCTGGCTCTGCGCAATCCGATCCTGATCTTGATGATGTCGCTGATGGTGATCGCGCTTGGCGCGGTGTCCGTCGATCGGCTCAGCGTCGATCTCTTCCCCGCGATCAACATCCCCGTGATTCGCGTGGCGACCTTCTACGCGGGCGCCGGTCCCGCCGACATCGAGAAGAGCGTCACGCAGCCCATCGAGCGCGCAGTGTCGGCGGCGCCCGGGATCGATCGCGTCGAGTCCACGAGCAAGCAGGGCGTCTCGATTGTGAGCGCGTGGTTCAGCTTCGACACCAACCTCGACAACGCTCAGTTCGAGGTGCAGCAACGCGTCGCGCAGATCTTGAACACCCTACCTCCGGGCATCCAACAGCCGTTCATTCTCAAGTTCGACATCACCAACATCCCGGTGGTTCAGCTCGTCGTCCGCGGCGACGGCATGGACGAAAAGCAGCTCTACGATCTCGCGTACAACACGATAGAGACGCAGATCGAGCGGCTCCCCGGCGTGGCCAACGCGACCGTGAGCGGAGGCAAGCAACGAGAGATCGAGGTGAAGGTCGACAGCGATCTCATGCGCGCGCGCAGCCTCGCGATCCTGGACGTGGTGAGCGCCGTGCGGGGAGCGAACCTGCTCTTGCCCAGCGGCAATTTGCGCGCGGGTGACTTCGACTACAACGTCTTCACCAATACCCAGGTCTCCGAGACCACGTCGATCGGCGAGGTGGTCGTGCGGCCCGCGTCGGTCCAGTCCGCGACGAGCGGCGCGGGCTCTCCGCTCGTGCGAGTGAGCGACGTAGCAACGGTGGAGGACGGCGCCGCAGACCAGGCGAACGTCGTGCGCGTCAACGGCCAGCGCGGCGTCTACTTGCGGGTGTTGAAGCAGCCCGGCGCCAACACCATCCAGGTCGTGGACTCCGTGCGCGACGCGATCGGAAAGCTCCGCGGCGTTCCTCCGAACGTGAAGATTGACATCTCGTTCGATCAGTCGACGTACATCCGCGCGGCCGTGAAATCGCTGGAGCACGAGGCCTTCCAAGGCGGCGCGCTCGCGATCGCCGTCATCTTGATCTTCCTCGTATCGATGCGCGCGACGGCGATCATCTCCGTGGCGATCCCGCTTTCCATCGTGGCGACGTTCATCCTTTTGTATTTCGCGGGTCAATCGCTGAACGTGTTCACGCTGGGCGGCTTGGCGCTCGGAGTGGGTCGCCTCGTCGACGACTCGATCGTCGAGCTCGAGAACATCCATCGTCACCTCGAGCGCGACAAGGACAAGAAGACCGCCGTACTCGCCGCCGCGGAAGAGGTCGCGATGCCCATCCTCGTGTCGACCATCACGACGATCATCGTCTTCTTTCCGGTGCTCTTCTTGAGCGGCATCGCGCGCAACCTCTTCTTGCCGCTCGCGCTCACGATCAGCTTCGCGCTCATCATGAGCTTCTTCGTTTCGCGCACTGTGACGCCACTCTTGTGCTTTTACGTGCTGAAGGGCCATGCCGAGACGGCCAAGACCGGCGTGGGCGGCGTCATCACGCGTTGGCTCGATCGTATGGACCACGCGTACGGGCGGATGCTCTCTTGGGTCCTTGGCCACCGCGCGCCGGTGATCATCTCCATCGCGCTCCTGTGTGGTGCGTCGTGTGGGCTCGTGAAGAAGATCGGAACGGAGTTCTTCCCGGACTCGGACGAGGGTCAGCTCAACGTCATCTACAAGGCGCCGATCGGCACTCGCGTGGAGCGCACCGAGGACGTCGCGAAGCGTCTCGAGATTACGGTCGACAAGGCGCTCACCGAGACCGGCAACAAAGAGTACACGACCATGCTCGCGGACAACGGGCTGCCCTACGGACGTACGGCGCTCTTCACGTCGAACACCGGTCCACACGCGGGCAACATCAACGTCAACCTCGTCGGCAAGTCGGCGCGCAGCTTCTCGGACGTGCAAGCCACCGAGCGCGTGCGTGCGGCGTTGGGCAAGGACTATCCCGGCACGCAGATCTACTTCTTCACCGGCGGCATCGTGAAGCGCATCCTCACGTTCGGCTCTGCGGCGCCCATCGACGTGGAGGTCGTTGGCTACGATCTCGACCTTGCCTCGGACTACGCGAAGAAGCTCGTGCCGCAGCTGGCGAACGCCGTGGACGAAGACGGCAAGCCACTGATGACCGACGTGCAGTTCAGCCGCGAAGAGAACTACCCCGAGCTGGACGTCAAGGTCGATCGCCAGAAGGCCGGCGCGCTGGGTCTCTCCGAGACGCAGATCGCACAGAGCGTACTTTCTAGCGTCGTCGGCAACACGCAGTTCGCGCCGATCCCGTTCACGGACAAGCGCACCGGCAACGAGTACTTCATCAACGTGCGCCTCGACGACGCTCACCGGAGCTCGCGCGACGACCTCGCGGACGTGCTGCTTCGAACGCCGCAGGGTGCCATCATCCCGCTCTCGAACGTCGCCTCGGTGCAGCGCTCGAGCGGGCCCGTGATTATCACGCGCAAATACTTGCAGCGCATCGTCGACGTGACAGCGAACATCGCGCCCGGCAAGGACCTCGGCAAGGCGAGCGCGGCGACTCAGAAGGCGATCGACGACACTCCTGCCCCTGAGGGCTTCACCGCTGCGCTCGGCGGGCAGTCCGTCGCGCAGAAGCAGGCGTTCTCCGGGCTCGGCTTTGCGGCGCTGATGGCGCTCGCGCTCGTGTACATGGTGCTCGCTTCGCAGTTCAAGTCGCTCGTGGATCCGCTTGTCATCATGTTCAGCGTTCCGCTCGGCGTCGCCGGGGTTCTGGTGATGCTCTACGTGACCAAGACGACGCTCAGCGTGAACAGCGCGATGGGGATCATCATGATGATCGGCATCGTCGTCTCCAACGGCGTGCTCCTCGTGGACTTCGCCAACGTGCTGCGCCGCCGCGGCAAGCCGCTCGTGGAGGCGACGATCGAAGCGGCGAAGACGCGCCTGCGACCGATCTTGATGACGACGATCGCGACCATCGTCGGGCTCGTGCCGATGGCGATCGGACTCGGTGAAGGCAGCGAGACCAACCTGCCGCTCGCGCGCGCGGTCATCGGCGGACTGACGGTCTCCACGGTGTTCACGCTGTTCTTGATCCCGTCGCTCTACACGCTGCTCGACAGGTTCGCGCGGCGCACTGCGCCCGATGACGAGGTGGCTGCATGAATCGCGTGCTCATTGGCATGACGACCCTCTGGGTCGCGATCGCTTCGCGCTCTGCCTCGGCGCAGGAAGCCGCGCCCACGCAAGGGGTCTCCTTCGACGACGCGGTGAAGACCGCCATGACGCGAGCACCCACGGCAGAGCGAGCACGGCTCGAGGTCGCGCGCGTTCAAGCGCTCTCGCACGAGGTCCGCGCGGCGTGGCTGCCGACGCTGTCGGGCAACGCGATCTACACGCGGCTGGACGACGATCGCATTCTGCCTGGAACGCCGCCGCGCGTGATCGTGGGAGTCGATCAGCTCTCCGCGAATCTCACGTTGAGCGTGCCGATCGTGGCGACCGGCGCTTGGGCGCGATGGTCCCACGCGAACGACGTCGTCGACCTCACCACCTCGACGGCGGACGACACCAAGCGCGTCGTCGGCATCCTCGCGGCGCGCGCTTACTTGGGCGTCGTGGCCATGCGGAGAGTGCTCGAGGTGACCGAACGGGCACGTGACACGGCGAAGGCGCACTTCGAGTTCTCTCGCGCACGCGTGGAGGGTGGCGTCGGCAACCGACTCGATCTCGCGCGGGCGGAGCAGGAGTACCTCACCGACGAGGCACAGGTCTCGAACGCGACGCTGGGTCTTCTCAAGGCGAGAGAGGCGCTCGGGGTCTCGATGGGCATGGATGTCCCCATGGACGCCGCGGTCCCGCCTGCACTCGCATCGTCGCCCTCGTTGAACGACGCGCTCGCGCAAGTGACCGCGCGACCCGACCTCAGAGCGCGCGAGCAGATCGTCCTTGCGAGCGAGCACGTGCGGCGCGACGGCTGGACGGACTACATGCCGCTCCTCAACGGCGTGTTTCAGCCGTTCTACCAAAACCCGCCGGGGCTGACGACGCCGCGCACCGGATGGCAAGCGCAGGTGATCCTCGCGGTCCCGATCTACGACGGCGGGCTTCGCTACGGACTGCACGACGAGCGCGACGCCATCGCGGGTGAGGCCAAGCTGGACTACAGCGGCGCGCTGCGGCAAGCCAAGAGTGACGTGCGCGTGGCGTTCGAAGAGGTGCGTCGCGCGGACGAAGCGTTGAAGGCAGCGAACGGGGCGGCCGACGTTGCGAAGAAGGCGCTCGAGCTCGCGAACCAGGCGTATCAAGCCGGCGCCACGAGCAACCTCGAGCTCATCGACGCGGAGCGACGCGCTCGGGACGCCGAGACGCAAGCGGCCATCGCCGAGGATGCGGCGCGACAGGCGCGGCTCGACATGCTCGCGGCGTCAGGCGCCTTCCCGGCGCGCTGAGCTACTCCTTCGGAACGAAGAGCGGCGCCATGTACGGCGGTCTCGCGGGGGGTGACGTGAACGAGAGCTGCCACGCGTGATCCGTGCGACGAAGGGTGGAGCTCGTCTCGTAGTGGCCGATGAACGCCCCGACATACACACTCGCGTGCGCCGTCGGCTCTGGCGTGCGCATGAGCATGACGGCTTCGTCGATCGGCCCGGTCCCCTCTTCGAGTACGCGACCGGTAGCGTCCACCGCGACCACCGCGAGGCGAGGTGCAGCGCCCATGATCCCGAGTCGGGCTTCGATCGCGAGGATGCGCTCCGGCCAAGCCACGGGCGCGGCGGTCGTCGGTTGACACGACGTCTCGATCACTGCGGCGCGCAGCGCGTCGACGAGCAACGCCTCGAACAGGGTCAGCGCCTGTTTCGCAGGAGAGTCTGCGCTGAAGGCACCCATCGCAGAAAACGCGGCGTCGAGCTGGCGCGCGGCGGCGAGGAGCTTCGCGAGCGCCTCGGGGTGAGGCTCCACCATCGACGGCGCACGTCGAACCTCGGTCGTATCGAACACCTCGAGCCGCTGAGCGCCGACTTCGTGAGCGAACGGCACGCCCTCATGACGAAGCCCCGCCCAAGCGGCGAGTGCGACGGCGAGCTTGCGTCGCCCTTGCGCGGCCGCGTCCCCCGGCTGCGTGACGGCAGCGGCAGAGGGCGCTAGGTACGTCGCGATCGCGTCGAGATAGGAGATCGTGAAGGAGCCGTGACGCGCCGCCGAGTCCTCGGGCATGCGACGCCTTGTCGCGCGCGTGAGTGCGTCCGAGAAGCCGGCGTATCGGTCCGCACCGTCTTCCGTCAGCGCCGTGCGTGCGTCCTTCGATCCTAGGAGCACGCCAACATCGAGCGCAGACGGGAGCGTACGCAGGCGTGGGGCGTCCGTCTTTTCGGGGTCGCTCCACGCGCCGACGAACGGCGAGACGAGCCGGCCGAGCACGACCGCATCGGGCGGCGCGGAGGGGCCGAGCAAGCGGAACGTCACGGGCGGCGCTTCTCCCTCCGCGAGCGCGACGGCCCCGAGGTCCATCACGTCTGCAGGTGCGGTGTTCACGGCGGCCCGACGAACACGATCGACGGTCGCGACGTTGACGAACGCCTGACCATCGGAAAGATCCACGCCCGCGTTCTTCACGAGTCGACCGAGCTCGCGCGCTCCGAGATCATCGGGCGGCCCATAGACGAGCGTGAAGACATCCTCGACGCGAGCCCACGTCTGCGCGAGCTGGGGCTCCGCCTTGAGCGCGCGCGCGACCAAGAGCGAGGCGCGTGTCTGCGTGCGCATCTCGGCCACGTCGATCCCGCGGGTGGAGTCGCTGCGTCGCGCGAGCACCCAGGCGGCCTGCGCGAGCCAGCGCACCGCGCGATATTGTGGGAGGCGCGGGTCCGATTCGGTGAGGCCTTGATGTGCTTCGAACGCGGTGTAGTCGAGCGTTCGCCCGAGCGCCAAGCTCTCCGCGACGCCCGCGTGCGCGCGCACGTGATCGAGCTCGAACGTCACGATCGCCTGCACATCTGCAGGAATCGGCACATTCGGATCGATAAGCCGGCTCGACACACCTAGCGTCGCGATCGCCACGTCGTAAGCGACGCGCAGGTCGACGCGCGCCTCGTTTCGCTCGGACGTGAGCCGCGACAAGACGCCGCCGAGCACCTTCGGCAGCGCCGGCGCGAGGACCATCCGCTCCGCCTCGTCCAACGCCGCGCCCAGACAAGCGCGAGCGAGCGCAAAGAACGTGTCCATGGTGACGACGAACGGGACGTGCGCATCATCGAGCGCGTCGTAGTACGCACCGAGCGAGGTCGGCGCGGGCTGTAGAGGCGTCACCACGACTCCGCCCGCGAGAGCGCGCTTTCGAGCGTCCTCGGAGAGAGCGGCCCACTTCGACGACGAGCCAAGCGCACGCTCGACGTCCGCTTCTTGCGCGGGAAGCGTGGGGCCACGGCTACCGACCACCAGCTGTGGCGACACCTCTTGCCAATACGAGCCGAGATCGGTCGGGGGCGCCTCAGCGGCGAAGGTCTGCAAGACGCGTGGCCTCACCGAGTCATGCGCAGTGGCGCACGCGCCAAGCATCCCCAAGACCACCAACCGAGCTACGTCGAGTCTCACGCGATTGACGAAGACCCTAGCTTAGCGCACGGTCGCGTGGCGATGGGCAAGCGCAAGAAGCCACCCGCGAGGCCCGAGCGCATTCGATTGGTTTCTCCGTGGCTGCTACGCGTCGTCGTACTCGCCGTGTGCGGGATCGGTGGCGCCGCGTACGCGCTCGTGCGTCACTACACGCAACCGCGTGCCCCGATGTGGGTTGCTATACCGGCTGCGACGGAGCTGCCTGCACCCGATCTCGTCGTCGATACCGATTAGCTTTGGGAGGGCGCTGCGCGCGGCTTGAGGGGGCACCTGCTGCGGGAGAGGGGTTGGGCTTGGTGGACCGCTCATGTTTGTTGGGGTGTTTGGCACGGACGCGCAGCACCTTTTCTTTCTGGCCTGCGCAGCGCAGACCAGAAAAAAAAAGCGCCGCGCGCTCCGGTCCTTTTGTTTGACGCGTTGAGCGGTCCGCCGGACTGGGCGTCCGCAGGTAGCGGGGGGAGATTTTAGGTGAGTTCCGACAGCCAAGCCGCGATCCGTGGAACGGCACATGGGCTTTGGTGCCCCCTCGCCGCGCGCAGCGGGTTCAAAAGAGAAGTTACTCGTCGGTGAGATCCATGACCCGCGCCTCGAGGCCACGGCCCTTCGTCACGCTGCTGATGCGGACCTGCGCGTTGAGCAGCGCCCAGAGTGCGTGACCGATCACGCCTTCGGCGTCGGTCAGCTTGCGATCGAAGAAGATGCCGAGGTCTCGGGTGTCCTCGTCGTATTCGATGCGCGTGACGCCGGGGATGGCGCGGATCTGATCCATCGGCACGCCCGGGCTCGTTCGCATCGGACCTGCTGCTTGCGCCTTCGGAGTGCGACCGATCTTGACGTGCACCTCTTCGCTCGCGGCGGTGAGTTCGCCGATCGTTCCCGACGCGACGAGCTTTCCGTGATCGAGGATCGCCGCGGCGTCGCAGACCTCCTCGAGCTCTTGGAGATTGTGGCTCGAGATGATGACGGTGCACTTGCCCTTCAAGGATTTGACGAGCTGGCGCACCTCGTAGGCGACGCGCGGATCGAGGCCCGCCGTCGGCTCGTCCAGCAACACGACCTCGGGCTCGCCAAGCAGTGCCTGCGCTAGCGCGACGCGCTTGGCCATTCCGTGCGACAGCGTGCTGCAGCGCAAGTCCCACCAGTCGAGACCGCCGACGTCACGCAACACGTCACGCGCGGCACCGATCGCCTTGGTGGCGGGGATGTCTTGGAGGCGCGCGAGGTGCATCAAGAACTCTCCGACTTTGTCGAGCGGAGGCAAGAGCGCATCTTGCGGGAGCACGCCGAGACGGCCGCGCAGCTCGTCCACCTTGTCCGCCGGAAAGCCGAGGATCTCGACCTCGCCATGCGTCGGCTGCAAGTACCCCGCGAGCATGGAGAACGTCGTGGTCTTGCCGGCGCCGTTCGGTCCGATCAGGCCGTAAATCCAGCCCGCGCGGATGTTGAGCGTGATGTCGTCGACTGCGAGCTTGTCGCCGAAGCGCTTGGTGACCTTGTTGATCTTGACCGCCGACTCGTGGGTCTTCTTGACCTTCTTTTTGGCGGGCGCGTCGTCGGACGTCTCCTCGAGCTTCTTCGTGTCTGCGGTCGCCTCGGCCTTCTTGGGCTCGGGCTTCGGCTCCGGTTTCTCTTCCTTCTTCGCGTCCGCTTTTTCGGCGACGGCGTCGGATTTCGTCTCGACCTTCTCATCCTTCTTGGGGAGCTTGTCGGACTTCTCCTGCTCTTGCGTCTCCTCGCTCATCAGACGTCCTTCCGCGCGAACAACAAGGTCGCGAGACCCACGAAGATGATCATGTACGCGAAGCAGCCGCCGAGGCCCGCCGCGACTTGCATCGGCTTGGGCGAGAGCAACAGGTCGTCGTAGCCGTTCGGGTAGAGGTACTCGTACCAACGGATGCTCACCATGCGCTCGGCGTGCTCGTTGGCTTGGTTCGCTTGGTCGACGCTCATGTTGTGGGCGGTCTCCACCACGCGCGAGACGATGCCGACCGCACGTGTGAGCCAGATCGCGAAGAAAGCGGCGAACGTCACGAGCAAGGCGAGGATGGGCGTCTTGAAGCGCGAGCTCACGAAGATCGCGATTGCCGTCCACGTGCCCGCGATCAAGGTCGAGACGAGCCAGAAGCGCAGGCCCCAGCCGACGAACGCGCCGACGCCGATGTAGCCGGAGATCATGATGAGCAGTCCGCTCAAGATCGTGAGCGTGCCCGTGATGATCGCGACGATGCTCCAGAGCCCGAAGAACTTGCCGAGCAAGTACGACCAACGCCGTGATCGCACGGTCCAGAAGCGGACCCCTCGGTGCTGGATGTCGCCAGACACGGAGTCGAACCCGAGCAGCGCCACCAAGAGCGGTCCGAGCCAGATCACGACGGCCAAGAAGGCCTTCATCGAGACCGGGATGCCCGCGAGGTAGTGCGCAAGCTGCGTGTCCACGCCTTGGCCCACGTAGTACTTCTCTTGCGCTGCGGTGAACGCGTCGGTCGTCTCTGCGCCGAGATCGTCGCGGAACGCGCCTTCGATGCGGATGCAAACGTACGCGGCGAGCAAGCTGCCCAGCAGCGTCAGGATGCCGAGGATGATGCCTTTGACGCTGCGGATGCTCTTGCGAAGCTCGCGGCTGGCGATCAGGCCGATTTCTGCGACGGGACTCAAAGTGGCGCTCCCTTGTGATGAACTTGGAGCGAGGGAATAGCCGCCTTCGCCCTTGCGAGCAACCCGGCTTGATGGGTGGGTGTTCCCGGCGCTCAACCTGGTCGATACGCCAAGCGGTCGTCGAGGCTTCCCCTGGACAGTCTGCCTCGGTCGGCCTAAGACGGATCTCAGGTTTCGGCCTCTGTGGCCCCGTCGACTCGGAAACGTGAACCCCGCCAGGCCCGAGAGGGAGCAACGGTAGCGCGAAAGGGTGTGGCGGGGCCTTTCCCTTTTGTCGTCGCCATCGGCGCATTTCGCGCTAGGGTCTTCGATCAGGAACGACGCGGGCTCTCGGCCGGCGGTTCCAAACTCTCCTGTCCTCGCAATCCGGAGGACGTCTCCTAAAACGCCGCGTCCTCGCGGCATCACGCTCTCAGCATGATCCCCTCGCCGACTGTACCCGCGACTCTGCGCTTCTTCATCGATGGCGCTCGCGGCTCCCGTTCATCCGAGGTGCGCATGCCCATGGGCGAGAAAGCTCCGTATTGGCATGTCGAAGAACGTATTGGTCATCAGCGTCGACGTCCGTGAAATTCGCGTAGCGCTCATCGAAGACGGCATCATCGCCGAGCTTCACATCGAACGAAAAGGTCAGCACGGGGGCGGCAGCAGCGTCGGCAGCGTCGTGCTCGGTCGTGTGACGCGCGTGCTTCCTGGCTTGCAGGCAGCGTTCATCGACATCGGGCAAGAGCGCGCGGCGTTCCTCCACGTCGAGGACCTCATCCGACCGGACGACTTCGAGACGTACCTCGCGGGGGGTCGAAAGCATGCACGCGACGAAGAGCGCGCGCCCACTGCCACGGGAGTCGAAGAGCTCGACACCGAGACTGAGGCGGATATCGCGGACGACGTGCCGCTCGTCGGTTCTCCGGCCGATGCAACCGCGCCGCCAGTCGCCTCCGAGCCGGCGATCGTGCCTGCGGCGGATCAATCGAGTGAGGTGTTGTTCGATCGCGATTCGCAAGTGTCGCTCGACGACGCCTCTGCGCCCGTCATGGCCGAGAGCAGCGCGCCGGAGCTCGCCCTTGGTGATGAGCACGATGACGAGGTCGGCGACGACGCCGAGGAAGGCGATGAGTCGTCGATAGTCCCGCCCGCGAACGACGCGCCAACCCACGGAGAGCCGGCGAACGATGAGCGCGCCAGCAACGAACCCTCCGCGCGGCCCGCGCGTGCAGCGGGCGACGATGACGACGACTTCGGAGCCCTCCCTGGCTTCACGGTGAGCGACCCGGGCGAGCCCGTGCCGAGAGCTGCGGCGCCTCGAGAGCGCGGTCCCAGCGCCGGCGGCGATCGTGGTCGTGGTCGCGGTCGCGGTCGTGGTCGCGGTCGCGGCCGTGGAAATGATCGCCACGCTGGCGCTGGTGCTGGTGCTGGCGGTGCTGGCGGTGCTGGCGGTGGTGGCGGCGGCGGCGGTGGCGGCGGCGGCGGCGATCGTGGGCGACGTGATCACGGCACGCGCGGCTCGAGCGCAAACGCCTCGCGCATCTCGAAGTCCACGCCGATCCGAGAGGTCGTCAAGGAAGGCCAAGAGATCATCGTCCAGATCTCGAAGGACCCGATCGGCACCAAGGGCGCGCGCTGCTCGAGCCACATCTCACTGCCCGGCCGGTACGTCGTGTACCTGCCGACGGTCGAGCACATCGGCATCAGCAAGCGCATCGGCAATGACAAAGAGCGCTCACGATTGCGCGAGACGATCGAGGCCATGAAGCCCCCGACGGGCGGCCTCATCGTGCGCACGCTGGCAGAGGGACTCACCAAAAAGCAGCTCAAAGCAGACGTCGGCTACCTCGTCCGCCTCTGGGGCGAGATCGCCAAGAACCGCGAGGGCGCTCGCTCTCCCGCGATGCTCATGAGCGAGCTCGACATCGTGCTCAAGACCGCGCGCGACATGTTCAGCGACGAGGTCGACAAGATCATCATCGACGACAAGAAGCAGTACGACCGCCTCTGCAGCTTTGTCGAGATGTTCGCGCCCGAGCGCGTGAAGGACATCGAGTTCTACCAAGAAGAAGAGCCCATCTTCGACGCGTACGGCATCGAGGACGAGATCGGCCGCGCGCTCTCGCGCAAGGTGCCGCTCGTCAGCGGCGGCCACCTGATCATCGATCAGGCCGAGGCGCTCACCGCGATCGACGTCAACACGGGTCGGTTCGTCGGCAAGGGCAGCAAGGACATGGAGGAGACGATCCTCAAGACCAACCTGGAGGCCGTCAACGAGATCGCCTACCAGCTCCGCTTCCGCAACATCGGCGGGCTGATCATCCTGGACTTGATCGACATGGAGCGCGCCGGCAACCGCGAGAAGGTGCGCCGCACGCTCGAGGACCTTCTCCAGAAAGACAAAGCGAAGACTACGCTCAACCGCATCAGCGAGCTCGGCCTCATCGAGATGACGCGCAAGCGCACGCGAGAGAGCCTTGGTCGTGTGCTGCACGAGCCCTGCTTCTATTGTGACGGCACCGGTCAGCTTCAGAGCAAAGAAACGATCGCCTACGAGATCTTGCGCGAGATCCGCCGTCGCCGCGGAGATCTGCCTGGATACACCGTCGTCGTGCACGCGCACCCTGCGGTCGCCGACGTTCTCGCGGGCGCGGAGAACGAGGCCCTCGTCGCGGCCGAGAACAAGTTCATGCGCAAGATCACCGTGATTCCGAGGACGGAGTATCACCTCGAGCAGTTCGACCTCGTCGGCAAGTAAGGCTCGTTCGTGATGTCTTTCTCCCCTTTGGGCTCACCTCTCACGTCAATCGGCTCAAGTCCGCGGCTGTCGCCTCCGGCTTGGCACGGCATGTTCTCGCTGCGCGGAAAGTAAATCCGCCGTGCAGACGTAGGAGGATCATGCGCTCCTATCGTCGACGTTTCGTGCTGGCGAGCGGCGCGCTCGTCGTGTTCGCTTGTTACACGGTCCACATGGACGAGCGGCAGATCAAGTCGATCGCGGCGCATGACATGGCGTGCGACGAGGCGCTCATCAAGCTCGAGACCGGCAACTCGGACGACAAGACCGTCGCGCGGTACACCGCGCACGGGTGCGAGCGCTCGCACCGCTACGTGTGCCAAACAGACGGCGAAGGACGAGTCGCGTGCCATACACCCACCACGGCGTCGAATGACAAGTCATCCACCGAGGGCGACGACTCGACGGCGAGCGACGCCACTGGCTGCCTGTGTGCGAGCCTCTTCGCGAGCCACTCGTCGGACCCAAGCACGACATCCGCCCCGAGCAACCCGAACTCGACGACGCCGCAACGTAGCAGGTGAAGTGCACTCCCCGATTGGCTCATAGATTCTTCGTTGCGCTCGCTCTAGCCCTCGTGGCGGCCGGCACCCTCGGTCCGGCGGCGACGTTCACGACGAAATCGAACACTCCTTACGTGCTGCCCGACGCCAAGACCGTCTTCGCGCCAAGCTTCGCCGCGCTTACGTCTGCCGGTCCGTCGCGCGCTCAACATGACGGAGAGTACATCCACGCTCGGCAGCGAGCAGATCGCGAGCTTCGACTGCGGCGGCTGGACGAGCACGGACGGAGCCAACAAGTGGTTCCGTCCAGCGTAAGCGCAACGTGGACGGACGGTGCCACCGCGTTCCCGTGCGCCACGACGCTCACCACCCGTATCGCTTCCAGCCGTGACCTGACGCGACTGGCTCGTCGACCGGTGATAGCCTCTCCTGCATAACGCGGAGGTCTGTCATGCGAAGAGGCTTTGCTTTCCTTTCGGTCGCGGCAACCATCATCGCTTGCTCGGGGGCGAGCTACGTCGGGGGCAACCAGAACGACGGTGGCATCTACGGCGGCGGCGTTGGCGCCCACTGCAGCGGGCCGGGGACGTGTCGTGCGGGCCTCGCGTGCGTGAACAACATCTGCGCGCCAGGGCACAACAGTCCCGACGGCACCGCGTGCGTGATCAGCAGCGAGTGCAGCCTAGGCTCGTTTTGCGGACCGAACCGCGTTTGTGTGAAGGGAGGCGCCGGACAAGACGGCGACCCGTGCGCGAGCGACGCGGACTGCAAGTCGGGTGACCGTTGCAACCTCGAGGGCTTCTCGGCGGTGTGCGAGCCCGAGGGCACGGGCGATGTCGGCGGCGCGTGCACCAAGAGCGGCGACTGCTTCGCTGGGCTCGCATGCGCAGACGGCAAGTGCACGCCGCTCCCGGCCAACCCGAACGGTCAGCCTCCGCTCGGGATCCCGAACTACAAGGGCGAGGTCTGCAACGACGATCCCGGCCCCGTGAAGGCGTATTTCCGCGTGCCGCGCGGCTCGGGTGACGGCGACTTTTATCGCCTTCCGTTCCCGAACGACGTGCGTATGAAGGGCGGGCACCCGGACATGTCGAACCATCCGACGCCGGGAGCGTTATTGTTGGGCTTCGATCCCGTGGACCGCTACCTGCGCGACGTCGAGAAGAACGCGGACGGCTTCAGCGCGTATCCGACCGTTTTTTTCCGCTTCAGCGGCGCCGTCAACTTCGACACACTGAAGGTCAACGGCGTCGTGCGCATGGCAGACATCACGCCGGCCGGCACGGGTGACGACATCGGCTACTTCTGGTCGGCGACGACCTCGCGTAATAAGTACCTCTGCCAGAACAACCTCACGCTGCGTCCGCCGGAGGGCGCGCCGTTGCAGCCGGGTCACACGTACGCGGTCTTGATCTCGACCGCGGTGAGAGATGGAAACGGGGTCGCTGTCGCGCGAGACGGAGACCTCACCGCACTGCTCGCCGCAATGCCGCCGTCGGACGCGTCGCTCACTGCGGCGTATGTGGCGTACAAGCCCCTGCGCGATTGGGCGACGAAGAAGATGGTCGACCCGGCCGGCATCTTGGACGCTGCGGTGTTCACCGTCGGCGCCGTGAACAAGACGGCGAAGAACCTACCGGCGGCCGTGACCGCGGCGCCCGCTCCGACGGCCACTGGCTGGATCCGCTGCGGAGACGCACCCTCTCCGTGCCCGCAAGCGAAGGGCGATCGCGCGTGCCCCGCGATGGCCGATCCGAACTTCGACGAGCTGCACGCGCTTGTCACGTTGCCGATCTTCCAGAAGGGCAACAAGCCCTACTACGACGTGAAAGACGGCGGCGATCTCGTGGTGGACGGCCTGGGCGTACCGCAGGTTCAGGGGAGCGAGCAGGTCTGCATGGCGCTCACCGTGCCGAAGGGCGTGATGCCCAACGGCGGTTGGCCGCTCGTGATCTACGCGCACGGCACGGGCGGCTCGTTCCGCAGTCACGTCAACGAAGGCGTCGCCGCGCGACTCGCCACGGTCGACGACGGCATGTCCGGTGTGGTGCACATGGCGGTCCTCGGCATCGATCAGGTCGAGCACGGCACGCGTCGCGGCGCTTCGATGCAGTCGGCGAACAATCTCTTCTACAACTTCGCGAATCCGGCCGCGGCCCGCGGCAACCCGCTGCAGGGCGCGATCGATCAGCTCTCGCTGCTGCGCTTCGCCCAGGGGCTCGATCTGTTGGCGATGCAGTCGCCGACCAAGGCCGCGATCAAATTCGGCAACGTCGTGTTCTGGGGTCACTCGCAAGGCGCGACCGAAGACGCGATCGCCCTGCCCTACACGGCTGGCGTGAGCGGCGTGATGTTGAGCGGCGAGGGCGCGAGCCTGATCGATGCGCTGCTCACGAAGAAGAGCCCGGTGAACATCGCGGCCGCCGTGCCGTTCGTGCTGCAGGATCCCGCGGTGGACGTCTATCACCCGGTGCTCAGTGTTCTCCAGGCCGACATCGACCTCGCAGACCCGCTGAATCACGCCGCCGCGATGAGCTATCTGCCGACCACGGCGGGCCTGTCCAAGAACGTGTTCCAGGCGTACGCGCAAGCCGACTCTTACTCGCCGCCCGTGACGGAGCTCACGTATGCGATCGCCGGCGGGCTCGCGCTCGCGCAGCCGCCCGGCTCGGTGACGACACCCGACAAGAACCTGATGAGCCTCGGCCCGAAGCCCGCACCGCTCGGTGGCAACATCACCGACAACAGCAAGCCCGTGACGGCCGTGGTGCGCGAGTACGCGCCGAACAACTACGACGGGCACTTCGTCGCGTTCAAGGACGCAGACGCCATCAAGGACGTGAACCACTTCTTGTGCGACGCCGCCCGTGGCGTGGCGCCCAAGGTGGGTCGTTGATCTGATAGGTTCTCGCCGATGACCACCGACCCGAAGCGCACCGACGAGCGCGTCACCATCAACAAAGAGTTCGAGTCGTTCGACGCGTTCATCGCCGAGTACGTCACCAACATCTCGCGCACGGGCGTCTTCATCAAATCGCAAACCCCGCTAGCGATAGGCACGAAAGTGAACCTCCGCTTCACGGTCATCATGGACGACATCGAGACCATCGAAGGCATCGGAGAAGTCGTGCGCCTCGAGAAAGACGGAATGGGCGTCGTCTTCAAAGAACTAGAAGCGCACTCGAAGCACCTGATCGACAAACTTCTGACACGCGCCTGAACCCACAAAAAAAAGACGGGAAGCGAGAGAAGCGCCATAGCCCTTCCCGTCTTCCCGCCTGTGAGTGATCTGGGCCCGTGAAGCCGCTCTCGGTCAGTGGTGGTGCGTAGCCTGAGCAAAGCGCTTGCTGACGTCCGCCCAGTTGACGAGGTTCCACCAAGCCGCGACGTAATCGGCGCGCTTGTTCTGGTACTTCAAATAGTACGCGTGCTCCCAGGCGTCGCAGATGAGCAGCGGGTGCGAGCCGATGAACGACGCGTTCTGGTGATTGAGCAACGACAGCGTGATCAACCGGTGGCCGAGCGGCTCCCAAGCGACCAGGCCCCAGCCCGAGCCTTCGACGCTGACCGTCGCGGCCGAGAGTTCCTTCTTGAGGTTCTCGAACGAGCCGAAGTCCTTCTTGATCTGCTCTGCGAGCGCGCCCGTGGGCTCACCGCCGCCACCCTTGCCTGCCGGCGCCATGTTCTCCCAGTACTGCACGTGGTTCGCGTGGCCCGCGCCGTGGAAGGCGACGAGGCGCTCGTAGTGCTGCAACAAGGCGAAGTCGCCGCTCTTGCGCGCGTCCTCGATCTTCGCGAGCGCCGCGTTGAGCCCGTCGACATAACCCTTGTGGTGTTTGTCGTGGTGGAACTCGAGCGTCGCTTTGTCGAGGTGCGGCTCGAGAGAGTCATACGGATAGGGCAGCGCGGGCAGTTCGTAGGCCATGGTTTTCCTCTTTGGGGCTTTTGGTAGAGCGCGGAGAGTACGAAGCCGTACGCTCGTTCACAAGCGCCGCGATCGATGCTTCTTCGCGGGCTTCGACTTCGATGCGCGCCGAGCCTCTGGGGTTGCCTTTGCCGTGACGTAGGTCTCGACGTAGCGGCGCGCGAGCACCTTCGTCTCCGCCAGGATTTGCGTGTATTTCTCGCGATCCGGCGTGCGCGCTGCGTACAAGAGCATGCCGCTCAGCGCCTCGATCATCACCGTGGCGACGAGGAGGCGCTTGGCCTTTGGCAGGTGCGGCGCCTGCTTGGCGAAGATCGCCTCGGTTCGACGCGCCATCTCTTCGTTGAGCGCGAGGCCTTCTTCGAGGAACGCGCGCGACATTTGGAGGTTGAGCATCACCGCGCGAAACCCGACAGACTCGCGATCGAGGGCGGCGAACGCGTCGATCGCGAACTCGAGCAGCTCGTGCCACGGGTGCACGATCGCCGCTTCGGTCGTGAACGACTCGAACAGCGCCCGAACCTCGTCGAGGTATCGCCGACCTATCGCCTCGAAGAGGGCGTGCTTGTTCGGGAAGAATTGGTAGATGGAGCCGACCGACGTTCCGGCCCGCGCGGCGATGTTCTCGGTGGTTGCCGCGTCGAAGCCGAGCGCGGCGAACTCGTGTGCGGCGGCGTCGAGGATTCGCGTCACCCGTTCTTTGCTTCGGGCTTGCGTGGGAATGCGGCGCGACGCTGGGGAGATGGACACCCCGCACGAGTAAACCTCGCGGTGTGTCTTGACAAGAACATGAGGGTCTCCTCACATTGTCTAACCCGATGCAAACCTCACATTCCGTTTCCCGACCTCTTCCTCCCGGTCCTCCCGGCGTGCCCATCGCGGGCAGCGCGCTCGACGCGATTCGCGACCCCATCGACATGTTCACGCGCGCGACGCAAGCGCACGGCGACGTCGTCTCGTTCCGGCTGATGGAGCTGCGCTACGTGCTGCTCAACGACCCGGACGCGATCCGGCGCGTGTTGCTCGACAACGCGAAGGGCTATGTGAAGAGCCGGAACTACGCAGGGCTGCGCGTGCTGCTGGGCGGCGGATTGCTGACGAGCGAAGGCGATCAGTGGCGGCGCCAGCGCAAGCTCGCGCAGCCCGCGTTCCATCGCGACAGACTCGCGAGCTTCGTGGACGCGATGGTCGGCTCCACCGGCGATCTGCTCCTGCGATGGAAGTCGTTCGGCAACACGCCGTTCGACGCGCACGCGGAGATGAACCGGCTCACGTTCCGCATCGTCGGCAAGACGCTGCTGTCGAAGGACCTCGAAGGGGAGGCCTCGGCGATCGGAGACGCGCTCGGCGTCGCGTTGAAGTGGGCGAACGAGCACGTCGAGTCGATCGTGCGCATCCCGCCGTCATGGCCCACGCCCGCCAACCGGCGCATGCGGCGCGCGAAGAAGACGTTCGACGATCTGATGTACGGGCTCATCAAAGAGCGCCGACATGCGGCTCCGAAGAACGACCTCCTCAGCATGCTCATGGACGCCAAGGACGCCGAGACGGGCGCGGCCATGAGCGACGAGCACCTGCGGGACGAGCTGCTCACGCTGGTGGTCGCGGGTCACGAGACCACGGCAAACGCGCTGTCGTTCGCGATCTACTTGTTGAGCAAGCACCCCGCCGTGTTTCGTCGTGTGCAGGCGGAGGTCGCTCGCGCTCTCGAGGGTCGCGCGCCGACGCTCGCAGATTTGCCGAAGCTCTCGTACGCGGCGATGGTGGTGGAGGAGACGATGCGGCTGTACCCGCCCGCGTGGGCGTTCGAGCGGCAAGCGCTCGAGCGAGACGAGGTCGCCGGTTACGAGATCCCGAAAGACGCGATCATCGGCGTGAGTCCGTACGTGCTGCATCGCAACCCGAAGCTCTGGGAGAACCCGCTCGGCTTCGACCCCGAACGCTTCACGCCCGAGCAGAAGGAGCGCCGCCACAAGTTCGCGTATCTGCCGTTCGGCGGCGGTCCGCGCACCTGCATCGGAAATGCGTTCGCGATGATGGAGATGACGATCGTCGTCGCCATGCTGGCGCAGGCGGTGCGGCTCGACCTGGTACCTGGGCACGAGCTCGAGCTCGATCCGTCGGTCACCCTGCGCCCGAAGACCGGCGTATGGGTGCGCGTCGCCAACGAAGCGAAAGACTCGCAGATGAGGCCGAAACAAGCCTCCGCAACGGCCTAGCCGGAGTGCGCTTGACCGACGAGTTCTGCGCGTAGCCGGGCGAGCGCCGTGGTCATGCCGCATGGATAGGTGTCGGGCAGGACGAGCCGCTTGTAGCGTCGCGCGAGCTTCTCGACTCCGCGCTGGGCACGCTCGCGCGCCTCGGACGCTTGCTCGGGTAGCGACACGCGCTTGCCTGCGCGCAGCACGTTTCGCAGCACCGGCGAGCTCGTTGCCGCATCGTGGAGGCGCACGGTGTAGCCCGTGTAGTGGTCGACGAGCTTCGCGTCGCGCGAGGCCATGTGGCGCTCGTTCGCGAGATGCGCGACGTCGCCGACGGGCGCGCCATCTGCGTCGAAGTATCGCAACAGCACCTTTCGGCCAGGCACGCTCGACGACTGCGTGCCCTCTCCGAGGCGAATGCGCGCAGACCACTGTCCGTCGTCTTCGATCGCGGCGAGCTCGTAGCGAGCGCCCGCGCCGTCTGGGGCCGTGGGCGCGATCACGAAGCCTGCTATCGACGGCGATGCGTCTCTGAGCGCGGCGATCCCGACGGCGTCGAGGTCGGCGCCAGACACGACGATCGCCGGCGGCTTGAGGCCCGCCTTGGCGAAGCGCTCGCTCGCATACCTCGCCACGGACTCGAGATCGCGCGTTCCCATCTCGAGCGCGATGGGTGCGTCGCTCCACGAGGCGGTCGCGCGCGCGCGGATCGCGGCGATGGCTCGATCTACGCCGTCGAACGGATCGCGAAGGTCGACCCGCAAGAGCGTCTGTTCGTTCGTCGCCTTCGCCCACGACTCGAACGCTGCCACTTCACTGCCGAACGAGAGCACGAACGAAGAGGGCTGGCGCGCGCGAACGGGAATGCCGTACCGCTTGCCCGCGAGCGCGTTCGTCGTCGCGCCTGCACCGCCGACGTACGCGGCGCGCGCGAGCAACGGATTGCCGCCGAGGCGGTTGGTGCGCGTGGACGCCGCTTCGATGATCTCGGCGCCCTCACCGGCGATGGCGCTTCGCGCGACGAACGTGGCCACACGCGTGGATGCGTCGATCGAGCTCGTGACCCAGCTCTCGATCAATTGCGCCTGCCACAGCGGTCCCTCGACCGTGATCACCGGCTCGCCAGGGAACACGACGGTCCCCTCTGGAGCGGCATCGACGTCGCACACGAAGTTCGCGTCCAAGAGGCGATCGCGCATCGTCGGATCGATCGCGCCGACCGTGAGCAGCCACTCGAGCTCGTCCGGCTTGAGCCGAAAGCGCTCGAGCGCGTCCAACAGCGCCTCCAGCCCTGCGACGACGAAGAAGCCTTCGCCGGCCTTCGGAGTCAGCACGCACTCGAACGTCGCGCGCGCGTTGCCCCGGCCAGCATGCACGAGCGCCGTGGCGGCGAGGAAGGCGTCGAGTCCGAGTGACAGGGCGCTCGTCGTGAGCGCTGAATGGAGCGGCGGCATGCGGCATGATCTCCGACTCCCCAGGCACTCGCAAGCGGGAGCTCCAAGAGCGCGAGCTATCGGCGCTTCTTCGGCTTTCGTTTGCTCTTCTTGGGAGCGCGGGACTTCGATTTCGCAGTCGGGTCAGGGGCCGCGACCTCCTTGGGCATGACCCAGTGGTAGAGCTGCGCCGGCCTGTGACGGCCTGTGCGTCGCTCGGTGGCCGCGGGTTGGACGATCTTTTGCGCGAGCAGGCGCGCTCGGAAGTTTCGCTTGTCGACCGTCTGGCCGATGACGGCCTCGTAGACGTGTTGCAGCTCGCCGAGCGTGAAGCGTGCGGGCGCAAAATCGACGACCGTCGTCGGTCCGAGTCGCGACACCTCTTGCCGCAATCGGGCGAGTGCACACGAGAGGATTCTGTGATGGTCGAATGCGAGCTTGAGTGCGCCCTTCGCCGTGACGTCATCGAGGCCAAGCTGCGCGACGGGCTGCCACTCTGCTTCTACGGCGTCGTCACCCGCGCGTACGCCACGCGTGCCGGCAGAGACCGCGAACGCGAAGTACGCGACGCTGATGGTGTGCCCTCGAGGATCGCGCGCGGGATCCCCGAACGCACCGAGCTGCTCGAGCCGCATGCCAGTGAGTGCGGTCTCCTCGTGGAGCTCGCGCGCCGCCGCGTGCTCCAGACTCTCGCTCGCATCGACGAAGCCGCCGGGCAGCGCCCATAACCCACGAAATGGCGGCTTTCCGCGGCGGATCAAGAGCACCGCGAGCTGCCCGGCGCGAATCGTGAAGATGACGACGTCGACGGTGACTGCGGGGCGCGGATACTCGTAGGTGACGGGCACGCGGCGAGGATGGTGTGCCCCTCACACGATGTCAACGCGCTAGACGCGCTTGGAGAGCTCCCGAATCGCGCGTGGGGTTGCCGCGTCCTCGAACAACAGAGGGAGGAACGCCGGCTGAATCGGCAGCTCCTTCGCGAGTCGTGCGAGGCTCTCCGCCTGGAAGCGCTCGCGGATCGAGCGCGCGGCCGCCGCGGTGATCGCCGAGCCACCGCGACCCGTGAGGTGTGCGTTCGCGTCGATCAATGTGGTGCGCTCCTGTTGTGAGAACAGCGGAGGCAATACGCAGTTCACGACGACCTGCGCGATGGGCAAGTGGAGCTCGTCTCTCAGCGCGGCGGCGAGCTCGAGCGTCTCGGTCGTCGGCATCTCCTCGGGGAGCGTCACGAGCACGACACCCGCGGCCGACGGATCACGGAACATGGCCCACGCGCGCTCGGCGTCCCGGCGCAGCATTCCTGGCGGAACGATCTCGACGATCACCTTAGGCACGCGCAGCATGTCGAGGCCGTGCCCCGTCGCGGGCGCGTCGAGGATCACGACGTCGTACTTGAGCGAGCCGTCCGCGGCCGTCTCGGTCGTATGCCACCACGCCTTGCCGAGCAGCGACCACTCCTGCATCCCGGGCACCGCGCGAAAGAACGTGCGGACGTATTTATTGTCGAAGAGCAGTGTGTAGAGCGCCTTCGAGTTGAGGGCGAGCGCGCCGTACTCCTCGAGCGCGCGGTCAGGCGTCATGTTGACGGCCCACACGTTCGGCGCCGCTTGCATGACCTCGGAGCCGATGAGGTCGCAGCCGAGCATCACGCTCAGTCGCTCCTTCGCGTTGCACATCGCGACGAGGACCTTCTTGCCGCGCTGAGCGAGCGAGAGCGCGTGGGCCGCCGCGACCGTCGTCTTGCCGACGCCACCTTTACCCGTGACGATGAGGAAGCGTCTGTCTCCGACACCGGACATGAGAACGGGACCTACTAGCATGCTCCTAGGTTTCATCTGGGGCTCACTTGCTCTAGAGCAAGAGGTAATGAGCACGGCGAGCACGGCGAACACGGCTCGACTGTTCGCGCTCGGCGGTCTCGGCGAGGTGGGGATGAACTGCCTCGCGATCGAGCAAGAGGGCCAAGTCATCCTCATAGACTGCGGCGTGACGTTCGATCACCGCGGACTCGGCGTCGACGTCGTGCACCCGGAGCTCGGCGCGCTGGAGGCCTATCGAGACCGCATCGCGGGCGTGATCATCACGCACGGCCACGAGGATCACATCGGCGCGTTGCCCTATTTCTTGCGTCGCTTCGACGTACCGGTGTGGGCGCCACCCTATGCGCTCGGGCTCATCCGAGACCGCATCAGGGACCACGAGATCCTCGAGCACGCTCGCCTCGAGGCCACCGCGCCGCGCGAGCCGTTCCGCGTGGGCCCGTTCGAGATCGAACCCATCCGCGTCACGCACTCGATAGCGGACGCCACCGCGCTCGCCATCAAGACCGCCGCCGGCACGGTGATTCATACGGGTGACTTCAAGTTCGACGAGAACCCGCCGGACGGACAGACGTTCGACGAGGCCCGCTTTCGTGAGCTCGGCGACGAAGGCGTGCGCTTGTTGATGAGCGACTCGACGAACATCGACGCGCCGGGGACCACGGCGAGCGAGACGGACGTTGGCGCTGCGCTCTACGACGTGATCTCGCGAGCCGAGGGCGCGGTGGTCGTCGCCATGTTCGCCTCGAACGTCCACCGGCTGCGCATGCTCGGCGACATCGCGCGACGAACGAACCGCCGCATCGTGCCGATGGGGCGCAGCGTGGAGCGTCACGCCGCGGTGGCGAAGGCGACAGGTTACCTCGCGTGGCCGAGCGATCTCGCGTGGTCCGCGTCGCGCGCGCGGGAGCTCGAGCGCAATCGGATCCTCGCCGTGGCCACGGGCACCCAGGGCGAGACACGCGGAGCGCTCAGTCGCCTCGCGCGCGCGGACCACCCCGGTCTAGCGCTTGCCGAGGGTGACACGGTGATCCTCTCGTCACGGGCGATCCCAGGGAGTGAGCTCGAGGTGTCCGCGATGATGACCGAGCTGCTCCGGCGCGGCGTGAACGTCGTCTCCTGGGCGAGCGATCGCCGCATACACACGAGCGGCCACGCGCACCGCGCCGAGCAGAAGCGGATGCTCGAGCTCGTCCGGCCGCGCAGCTTCTTTCCGCTCCACGGGACGCTCCATCACCTGACGCGTCACGCGTCACTCGCGCGCGAGTGCGGTGTGCCCGATGTGGCCGTGGTCGAGAACGGCGAGGTGGTCGAGCTCCACGCGGACGAGGGCCTCCGCAAAGTGGGGCGCGTCAAGACGGGCCGCGTGTGGTGTTGGGACGGCTCGGCGGTCGCCCCCGAGGTCATCCGCGAGCGCCGCGCGATGGCGAGCGAGGGCATCGTCGTGGTCACGCTCGTGGTGCGCGCAGGCAAGCTCGTACGCGCGAGCGTCTCCACGCGCGGAGTGCTCGACGAGGCGACGAACAAGCGCACGATCGCAGACGCCGAACGCGAAACCCGGAGTGCGTGGGAGGCGACGAGCGAGCGGGACCGCGAGTCGTCGCTCGAGGCCGTGCGCCTGGCCGCGCGGAGGGTTTTCCACAAGGCCTGCGGGATCAAGCCGTCGACGATCGTCACGGTCGCCGAGGACGAATGACCCGGCGACTCACGGGGCCGTTCCTCGTTCGCGCCTTGCAGACGTGTGATCGGGAGATCGCCCGCGCGTTGCCGCGCGTGCTTCGCTCCGCGGACGACGAGGCCGTACACGATCTCCGCGTCGGCATCCGTCGCATGCGCGTGCTGTTGAAGCTCGCGCGCCCGATCTTCGGCCGTCACTACGCGGACGTCGTGCGAGCGGCGTACACGATCGTGCATCGCTCGACGGGCGACCTACGGGACGCGGAAGTTTTACTCACCACGCTCGGCGAACTCGCGATCCAAGACGCGGCGTTCACGGTGTGGCTCGCGATGCGGAAACGGCGCGAAGTCGGGCTGCGCAAGACCGTGGTGCGCGGCCTGATGACGGGTGACTTGTCACGCGCCAGCGATCGTCTCCGCGCGCTCCTTCTGTTGCCGATCAATCCAGCGCGCGACAAACTGCTGGCGAAGTTCGCGCGGCAGAGCGTCGGCAGGGCGCACGAAACCGTCACGCAGCGCGACACGACCGACACGACCGACGTCCTCGGCTTGCACGCGCTGCGCATCGCGTACAAGGGTCTCCGATACGCGGCCGAAGTCCTCGCCATTGCGCTCCCGCCTCACTTCGGGGCTTGCGCGGAGGCGGCGGCGAAGTTCCAGAAGCGCCTCGGCGAGATCCACGACCTCGACGTCGCAGTCGTCGTCGTCCGTCGAGCCAGGGGACTGCCTCTTGATGTGAAGAACGCGGCGATCGTCGCGCTCGGGGCGAGGCGAGAGCGCGTCGTCGCCAAGCTACTCGCCGAGCCGAAGATCCTTTTGCCGCGCAAGCCAGCGGATCAGCCGAAGAGCGAGGCGCGCGTGTCGGCGCCGATCATCACGCCGTAGCGCTCGAGCGGAGCGAGGAGCCCCTCGGCCACTTCGCGCGCGAGAGGCATCGCGCGTGCGGACTCGAGCCACCCGAGCTCGTGCAGGTGCGTGATCGGAAAGCCGCGGGCGGTGACGCCGTCCACGACCGCGCTGGGCGTGCCTCTCCAGAACACCCGCAGCCCGGAGAGGGCGACGCCGCCGCGCGGTACTCGTTCATCGACACCTCGGTCCACGACTGGCGGACGGCCGCGAGCAACTCCGGCGAGTAGCGGCTCGTGTCGATCGTGCCCCACGGAACGCTCGAAGCGTCGGGTCGAGCGCGGCGGAAGAAGTGCTCTGACGCGCCGCCGAGCCACTCGAGTTCGAACAGTTGACCCATCAAACATCTCCTTCGGTTCGGCTCATGTCGCGGCCGGCGCGGCGGCGGGCGCATCCGCGGCGATGCGGCCGATGCGAGTGTCCGCGTCCTGCGTCAGCGCGTGCTTGCCGATCGCGATGTCGTCGTCGGCGTCGCTGGCGGGCGCGACCTTCCCAACTTCGGCGGGCTCGCCCAAGCGGTTGTCGTGGCATGCGACTGCGGCAACGACCGACGTCGCGGTCACGCACAGCAGCATCCGGCGCTTCTTCATCACCCCAGGATGGCGCTCAGTAGGGGCTGATCGCCATGTAACCCACCGGGTGCGAGTGCGCTGTAGGGGCTGGCTTGGTCTCTCCGTGCTTGGCGCTCGCGTCCGCTTGCTTGCTCGCATGAGGGGCGCTCACATCGAGGGCGATCGCCGACTCCCATGACGGAGGCGCGACGGTGTCCGTCGTTCGCGGGACGTCAGCGGCGTCGAACGGAGGGGCCACGTCTCCCGTGGCTTGCGGACGAGCCTTGCAGTCGATGGATCGCCGCCATCGAGTTCACCGTCACGCAGAGCAACATGCGATTCATCGATTCTCGACCTTAGGACCGAACCGCGGCTTTTTTTGGCATTTCCACGATGACACGGTATGAAGGCCGCGCCGGATGAGCAGCGCCGAAGACCCCAAAGGCGAGCCCGAACGCGCGAGCGGCGAGGGCAAGCGAAGCGTGGCGAAGGGTCTCATCAAGACGCTGCGTCCGCATCAGTGGGTGAAGAACCTATTTGTGCTCGCGCCCATGTTCTTCCACAAGGACGTCTTCCTCTCGACCGCGGCAGGCCCCGCGCTCAACCTTACCGTCGCGGTCCGCGCGCTGGTCGCGACGCTCGTGTTCTGCTTCACGTCGGGCGCGGTCTACGCGATCAACGACATCGTGGACGTGGAGGCGGACCGCGTTCACCCGGTCAAGCGCAACCGCCCGATCGCGAGCGGCGAGGTGCCAATCGCGCTCGCGAAGCTGATGGCCGCGGGCCTCGTGATCGCGTCTCTCGCGGTGGCCGCGATGCTGGACGTCTACTTCGCGGCCGTCGTCGCGGCGTACTTCGTCCAGAACATGGCCTACAGCTTCAAGCTCAAGAAGATCGCGTTCCTCGACGTGGGCCTCATCTCGTTGGGCTTCGTGCTGCGCGTGCTCGCCGGCGGATACGCCACGCGCGTGCACGTGAGCGGCTACATGATCGCGTGCACCGCGCTGCTCGCGCTGTTTTTGGGCTTCGGCAAGCGCCGGCACGAGCTTGAACTCGAGACCGCAGGAAAGCAGCGCGCGGCGCTCGAGGCGTACAGCAAGGGCAGCCTCAACATTGCGCTCGGGCTCACCGGCACGGCCACGGCGCTCACGTACGTCGCGTACACGTTGGACCAAGCGACCAGCGAGTTCTTCCACTCGCAGTGGCTGTGGCTCACGAGCCCCTTCACGGTATTTGGCATCTTGCGCTTCTTGATGCTCGTGAGCGGCAAGGCCGGTCGTGGTCGTCGCTCGGAGTCACCGACCCAAGAGATGCTGCGCGACGTTCCCTTCGTTTTGAACCTGGTTTTGTGGGGGATCGTGGTGGTCGCGATCGTGTATCGCCTGCGCCCTGGCACCTGACGGGAATTTGTACGGCCCCGGTACGTACAAGCTGAACCCATGCTTTCTCGTGTCGCGGTCGTCGGCTAGCCAATGCCCTGGGACGTGCTCCTCGTGCGCTTGCCGTTGTCCGTCACGGCCGTGAGCGAGCTACCGTTGGGCTACGTCTTCGCGCCGTTCGGTGCACGTGACTCGGTGGTGCGCGATCTCGAGAGCGCTTGCGCCCGGCGCTCGTGCGCGATCGAGTGGATGAGTCCTTCGTTCGGCGTGCTCCGCACCGAGGATTTCGTGATCGAGCTCGAGCTCGTCTCCGCCGCGCGTGTGCTGTTGCACGTGCAAGGTGCGTCAGACGCGCTCGAGGTGCTCGACGCGATGGCCAGTGCGCTCGGCGCCAGGGCCGTGGACTGCGAGACGGACCGCGTCGTGGACCTCGACGATCGTGTGACCGCGTCGAGCGGCCTCACCTCTTGGCAGGAGCGCAAGGCCGCCGAGGTGGCCACCGATCGCGCGAGTCAGAGCCTCCTCGACGACGGCGCCGAAGTCATCACCATGCACGCGGGCCCGAAGTCACCGCGCAACTAGACTAGCGCGCGCGTGAAAAGCGCCGCATGTTGCGCCCATGCCCGAGCCGGACGCAGCCTCTCACGACAAGCTCGCGGAGAAGCCCGGTCCGTGGGTAGACCTTGGGCTCACGCTGCCGGTGTTCCTCGTCTATCACCTCGGCGTCGTCTTCCTGAACGTGCGCAACGCGAGTGATCTCGTGACCGGCGCGCTGCTGAGCGTCGCCGCCGGCGACAAGACGCTTTACCTGGTCATCACGGCCGGCATCGGCCTCACGCTCGCTGGCGTCTTCGGTTGGCTCGGCCGCGGCAAGACGTTTCGGCCCTGGAAATTCGCTCAAATCGCGGTCGAAGGCGTCGTGTATGCGTTGGTTTTGAGGCTCGCAGGCGGCTTCGTCGACCAGCACCTCTTCATGGGAAAGATCACGCTGAGCGGGTTCCCTGGCTTCATCATGTCGCTCGGCGCCGGCTTTTACGAAGAGCTCACCTATCGCGTGCTCTTGTTCTTCTTGGTGGGCACGCTCGGGCAACGACTCTTGCTCAAGCAAGCGTCCAAGACTCGCAAGCTCGCACTCGGGATCGTTTGGGCCGTGGCATGCGCGGCCATCTTCAGTGGCGTGCACTACATAGGGCCGTTGGGCGACGACTTTCAGCTGCGCTCGTTCGTCTTCCGCTGGGTGCTGGGTCTCGTGCTCACGACCATCTACTGGGCGCGCGGGTTCGCCGCGGCGGTCTGGGCGCATGCGCTCTACGACGCGTGGGTGTTGGTCCTTTAGTCGTCGCGCAGCGACCATGCGAAGGCGAGCGCGAGGAGCATGCCCACGGCACCTGCCCAGAACGGCGAGCTAGTGCCCAAGACGGAGCCGTAGAGCCAACCGCCCATCGCGGGCCCGAGCACTCGACCCAAGCTCGAGGCGGACTGGTTCGTACCCATGATCGCGCCGCGCTCGGTCTCGCCCGCGCGCTTGCTCACGAACGACGCGAGCGCGGGCTGCGCGAGGCCGTTTCCTGTCGCGAGGACGATACCTGCAACATACAACAGCCACCGGCCTACGCTCGGTGACGAGGCCGTGAGCGAGAACGCGACGACTTGCAGAGTGATGCCCCAGCGCAGCATCACGCTGTCCCGGACCTTGCCCGAGAGGGAACGCACGAGCCCGCCCTGCACCGCCGCGGCCGTGATGCCGATCATCGCGAACGCGATGCCGGTCTCGCGCTCGGACATCGCGAACTCGTCTTTGTTGAAGTAACGATACGTCTGCTCGAGGTTGGCGAACGCCGTGACCGCCACGAGGTTCACGACGACGGCCCGTCCGAGCATGCGGTCCGCGAACGTCTTCTTGATCGCCTTAAAATCGAAGCGCAAACGCGAGGGCGGACTCGCCGCGCGCTTCTCTTTGGGGAGCGATTCGGGCAGCCCGATGATCACCCACACGAAGTTGATCACGCTCAGCGAGCCCGCCGCGAAGCACGCGAGAGGTCCGTGCCGATGGTTGATGTCGATCGACGCGAGCAGCCCGCCGAAGCCGGGTCCGAGGATGAAACCGAGCCCGAACGCCAGCCCGATGAGGCCCATGCCCTTGGCGCGATCCTCGGGCTTCGTGACGTCCGTGATGTACGCGCTCGCGGTGGAGATGTTGGCGGTCGCGATACCGGCGAAGATGCGCATTGCAAAGAGCCAGACCACGCTCGTGCCGTACGCGAGCGCGAGCCCGAGGCCGATGTTCGAGATCGCAGTCGCCGCGACCGAAGCCACGAGCACGGGGCGGCGGCCGACGCGATCCGAGAGCTGACCCCACACGGGGATGAAGAAGAACCCCATCAGCGAGTACGCCGCACCGAGCAGCGAGCCGACGAGCGCCGTCTGGTGGAACGTGTTGCGCGCCTCTTCGGCCAAGAACGGCAGCACCATTCCGAAGCCGACGAGGTCGAGGAAGATGGTGAGGAAGATGGCGCCGAGCGACGGCTTGCGCGGCGTGGTCACGCGTCGCTGTGTACTCCGCCTGTCGCCACGCGCCGCGCCCAAACGAAAGCTTCGACGTTTCCCTTCGGCCCCGGCACCGTCGAGTCGCAGCGGCCGAGCAGCTCGAAGCCGGAGAGCGCGACGCTCGAAGCGGCGGCGTCAATCGCACGAGCGCGCACGCCCTGATCGCGCACGACCCCGCGACCACGCGCTGCCTCTTCGCGCCCGACCTCGAACTGCGGTTTGACCAGCGCGACCAGCTCACCGCCGACGCGGGTACACGCGGCGATCGCGGGCATGAGCTTGCCGAGACCGATGAACGACGCGTCGACGACCGTGAGATCGACCACGCCGCCGATGCTTGCCGCGTCAAGTGCGCGTGCGTTCGTACGCTCCATCACGACGACGCGCGGGTCCGTCCGGAGCGTTTGGGCGAGCTGGCCGTAGCCGACGTCCACGGCGACGACGAGCTTTGCGCCGCGCTGCAGCAAACAATCTGTGAAGCCCCCTGTGGACGCGCCGACATCCAGACATCGCAGACCGACGACCGAAACGCCGAGCGACTCGAGGGCGCCCAGCAGCTTGTCCCCGCCACGCGATACGAATGCGGACGCGGCACGGCGCACCTTGATTTCTGCGTCTTCGGCGATCAGCGTGCCCGGCTTGTCGAGCCGCTTGTCGCCACTCCACACCACGCCCGCGAGCACGATGGCCTGCGCCTTGGCACGGGTGGGAGCGAGCCCACGCTCCACGAGCGCGACGTCGACGCGGAGCTTCTTCAAAGGACAGTCACCATGACGCACGCGCAACGAGCACGTGCAATTTTACATAGACGAAGTGCTTCGTCACGCTAGGATCCAATCCGCCAGTGTCCTTTTTCTTTTTTTTCGGGTGAAGACATGAGAACGCAAGTCGTGTTGGGCGCAGTGACCGGTGGTCTGCTGCTCGGGTTCTTGGTCTACTGCAGCCCGAGTGCTCAGGTCGTCGACGATAGCGACGCTGCTGCTGCCGTGGTCTGCGATGACGGCGGCGCTAACTGCGCGTGCGATCCTGGCAAGTTCAAGTTGCCGGTCGATTGCTACACGGGGCCGAAGGGCACCGGCAACAAGGGTGCTTGCAAGTCGGGCAAGCGAACGTGCACCGGCGCGGGCATCACGAGCGACTGCGTCGGGCAGACCACGCCGACCCCGGAGGTCTGCGACTACCTGGACAACGACTGCAACGGCATCGTGGACGACGTCCCCGGCACCTCGGCGTTGTCGGCGGATGCGGGCGGCGCTCCCGTCGTGGATCTCTGCCAAGCCCCGAGCTGCGACCCGAAGTACACGGACGCGGGCATCGGTTGCTACAACGGCACCGAGCGCAACGTCTGCAAGGCGGGCTCGAAGGTGTGTGGCGCGGGTCGCCAGTTGACCTGTCAATCGTTCACCGGGATCGTTCCGCAGATGGAGACCTGCAACGGCTGGGACGACGACTGCAACGACCTCGTGGACGACGGCTTGGACAACCTCGGCAAGTGCGATGTCGATCCTGACGCGGGCTTCACGGGCGCGGACGGCGGCGCAGTTCTCGGCGAGTGCCTGAACGGCACCGGGCACTGCGCAGATGGCGGCCAATACTGCCCGCCCTCCGATCCCGTTGTGGAGAAGTGCAACGGCAAGGACGACGACTGCAACGGCAAGGTGGACGACAAGTCCTGCCCGAACTCGTTCTCCAACTACTGCTGCCACTCGGGCTCGTATTACACATGCGGCTCGTCGAGCTATATCCAGTGGGGCTACACTTGCGTGCTCAGTCAGTGACTTCGGCGTAGTTGAATTAGGAGGTTCGGAATGCGAGCGCGGGTCTTCTTGGCTGCTGCGGCGTGACGGCCCTACTCGGGATGCTCGTGTACTGCAGTCCGGCATCGCCCGTGGTCGACGACAGCGACGCCGCGGTCGCGATGTGCGACGACAGCGGCGCGAACTGCGCTTGCGATCCCAAGCTGCGACCTGAAGTACACGGACGCGGGCATCGGCTGTTACGACGGCACCGAGCGCAACGTCTGCAAGGCAGGCAAGCGTGTGTGCGGCGCCGCTCGCCAACTCAAGTGTGAAGCGTTCTCCGGCATCGTTCCGCAGATGGAGATCTGCAACGGTTGGGACGACGACTGCAACGACCTCGTGGACGACGGCCTGGACAACCTCGGTAAGTGCGACGTCGATCCGGACGCCGGCTTTACCGGGGCGGATGGCGGCATGGTCCTCGGCGAGTGCTTGAAGGGCACCGGGCACTGCGCGGACGGTGGGCAGTACTGCCCGCCTGCGGATCCCGTTCCTGAGAAGTGCGACAACTTGGACAACGACTGCAACGGTCTGATCGACGATCACGCCTGCAAGGGCCAGTTCGGCCCTTGGTGCTGCAACTACCAAAGCTCGCACTTTTGTACCTCCTCGGACCTTGGCGGCGTTTGGAAGTGCAACCTAGCCAATTGACGTCACTGAGCTAGACGACCACGCCCGGATGGATCGCTCGCGCGAGCGTCGCGAGTCCGTCTGCGACGCGTGGGCCTGGGCGAAGGACGGTCTCGTCCGTGAGGTCGACCACTCGGCCTGATTTCACAGCGCGAAGACCCCGCCATCCCAACGCTTGCGCCGGAACGGACTCGCCGCCGTGACCCGCGCGCGCAGCGGCGTTGAGGATCACGTCTGGGTCGAGCGCTGAGAGAGCCTCGAGATCGAGCGCCGGATAGCCAGCGCCGACAACCACGTTCTCCGCGTGCGCTCGCCTGAGCATATCGTCGGCGAAGCTCTTGGTTCCGGCCGCGAAGATCGGCTGTATGCCGAACAAGAGTACGACCTTCACGCGCGGGAGCCCGCGCGTCGCCGCTTCGATAGTGGCCACACGAGCGTCGATCGCACCCTTGACGCGATCGGCTTCGTCCCGGCGACCGACGCGTGCTCCGATTCCGAGGATCATCTCGAGGATCTCCGCGATCGACTCGGTCTGCGGGAAATACGTGTCGATCTTTCGCGCGTCGAGCTTGTCGACGACGCTCGCGCCAGCGGGGCCTCGCGCTCCAACGACGAGAGTGGGCGAGAGCGACACGATCGCTTCGAGGTTCGGGTCAACGTACCCGCCGACGTCCGGCAGGGCGCTCACCTCGGGCGGGTAGTCACAGTATCGCGATCTGCCCACGAGCAACCCGAGGGCGCCCACCGCGGCGATCGCCTCCGTCGTCGATGGAGAGAGCGATACGACGCGTGGACCCGCGGTCACCGGTGAGGCCTTTCGCGAGCACCCCATCGCGAGTGCCCCCAAGAGGAAAGCTCGCCTATCGATCAAAGCATCAATCTCGCTTCGATCGAGCGTGCTGCGTTGGGCTTCATGATCTCTCGACCAATCCGTATTTATGCAGCTTCTCGATCAACGCGGGCCGCGACACGCCTAGCCTGCGCGCGGTCTCGCTCTGGTTCTTTCCCGAGGCCTCGAACTGCTCGGCGATGATGTTGCGCTCGAACGCCTCGACGCGGGCGCGCAGCGGATGGGCGGGGCCCGGATCTCCGGCGGCGCCTCTCGCGAGCGGCGCGGTCCTCGGCTCGTCGAGCGAGCGCCAGAGCGCGAGCGTGAGTCGCTCATCGGGAGCGAGAGCGAGCAGCCGCGCCACCGTGTTCTCGAGCTCGCGCACGTTGCCTGGCCACGCGTGAGTCTTCAGCGCTTGCAAGAGCGCGGGCTCGACCGAGACCTGCACCATGCCGTAGCGCTCGGAGTACTGCTTGACGAACGCGTGCACGAGCGGCTCGATGTCCTCGTTGCGCTCGCGGAGCGGCGGCACGCGAATGGGGACGACGTTGAGCCGATAGAATAGGTCCTCGCGAAATCGGCCTGCCTTCGCCTCCGCGGCGAGGTCTCGGTTCGTCGCGGCGATCAACCGGACGTCGACTGTCTCGGCCTTGCCGCCGACGGGCTGCACCTCTCCCGACTGCAGCGCGCGCAGGATTTTGGCCTGGATCGCCAGCGCGAGATCACCGATCTCGTCGATGAACAACGTGCCCTTGTCCGCCTGCTGGAAGTAGCCGAGCTTGGCCGCGATCGCTCCGGTGAACGCGCCCTTCGTGTGACCGAAGAGCTCGGCCTCTGCGAGCTCGGACGGGATCGCGGCGGCGTTGAAGCGGATGAACGGTTTGTCCGCGCGCCGAGAGTGCGCGTGCACTGCGGTGGCGACCACGTCCTTGCCCGAGCCGCTCTCGCCGCTGAAGAGGATGGTGACGTCCTTCGGCGCGACGCGCGCGACCATGTCGAGCACCCGGCGAAGCGCGGGGCTCTCGGCGATGATGGTGCGACCAAGCGAGGCCTCCGTGCGCAAGCGCGCGTTCTGCAAGCGCAGCTCGCGCGTCTCGATCGCGCGCTTGACGATCAGCGTGAGCTCGTCCGGATCGAACGGCTTGGGCAGGTAGTCGTGAGCGCCCGCCTTCATCGCCGCGACCGCGACCCGCTCCGATCCGTGCGCCGTGAGCATGAGGATGGGCACGCTCGGGTCTTGCGCGCGTAGCGTGCTGAGGACCTTCATGCCGTCGATGCCCGGCATTGCGAGGTCCGTGAGCACGACGTCCGCCCCGCGCGCCTCGAACGCCGCGAGCCCTGTTTCACCGCCGTCGCAGGTCTCCACGATCAGACCCGCGTCCGTGAGCACGGCCTCGAGCGTGTATCGAAGCGATGCGTCGTCGTCGATCACTAGGACGCGCGGCTGCATTTCAACGAATTAGCCTACCACGCTGGCGGCTTCTGTTTCTTGCGGCCGCACGTGGAGACGTCGACCTCGGGACGCGGCAGGCCCTCGGGTGTGACGAGCGCACAGTAGGGCAGCTCGATCGTCGCGGTGGTCCCGCGCTCTGGCTCACTCTCGAACCGGAGCTCGCCGCCATGCTGCGCGATGATCGCGCGCGCGAGGGCGATCCCGAGCCCCGACTGACCCTGGCGCGTGGAAAAGTGCGGGCGCTGGATACGCTCCAAGACCTCGGGCGTCATGCCCTCGCCGTGGTCGATGACGCGAATGCGCACGCGCGTGTCCTTGGTGAGCACGACCGCCACGGTGACCACTGCGTTGCGAGCCGAGGCTTCCATCGCGTTCTGCACGAGGTTGTGAAGCGCTTGTCGAAGCTTACGTGGGTCGGCCTCGAGTTCCAGTTTCTCGTCGCCGATGACCTCGATCACTTGTCCGCGATCGGCGAGCCGAGACTCGAGGATGGTCGCGAGCTCACGAGCGACTTCGTGAGGCCGAAGCATGCTGGGCCGCAGGTCCTCGAGCGACCGCGAGAAGCTGATGAAGCCGTCCACGATGGTCCGCAGGCGCTCCGCCTCGACCGCGACGAACGCGACGCGCTCGGCGGTCTTCTCATCGGTGCAGCTCCGCGCGACATGCGCAGAGAGGGCCTTGATCGACGCGAGCGGGTTGTTCATCTCGTGCGCCAACCGCGCCGCCACACCCTCGAGCACACGCGAGTGGTTGGAGCCCGCGTCGCACAGCTCCTCCCGGTGCGCGGCAAGCTCCTCGGCGATCCGTGCGTACGCGCGCGTGATCACGAGACCCATGCGCAACGAGCTCGCGACCGAGAGCGTAGCGACACACGCGGTCGTCATGAAGTAGGCGGTGGTGAGGCTTCCGTCGACTATGAACGGCGCCGGCAGCGCGCCCCAAGGCTGCGCGGACACGAAGCCCAGCGCGACGAACGATGCGGCGAACGCGCCGAGCAACAAGACCTTCTGGCGCTTCTCCGGGACGATGATCGCCGCGGACCCGACCATCGGCAGAATGAACGGCAAGAGCGGACTGCAAATGCCCCCGCTGACCGCCGTCACGATGGTGCTGTGCAGGAGCGCGAACGCGAACGGCGTGACGTTGAGCGAGGGTCGCGAGCTGAACGCCGCGCCGAAACAAACGACCAACGCCCCGACCGCGATCAGCGCGCGCGTCTTGCTCCCCGACAGCGCGAGCACGAGCGCGAACGTCAGGTAGGTGGGCATGATGAACAGCACCAGCCAGCGCCGCGTGCGCGTGTGCATCTCGAGGAAGACACGGCGGCGTACTGCATCGAAGCTGGCGGCCTGTCGGGCCGACGACTCGAGCACTACGGTGGACATCACCTCTTACGATGCTCGATGTTGAGCGTTTGGTTCTAGTTTTCTGCTTCCTGGCCGCGTGATCAGGGGCGCGAACGACGGCGGCGTGCGTAAACGAGGCCGATGATGCCGACGATGGCGCCGGCGCCCCACGGAACGGGCTTGGTCGGATCGGGCGCGGGCGCGATCGCACAGCCTGTCGTGGTGACGGTCCTCGTCGTGGCGCCCGGCGGGGCTGTTGGCGCGGCGAAGCACTGACTCGAGGCCGGATCGCACGCGAAGCCCGACGGACAGACGTTCGTGCCGTCGCACGCTTGCGTGCAAGTGTAGGTGGTGCCGTCCCGCGAGCCGCAGATGCTGGACGCGCACGAGGTATTGTCCGCGCAGGGGTCGCCGAGCTGTCCCTGCCCTGGCGCGAGGGTTCCTCCGTCCGAGGGCGGCGGAGGCGGCTGGGTCCACGGCGGGGCGGTGTATTTGCCGTCTGCGGCTGCGGTGATCGCCGTGTTCACGATGAAGTCCTTGAACGCATCGGTTCGCGTGTACACCCCGCCCAAGCACGCGGTGCTGGTGCTGCCGCCGCGCGAGAGAACGCCGAAGCTCACAGGGTTCGACGCGTTGAACTGCTTCTGCTCGTACCCGCTCGAGCCCGAGTCGCCTTCGCAGGTGCCGTCGCCGGACTCGAACTCCGACGGCAAGAGCTGCCCGCCGGTGTTTCCACAGTCGATCTTCGCGTCGCCGGGGATGCACACGAGGTTGATGTTCTGGCGGATGCGCCGCGAGCCCGAGCTATTCAGCGCGTTCGGCGCGTCGATGCCGTAGCCGAGCGCGGTCACGGTCGAGGCGTAGCGCGTGTGATCGGTCATCTTGTACTGCACAACCGGAGTGACGAACGTGCCGGCGGCTTCCTTGAGGGACACGTTGTCCACGAGCTCGATCAGGGCCATGTCGTTGCCGCAGAACGCGTTGCCCGGCGTGCGATAGATCTTCTTGGCGTCGTGCCAGCCGGTGGTGCCCTGGCTCATGTCTCCGTCGGTGGTGATGGAGAAGAAGTTGGTCGCCGCGTGCTGCGCGCCGAACTTCGTGGACGGAAGGGTGCAGTCGATCTGCTGGGGCGACTGATCGACGCAGTGGCGCGCGGTGAGCACGAGGTTCGGCGCGATGAGGGCACCCGAGCAGATCAGCTGGCAATTGCCGGGCGAGCCGACGCAGACGCCGACGGCGAAGGAGTGCTTGAGGTCGTCCGTGCCGCCCTGGATGGGGCTGGAGGTCGAGCCCGCTTGCTCCACGGGTGCGCTGCTCGAACATCCGGCGATCATCGCGAACACCGCGCTCAACGTCACTGCCCGAGAACCGACCATGCACATCTCCTTGTCACGCACACGACGCGCGACTCACGAACCTTCACTCAAAGCCGTCTCCCCGAGCGAGTCGTTCGGACCAAACCTGCATTGAGCCGTGTTGCTCAATTTACCGGGTGTGCGTCTAGGAGCAACGAACACCGTCATAGCCAAACTTTTCTATCGCACGCTGTAGGCTTCGACCGCCTCGTCGGGGGGCTCAGGGCGCGAACTCAGCCACGACCTTCTGTGAGACGAGGCCGACGCGAAAAGCTTCTTCGAGGAGCGTCGAAACCGCCAGGCGCGCGTCCGCAGGGAGCTCTCGCGTGTCGGCGTTCGCGTACATGCGTAAATACTCGTCGAGCATCGATCGGCTCATTTTCAGGTCGGTTCGTGACTCTTCGGCCAGCAGTGCGCTCATCACCTCTTCACGGTGATCGAGCGCCCACGCGATCGACGCGCGACACACGGCGGACGTGCGCCGTATCAAGTCTGCGCCCAGGCCCCGGCGAATGACGTTGCCTCCGAGCGGCAAAGGGAGGCCGGTTCGCGCGAGCCACGCTTCACCCACGTCACACACCTTGACGAAGCCTTCGCGTTCGTAGGTGAGGCGACCCTCGTGAATGAGCAGCGACGCCTCCACGTCGCCGGAGCGAACGGCCTCGAACGCCCGCGCGTACGGCGCGATCGGCACGACGACGGGCTCGAAGTCCGAGAGCAACAACCGCAGCGCCAAGTACGCGGTGGTGCGCTTGCCCGGGATGCCGATGCGCTTTCCGGCGAGAGACTCGAGCGTCCGCGGCGAGGTCGCGACGACGACGGGCCCGTACCCACGACCGACCGACGCGCCGTGCGGGAGCAACAGGTAACGATTCGCCAGCGTGGCGTAGTGCGCGATCGACACGGCGCACACGTCGATCGTTCCCTCCTCGGCGAATCGATTGAGGCGCTCGGTGTCGTGCCGCTCGTGCTCGAACGTGATGCCGTCCGTGTCGACCTTGCCGTTGAGCATGGGCCAGAACATGAAGATGTCGTCGGAGTCCGGCGAGAATGCGAGTCGAACGGTGGTCATAGTGCAACCTTCTGGAATCGTCGGACGCTCGCCCAGACGAGCACGACGCTGATCAAACACAACGCGAGGACGTTCGGCATCAGCTCGCGCGGGCCTGCGTCTCTGAGGACGATGCCGCGCATGATTTCGATCATGTGCGTGGCGGGCAGCAGGCGACCGATCAAGTACAAGACCAAAGGCAGCCCCGCTGTCGGGAAGATGTACCCCGAGAGGAAGATCGACGGCAGAAAGAACATCTGCGCTTGCTGCTGCGCTTGGGCTTGGGTCTGCGCGCGCGTGGAGATGAACAGGCCCAAGGAGAGCAGCGCGAACAAGTAGATGATCGCCATCGCGAACAAGAAGACCAAGTTCCCTCGGATCGGTACGCCGAAGCCGAAGCGCATGATGAACAAGACCATCGCGGTCTCCACCACGCCCACGATGAGGTAAGGCGCGAGCTTGCCCAGCATCAACCCGAGCGGGTGGATCGGCGTCACCAAAAGCTGCTCGAGCGTGCCCTTCTCTCGCTCGCGCACGATGGCGATCGCGGTGAGCACGATCGCCACGATTTGCAGCATGATCGCGATGAGGCCCGGGATGATGAAGTTCGCCGTGCGCCCGTCCGGATTGAACAAGATGATCGGCTGCGTCGACAACGGCGCGCCGCGGGTGATGCCCGTGAGCGCCGCCTGCTTGTTGATCTCCTCGAGGCTCACTTGCGCGGCGAGCCCCGTCACCGCGCCGAGCGCCTGCGCGCTCACCGCCGAGTCCGAGCCGTCGATCAAGATCAGCACCTTCGCCTCTTGGCCGCGGCTCCTCTTGTCGTGGTAGTCCGGCGGGATCACCACGCCGACGCGCGCGCGCCCTGCCGCGATCTCACTGCGCGCCTCACGCGGATCCGGCGTCACCTTCGTGATGGCGAACGTGTGCGTCGCGCGCAGCTTGTCCATCAGGTCGCGGCTCTCGCGCGTCTGATCTTGGTCGACCACCACGGTGGGCAGATCGTGGACGTTCTGATCGATGAACCCGAACAGCAAGAGCTGGAAGATCGGGATCGAGAGCGCCGTCATGAGAGTTGCGCGGTCTCGGCGGATGTGGAGAAACTCCTTGAAGAGGATCGCCAAGAACGAGTTCCAGATGGTCCCCGCGGTGCCGACGTTTTTGGTGGGTGCGCTCTGCTTTTTCTTCGTCGCCATCTAGGACGTCGCCTTTCCCTGCGCGGCACGCTCTTGCGCGGCCTCTTGTGTGAGCGCCACGAAGACGTCCTCGAGCGACGGCGCGATCTCGCGAAAGACGGCGTCCTCGAACCCGGCGGCTCGCATCTTGGCAGAGAGCTGCGCGTCGTCGACGTTGGCCTCGAGAACGGCGTGCACGGATTGGCCGAAAATCGTGGCTCCCGTGCAGAACGGTTGACTCTGCAACCATGTGAGCGCGCGCGCGGTGCGGGCGGCTGTCACCTCCACGCGGCGCATGCCGGCCTTGTTGACCGCGCTGTGTGTCTTCAGAGCGTCGGGCGTTCCGGAGACGATCATCTTCGAGAGGTATAGGTAGCCGACCTCTCCGCAGCGCTCGGCTTCATCCATGTAGTGAGTGGTGACGAGCAGCGTGATGCCCTCGGCCGCGAGCTTGAACAACAGGTCCCACAGCTCGCGCCTCGCCACGGGGTCGATGCCGGCGGTTGGCTCGTCCAGGAAGATCACCTCGGGCTCGTGCATGAGAGCTGCGCCGAGCGAGAGCCGCTGCTTCCAGCCGCCGGAGAGCTGCCCTGCGCGGCGATCGACGTACGGGCCGATGTGGGTGAGATCGATCGCCGCTTGCTTGCGCGTCTTTTTGCGCTCGCCGGAGAGCCCGTAGACCCGCGCGTAGAAGTCGAGGTTCTCGCTGACGGTGAGGTCCTCGTAGAGCGCGAAGCGCTGGCTCATGTAGCCGATGCGTCGGCGGATCTCTTCGCCCTTGGTCGCGACGTCGAGGCCCATGACGCTCGCGTGTCCGCCGCTCGGTGCGAGCAGACCGCACAAGATGCGGATGAGCGTGCTCTTGCCGGAGCCGTTGGGTCCGAGCAGCCCATAGATGCAGCCGCGCTTGACGCTGAGGCTGACGCCGTCGAGCGCGTAGAAGTCGCCGAACTTCCGCGACACGTCGTTCACGTCGATCGTCAGCTCGTCGCTGGCTTCGTAGTCGTCCGTCATTTCGGGACCGTGATGAACGCCGCCATCCCCGCGCGAAGCTCGGTCTTGCCTTCTTCGAGCGCGACGCGCGTCGCGAACACTTGATCGGCGCGCTCATCGGCGGTCTGCAGGTTGCGAGGCGAGTACTCGCCGACGCCGTTGATGTGCTCGACCTTGCCCTTGAACGACCTGTTGGGGAACGAGTCCACGTTGATGGGCACCTCGTCCCCGAGGTGAATCGATCCGAGGTGAGTCTCGGGGATGTAGATGCGCACGAAGAGCTGACCGTCCTCGAGCAACGTGAGCGCAGGCGCGTTGGGCGCGAGGATGTCGCCGACGCGCAGATCGAGCGCCTCGACGCGACCGTCCGTCGGCGCCTTCACGGCGAGCTCGGCGATCGCGACGTCGATCTGATCGAGGCGACCTTGCGCCGCGTCCACGACGCCCTTCTGCGCCTTGAGATCTTCCGCCCGCGTCCCGCTCGTCACGAGCTTCGCCTGCGCTTGCGCCTCGCGAGCGCGCGAGAGCGCCTGAGAGAGGTCCTCCTGGCGCGCCCCGTTCTGGAGCTCCGCGAGTTGCTGCTTGGCGGCGTCTCTCTGCGCGGTCGCGCCCTTCAGTGCAGTGTCCGCGTTGTCCACCTCCGCCTGCGAGACCGCTTGCTTGCCGAACAGCTGGTGGACGCGGTCGTCGTCTCTCTGCGCTTTGTCGACGTTCACTTGCGCGGCGTCCAGACGTGAAGACGCCGCCGCGATCTGCTCGCGCCGCGGACCCGTTCGCGTCTCTTCGTACGCGCTCGTCGCGGTCTGCGCGCGCGCTTGCGCTTGCTCGATCTCCTCGGGGCGCGCCCCCTTCTGCAGCTTCTCGAGCGTCGCTTGCGCCTGCGCGAGCTGGCCCGCCGCGATGAGTCGCTGCGCCTGCAGATCGCCCGACTCGAGCACCAAGAGCACATCCCCCGTGTGCACCATGTCGCCCTCGCGGACCTTGAGCTCCTTCACGCGGCCGCCCACGCGAGAGCCCACCGACACGACGCGCGCTTCCACCGTGCCGCTCCACTCGTACGGCTTACTTGCGGTATACATGCGATATCCGCCGTACGCGACGCCACCCAGAAGCAGCAGCACGAGGGGCAGGAATCGACGCGGCGAGGGCTTGGGCTGTTCGTCTGCCATGGCCCGCTGTTATAGGCCGATTTCCGGGTTGAAACAGGGTCCCTGCCGCGTAGGCCAAGCATTGTTCGCGTGACGGGTCGCGCGCCCGACGAAGCTTGAGTCGTTCAGCGCCTACTGCTACGGCCGAGTCCATGCGCTACGCGAGGATCGAGACGTCGAGCGGCCTGCGTTGGGCCCGCATCGACCCCGTGCAAGGGGATGGGCGAGCCGAGCT
>ENA-OFCD01000151-OFCD01000151.1-metagenomes-genome-assembly--contig:-NODE-151-length-45320-cov-42.862322_pt1 | contig 45320 bp, 32 predicted proteins | sample MGYA00153392_OFCD01 | MGnify analysis MGYA00153392 | reverse complement strand
GTATTAGCTTGCTTTTCTAATTAGATAAAAATATCACCGCAAGTTCAGGAGAGCCAAAAAACTGACATAACATTCCTGCCAACACGCATTTAATGGTTTCATGTTCCGGCGAACGTGTCATAATTTCTACATATCCGTCGAGGTAAGACAAGCGAACGCTGCGAGTATACTCTAGCAAGGAATCCAGAGCTTTGAACTGCTCCCAAGTCATTGCTAGCGGCAAAATCAACCGCTGTTCCGGGAGTGCAGTCAATGGGGGGTGAATTGTAGCGGTCATTTATACTATCCCCGATTTTTAGTTTCCTACTTTTAGATTAGCCTAAAAACTATCTAAATGGAAAACTGTTTTAATATCAATCTTGCCAAATCCTCGCTATCTGTAGGGACACGGCAGTGCCGTTTCCCTACATGGAACTAGGACACGGCAGTGCCGTTTCCCTACTCGAAACTAAGACTTTCTATCCACCTAGAAATAGCTAAGCCAAAAACTGGAATTGAGAACCGTTAACTGCCAAAGCAAACGGACTCGCCGGTTCAAACGAACCGATTAGTTCAAAGTTATCCGTGTTTAAAACAATCCCCAATATTTGTCCGTTACTGCGATTCCGAATCACCATATCGTTGATAACTCCGTCATTGTCATAAGCGATTAGATTGTCGTCAGTAAAGAGCAGATTTAATTCTGTCAAACCGTCAGTCAAACCAATGCGATCGCCCTCGTCAAAGTTAAAATCGGTAATGACATCGGCTCCATTGACTCCAAATGTTTCATTGCTTCTGAGCACAAATGTGTCAGCACCGGGGCCTCCCGTGAGTACGTCAATTCCCCGATCGCCCGCGAGGAAATCGTTGCCATCATTGCCATTTAGATCGTCGTCTCCTTGCCCTCCCCGCAGAATATCGTTGCCAGGACCTCCAAAAATAACGTCGTTACCGGCATCCCCTCTAACTACGTCATTGCCCTCATTTCCGTCAAGCATATCGTTATCTTTGCCGCCGTAAATGATGTCATTTCCGCCACCACCTGCGATCACATCATTGCCGTTATTTCCTAACAGCCGTTCGTTGCCATCCGACGAACCTGCGATCGTATCGTTGCCATCTAGTCCCCACACTCCCCAGGGAAAAGAAGACAAATTTCCCGGCTGTACCTGAATATCATCTGATGTAGCAAATCCCAAAAGACGCGGACCGCCACCGGCAAATACAGGAAATCCATTTGGATCGCTAATCAGATTGTTAACCGTTAAAACCATATGTATCTCCTTTCATAAGTCTGGATACTCATATTATATTTTATTATTTCCATTATTAATAGTACCAATTAATGTTGACTGTTGACCGTTCACCGTTCACGGCAAGCAATTTTATCCGCGACCCTCCGATCTGTAGGGTCACTTTCTTCAATCTAAAATCTAAAATCTAAAATTGATTGACACGATTAACTAGGATTTACCAATTATAATAAGTGTAGCAGGCAATATGCTAACCAAGTTAATTTAACCCTGTAAAGTCCAGACAAAAAGGTTGTTTGTAAAGAAAAGTCAAAGTTTATGTGCAGATCGTCCTGGGAAAAAGCCAGTTTTCGTTTACCGCACAAAAATTTTATGCACAGGCTATAAGTTCTTTGCAAAGCCTTAAATGGCCGATCGCTAACATTATTGACAAAATCCAGTGCTTTCAGGTGTTTTACTCATGTCTATTCCTAAATCGTCGTCTCGTCAAAACAACAACTCCGTAAAATCACTGATTCCCGCAGATATGGACTCAACTGAGCAAGACAATAACAGTTTGCAAAGCGAAGTTAACATGGAACAGCTACTGCAAGCTTTGGCGGCAGGAGTACCGACTCAATCTGCCGAAATTGAACGCTTAAAAACATGGAAACAAGACTTGCAGTGGGTGTTTCAATTTCTCGGGAACCGCCGCGTTTTAATCGCGGTAATCGAGCCGGGAACTTTTGCCCTGCGCTACGCTAACGCCGCTTTCTGCCGTTTGGCTGGCTGGGAAGGAACGCCCCTGGGAAGTGGGGAATTTGGCGGTTTGTTTGCAGGAATGGGCATTACTCTGCTGGAACTATTCGAGGAGTGGGACGGCAAAACAGCCGAACAGTTGTACCGCCGCCACGTTTTGCACTGGGTATTCAAGCAATCCTATCAAATTGACCTCGCAGCTTTGCGGGTGCTCGACGAACCGGTGATGGCTGCGGTAAAAAGTCGGGTTCATCCAGAACCGAGATATGTCGAATTTTGGCTTGGTTCGGAACAGTTGAAAGTCGATCGCATTGACTCGAAAATAGATGAATTTGCAGATTTGCATTTGCAGTTAATGCCAGTCTCTGAACGGGAAGCTTGGTTGATGCAGCCGAATCAATTGGCGATTTTAGCCGATCGCTTGCAGTTAGATAATTACCAAGTAGAAGGTTTACTGGTACTCGAAGGTTTTGATGTCACCATACAGGAGCAAATTCGGCGGCTGACGCAGTTATTAATCGATCGCGATTCGATGCTGCGCCCCGACAAATTTGAAAGAATTGACGGTTGTTTGCGATCGCTCTTTAATGCTGACGGCACTTTGCTGCTGCGGCCTGACGGCGAACAGGTACAGATATTAGTTGCTAAAGGGGGCGAACATTTGCCGCCGGTTGTTTATTCGATGACTTCTCTAGAAGCTTCTCATTTTTTGAAAGCAACGGCGGCAAATCAAGTCTGGAATGTGCCCGATTTGCGGCGAGAATGCGACACCGAGTGCGATCGGGCTTTGCGGAAAATGGGCGTGCGATCGATGATGTTAGTACCCCTGGTGGTAAAAACCGTCACCCGCGATGGCTGCGTGCAACGGATTTTGGGTCTGGTGGGGCTGTTGTGCGATCGGCCAAATCACTTCAACGGCATTGACTCCCAGCACGCCCAAGAACTGATTCCCGCCTTCATTGCAGCCCTACGACAAGCCATGCAGCAGCGGTTTAGCCACATCCACAACATCCACCCCGCCGTCGAATGGCGCTTCGTCCAAGAAGCAGAAAGACGCAGTTGGGGACTTCAACAAGAAACTATTGTATTTTCTGACGTTTATCCACTATTTGGAATTTCCGATATTCGCGGTTCTAGCGACGAGCGAAATCGAGCCATTCAAACTGATTTACTCGAACAATTTCGCTTGGGTTTAGCCATAATTGATGCCGTTTGTGAAACAAAAACTACTCACCTCGGTCAGCAACTACGACTTGATTTACTTGACTATATAGAGCATTTAAAACAAAAAGTAACAGTCGATATGGAGGTACGAGCTGCCGAGTATTTGAACGAGAAATTAGAAGTATATTTTGACTATTTTATGCAGTGTGGGCCAAAAGTTCAGGAGGCGGTTGAAGCTTACCGAGTCGCTTGTGCAAACGAACATAACTGCGTTTATGGCGATCGGACCCGCTACGACGAAATGCTGCATTTAATTAGTAACAAACTCCAAGAAACTTGGGCTCGCTGGCAAGAACGAATGCAGCAAATTCTCCCCCACTACTGCGACATTGAATGCACCGACGGCATGGATCACATGATTTATGTCGGAAAATCTGTTGATAGCAGATTCAGTCAGTTTCACCTCCACAGTTTGCGGTACGAACAACTGCGGGCAATTTGCGACTGCGGCCGCACAGTTTTCCGCCTGAAAGCCGAGTCGCACATTAATATGGAATTGGCGCATTTAGTGTTAGTTCAAAATACCACAATCGATATTTTTCATAACGAAAATACAGAAAAAATGTTTGATGTCAAAGGCACTCGCGACATCCGCTACGAACTTGTCAAAAAGCGGATCGAAAAAGCCGTTGACAAAGACGCACAAGAGCGCATTACCCAGTCAGGAATGTTAACTGTAGTTTATTCAACCGAAGACGAATGGGAAGAGTACGAACAATATTTGCGCTATTTGTCTCGTGAAGGTTGGGTAGAGTCAAAAGTTCAGACTGGCATGGTAGAATCGCTGCAAGGAGTCAGTGGTTTAAAATTCGCCCGCGTGCGTATTTTGCCAGATCCAGAATCAATTGTTCATATTAGTGAAGTTACCGTTGTCCAAGATTGAAAATCTGCCATTTAAATCTTAGTTTTGGATGCACACCAACCAAAGAAACCGGGTTTTTTACCGAATCTACGGGATGCAACGAAGTATTTTCGTAAAAAAACCCGGTTTCTGGGCCTCAGTGACTCGTGGCATAATATAATGCGATCCATATCACATAAATATTCACTAAATTAGCGCTACGCTAGGTTAAATTAGATCCGATTAATTTTTCAATAAACCTATGCAGAATCTTTCAAAATACCCAATAAATTCTACTCTGCACGAAGGCGTCGAAACAGTTATCTATCGCGGACAAAAATCAACTCATCGGCCCGCAACAATTCTTAAACTCCTGAAAGCCGAATATCCGACACTCGAAGCAATTACCCGCCTCAAACACGAATATCAAATCCGCAAAAACTTAGATAGCGAACAAATCGTCAAAACCATCAGTCTCGAAACCTTTGACAACCGATTAGGACTGGTTTTAGAAGACTTTGCTGGCGAATCTCTCGGACAATTGCTAGAGAAAGAGATATTGAGTCCGCGAGCAATTTTAAACATCGCCATCCAAATCACTAAAGCCTTAGAATACCTGTATCAAAATCAGATTATTCACAAAGACATCAAACCCAGTAACATCATTATCAACTCCCAAACAAAACAAGTCAAACTCACAGACTTCGGGATTACGACAAAACTCAACAAAGAAAATCCACAATTTAATAATCCCAACTCCGTTGAAGGCACATTAGCCTATATGTCACCCGAACAAACCGGGAGAATGAACCGCACCCTCGACTACCGCACCGACTTTTATTCCCTCGGAATTACCCTGTATGAAATGCTCACAGGTAAATTGCCTTTCACTAGCAGCGATCCCTTAGAAATAGTTTACAGCCACATTGCCCTACAAGCAATTTCACCACATCAAATCAATTCTGAAATTCCGTTAGAAGTTTCAGAAATCGTGATGAAATTGATGTCAAAGAATGCCGAACATAGATATCAAAGTGCAGCCGGATTATTAGCAGACTTAGAAATTTGTTTGTATCAGTTAGAAACAACAGGCGAAATTACAGATTTCACCCCTGGACGCTTAGATATTCTCAGCCAATTGTTGATACCCCAAAAGTTGTACGGTAGAGAACAACAAGTCAACGCACTATTAGCAGCATTTGAACGCATAGGGGAGGGTTCACCCGAATCTTTGCCACCAAATCAAGATACACAAAAACCCGAACCCAATGTAGGGGCGGGTTCACCCGAATCTGTACCACCCAATCAAAATACAGAAAAACCCGCCCTCCCCAACTCAAAAACTATTGCACCCGAATCTTTTTTACCCAACCAAAATACACAAAAACCAGCTTATTCCCAAAGTGAATTAATGCTAGTATCCGGTTATTCCGGCATCGGCAAATCAGCAGTCGTCAACGAAGTTAGCAAACCAATAACTCGCTCAAAAGGTTACTTCATCAGCGGCAAATTCGACCAATTCAAACGAAACATTCCCTACGCATCATTAATTCAAGCATTCAACTCGCTGCTGCGCCAATTGCTAACAGAGAGCGCGGCTTCTATAGAAACATGGCAGACTAAAATTTTAACAGCTTTAGGAACAGACGGCAAAGTAATTGCTGATGTAATTCCTGAAGTTGAATTAATCGCTGGCAAACAGCCAGAAGTGCCAGAACTGAGTTCTGTAGAATCGCAAAATCGCTTCAATCGGGTATTCAAAGAATTTATTCGTGTTTTCGCGCAAAAAGAACACCCGCTAGTTATCTTTTTAGACGATTTGCAGTGGGCAGATTCAGCAACATTAAAGTTGATGCAAACACTCATAACTGACTCTGAGCAGCAATATCTGTTGCTAATCGGTGCGTATCGAGATAACGAAGTTAGTCCGACTCATCCGTTAATTCAGACTGTAGAAGAAATTGAAAAAACGGGTACGATTGTCAACAATATTGTACTACAACCGCTGGATTTAGAAACTGTCACTGAATTAGTCGCTGAAACACTCAACAGTTGCACAGAAAAAGTCGCAAATTTAGCAGAGTTAATCTGCAATAAAACAGGCGGAAATCCTTTTTTCTTGACGCAACTACTCCAAGCACTTTATCAAGACAATCTTTTGAAATTTGACTTTAGTCCGCTGGAGGGTAAAGGAGGTTGGAATTGGAGTATTGATGAAATTCAAGCGATTGGAATTACCGATAAAAGCGTAGTAGAACTGTTAGCTAGTCGCATTGAAAAGTTGTCCATAGCCACGCAAGAAGTGTTAAAATTAGCAGCTTGTGTGGGCGACAGATTTGCTCTGGATGTGCTGTCACTTGTCAGCGAAGAGTCAGCTAATACTACAGCCACTGAACTTTATTCAGCTTTACAAGCAGGCTTAATTCTGCCCTTAAGCGATGCTTATCGTATTCCTTTGGTTTTCGATCGAGCCGAATCAATCAATCTCAAATTAGACACTTCGCGGGTTAGTTACAGATTTTTGCACGATCGCGTTCAGCAAGCCGCATATTCGCTAATTCCCGAAGACCGAAAGCAATCCACTCATTTAAAAATCGGTCAATTACTGCTACAGAACACTCCACCAGACAAGCTAGAAGAAAGCATCTTTGATATTGTCAATCAGTTGAATTTCGGAATTGATACGATTGATAATCCAGCCGAAAAGATGCAGTTAGCCCAATTAAATTTAACTGCGGGACGCAAGGCAAAAGTGGCGAATGCTTATGAACCTGCTGTGAGGTATTTGCGGGTGGCGATGCAATTATTGCCCGCGGATTGTTGGCAGAGTCAGTATGACTTAACGTTAGCAATTTACGAGTCAACAGCAGAATCTGAATATTTAAATATCAACTATGAAGATTCAAAAAACATCATCGATATTGTCCTGAAACAAGCCCAAACTCTACTGGACAAAGTAAACGCTTATGAACTTCAATTTCAGTCTTACAATGCTCAAAATAGACTTTTAGAATCGCTAAATACAGGACTGGAAGTGCTGAAATTGTTAGGCATTAATTTTCCTCAAAACCCCAGCCTGTTCAATATTGTAGCCGGACTGATTAATACAAAATTGACCTTGGGATTGAAACGAATTGAGGATTTAGCTAACTTGCCAGAAATGACAGATCCCAACCGACAAGCAGCGATGCGGATTTTATCAGGGATTCTCGGCAGTGCTCTTCAGGCTAAGCCCCCACTGTTTCCACTGTTGATATTTATGATGCTCAAGCTGTGCGTTAAATATGGCAATTCTCCTGATGCTAGTGTTGCCTACATTTATTATGGCGTAGTTATGTGCAGGCTAGGGGACATTAGTTTGGCATACCAATTCGGTCAACTGGCAATTAGGTTGTTAGACAAATTTCCATCCCGTTCTAACGAAACTAGAGTTTATGCGGTTTTTGGTACTTTTATTCACCACTTGAAGGCCGAACTAAAGTCAGGATTAGTTATGCTTAAATCGGGTTTTAAAACAGCGATGGAAATAGGAAATTTGGAGTATGCTGGTTATTCTATCGGTGAATATTGCGCTAACAAAATGTGGATGGGGGCGCCTCTCGATTTGCTGGAAGAGGAAACTGGTAAGTATGTGAAACTCATGCAGCAATGTCAACTGCCAACGGCTGTAAATTATATAAGCATATGCAGGCAGACAGCGCTGAATTTGCGAGGTGAAGCTGTCGATCCATGCCTTTTAGTCGGGGAGATATTTAATGAACTCGAAACGCTCCCCGTTTTTATAGAAGCTAAAAATTTTACTTTTATTTGTTTAGTTTATCATTTCAAAACTCAGCTTAATTTTTTGTTTAATAAATACGCCTCTGCTTTAGAAAATTCACGGTTGTTTGAGAAACATGAAGAAGTAGCAGCCGGATTTTATGTGGTTTCGATGAATAATTTTTACTCTTCTCTCAGTGTCCTCGCTTTGTATGCCCAAGTAAACAAACAAGAGCAAAAGCAATATCTGAAAAAACTGGCAAAAAATCAAACAAAACTGAAAAAATGGGCCTTCCATGCTCCGATGAATTATCAACACAAATACGATTTGGTAGCAGCGGAAAAAGCGCGAGTTTTGGGGTATGATACCGAAGCAATGAATTTGTACGATCGCGCAATTGCAGGATCTGCCAAAAACGGTTACATTCAAGAGGAAGCATTAGCCTATGAATTAGCAGGAGAATTCTATCAATCTCTGGGAAAACAGATCATTTCTCAAGCATATCTGACTAAGGCTTATTACGGCTATATCCGCTGGGGAGCTCTCGCGAAAGTTAAGCACTTAGAGTCAATACATCCTTTCTTAATAGCACAGACGCGCGCCGCCGAAACTCCAACTCTTGATGTCACCCGCACCACCACGGGAAGCACTACGAGTAACGGTTTAGGCAATTTCTTAGATTTGAGCGCTTTTGTCAAAGCTTCCCAAGCTATTACCAGTGAAATTGTTTTATAGAAGTTATTGACTAAGTTAATCAATGTTTTGTTGGAAAATGCGGCGGCTCAAAAAGTAGTGCTGATGCTGCTAAAAAACGATATCCTCTGCATAGAAGCTACGGGCACTTCTGCTGAGGATCGAGTGTCTCTTTTACCGTCTATTCCAGTAGAAAATTGTCAAGATGTACCGCTGTCTGCGATCAATTATGTACAGCGTACTCAAAAGCCTTTGGTTTTAGACAATGCGACTGTCGCCGTACCTTTTAATGCAGATGCTTACATTCAGAAATATCAACCAAAATCAATCCTGTGTTTGCCGATTATTTATCAATCTCAGCGGCGGGGAATTATTTATCTAGAGAATGCTTTGACGGTAGGAGCTTTTACAGCCGAGAGGGTAGAAGTATTCAAAGTGTTAGTTTCTCAGGTTGCTGTTGCGGTAGAAAATGCTAATTTGTATGCTCGCGAGCAAGAGAAATCTCAACAGTTAGAAAAATCATTCAATGAACTGCAACAGGCGCAACTGCAACTAATTCAAAGCGAAAAGATGTCAGCTTTGGGCAACTTGATTGCAGGGGTTGCTCACGAAATTAACAATCCGCTCGGTTTTATTGCGGGCAATGTTGATGCTGCTGCTGAGGCTAGCTTAGATTTGATTGATTACTTGCAACTTTACCAGGAAAGATTTCCGAATCCAGGAGATGAGTTAGAGAAGAAAGCATCGGATATTGATTTAGAATATTTGATGGAAGATTTGCCAAGAATGCTTTTATCTATGAAATCTGGTACAGAGCGCATCCGCAATATTAGCACGTCTCTCCGTACTTTTTCCCGCGCCGATAGTGCGACTAAAGTATCAGCAAATATTCATGAGGGCCTCGATAGCACTTTGCTAATTTTGCAGTATCGCCTGAAGGCTAAAGATACTCGCCCCGCGATTAAAATTATTAAGGAATACGCATATATTCCGCCAGTTAAATGTTATTTTGGGCAACTAAATCAGGTATTTATGAATTTGCTGGCAAATGCGATCGACTGTTTTGAGGAATCCAATCAGGGCCGTACTTATGCTGAGATTGAAGCTTTACCGAATACGATCGCCATTATCACTCATGTCTCTGAGGATAACCAGAGTGTGGTGATTAAAATCAAAGATAACGCTCAAGGGATGTCGCCGGAGGTCAAGTCGAAAATATTTGACCATTTATTTACTACGAAAGGTGTTGGGAAAGGTACGGGGTTGGGGTTGTCTATCAGTCGGCAAATTGTGGAAGAAACTCATGGTGGTAAGCTGAGTTGTGATTCGGTGGTGGGTGAAGGGACGGAATTTGCGATCGCCCTGCCGTTGGATTAAGATGATGGGACTCGGCGTGCTTTAAAACCCGGAGATCCCCCCTAACCCCCCTTAAGAAGCTATGCTTTATAAACATCTTTCTTAACATTTGAGAGCGATCGCGATCGAGGCTATCAAACCCTTATTCCTCGATCGCCAATTCTCAATAAATGCCAGCTATTTTCAATAAACAAGGTTGTTAAATTGTCAAGGCTTGTGTCGTGATTGCTCCCAAAAGCCTTGATTTACAAAGCTTTCAGGATTGTTAAGAAAGATCCTTATAAGGCATAGCTTAAGAAGGGGGGACAAGAGCATTCTCAAAGTCCCGTTTTTTAAGGGGGATTTAGGGGGATCTCCGGGGCTATCAAACACGGACTCGGCGGTTGAAACCGCGTCTACACAAACGAAGTCTGCCTCCGCAGACTAAGAGGGATTAACACAAATTTTTAAATTTGTCAATGTCTAATTATTTCTAAAAAAGTCTGCTGTTCACGGTTTATATTCGGCAATATGCAGTTACATTGTTAACTAAATCGTGTAATAAGTATATTTGATAGGAGTTAGCCAGTGAATGCTGCTGAACAAGCTAAAAATATAGAATTAGCCAGTAAAATTGCTGCGGTTGTTAATTTATTTAAGTCGGAATTCCCGGATGCGAAAGTTGATTTGAAACCTTGGATGAATGACGAGGATACTAGGGAACTTGTCGATCCAGATTCGATCGACATTGGCTTTCATTTTCCCGGTAGAAGCCGCTTGTTGCAAAGCCGCAGCATTTTGATTCAAATCCGATTTTACCAAGATCCGGTGGAAGGATCGAGAAGGGCGATCGGGGTTGAGGCTGCTGGTTACGATCATACTGGTCAGCAGTGGCAGTTTTCTACTGTAGAAAATTGGAATTTTCTCGGTCAAACTGAACCTGCGGCGGAGTCGGCGCAAAAGCTAAAACACTTTTGCCAGGAGATTTTTGTTTTGTTTAATGAGTCATTCGGCGATTGAAATCGGGCAACCACAGGGACCCCCCCAAGGGGGCATTCCTACGAAAATGAAGCTGGATTTGATATTACTCCTGATTGTCGCAATTGTCGATCGCCCGACAGCCAACAGCATAAACTGATTTATAGGTTGTAGAACGCTTGCCAAACAAAGTATAGCGGTTGTCGCGGACTTGTTCGTACACGCGATCGCCCATCCACTTCATCCCCGGCATTGCCCGGTAAGCAGCCACAAACACCTCTCCACCGGGCAGTATTCGCCCGATTTCTTCGGCCGCATCGCTACCTTGCCAGCGCCGTTCCGGGGTGTTAGACTCTATCAAAATCATGCCCATTTCGCAGTCATCAGAAGTTATCCCAAAGCGCTTTAATTCCTCTAAATCTTGCATGGAAATGTACTCAAACCGCTTGCCTTGGTCTAAGTTTTCTAGTAACTGCACCAAGGTGACGCAGAGATTGCAATTGCCGTCGTAAATTACGTTATAGTTCATTAGTTGATTGTTGACTGTTGACTGTTAACTGTTAACTGTTAACGGTTGACTGTTGACGGTTTACTGTTGTCAGGAAAGCAGTTGATTGTTGACTGATGACTACTAACCAATAACAAATAACCAATAACTACTGACTATTGCCGATAGGAATCTCGATCGCAAATTCGGTTCCTTGACCTGGTGCGGAATGGCAATGAAGCTGTCCGCCGTGTTTGTCTACCACAATTTGATAGCTAATTGATAGCCCCAAACCAGTACCTTTCCCAGGTTCCTTCGTAGTAAAAAATGGGTCAAATAGCCTTTGGTGCACTTCTGCTGGGATTCCTGGCCCGTTGTCAGCAATCCGAATCACAATGTGAGTTGGATGGCAATTAGACTTATTATAAACAATATTTTCTGTTTGGATAAAAGCATCTTCTTCGTACTTTACTTCTGTACAAATCCGCAGCGTCGGCGAAGGGCAATAAGGAATTGGCGATAGTTCTCCGTCAGCCCAGTCTCCAGTCTCCATTGCTTCTTCCAAAGCATCAATGGCATTGCCAATAATATTCATAAATACCTGATTTAACTGTCCCGCATAACACTGGACGCGCGGCAAATTTCCGAACTCTTTGAGCAGTACAATTTTAGGATGTCCAGCCGTTTCTTTGAACCTGTGTTGCAAAATCAACAAAGTGCTGTCAATCCCTTCATGAATATCTACGTGTTTTTGTTCGGCTTCGTCTAAACGCGAGAAATTTTTCAGCGATAGCACAATTTGGCGAATTCTCTCGGCTCCCATTTTCATAGAACCTAATAGCTTTGGTAAGTCTTTGAGCAGGAATTCTAAATCGATATTATCTATTTCTTGCTGAATTTTTGGGGTTGGTTTTGGGTATTCTTGCTGGTAAATTTGGAGCGTTTTTAATAAGTCTTTAAAGTAATCATCAGCGTGCTGGACATTGCCGTAAATAAAGCTGACTGGATTGTTTATTTCGTGGGCGACGCCGGCGACTAACTGCCCCAAACTTACCATTTTTTCATTTTGCACCATCATGCTCTGAGTTTGCTGCACATCCCGCAGGGCTTTTGCCAATTCTTGATTTTTGGTTCTCAATTGACTTTCTGACAGCCGTACTGTTTCTTCTGCCTGTTTGCGATCGGTAATATCTTTGCGAATTGCTACATATTGATGGGGTTCTCCGCAACTATTTAAGAAAGGTACAATAGTAGTATCTAACCAGAAAAATGCGCCGTCTTTAGCTTGATTTTTGATTTCTCCACGCCATACATTGCCCAGGCGAATTGTTGACCAAAGCTGTTTAAAAAACTCTGGTGAGTGATAGCCAGAATTAACAATTTTGTGGGTTTTGCCAATTAGTTCTTCTCGATCGTATTTCAAGATTTCGCAAAATTGATCGTTGACGTAACTAATGACTCCGAATTCGTCGGTTGTTGAAACGATCGCAGATTGATCCAAGGCAAATTTTTCAAATTCTAACTCTTGCAGAGTTTGGCGTAATTCGGCTTCTGCTTGTTTGCGCTCGCTAATATCGGTAATCATCCGTAAAACCCCGGAAAACTCGCCCTTGCTATCAAACATTGGCGTTGCTGAGACGATCGCCCACAAGTGAGAACCGTCTTTGCGGGTAAACTTAAAATCGTGGCGTTCGCGAATGCCTTGCTTGCGGCGCTGCACATAACTTTCGGCTATTTCCCTAGATTCGCCGTCGATAAATTCAAATAGCGATCGCCCTAGAATTTCATCAACAGTATATCCCAGCATTTCGGCCATCCTACAGTTGGCAAAAGTCGTTTTGCTGGCGCTGTCAAACATCCAGACTCCTTCGGAAGCTGTCTCGACAATGCAGCGGTAATAACTTTCTCTCTCCCGGAGCTCTTCCTCTGTTTGTTTGCGATCGGTAACATCAGTTTGCACCGCAATAAAACCTTCGAGTTTCCCATTTTCTTGATAGATCGGTGCGATCGAAAGTGCTACCCAATAACCCTTTCCATCCTTAGTATAATTGTAAATTTCCCTATCTAACGGTTGTCTTGTTGCCAATGCCGATCGCATTTGAGCAATAGTTAGCGGATCTGTTTGGACACCTTGTAAGACATCACCCGGTTTTTTGCGCTGAATTTCTGCGAGGGTGTAACCGCTAATCAGAGTAAATGCTTCATTCACCCACTCAATACAGCCTTCAGGATCGGCAATAATTACACCATTTTGGGTTTTTTGAGCAACTAAAGCCAAGCGCGACAACTCTGTTTCAATTCTTTTACTTTCGGTAATATCTTGAGCAATACCTACAATATATTTAGGCGCGCCCGCTTCATCGAACAAAGGAACTTTTTTTGTGTGCAGAATCCGCTTTCCCCGGTGCGGAAGTTGAATGGTTTCTTCAGGCGTATCGACGCATTTTCTGGTTGCAAATACTTCTAAATCTTGTGCTTGAAAGTAATTAGCCTGCTCTGTGTCAAACAAGTCAGCAGCATTATTGCCAAGCACTTCATCGCTGGAGTAACCCAACAATTCTTCGCTAGCATGATTCCAATAAATAAATCTTTGTTCCACAGCATCTTTTATAAAGACGCTAATCGGTAGATTTTGCAGTACCGCATTTAGAAACTCTTGAGTATTCCGCAACTCTGATTGCGCTTGCTTGCGATCGGTAATATCCAAAATCACTCCGTGGAGATATATCGCTTCTGACACAGAACTAGACATTGGTGAAACGGAGGCTACAGCACTCAATAAACTCCCTTGTCTCTCCTCCACCTCGTCGCCAACCGCTTGACCTTTTTCGTAAACCCAGCAAATCTTACCGTCAGCTCGAACAATGCGATATTCCAGAATGTACGGCCATTTTGAGGCTATACTTTTTCTGATAGTATCTTCCACTCTCGATCGATCTTCAGGATGAATAATGCTGGCAAAAGATCGGACTCGATCGTTAATAAAATCAGAGGCAGGATAGCCGGATATTTCTTGAATCGCTTCTGACAGAAACCCGATCGTCCATTTGACAACACCTTGGGGATCGTCGAAGTCGCAACTACAGCGGTAGACAGCACCGGGAATATTTGCTACTAAAGTTTGATATAGTTTTTCGCTGCTTAACAAAAAGGATGACCCATCTTCGCGATCGGTGTCGTCGTTCTTAAGTTGAGCAGACTGGGAGGAAATTTGCATATTGTTTCACTTGTGAGTGCGGGGCAAGTGTTAGAGTAGATGTGTTATTAAAAGTGAATTTAATTTCCGAAATAATTGACTATTAATTAATATAGTACAAAATTAGTTCTTTGAACATTCAGGAAATGGGATTGCGGCTAATCGGGAGACTTTGTAGTACGCGCCTCGTTTCGTTACAATAAGATAAGTTGCCAAGAACCGATCGCCCCTCAAAACACCATGACTCAACAACAACCACGGATTTGCATTCTCGGCGGAGGCTTCGGCGGACTCTACACAGCCCTGCGCTTGAGTCAGTTACCCTTCTCCAAAGCCGAAAAACCCGAAATTGTGCTTGTCGATCGCCGCGATCGATTCCTGTTTGTGCCCCTGCTGTACGAACTCCTGACAGGCGAATTGCAAACTTGGGAAATTGCCCCACCGTTTGCCGAACTCTTGGATAACACAGGTGTACGCTTTTGTCAAGGAACTGTTTCCGGCATCGACTTGGAAGCAAAACGAGTTCAATTACACGATGGGCCAGAAATTCCGTGCGATCGCCTCGTGTTAGCTTTAGGTGGCGAAACTCCCCTAGATATGGTCAAAGGTGCGGTTGAATATGCTTACTCATTTCGCACTCTCAACGACGCCTACCGATTAGAAGAAAGACTGCGGTTTCTCGAAGCCAGCAATACTGACAAAATTCGGATTGCGATCGTCGGCGCCGGTTATTCGGGAGTAGAATTGGCTTGTAAATTAGCCGATCGACTGGGAGACAAAGGTCGCGTGCGGTTGATCGAACAAGGCAACACGATATTGCGGACATCACCGGAGTTTAACCGAGAAAGCGCCAGCAAAGCTTTGGAAAAACGCAAAGTCTGGATCGACTTAGAAACAGCAGTAGAGGCGATCGAAGCGGACACAATATCCTTAACATACAAAGGACAATTAGATGTTCTGCCTGTAGATATAGTATTGTGGACTGTAGGAACCCAAGTTAGTCAAGCAGTGCGATCGCTCCCGCTCAAACAAAACCAGCGCGGTCAATTAATCACGAATCCCACATTGCAAATTATCGACCATCCAGACATATTTGCCTTGGGAGATATAGCGGAATGCCACGACGCAACTGGTCAAAAAGTCCCCGCCACAGCCCAAACAGCCTTCCAGCAAGCTGATTATACCGCATGGAACATTTGGGCTTCGTTGAGCGATCGGCCTTTGCTACCTTTCCGCTATCAGGCGCTAGGAGAAATGATGACATTGGGAATTGACAATGCGACTCTTACAGGTTTAGGAATTAAACTCGATGGACAACTAGCACATATTGCTCGTCGCTTAGCCTATCTCTATCGGATGCCAACATTTGACCATCAAGTAAAAGTTGGTTTCAATTGGATTAGCAAGCCGATTCAGGATTTGATTAAAGGTTAAAAAATAGGCAAGATGCCTGTTCCACAAAGTGATAGTGTAGGTTGGGTTTCGTTACTCAACCCAACCTACAACTCTAAAAAAGTTTGTAGTGAGGACTTTAGTCCTCAAAGCTCAAATCTTAGAAAATTAGGACTAAAGTCCTTACTACAAACCAATGACAAAAGTAATTTTTTTAGATGCTGCCGGTACACTATTTGATGTGCGCGGCCGCGTCGGCGAAGTGTACCAAAAATTAGCCAATACTTTTGGAGTAACAGTCAAGAGTGAAGAGTTAAATGCAGCATTTTCCCAAAGTTTTGCCGACTCAAGTCCGATGGCATTTCCCGGAATAGAATTAGCAAAAATTCCCCAATTAGAATTTGAATGGTGGCAAGCAGTTTCGGCGAATGCTTTTCAAATAGCAGGCGTTTTCCATCAATTCTCAGACTTTCCAAAATTCTTTGCTGAACTCTACGCTCATTTTGCCACTGCCGAACCTTGGTTTGTCTATCCCGATGTATTGCCTGCATTAAATAGGTGGCAGGAACAAGGAATTGAATTAGCCGTAGTCTCGAATTTTGATTCGCGACTTTATCTAGTATTAAAAGCACTCAATTTAGCAGAATATTTCAGATCGGTGACAATTTCAACTGAAGCTGGTGCGGCTAAACCCGATTCTCGAATTTTTACTGTTGCTTTGCAGAAACATAATTGCCTTGCGGAAGATGTGTTACATATTGGCGATAGTTTCAAGGCAGATTATTGCGGTGCTAGAAATGCTGGATTAAAAGCAGTTTGGTTGAATCGCCAACAGGAAATACTAGATTTAGAAAAGTTGGATTTAATTGATTTTCCGAAGGTAGAGGAATTTGCCAGTCTGGATTTTATATAAGTCAGGATTTACGCACTCCGACAAAGAAACCGGGTTTTTTAGCTAATCTGTGGGTAACAATGAAGTATTTTTGTAAAAAAAACCGGTTTCTGGGCACTCAAATTCCGATAAATATGAATTTTATGAGGTCAAGGTTATGATTTTTATGAATTGACTTTGAGAGTAGCTTATTCGATAATGCTAATTATATGAATGATTTAACCGCAGAGAGCGCAGAGGGCGCAGAGGAAGAGAAGAGAGAGGTGATTTCTATATCTAATTTTTACTGGGGAAAAACTCTATGGAAACTCGACTCACTCAAACTCAGTTAGCACAGGTAATCGCGGAGATCGATAAGTTATCGAACCAGCGCGAGTTAGAATTGGCTCCAGATCAGGTAAGAGAAATTTTACGGGAGTTGAATTTGCCTGATGAACTTTTGGAAGATGCGATCGCCCAAATGCACCGCCGCGAAGCCCTGGAAAAAGAGCAGCGACGCAACCGCTGGATCGCGATCGCCTCGACAGCAGTTGTGATTTCGGCGATCGCGATCGGCATTCTATTCGGGCAAAATCGACAGCAGCAAAATGCTCAAGTTGCCTCAACTGAAGACAGGATTTCGCTATCGAAAAAAGGTGGTGACAGTCTGAGTCAAGTCAACCGCCAAATCAATCCCCGCGTCTATTACCAGGTGACATTGAAAAATGCTCCGATTGGCAGTCAGTTGGCTCTGCAATGCGACTGGACTAATCCTAATGGTCAAATTGTTCATCAAAGTAAGTATCAAACTCGCACGATCGATACTGCGGTTTGGAATACCAACTGTTTTTATGACCTCGGATCGGCTGCACAGCCCGGAAACTGGGAGGTGCGGATGTCTCTGGATGGACGCGCGATCGGCAGTGAACCTTTCGTGGTGAAATAAATGGGCGCGATCGACAAACCTGCACATTTCATCGGCTACTGGGGACAAACCGATCTCACAAAAACGCTCAGCCGTTTAGTGCCCGATTACCGCATCCGACAGGGCAAATTATCCGAATGGGCGATCGCCTCTGCATCAATCCTCACGGCTGACACTGTTACGCTGAATGCTTGCGGGCGATTTCAGCCCACGGATTTTCTTGGAGATGCTTGGGCTGCGGTGTCAGCGGGACAACTGCGGTTGGGGCGCGATCCGTTTGGGCGAGTGCCGCTTTACTGGATGCGATCGCAAGAAACGATTTGGTTTTCGACGCAAATGCAATTGCTGCTACCGTTAATCGATGTTCCTGAAGTGAACCCGATCGCCCTTCACAGTTACGCTTGTTTTTCCTATGTGCCCACGCCGTTAACTGCGATCGAGCAAATTGCATCTGTAGCAGCCGGAACCGAGATGGTTTGGGAAATCGCCGATGTTAACTCTCAGCCAAAAGTGCGATCGCTCCCTTCAGCTTGGCAAGAAGCGCCACAATTGCTACGGAGTGAAGACGAGGCGATCGCACAATTGCAAGGATTGTTGCAGCAGGCGATCGATCGACAAGTGGCCGATTTGCCGATCGACGAACCAGTCGGCGTTTTGCTATCCGGCGGCATCGATTCCTCCCTGGTGACAGCGCTGCTAGTCAAAGCAGGTTTAAAAGTCCGCGCCTACGCCCTCGATTTTGGTGTCGAAGCCTATTCCGAACTGCCCTACGCGCAACAGGTTGCCGACTTTTTCGGGATTCCGCTGATTCGAGTGGCGGCAACGGGCGATGCCATCTTGGGCGCGATCGGGCCAACCGCCAAAGCCCTCGATTCACCCTATGGAGACGGTACAACTGCTGCCCTGTTTTTGCTCAAACAAGCGGCGGCGCAAGACGTGCGAGTTGTATTCAATGGCGAAAATGGCGATCAGCTATTTGCCGGATGGACGAACAAACCCTTAATTGCTAACGGAGTTTACAGTGCAGAACATCCAGCCGGAAAAGAAACCTTTGAACAGCAGTATTTGCGGACGTTTCAGCGATTTTACGGCTATGAAAAACAGATTTTTTCGCCGGAAATGCTCGATCGCACTCAATCCCACGATTTAAGCGTTTACCTCCAAGATGCGATCAATGTTGAAACCTGTACTTCCCTGCTAGCCAAACTGCGGCGGGCTTCGCTGATGCTCAAAGGCGCACAAAATATTCAGCCGAGGGCAACGGCATTGGGCTTTGCTTGCGGTTTGTGGGTGCGATCGCCCTTCTGCGACCCCGACCTCACCGAGTGGACTTTTCAACTCCCTGGCGAGCTGCTACTGCAAGGTGCGTGCGAAAAATACATCCTCAAAAAAGCCTCCGAACGTTGGTTGCCCCCAGAAATTGTCTGGCGGGAAAAACGCGGGATGGGCGTACCGTTGAAAGTTTGGTATTACCGGGAGTTTTGGAGTGCGATCGGCGATCGGCTGAATCCGAACGTGTTGCGATCGCAAAAAAGCTGGCAACCGCACTTAGCCGACTCAATGTTATCGGGACAAATGGGAGTTGCCATGCGCGATCGATACATCGGCAATAATCTCTGGTTGCTGTTGATGTGGCAAGCATGGCGCACCGAGGTTTTAGGCGAAATTCCGGTTGGGCGATCGCTGGATCATGTTTTTTGGTTGCCACCTGCGATCGGGCAACGCATTTGGAAATATCGAAGACAGTTGACAGTTGACAGTTAACTACTGGATTTTACAATTTTCCCTCTTAATTCCCCCCTTGGGGGGGGTTCTTCTTCCTTCTATTTAATGGATTTAATATGATTGAATCTTTGCTACAGAATGAAACCAAAATACATTCGCCGCCTTTCTCGGAAGCAATGGCCAAGCGACTGTTATCAACCTATAGTTCGCCGCTTTACGTGTATCAAGCCGAGATTCTTTGCCAGACTCTCGATCGCATTGCCCGATCGATCGACTATCCCCACGTGCAGTTTCATTTTGCCACCGTCACCAACGGCAATATTGCACTGTTGCAACTGATTGAGCAAGCTGGTTGGGGGCTGCACGCAAATACACCGGGTGATGTATTTTTGGGACTGAAAGCGGGTTTTTCGGGCGATCGCATTGTCTACACCGGCAGTAACCTCAACCGGGCGGATATTCAGCAACTGATTGACTGGAAGATCGATCGATTCAACTTTGATAGCCTGTCGCAACTCCGGGATTTTTGCGAATATTCCGGGAGTCAAGGGCGATTAATCCGTCCCGAAATCGGACTCCGCCTCAACTCACCGGAATTGACGGGAGATAGCCGAATCGGAGTGCGTCCCGCTGAATTTGAAAAAGCGTGCGAAATCGCCCAGGAACACGGTTTAAGGATTACTGGACTGCATTTTTATCGGGGGACGGGAACTAACGCCACGGGTGCATTTACGCAGGCGATCGATCGCCTAATTGCGATCGCCCAACAGTTACCCGATTGGCGAACCCTCGATTTTGGCGGCGGTTTTGGCTATCCTTATCGAGGCGGTGCGGTGTTTGACTGGGAGGAGTTTGGTGCAGCGATTACTCAACGATTGAGTGCGCTATTTCGCCCGATCGAATTAGTAATTGAACCGGGACGATCGGCGATCGCAGGTTGTGGTACTTTGCTAGCAAAAGTCGTGTCTGTGAAGTGGTTGGGCCATCGGCAAATAGTCGGAGTCGATACCACTGTAGCAAATCTTTCGGTGCCTGCGGTGCATGGCGGCTATCGGGCGATCGCAACTTGGGAAACGGCTGATGTATCGCGATATGAAACCGATATTTGCGGCAACACGACTTATTCGCGCGACTATTTGGGGCGCAATTGTTGGCTGCCGAAACTGCAAATTGGAGATGCGATCGCGATTTTGGATTGCGGCGCTTACGGTTATGCTATGTCGTCGCATTTTCTGCACCGCCCGCGCCCTGCTGAGGTGTTGATTGATGCTAAGGGCGATCGATTAATTCGACAGCGAGAAGACTATTCTATTTTGTTAAACGGGCAAATCTTTTAAACCTCCGGTGGTTGAGCGAAGTCGAAACATCCGGTGGTTGAGCGAAGTCGAAACCCTGACTATCCATAAGTCGTATTAAATTAATCAGGAGTAACCGAAATGGGAATGAAATGCGTCCAGTGCAACACCGACAACAATTTGCGCGATCGTACTACCAACTCAGGGCGCTGTAAAAATTGTAATCATCCGTTTGTGTTTGATCCAGCTACAATTACCGAGAAAAAGTTTGCATTCACCGATCCATTTTTCCAGAAGGCGATCGAAGATATTTCCAGTCAGAGTATGCTATTTTTCACGCCGAAACAGTTTTTATATTTGATTGACAAGCGGCTTAAATCTCGCACCTCAGCAAACCTATGGAAGTGGATTTTTGAATACTTCAGTCAAGGCTTCTGTGTGGTAATTTTCGGCGGTTGGTTCCTTGGCGCTGTGCTTTCAGATTTTTCTATGGCATTCTTCATTTTGTGGACTCTTTATAATATTTTTTGGATCGGAAGGTTTTTTTTAAACAGCAAATCTACTGAGCAAAGTATTCGTAACAAAATAATTAATGCTACAAATCTACAAAGTTTAGCAATAATTATTTTAGGAACAGGTATTTCAGGAAGCTTGATACTTAATTATTTTCCAGGATACATCATAGCCTCTGCACTAGGTCTATTTTCGTACTGGCTTAGTACCTCACAAAAAAATCGTCAACAAATGACTGGTGAAATATTTCTCGTCAATCAAACGCAGAGTGATGAGTGGCTGCGACGCTGGCAAACAGCGAACGGCGCACTAGAAAAACTGCTCCCTGCACCTCGCCAAGAAGCTTTACCCGCCAGCATCGATCCCGAAGTTAGCGCCTACAGTTTCGATCGCGCAATCATCTGCGACAGCGACGAAATCGCCCAATTCCTGATTGCCAACAACGTCCATTTTGAGAATAACTGCGCCATTCTCAGCATCAGCGGCTATCCCCAAAGCATCTTCGACACAGTAATTGAAATGCTGCGACGCAATGCCGATTTAAAAGTCTATGCGCTGCACGATGCGAACCCTGCTGGAGTTAGTTTAGTACATCAATTACGAACCAGTCCAAACTGGTTTGTAAATCAACAGGTGACAATTTTTGATTTGGGTATATCTCCCCGTCAAATCTTGGAAACCCGCGATATGTTTGTGCAGCAATCTCAAACAATGGCACAAAGCGCTCGTCAATTACCCGATGCTGTGAGGCAAGGTTTAACAGCAGAAGAACTAGCGTGGCTAGATACCGGCAATTTCGTGGAATTGGAATCTTTTACGCCGCAGCGGTTGTTGCGCGTGGTGAATTATGGACTTGCTCAGAGTGGAGATCCGCAGAGTAATGAGGGCTTAATATTGGCCGGTGGTGCGGCCTATGGCGGTGGCTATGTGTTTGTTTCCGATAGTTTTGGTTAACGGGCGGGGGTAGGCACGGGGGGACTACCCCTACAAAGAATGAAACCGTAGGGGCGGTGCCCCCGTGCCCGCCCTCTTATCTGACTATCCGTGCATCAGTCGTATTCAACTAATCAGGAGTAACCGAAATGGACATGAAATGCGTCAAGTGTAATACTAACAGCTCTTTGAGCCATCGCACCAAACGCAATGGTCGCTGTAGAAACTGTAACCATCCGTTTGTGTTTGAACCCACTAGCCCCAGGGATAAAAAGTTGCTAATTAGCGATCGACTATTCAAAGATGCGATCGCAGATATTTCCAGCCAAGATATGTTATCCTTCACGCCGAAACAGTTTTTATATCTGATAGACAAACGACTCCAACCTCCCATCTTAAAATCAGAAAGCCCATTTCTAGAGTACAGATGGCTGTGGATTCCTGTCTACTTGTTTCTCAGCTTATTTGTGACAATTGTTGGCGGTGTGTTTCTGTCTATTTTAATTAAAATCTATTTTCCAAATATTGACCAGACTCTGATATCTTTGATTCCGTTGACTATTTACAATCTTGGTTGGATTGGGAGATTTCTAAAAGATAGCCAATCTCCTGAAGGAGGTATTTCCGGTAGAATACTTAATGCTAAAAACCTCCAAACTTTTGGTGTAACTATTTTACTAACATGGATTCCCATCAGCATGATAATGGACTCTTCTCCCTGGTACATCACATCAACGTTACTAGGGCTATCTTCCTACGGAATTGGTTTTTTACAAAAACGCCGCCAAGAAGAAATTAACCAACTATTTTTAGCTAATGAAGTACAGATTAATGAATGGCTTGAACGCTGGCAAACGGCGAATGGCACATTAGAAAAACTCCTGCCCACTCCCGCTCAAAATGCTTTACCAGCAACTATAGTTTCAGAGATTATCACCTGTGTCATTATTTGTCAGAGTGACGAAATCGCTCAATTTCTAATTGCTAACAATGTCGATTCTACAAACAACTGTACTATTCTCAGCATCAACGGCTATCCCCAAAGCATCTTCGACAATGCGATGGAAGTACTACGACATAATGCCGATGTAAAAATTTATGCACTGCACGAGGCGAGTCCTGCTGGCGTTAATTTAGTCAATCAACTGCAAATAAATTCAAACTGGTTTGCGAATCAAGATATCAATATTTTTGATTTGGGTATCTTCCCCCATCAAGTCTTGGAAAATCGCGATATGTTTGTGCAAAACTCTAAAACAATGGCACAAGCAGCCCGTCAACTTTCCTCTAAAGTTAGACGAGAATTAACAATAAAAGAAAGGATGTGGTTAGATGCAGGAAATTTTGTTGAACTAGAATCTTTGGAACCACCGCGATTGTTACGAATCGTCAATTCTGGACTAGCTATGAGCACAGATCCGCAGACTAACGATGCCTTAATGCTAGAGCCTAGTCCCGTACATAGTAGTGTCGGATTTGCTGGTGAGTATGTGTTTAACCCAACTAAGATCGTCAATAAAAAGATTCCATTCGTCGATCAGTTTTTCCAACAAGCGATCGTAGATATTTCCACCGAAAAAATGTTATTTTTTACGCCCAAACAGTTCTTGCATTATATTGACAGACAGCTTAAATGGCCAGCTTCAAGTAGTCAATGGATATGGATTGCTTTTTACTTAACGTTGCTAGTTTTTGTAGGAATCTTTGGCGCGATTGTTCTAGTACCTATTTTTTTTCTGATTCCTATTTTTGAACTTTTGAAAATAACCTTCTTAATTCCGTTTGTTATTTACAATGCTTGTTGTATCTGGGTATTTCGTGAAGGTAGCATATCTCTGCACCAAGGCATTCGCGACAGAAGACTTAGTGCTGTCAACCTACAAGTTTTAGGGGGAATTATTGTAGTGATAGGCATTCCCATCAGCCTGAATAATTCTTCGGTTGTCGGATGCGCTATAGTGATTTTGCTAGGTATATATTCCTGCTGGATAGGAGTCTCACAAAAACGTCGTCTACAGAAAGTTAATGAAGAATTTTTCACGAATGAATTGCAGATGAATCAATGGCTGCAACGCTGGCAATGGGCGATGGGAAAGATAGAAAAATTGTTACCTACTCCTAGCCAAAATGCTTTGCCAGTCACCATCGATCGCGAAATGAGCACCTACAGCAGTTGCGATCGCGCGATCGTCTGTGAAAGCGACGACATCGCCCAATTCCTGATTGCCAACAACGTCGATGTTGAAAACAACTGCGCGATTCTCAGCATCACTGGTTATCCCAAAAGCATCTTCGACACTACGATGGAAATGCTGCGACAAAATGCCGATTTAAAAGTCTATGTAGTGCACAATGCGAGTCCTACTGGAGTTGGTTTAGTTCATCAACTGCGGACTAATCTAGACTGGTTTGCGGAACAAGAAGTGACATTTTTTGATTTAGGTTTTTCTCCCAGTCAAATATTGGCAAGGAACAATATGTTCGTCCAAAAATCTCAAGCAATAGCAGAAACCTCCCGTCAATTGCCTTACGCCGTGAGGCTAGATTTAACAGCCGAAGAATTAGCGTGGTTGGATGCCGGCAATTTTGTGGAATTGGAGTCGTTTTTGCCGCAAGAATTGTTGTCTATCGTCAACTCTAAACTTGCTGAGAGTTAGGGCGGGGGTAGGCACGGGGGCACTACCCCTACAAAAAAATCAAACCGTAGGGGCGGTGCCCCCGTGATCGCCCTCTTGCTTAACGATTCACTTGCTTAACGATTCACCTGCAACCAGATTTCCAGCGTCACCAACAGCCACAGTTTCAGCCCGTAGCGGGGAAAAACTTCGCCCCGATAGTTTAGCCACTCATCAATCAATGCCCGATCGAGGTAAGGTGCGATCGCAGCACGACGATTCAACAGCAACGATCGCGCTTGTCGTTGCCAATCCCTCAAAAACCACTGCTGCATCGACATCACCATCCCACTTTTCGGACGGTTGACAATGACATCTGGCAACAAATCCGCCACAGCAGCCTTGAGCACAGCCTTTTCCTGCGCGCCAGAAAGCTTGTACTCTGGCGGGATTTGCAAACTCAGCGCCACCATCCGCGCATCGAATAGGGGCGATCGCGCTTTTAGCCCCGCAGCAGCCGTGAGATTGTTTACCTTAGTTAAAATGTAATCGGCCCCTTTATACTCAATATTCAGCCGCATCAACCGATTCAAAAACGTGGTTTCTGTCTGTTGCAATTCCTCAGCAAACACCGAAGGCGCATCTTTCACCTTTTCCCAAACCTCCGGCTTCAGCAAGCGCGGCAAATCCACATAGCATTTCTGAAACGAAGTCAAGTAAGCTGCGATCGGATCTGGTTTACCCTGAATCGAACCGTACAAACTATTCAGCAACATCGGCTTATTTTTCGGCCCGCCAAAACACGGATCGCCACCTTCGCCATTCAATACCACATCTGCGAATTGCTTTGCCGATCGCCCCAACAGCAAATTAGGCACCGTCAAACCTTCACCCACCGGATCGTCCATCGCAGCCAACGTTTCCGGTAACAACTTCCAAATTTGCTGCGGCGAAACCTCCACAACATGGTGCTCGGTGCCGCAATGTTTCGCGACAATGTTGGCAAATTCAATCTCGCTGGGATATTCGGCGCCAAAGTGCATCGAAAAAGTGTGCACCGGGCGATCGTGCAACCGGGATGCGATCGCAGTCACGCAACTGGAATCAATCCCACCCGAAAGGTATGCTGCGACTGGTTCCCCCACTGGTAGCGCCTCTTGCACCAGTTCTTCCAAAAGCGATCGCACTTGTTGACTATGCCATTCCAAAGGGCGATCGGCATTAGTAATTTGCTCCTGCGGTTCCCAATATCTCTGCGCCTCAACATCCGGTAAATACAAGTAGCTACCAGGGCGCAACTCTCGCACCGCTTCCCACAGCGTTTGCGCCCCAGGTACAAAGGCACAGCACAAATAGTCGCGCAAAGCAACTAAATCGAGTGTTCGATCGTGATACGGATTGAGCGATCGCAGTCGAGGTGCAATCTGGCGAGTCGTTCCTGCACGAGTGTAATAGAGCGTTTTGGCTCCCACGCGATCGCGCCCCAGACACAAGGTTTGCTCGTCTCGATCCCATACAGCCAGGGCAAACTGTCCTTCCAGCAAGCTCAAAGTTTGAGGGCCTGACTGTTCCCACAGCCGCCCGACGATCGCCAAATCGGTCAATCCATCGGTATCAATCTGTTGTTTGAGTAAAATAGTGCGATCGAAGCAGCAGTCACCTACGAGCACAAATCGCTGGCTGGGGCTGAAGGTGGGTTCAGCGCCGATGATGGCAAAACCGGGGGTTTCCCAAGTTGCAGGGTGCGATCGGGCTTCTGGGCCCCAAGCGATCGTCCAATTCGGGTTAATTGACTGCTGATTTTTCATTTTTTAGATATCGACCATATTTATTGCTGTTTCCCTACCGCGATTAATTGTAGGGACACGGCAGTGCCGTGTCCTGGCTGTCGGTGATATATTAATTCCAGGCGTTGCTGAAATTTAGAGTAGGGGCAATTCATGAATTGCCCCTACTCTAAATCAGCAACACCTTAATTCCGAATTAGATTAAAAAACATTAGAAAGTAACTTATAAATCAAGCGAAATATAGCTGTTGCTGCGATCGCCCCCAAAGCCGCCAACCATCCCACAAACAACACGCCAGTGATGGGAGAACCAGCATAAATCCCAATTGCAGCCGATCGCAAAACCGGGAAAAACACCAGCATAGCGAAAGTACCAGCGCCAATAATCAGCATCTCAGTTTGTTCGATCGATCGGCGATATTGACCGTAAATCAAACCTCCCACGATCGCACCCAACAATCCGATACTTAGCCCAGGAGATGGCAACAAACTCGTCAGGGCGATCGCCAACAAACCCCCCTCAAAACCCGTAAACGCCGCCCCACCCAAAACCTCCCAAATCGAAAAAGCCCTTCTCGACGAAGGTTGCAGCCCTCCTGGAGCAGTACCAGGAATGACCGTAGGAGGGTGCGAAGTTTGTGGTGTAGGGGGGTACGAAGTATGTGTCAGAGGTGGCTGAGTTGCTATTTGAGGAGGTGCTACGACGACTGTAGGTTGTTGAGAATGTGGTTGAGGCCCAGGCTTTAGAGCCGCTTCGACCTCAGCCGCAGATTGAAAACGCTGACTCGGAGCTGATAATAACATTCGATCGAGAACTTCAGTCAAACGCGAACTAATCTGCACCCGCGAATGCCAATTCCACTCATTTTTGTAACTATCAAAAAGCTCCGTCGGCTGCAAACCACTCAGCAAAGTAATGCAAGTCACACCCAAAGCATACAAATCCGTTGCCGGATAAACTTCTTGTCCAGTCATTTGTTCTGGCGGAGCATAACCCAAAGAATAAATACCAGTCGAGGCTTTTGAAGTACCCGCAGTTTGCGTTACCTGTTTTACCGCCCCAAAATCTAATAAATAAAGCCGACCATTTTTACCCCGCATAATATTAGCAGGTTTAATATCCCGATGAATCGAACCGCGAGAGTGAACAAAATCGAGAACCTTCAAAATTTCCCGCAGCACCACCATTATTTCAGACTCCGAAAACTTGCTTTTTACAGCTAGTTCTTCCTCCAAATTTTCACCATCAATAAATTCTTGAACCAGATAGAAAAACTGATCGTTTTTCCCCGCTTGCAAACTCGGAACAGTCAGCTCAAAAAACGCCAGCAAACTCGGAATTTGCGAATGTTCGTTTCCCAGTTCTTCCAGCACCGCAGCTTCCCGTTCAAACAGAGTTTGAGCGATTTTGAGTTGTGCCGGAGTCAGACTAACTGACGGCTGTAACAGTTTAGCAACGCACTGCCGCATTGCCGGAGTATAGCGGTCTCTGGCCAGAAAAGCAGCCCCAAAACCGCCTTGACCCAAAAGCCTCACTGGTAAATAGCGGCCGCTCAAAATCAAGGGCATCCCGCAAGTCGTACAAAACTTTTGCTGCACAGTTTTCAGCATCGAACTGTCATCGAGATCGGAAAAATAGTTTTGAGGGCGCGGGCAGCCCGGACGGGTGCAATAAACTTCCATTTTCGTAATTGAGAATTGGTAATTGGAAATTGGTAATTGGGAATTTCCCATTAGCAATCGGGAATGGCGAATTGGTAATTGGAAATTGCTAATGGGAAATTAGAAATTAGGAATCGGGAACTTCTACTGCCCTTCGACGAAGGGTTCAGGAATGGTTCGACTACGAGGTTCTTGAGTTAAGCAGTGCCCTGATCCCTTCGACTACGCGGTTCCTGATCCATTCGACGGGTCGAAGGCACCTACCGCCACGTAGCCGAAGCATAGGTAATGGTTTAATTTCTAATTCTAGGCGGTTATTTTTTTTATACCAATTCCAGTTTATTTTATCCTCTTTATCAAGTTTTGGTATTAGATTTTGGGATCAAAAAAGCCAATTGCCGATTACCGATTCTCAATTCCCGATTCCCGATTCCCAATTTGCTAATTTTACCAGAAATTATCAAACCAGATTTTAATCTGTTAACTAACCGTCAACTGCTAAATACCAGCGACTTAAGATATTAACTTCCCACAGACTTGGGAGATACTATTTCTACAGATCCCAACTCAAGCAAAGTCGATTCTTTATTCTCCTTGATCGCAGAATAAGTAGCAAACTGTGGCAAAATTTCATTGCTGAAAGCCTCTGCCGCTTTAGAACGGTAGCGGTTAGGGTTGTATATGAGGGACAAAATCCGAGTTACTAAAATTTCGTCCATTTGAGATTTGTGTAAAACGCCCATCATCAACTCTTTTTCGATCGCCGAAACGGACACAAAAGCAGCACCCAACCCTGACTGAACGGCATTTTTAATTGCTTCAATCGAATTAAGTTCCATCTCGATTTTCAGGCGGCGCGTGTCAATACCGCAGCGAGTCAGTACCTGATCGATTACTTTCCGAATAGTAGACTGCGAATCCAGGCAAATAAACTTCAATTCGTAAAGGTCGTCTTTTTGGATACTTTCTTGCTGTACCATCGGATGAGACGGAGGAAGAATCAATGCCAGTTCGTCCTCAGCGTAAGGAACAATTTCTAAAGCTTCTAGAAGTTCGGTAGGAATTTCTCCGCCCACAATCGCCAAATCGATTTGCCCGTTGGCCACACTCCACGCCGTGCGGCGGGTAGAGTGAACGTGAAGCTGTACGGCCACATCCGGGTACTTTTGCCGAAACATCCCAATCATTCGCGGCAGCAAATACGTCCCCGTAGTTTGAGAAGCCCCCACGATCAAAGTACCACCTTGGAGATTTTGCAAATCTTCCAGAGCTCGACAAGTTTCTTGACAAAGCGATAAAATTTTCTCGCCGTAACTCAGCAGCAGGTGTCCAGCTTCGGTGAGTTGAGCCCTGCGCCCCCCTCTATCGAACAGCGGCACGTTTAACTGTCTCTCTAAGTTTTGCACCTGCAAGCTAACTGCTGGCTGGGATACGTAGAGGCTGTCGGCGGCGCGTTTAAAGCTTCCTTCAGAGGCGATCGCCTTGAGAATGCGTAACTGGTCTAAAGTGAAAGGAAGGTCAGACATATATCTAATTGTCAATTGTCATTTGTCAGTTAACTGTTGTCAGTTGACGGTTGACGGTTGACTGTAGGCAGCGAACAGCAAACAGCGAACAGTCAACAGCGAACAGTCAACAGCGAACAGCGAACAGTCAACAGTCAACCGTCAACTGACAACAGTTAACTGACTGATAACCGCTGAATGCTCCCATAAATACTTTGTGACACAATTTGACCCTGAATCAATAACTTTTCTTAATATTTACAATGACGATCGACTTGGCGCTCGACTCCCACTTAGTTATTCTCGGACTTTTACTGGGTTTTGCGATCGCCCACAGCGGTTTAGCAGCCCTCCGCCCCAAAGCTGAAAAGCTAATCGGAGCAAGACTTTACCGTGTTTTATTTGCCCTTGTCAGTTTGCCGCTAGCCGTCATTCTGGTGATCTACTTTTTCAACCACCGCTACGACGGCGTACAGCTTTGGCAAGTACAAGGCGTGCCCGCAGTCAAACCCGTGGTTTGGATACTCTCGGCAATTTCCTTCCTATTTTTGTACCCAGCAACTTTCAACCTCCTAGAAATTGCCGCCATCCAAAAGCCCGAAGTTCATCTCTATGAAGCGGGCATTATCCGCATCACCCGTCATCCGCAAATGGTGGGACAGGTGATTTGGTGCATAGCCCACACTCTGTGGATTGGTACTAGCTTTACCCTCGTCACTTCCATTGGTTTGGTACTCCACCACCTGTTCGGAGTGTGGCACGGTGACAGGCGACTTCAGGCCCGTTTTGGCGAATCCTTTGAAACCATCAAATCTCGGACATCAATTTTTCCATTTTTGGCAATCCTGCAAAAGCGTCAAACCCTTGATTTGCTTGAATTTCTGCGCCCTTCCTATGTAGGTGTAGTCATTTTTACGGGCCTGCTGTGGAAAATTCATCCTTTTTTGATGCGTGTAACTAGGAACATATACTGGTAGCATGATCCCTAGGATAGAAAAAAATTATTAAATTTTGAGGGACTATGGTGTTGTCGGTAAGCGAACGCACTTTTGCACAACAGGTTTTTGAAGCGTCTACCCCCGTTTTAGTTCATTTTTCGGCGCCTTGGTGCGGTTTGTGCCGCGCGATCGAGCCGACGCTCACAATATTTGAATCAGATTGGGCTGGTAAAGTCAAGCTTCTAGGGGTTAATGCCGATCTAAGTTTCAAATTAGCCAATACTTATCGGCTGACAAGTCTGCCGACGTTGATTTTGTTTGAGGAAACCGTTAGATTTAGATTTGAACATTACCAAGGACGCGAGGAACTGCGCCGGACTCTAGACTCCTGGATGCTCGCTGTTCAGAATTCTCCCAAAAGTCAACTGCTACAACCACAGGAACTGACCAACAGGTAACGGCTAAAAGGCATTAGGCTATTGCTTAGAAAACATTCGGCTTTGATGTAGAAGGCATTGAGGATTCCCCATTTGTCGATCGGCCGACACCCAAATAAATCTCGCAGTCCTGGACTCACAGGACTGCGAGATTTGTCAATCTATCTTTTGGCTGAGATTTAAGGCGAACTAGATTGATCGGGAAAATACGGAGCAGTTCTCAAGCATTGTCGATCGGCAATACTCAATCATTACAGCGAGTATCTGTGCCCATTCATCCAAGCCTGTGTCACAATTGTTTACAGTTTTGGCAATATCTAGTAGAAACTTTAAACTACCTATCAGTCATGGAACTGCTTTATCAATACGCTTGGCTAATTCCAGTCCTGCCACTGGCAGGCGCAATGCTAGTGGGTCTAGGCTTAATCACCTTTAACCAAGCCACCAACAAACTCCGACAAGCGAATGCGATATTAATCGTTTCCGCACTCGGAGGGTCAATGGTACTCTCTTTCGCATTGCTGTGGAGTCAATTACAGGGCCACGCACCCTACACCCGCACTATTGAGTGGGCTTCTGCTGGCGACTTCTCGCTGAATATGGGCTATATCATCGACCCCCTGACATCGGTCATGTTGGCGATCGTCACAACGGTCGCCTTTTTGGTGATGATTTATACCGATGGCTACATGGCACACGATGACGGGTACGTGCGTTTTTACGCCTACCTGAGCATCTTCAGCGCCTCAATGCTAGGTCTAGTAATCAGCCCAAATATCGTTCAGGTTTATATCTTCTGGGAACTCGTAGGTATGTGTTCGTACCTGCTAGTTGGCTTTTGGTACGATCGCAAACCCGCTGCTGACGCCTGCCAAAAAGCCTTCGTCACCAACCGCGTCGGCGACTTCGGCCTCTTGCTAGGCATCCTCGGCATTTATTGGGCCACCGGCAGCTTTGAATTTGACGTAATGGGCGATCGACTGCACTCCCTAGTCGAATCCGGTGCTCTCAGCGCAACTCTGGCGACAATCTTCGGAGTCCTGATATTTTTGGGGCCAGCCGCCAAATCCGCTCAGTTCCCCCTCCACGTCTGGCTCCCAGACGCAATGGAAGGCCCGACCCCGATTTCCGCTCTGATCCACGCCGCGACAATGGTAGCCGCCGGCGTATTCCTGATTGCTCGGATGTACCCAGTGTTTGAAGGGTTGCCGGTTGTCATGAATTTGATCGCCTGTACGGGCTGTTTTACAGCATTTATGGGCGCTTCGATCGCAATTACCCAAAATGACATCAAAAAAGGCTTAGCCTACTCCACCATCTCCCAATTGGGCTATATGGTAATGGCAATGGGCGTCGGTGCTTATAGCGCCGGACTGTTCCACTTGATGACCCACGCTTACTTCAAAGCAATGCTGTTCCTGTGTTCCGGTTCAGTCATTCACGGTATGGAAGATGTCGTCGGGCACAATCCTGCACTCGCTCAAGACATGAGAGTCATGGGCGGTTTACGCAAATATATGCCGATTACCTCTGCTTGCTTTTTGATCGGAAATTTAGCAATCTGCGGCATTCCGCCCTTTGCTGGTTTTTGGTCAAAAGACGAAATCCTCGCCCAAGCTTTCGCAGCAAATCCCGCTCTGTGGGCTGTGAGTTGGGTGACAGCCGGGATGACCGCGTTTTATATGTTTCGGATGTATTTCAGCACCTTTGAGGGCGAATTCCGGGGCAATGACAACGCGATCAAACAGCAACTTCTGCAACCAGGTTTGGTATTCGGCCCCGGAGCGATGAACGTTAAGGAATTGGCATCTACTGGCGAAAGTCACGATGAACACGACCATTTCCCTCACGAATCTCCTCTGACAATGGCTTTGCCGTTAGTGTTGTTGGCAGTACCTTCTGTGTTTATCGGTTTTGTCAATACGCCGTTTGCCAATTATTTCGAGCAGTTTGTCCGTGCTCCAGGCGAATCTCTGGAAGAAGTTTTGGAACACGCTGCGGAGTTCGATTTAACGGAATTTCTGATCATGGGTGGGAGCTCTGTAGGTATTGCTTTGTTGGGCATTACTTTGGCTTCTCTGATGTATTTGAGCCGTAAAATTGATGCAAATGCGATCGCCCAAAAGATCAAACCACTGTACGAATTCTCCCTCAACAAGTGGTATCTCGACGATATCAACGAAGTTCTCTTTGTCAAAGGCAGCCGCCGTTTAGCGCGGCAAGTCATGGAAGTGGATTTGCGAGTCGTCGATGGTGTGGTTAATTTGACAGGTTTTCTCGCCCTGGTAACAGGCGAAGCCTTAAAATACATTGAAAACGGTCGCGCTCAATTTTATGCCCTGATTGTGTTTGTCGCAGTTCTGGGTTTTGCGATCGTTTCTGGAGTCAGTTAAATCTGTAGGGAAACGGCATTGCCATTAGTGTGAACAAACAGGTAAAACCGATAGTCCGACAGTCCGACAGGGAATGAATTCCCTGTCTCAAAGCTAAAGTCCTCTTAAGAGGACTGAAGAACTCCTTAAACCTCTTATTGTGGAACAGGCATCTTGCCTGTTCAATACTGGCTTTTTTGGAGATATCTATTAGTCCTCTTCAGAGGACTTTCGCTATTAGCCAGGGGTTTCAACCCCAGGCTGGCGGACTGGCGGAATTGCAGATGATCGGCTTAAGTTGACACCAATGGGCAATGCCATTTCCCACCAGAAGATATTTTAAGAACGGGTATTAGCTCAATAACTCACAATTGACAATTAGCCAATAGAAATAAATCTTTGATTAAACTCAACTTTTGCGATCTCACAACTTGTCGCAAATATTGCAAAAAAAAATCTTCCGTATAAAGAAAGTATAAAATTTAGACCAAAAGCGCCAAAATGTGTTTAAACCTAATAGTTGATGGCTTATTTTAAAACGCAATGGATACAGCTAACTTTCCCTGGTTAACCACAACAATCCTGTTTCCTATTGCTGCTGCTTTGCTGATTCCTTTGATTCCCGATAAGGATGGCAAGACGGTACGGTGGTATGCATTGATTGTCGGTTTGATTGATTTTGCTCTACTTGTCTACGCTTTTTGTACTCAGTACGATTTCAGCAATCCAGGACTCCAACTGGTAGAAAGTTATACTTGGGTGCAACAACTCGATTTGAATTGGTCGGTGGGTGCTGACGGTTTGTCGATGCCGCTGATTTTGCTGACAGGTTTTATTACTACTTTAGCTATCTTAGCGGCTTGGCCGGTTACTCTTAAACCAAAGCTATTTTACTTTTTGATGTTGACAATGTACGGCGGGCAAATAGCCGTTTTTGCCGTGCAGGATATGTTGCTGTTTTTCCTAGTTTGGGAACTCGAATTAGTTCCAATTTACCTGATTTTGTCCATCTGGGGTGGCAAGAAACGGCTCTACGCAGCAACTAAGTTTATCCTGTACACGGCGGGCGGTTCGCTGTTTATTTTGGTTGGTGCGCTGACGATGGCGTTTTATGGCGATACGGTGACTTTCGATATGCGGGCGATCGCAGCCAAAGATTACAGCACCAATATAGAATTGCTACTGTACGCAGGTTTCTTAATCGCTTACGGCGTAAAACTGCCGATTTTCCCCCTACACACTTGGCTACCCGACGCTCACGGAGAAGCCACCGCACCCGCCCATATGTTGCTAGCAGGAATCCTGCTAAAAATGGGCGGCTACGCTTTGCTCAGAATGAATGCGGGAATGCTCCCAGATGCTCACGCTACCTTCGCACCGCTGTTAGTAATTTTGGGCGTAGTAAATATTGTTTACGCTGCCTTAACTTCTTTTGCTCAGCGCAATTTGAAGCGAAAAATTGCCTATTCTTCGATTTCGCACATGGGCTTTGTGCTAATTGGGATAGCTTCGTTTACCGACTTGGGAACCAGTGGTGCAATGCTGCAAATGGTTTCCCACGGTTTAATTGGGGCGAGTTTGTTCTTTATGGTGGGTTGCACGTACGATCGCACTCACACCCTCATGCTCGATGAAATGGGCGGTGTCGGCCAGAAAATGCGTAAGGTTTTCGCCATGTGGACTACTTGTTCTATGGCATCTTTGGCTTTGCCGGGAATGAGCGGTTTTGTAGCAGAATTAATGGTGTTTGTAGGCTTTGCAACCAGCGATGCTTACAATCCGGTGTTTAAGGTTTGTGTGATAGTTCTCGCTGCTTTTGGGGTGATTTTGACTCCGATTTATCTACTGTCAATGCTGCGGGAGATTTTCTACGGTTCTGAGAATAAGGAATTGGTGGAACACGAGGAATTGGTGGATGCGGAACCGCGAGAAGTGTTTATCATTGCTGCGCTGTTAGTGCCGATTATTGGCATTGGTTTGTATCCGAAGATGCTGACTCAGGTTTATGATGCGACAACTGTACAGTTGACTGCAAGATTGCGCGATTCTGTGCCTTCGTTGGTGGCTAAGGCTGCTACTGATAAAACAGTGTCTTTGCGTGCACCTGCGATCGAACCTAGCAACTTGTAATTTGAACTGGATTTAGGAAGAAAACCCCCAAACCATTTTAAAGATAGGGTTTGGGGGTTTTCTATTTTTTTTTTCGGTGGGGCGATCGAAACTGAATTATTTGGTAGTTGTGCTATCCTAGTAGTGCAGTCTCTGTTAAAAACATTACATTAGCAGCCATGCCGACACCTTCCACAAGTGATTTACCAAAACCTAAATCTTGGGATGAATTTGAGGATATGATATGGGAAATTTATAAACGAAAATGGCACGACAATCATGCACAGAGATATGGCAGAAGTGGACAGGCACAAAATGGTATTGATATTTATGGTCGGCAAAACAGTTCCGGCAAGTATATAGGTGTTCAGTGTAAACGATATAAGGATAACAAGCTAAACGAGAAAATAATCAAGGCAGAGATTGTCAAAGCAGAAGGCTTTTCACCTCCACTCAGTGAGTACATTATTGCAACTACGGCATCAAGAGATGAAAAGCTTCAAAAATTGGTCCGGTCTTTAAATGAAGAGCGTGAATCAGAAAATAAGTTCCCTGTCTATATAGTGTTTTGGGAAGATATATGCCATGACTTGGCAGCTAATAATCGTGATTTACTCAAGAAGTATTATTATGAGTGGGAACAGATATTTAGAAATCAAGAGAAATCATCTATAAGTAGTGAGCAGCGTGCAGCTATTGCTCATGGTGTTTTGAGCTTGGAAATACAGGAAGACTGCCACTTACTTCAGGAACTTCTTAATCAAAATCAAGATGCTTTATCGGAAAAATGGCAATCATGCTTTAGTCAAAATCGCAGCGTATGGGGGGGAGATAACTCGTCTCGTTTACTTCGTGCTAGAAGTAGTAGAGAGTTAATGTCAAAAATTCAAAATTTTTACCAACAATTGGATGATATTGAGATGATCTGCAAAAGTCTACTTGCCTTGATATCTAAAATTCAATCTCTTGAGTCAAAAGCCAAAGATAATGGTGGGATTTTTGGATTCGATACAATGGCTCCACCAGCTAAGGCTAGTAACTCCTTCACCGAATTAGACGGGATAAAGTTAATTAATTTAAAGAAAAGCTACCCTAGGAAGTTCAATAAGCTGAAAGAGAAAGCTCATGAAACACTGAATTTTGGCAATCCAATAAGTTGTGACTTAATTAAATTATGCAATTGCTCTAACTTGATATAACAAGCCAGTTGTAGGCCGACTGTATCGAGGTCGTTGAAGGTGGAGTTGAGAATTTTCATGAACTCATCATGCTTCGATCGCAATACTCAATACTTCAAAATTAGCTGTGGGTCGATCGCTCTTCAATTCACGCTCGATCGCTCTCTTTTAAAACTGGGGTTTGGGGGAATTCGTTGAGGCGGGGAAGCATTCTCTTCCTGCTGATCTCGTTTTCTTGATTTTGGTTGGATTTGGTAATGAATTATAAGCGAGGAGAAGAGTTTTATTTTACATTTGTTTTGGGCGTTTTTTCAGGGAATGACATCCACAAAATTTCTTGCTATCATCGATGAACAAGAGCGTTGAGGCTGCATAGATGACTGGCAAAGCTCAGACTGGGACTAGACAATTATTGCGTAGGTGTTGGTTAACCTTAACGAAATGGCGATCGCTCAGTGTCCTCTGCGTTTTGACACTGGCGGTTAGCCTGATTGTGAATGCTTGTAGCCTTGCACCACAGCAACTAGCTCCTTTGCGAGTTGGCATCACCAGTTGGGCAGGATTTGATATTGTACTTTATGCTCAGGAAGCTGGCTTATTCAAAAAGCGCGGATTGGACGTGCAACTCATTCGATTTGAGAATCAACAAGATTCAACTCGCGCCATGCTGCGCGGTACTCTAGACGCGACTTTTGTCTCTTTGTGGGATGTGGTGCAGTCTGATTCGGGTAGTGACAAGCCTGCGGTGCTAATGGTTACAAATATTTCTCATGGGGCTGATGGTATTGTGGCTCAACCTGCAATCAAGTCAGTGGCAAACCTTCGCGGTAAAAGAGTCGGAGCGAAACTGGGAACAGTGAATCATCTGATTTTATTAGAGGCTCTCAAGTTGCACCAGATTAAACCCGAAGAGGTCAAGATTGAAGATATTTCTAACGAAATAGCGGTTGATTTGATGCAGCAGGGACGTTTAGATGCCGCCGTGATCTGGCAACCGCTTCTAGGCGAAACTGCCCAAGCAATCAAGGGGAATATTATTTTTACCACTCAGGAAGTTGAGAGTTTAGTTATTGATACGTTGGTTTCTAGGTCAGCTATTACTCCCACAAAGAAAGCTGAATTGAAGCAATTTATCATTGCTTGGTTTGATATTATGAGTGCGGTGGAAACAAAGCCTAATGTCGTGTTTCAAAAAGTTGCTCAAAACCTGGGACAGAAGGGTGAGGCTTTTGCTAAAGATTACGCTGGTCTGAAAAAGGGTGATATTGCTATGCAAAAACAGATGTTTAAGTCTGGTCGCTTACCAGAAGCGATCGCTCAAATGGCTGAACTATTAAAATCTGACCCCCGTGCCGGACGGATGCCGCGTCAGGATGTGAAGATTAACACTGAGATCGTAACTACAGCAATCAATGAATGGAAATTATGACCAAATGGCTGCGTCCCCATAGTTTGTCCCAGCACTTGCTAGTTAGCGTTGGGTTGTCGATCGCCACTGTTGGACTGGCAACTCTGGGACTTAACTATCGGCTGATGCAGTCTGACTTAGAAACGCAAGTTCATAACCGGGCTCAATCAATTACACAATCGCTAGAGTTTTCCACCGAAGGCTTACTAGACTTGCAGAATAAAAGCATTCTGCGACGGGTTGTGCAAAATTTTGCCACGATGCCCGGTGTGCTGGAAATTGCGATTGTTGATCCATCTGGAATGGCGATCGCGCGCAGCCCTCAGAATGCGACTAATCAGCCATACATTTCGATCTATCCGCAACTCGCGCAAGCGATCGACCAAGCGGCAACCACAAGCGTCGAAGTCAGCTACGATATCGTACTAGATGGCAAGCCTGCGATGGCGCAAATTCTGCCTTTTAGTAGTACCTTATTTGGCACATCCCAACGACGGGGAGTAGTGATCGCGCTACTCGATCTCAACCAAATGAAGCAAGCTGCCGACAGAACTTTCATTACCTCAACATTGTTATTGCTAGTTGGCATCATCACAATTTTGTTAATCATGGGGATACTCCTTCAGAAGAATGTATTGCAACCCTTGCGGGACTTGACAGAAGCAGTTTCCCAAAGTAAAAAAACTGGCATCTTTCCTATGCCAAAGACGATTCCAGCTAACGAAATTCTATTTTTGGCAAGCACATTTGAGGAAGTCTTCCGACAATTGGAAATCCACGAGCAACTCACCGTAGAAATAGCTCAACGGAAACAAATAGAAGTCACATTACGCGATAGCGAAGCCAGAGAAAGAGACAAATCTCAGCAGCTTGAGCAGGCAATTGAGAATTTAAAACGAACGCAATCCCAATTGATTCAGACAGAAAAAATCTCATCCTTGGGGCAATTAGTTGCAGGAGTAGCCCATGAAATTAACAATCCGGTCGGCTTCATTCATGGCAATCTAATTCATGTACAATATTATGCTGACTGTCTCTTAAATTTGGTACACTTATATCAAAAGCATTATCCAAACCCAATTGGCAAAATTGAGAAAGAAGCAGAAAATATTGAGCTGGATTTTTTGCAAGATGATTTACCTAAAATTCTGAGTTCAATGAGAATTGGGACCGATCGCATTCGCCAGATTGTGCTGTCACTCCGCAATTTTTCCCGGATGGATGAGTCAGAATTTAAAGCAGTTGATATCCATGAAGGAATTGATAGCACGCTGTTAATTTTGCAACATCGTCTCAAAGCGCGGCCAAAACATCCAGAAATTAAAGTCATTCGAGACTGTGGCGATTTACCGCTAGTTGAGTGTTATGCCGGACAACTTAACCAAGTATTTATGAATATTTTGGCAAACGCTATTGATGCACTCGAAGAAATAAATACTCAACCGGTAGCTTGCTCGATCGAGAAGCACCCATGTTGTATTACAATTTGTACCTCGGTGGTAGATTCGCAATGGGTTAAAATTGCGATCGCCGATAATGGCAATGGAATTCCAGAATCAATTCAAACACAGATATTCAATCCATTTTTTACAACAAAGCCTGTAGGGAAGGGAACCGGAATGGGAATGGCGATTAGTTATCAAATTATTACTGAAAAACATGGTGGGACGCTTAGGTGTTTTTCAACGCCAGAAAAAGGGACAGAGTTTGAGATTTGTATTCCTGTTCAGCATTAGGGGTTGACGATGGGTAAAATTTTGGTATAATTAGTGCTTCTAATACTGTAAAATGAAATCGTAAGTTGTCATTTTAGCCAAATATTTATGAAAGTCAAAGTCAAAAATATTGGTGTTTTAAAGCAAGCCGAATTCACCCTTGGCGACCTAACAATTATTTGTGGTAGCAATAATACTGGTAAAACCTACGCTACTTATGTACTAGACCTCTTGCAAAATAATTTTGTGCTATTATGGAAAGTTTGGCCAATTTTATAATCTAGCAGGCTGGGCAAGTTTAAGGAGATGCCAATCAACCCAATAATTCAAAGTTTGACCTAAACTTGAGCAAATCTTTAAGGATAACACATATTTTTTTTGCAAGAGGTCTACTATTTGGCTTTTTGTTTAGTTGGAAACAGATACAGCGGTTCCCGCTGTATAATGGTACAATAGATAATAACAAAATATCATCTTGTATTCAAAACTAATGAAAACATATTCCCTCGATATCAACCTGGAATACGCTGTATCTACGCAAAAGAGGAGGTTGCAGTTATCCTCTCTATTCCTGTGCATGGCAATCGAGACTTACCTACTGGAACCTTAAGAAGTATTCTCAAGGATGCTGGGATTACAGAAGAATATCTGTAATAGCAGCCTGCAATGAGCGTGCGATCGCTTATTTATTTCTTAGTCCGCAGAGGCGGACTGTGTTTGACAAGAAGCGGTTTCAACCGCCGAATTACTCAAACCCCATAATCTGAAACCCAGGGATCGAGCTTGAATTCTTCCGCTAAAAAATCAATAAAACAAGTTATCTTTGCCGGATAAAAACGACTACGACGATATACCGCCTGAATTTGCAACGGAGTAGGCTGATAATCCTGCAACACCACCTTAAGATCGCCCCGGTAAATTTCATCACCAAACATCCAGATCGGCGCTACCGCAATGCCCAAACCCGATAACACTGCTGCTCGAATCGCCACAGAACTATTAGTTTGAAAACAGCCCCCAACCCGCACCTTAATAGTGCCATCTGTTCCTTGAAAATGCCACTCATTGCCCGTTGCCAGATAGGTATAGACAATACAATCATGATGCACTAAATCATCCGGTTTTTTGGGTTCTCCCGCTTGCTCAAAATAGCCTGTGGTTGCCACTGTGACGCGGCGAGTCGTGCCGATGCGATGGCCAATCAGGGAACTATCCAGACGATTACCAATGCGGATCAAAAGGTCTAAGCCATCCTCTACAATGTCCACAAAGCGATCCGCCATCATCAGATCGATCTTGACATCAGGATAGCGTTTCATAAAAGCTTTTAAACGGGGGACAACCTGCATTTGCCCAAACAGCACAGGACAGCCCAATCGTAAAATTCCTGTAGCCCGTTCTTTTCCTGTTAAACTGGCCTCCGCTTCGGCGACGGTTTCCAAAATTTGCTGACAGTATTGATAGTATTTTTTCCCTTCCTCCGTCAAACTCAAATGGGTAGTAGAACGAGTGAGTAATTGTACCCCCAGATATTTTTCTAGAGCAGCGATTTGCTTACTAATGGTGGGTTGCGTGGTCTTTTGTTCCCGCGCTGCGGCTGAAAAACTGTTCATTTCGATCGCCCGAACAAAACTCTGCATACACGCAATTCGATCCATACAGCACCTATTCCCAAATGGCATATAGCATATTCTATTTTGCCTGCTTCTCAAAGAAATTGAAATAGATGATGATAGTCTCATCAACCGTTCTCACCCCAAAAACGCAGATGTTAAAACTCAAATTCCTCAGTCCTCTGTTCGCTCCCCTAGCCCTCGCTAGCGTTATCAGTGTGGGAGATATCGCTGTACATAGCTTTATGCCCCAATTCCAGAATACGGCGATCGCTGCCCCGGAAATGACGGTTCAACAAAAGATCGATATCATCAGTAAAAGTAAAGGACAAGTTGGTAGTGGCGACCAATTGCGACGATTTTTCTATGGTGATTTATTACCATTAGGAGTACAACCCGGTGGAGCAGGCATGGTGGTCAATCTCTACAACAAGGCCAACAATGTTACCTTCTCCTACTGTGCAACCTATGATGTCGTTGTCGCTGTGAAACAAGGGAGAGTAGCGAGTTTTCCTGCCGCTGAAGTGAAGTAATTTGCCTGTTCCCTTGCTGAGTGTAAGTAAGGGAAAATTCCCGATATATATAATTGAATGGATATTTAACATGGAACTTCAAGACTTCTTTGCATTGTTACATCCGGCGATCGCTATTATTGTGGTTTTTCCCTTAATCAGAATTGTGGTGAATCGCGCTCTACTCACCCGTCAACGTCGCCTGCAAGTTGCCGGTGGCGAAAAAAGTAAAATTCCGCCAGTAGTAGGTTCCGAGCACGTAGCGATCGGTAGTTGGTTGAGTGGCTCAGTTGTAGGCGTTGCCCTACTGGGAATGGCCTATCCCATTTTTTCAAAAATGCTCAGTAACGACACATTGACCAAAGAACCCTTTCGAGTCTTTTTTGCGATCGCCATTTTCCTGTTAAGCATTGCTTCTTTCACACTACTATTTAAGGCAATAGTTAAACTCTGGCGAGGCATTTTTGCCACCTTTACGGGCATGGGATTGATTATTTTAGGATTTCAGCCAGAAGTTTACCGTCGGGATAATGAATGGTTTGTTTCCCATTATTACTACGGTATTACAGCCGCTTTATTGATGATTTTTTCACTAGTAATTATCCAAAATATTTATCAGGACAAACAAAATCGCTGGTGTATCGCTCATATCATTCTCAATTGTTTTGCTCTGCTGCTATTTATCGGTCAGGGAATGACTAGTGCCAGGGATTTACTAGAGATTCCCCTCCACTGGCAAGAACACTATATTTATCAATGTGATTTTACCAATAAAACCTGTCCTCAACCCAAATAAAATGGTGATTTGAAAATGATGAAATCAAGAGTTTTCCCCCTGGAAGCTGATGTGCGTTTCTCCGATGAATCTGCTACGGTGACTGAAATTATTCAGACTGAAAATGCTAGTATCGCTATTTGGGGGGTCAAGCCTGGGCAAATTGTTGAAGCTCATTGTCACCCCGATGGACAAGATACCTGGGTGATGCTCCGGGGCACTTTGACGTATTATTTAGGCAATGGTGAAAGCCAAAGCTTGAATGTTGGCCAAGTTGCTATAGCAGAAAAAAATCAGATTCATGGGGCAGTGAATGACAATAGTGAAGATGCTGTGTTTATCTCCATTTATTCTGCTATAGCAACTTGGTTACGAACAGGCATCACCTTAAGCTAAGTATAGCACTTGACAGTTGACTGTTGACTGTTGACTGTTACATAGTACGGGAATCAAACCAGATAAAATTATGAATATTGTCAAGGGAGTCCATAAGATTTTAAGGCGACTTCCCAGCAGCATATATCTTGGGATTTCTGTTTTGATTTTTGCGAGTTCTAATTCCATAACTCGTAAAATCGTTGCAATTGGACAAGCTCATGCTATCAATGGCCGAAATCCTATCTCACTCTGCAATGTCTTATTTGTGGGTAATATTTGTGCTTTGGGGTTAATGACTCTAATTTTTTATCAAGACTGGAAACCGAATACTCTGAAAGCTCTGACTCGTAAAGATTGGATTAGTTTAACCATTACAGGTATTTTGTCGGGGGCGATCGCTCCAGCGTTAATTTTTACAGCCCTTGGACAGACAAATATTACCAATATCGTTTTAATTGGGCGTATCGAACCAATCTTAACCCTGATATTGGGTTTTTGGCTGTTGGGTTCGCGGGTCGATTTTTGGGCAAGTGCAGGGGCTCTGATTTCCTTGGCCGGGGTGATAGTGACTGCTTTTTTAGGGAGTTCAGGGCAGACGATGACAATGGCTGGATTTCAAATTGGAACAGGAGAAATTTTTGTGGCGATCGCCGCTATTATTGATTCCATTGCCACCGTCGTTGGTAAACTGCAATTACAATCCGTTCCCTTGGGAATTTTTACGATTTATGGCAATATTCTGGGGACGGTAATTTTTTTCCTATTAGCTAATCTCCTTTACGGGCCAAACCATTTTGCAGAAGTGTTATCTCCTTTTCTTTGGCAATGGATGATAGTCTATGCGGCGGTGATTGTGGTCACGGGTCAATTATGTTGGTTAGCTGGTTTGAAAAATGCGACTTCCACGGAACTCAATTTAGCCAGTTTAATGAACCCAATTGCAGCTATAGTGATGGCTTATTTTATTTTAGGGGAAGCTCCTACTTTAGCTCAATATTTAGGGGGAAGTTTATTGTTGGTCGGGATTGTCTTGGGTTTTGTTTGCAACGTATATCAGGCTAAAATAAATCGAGAATTAGTTAACCCCAGTCCTCGCGAGGCAATGTCAATGGCGATCGGTTTCCGGGGAGTTTAATGCTTTAAGGAAGAGGATTTTTATGAAACGCCGCTATTTCAATTTTGCTAGTCTTACCTTTGTGTTAACGATCGCGATCGAACTGCTATTGTGTCATCCGGCACTTCTGAAACAACGCCAACGCCTGCTGCTGTTTCCTCTCCAACTGGGCCAGCGACATCACCTGCAACGGCTCAAGCCGCAAAAGTTCTAGCTTCTGGCACTTTTGTCGATGGCGAACACCCCACCAAAGGCACTGCCCGCATTGTTCAGAAAGGGAATGAGCGCATTCTGGAACTCGATCGAGCATTTCAAACCTCAACGTCTGGTCCTGATTTGGTCGTGATTTTGCACAAATCGCCCGATGTCATTGGCTCGACAGTTCCCCCTGCCTATCCCATCAAAAAAGGTGACTATGTGTCAATACGGTTTACTTAAGGGTTGGGAGGCTTTAAAATATTAAAAACAGGAGAATTAATTTTTATTCCAGTACCTCTGTGTTTAACTTTTTTTTTTAAAATTTTGAAACAGGTTTTTTGACAACTCTTGGGTTATTTCTCTCAACTCTTTGTGGCAAAGTCGCATCAAGAATCTCCAAATTCAACCAAGTTAAAAAAGGGAATTTCTTGTGGTTCTCATCGCTGAAATTTTGGGACAGCGCGACGAATAACTCGTAATGTACCCGTGAAAAAAATACTTAATGGGGAAATTTCTGCACGATGCGCTGTTTAACAAATTAATGACCGCACAGCCCAATGTCCTAATAATAGACCATAAATTTCTTGTACTACTTCTCTTAGTCTTTGAGAGCGAATATGAGTTTTTCGTTCTCACAGATGTACTTTGAATTCATCAATTGTATTTTCGACTTCCCACCGTTGATGATAAGCTGTTTCGCATTTAAATTGGTATAATAATAAATCACAAGTCACAGAAAAGCCAGAAGTATGCCAGCGAAAAATCATCTAAATTTAGAGCAAGTCAAAAGGGAGCATCCCACTTTTGCAATCAGTATAAATACTCAGACAATTGTCTGGCTAAGTTGATGGCATAATAGAAAG